>Ga0105240_10008130_pt1 | contig 15050 bp, 14 predicted proteins | sample KBSC54metaG_FD_80426 | JGI IMG/M metagenome (GOLD analysis project Ga0105240, IMG submission 80426) | Corn rhizosphere microbial communities from Kellogg Biological Station, Michigan, USA - KBS C5-4 metaG | ecosystem: Host-associated > Plants > Roots > Rhizosphere > Soil | place: Michigan, USA... | reverse complement strand
TCGCCCGTGGAGCCGGTTGCGGCGATACTCGCGGGCGGGCCGGCCGCGCCGCCCGGGCCTCCGGCGACCTGCGTCGTCGGCGAAGGCGCCGACGACGACGGTGGTTGCGCCGGCCCGACGAGCTCGCCAACCGGAGACGCAGCGCCGTCGACGGCGAAGCCCCAGTCGAGGAGCGCCTTCACCTCGTTCCAGAAGTTCGGCTGGTCACGCATGACGGCGACGATGATCGTGTGCCCGTCCCGGGTCGCCGCCCCGACGTAGCTCGCCTGCGCCGCGACGGTGTAGCCGTTCTTGCCGCCCACCATGCCCGGGTAGCCGTCGAGCAGCCGGTCGTGCGTCTGGATCTGGAAGCTCGCTCCGCCAGGCGCCGGGAAGGCTGCCCGCTTCAACGACAGGTAGTGCCGGAACTGGGCGTTGCCCAGCCCGGCGCGAAAGATCAACGCCAGGTCATAGGCGGACGACGACTGCCCCGGCGCGTCGAGACCATTCGGAGTGCGGGCGACCGTATCGAGCGCCTGCAAATGGGCGGCTTCGGCGTTCATCTCGTTGAGCGTCTTAGGGAGACCGCCGTTCGCGTCGGCGAGCGCGACCGCCGCGTCGTTCGCAGACATCATCAACATTGCGGTGAACAGGTCGCTGACCTTGTAGACCGTGCCCGCGACGATGCCCGCCTTGGTGCCGTCGGTGCTCGGCGCATCGCGTTGCGCCATGGTCGGCTTGCCCGGCTCGAGGCGAGGTATCAGGGTGATCGCAGTAAGCGTCTTCAGCGTGCTGGCCGGCGCGAGCTTTTGGTGGGCGTTCTGCGCGGCCAGCACCTCGCCACTGTCGGCGTCGGCCACCACGAACGAGGTTGCGGTGATCGGCGGCAGCGGCGGTAGGCCGGGCCGGAGGTCGACGATCGGTCCGGAGCCCCCGAGCAGAGGGCCGCCGATAATGTCGCCCGACGAGGAGATGGGGTCAGCTGAGGCGGCGCTCGGAGCCGCGAGGAGGCCGAGCGAGACCAGGGCGGCTGCCGCGACGCTGGACCCCAGGGCCCTGACCCCGGCAAGCCGGCGGGGAGATGAGGGCATGACCGGCACAGGGTAGCGAACCGGCTCGGCCGCTCCTAGGGGGCGCGCCTGCCGCACGCTGCTGCGCCGCGCGCTCCGCGCACGCTGCTGCGCCGCGCGCTCCGCGCACTATGGTCAGGGGGATGGAGGAGCGAACCGAGTCGGGCCTGCCTATCGAGGCGGTCTACGACGCTGCGTCGCTCGAGGGTGTTGATCTTGCCGCGGCCCTCGGCGAACCGGGCGCGTTCCCTTATACCCGAGGCGTCTACGCCACGATGTATCGCGGCCGACGCTGGACCATGCGGCAGTACGCCGGCTTCGGCACCGCCGTAGAGTCCAACCGGCGCTACCACCACCTCCTCGAGGCGGGCACCACCGGGCTCTCGGTCGCGTTCGACCTGCCGACCCAGATGGGTTACGACTCAGACGATCCGGTCGCGCGTGGCGAGGTCGGCAAAGTCGGCGTTGCCATCGACTCGCTCGACGACATGCGCACGCTTTTCGACGGCATTCCGCTCGACAAGGTGTCGACGTCGATGACCATCAATGCGCCCGCACCATTGCTCCTGCTGATGTATCAACTGGTCGCCGAAGAGCAGGGTGTAGCGGCGGCCGCGTTACGAGGCACGGTACAAAACGACGTCCTGAAAGAGTATGTGGCGCGGGGCACGTACATCTTTCCGCCTCGTGCATCACTCCGCTTCGCGACCGATCTTTTTGCCTACTGCAAAAGGGAAATTCCGCAGTGGAACACGATCTCGATCTCGGGCTATCACATGGCGGAGGCGGGCGCGACGCCGGTTCAAGAGATCGCTTTCACGCTCGCGCATGCCATCGAATATGTGCGGGCCGCGCAAAAGGCAGGACTCGATGTCGACGAGTTCGCTCCAAGGCTGGCTTTCTTTTTCGTCGCGCGTACGACGTTGCTCGAGGAGGTTGCGAAGTTCCGGGCAGCCCGCCGCATCTGGGCGCACGTGATGCGAGACGAGTTCGGCGCCACTGATCCGCGGTCGATGATGCTGCGCTTTCACACCCAGACGGCCGGCGTGCAGCTGACCGCCCAACAACCCGAGCTCAACCTCGTGCGGGTCGCGCTGCAGGCGCTGGGGGCGGTGCTCGGTGGCACCCAGTCGCTGCACACGAACGCCTACGACGAAGCGATCGCACTGCCCACCGAGAAGGCGGCCCGGCTGGCGCTTCGCACGCAGCAGGTGCTCGCCTACGAGACCGACGTCGCCAAGACGGTCGACCCGTTCGCCGGCTCGTACGCGGTGGAGGCGCTGACCGACGACGTCGAGCACGCGGCCCGCGCACTGATGCGGCGTGTCGAGGAGCTCGGCGGCGCGGTGGCGGCCATCGAGCGCGGCTTCCAGCGCGCCGAGATCGAGAAGTCGGCGTACGAGGTCGCCCTGGGGATCGACTCCGGCGAACGCGTCATCGTCGGGCTGAACCGCTTCGTTAACGACGGCGACGAGCCGTACGAGCCGCTGCGGGTCGACCCGCTGCTCGAACAGGAGCAGGCGATCCGGGTGCAAAAGGTGCGCGCGGGCCGCGACAGCAATAACGTCAAGACATGCCTGGACGCCGTACGCGCGGCTGCGAGCGGCACCGACAACATGCTGCCGCCGATCAAGAACGCGCTGGCGGCGCACGCCACGCTCGGCGAGGTGTGCGCCGTGCTGCGAGAGGCGTGGGGCAGATATGAACCAACGTGAACACAGTGAAGATCTTGAAGTGAGGAGGGTGTGACCAAGCCCCGTCGGGTAGTGGGCAGCCGGAGAAGTGCGGCCGAGATTGCGTGCGGAGACCCGGTTTCCGCAGCATCCGGGCGCGCTCGCTCGAATGAAAGGAATCACCGCCGTGACTCTCGTCATCGTCATCGCCGCCATCGGAGCGTTGGTGCTCCTGCTGTCGATCGTGGCGCTCAGCCGTTCACGTTTCGCCGATGAGAGCGAACGGTTCCGCTACGTCTCCGACCTGACGTCGCAGTGGAGCCGGCAGCAGCAAAGCACCCAAGCGGCAGCCGCTTCCGCACCCGCCGCCATCGACCTGCGCGAGGAGAACACGAAGGCGGGCGAGCCGGACGACGCCGGTTCCCGGCCCCACTCGATAGAGACCAGGTAGTGGGCACATCACAGCGCCATAACGCTTTGGCCCTCGCATAGCTGTTGAGTAAGTCAAGCGCATAATCTCCCGGGTGACAGCTGCGCTCAGCTGGCCAGGCTAGGTTGGTGCCCCCACCAGGGGCGCGCTCAGCCAGACCACACGGCGTCCGGGATCGAGGCATCTACCGGTGCCAGAGATCCGCTAGTCGAAGCGAGTCCAGGGATAGATCCATCTGCGGAACGACACCGGAGGCGTCGTGAAGAAGACCGTGCAGGGCATCGCGGCCATAGGCGTTACTTTTGCTGTGGCTCTCGCGATGACGGCGTGCAGCAGCAAGCCGAAGACTTCTAGCAGTCCCACCACCAGCAGCGCAGCATCGTCATCGAGTCCGGCGTCGAGCGCTCCGAGCAGCGCTCCGGCCTCGTCGAGCGCTCCGAGCAGCCCGAGCGCCGCGTCGACCGGCTCGGCCAACCTCTGCATGGTGCTCGACACCGGTGGTGTCGACGACCGGTCGTTCAACCAGTCGTCGTGGCAGGGCTTGCAGGACGCCAACAAGGCGAACCCCAACATCAAGATTTCCTACGTCGCGTCGAACTCGCAGAACGACTACACCCCGAACCTGAACGCTGAGGTATCGAAGGGCTGCACGTCGGTCATCGCGGTCGGTGGCCTGATGGGCGACGCCGTCAAGGCGGCCGCAGCGGCCAACCCGAACCAGCAGTTCGCCGAGATCGACTCGCCGTCGTCGGGGCCGAACGTCTACGGCATCCAGTTCAACACCGCACAGGGCGGCTTCCTCGGCGGCTACCTCGCGGCGTCCATGACGAAGACCGGCACGGTCGCGACCTACGGCGGTATCAACATTCCGCCGGTCACGATCTACATGGACGGCTTCTGGGAGGGCGTGCAGTACTTCAACAAGCAAAAGGGCAAGAGCGTCAAGGTGCTCGGCTGGGACGAGACCAACCAGAAGGGCGGCACCTTCGCTGCCAGCTTCACCGACCAGAACAAGGGCCGCTCGATCACGCAGTCCTTCATCTCACAGGGCGCTGACATCATCTTCCCGGTCGCCGGCGGCACCGGCCTCGGTTCCGGCGCCGCGGCGCAGGCTTCGGGCGGCAAGGTCAGCGTGATCTGGGTCGACACTGACGGATGCGTGAGCGCGCAGCAGTACTGCTCCGTGTTCTTGAGCAGCGTCGTGAAGGGCCTCGCGACCTCGGTCACCAGCTACGCGAACGACGTCGCGTCGGGCAAGAAGCTGGGCGGCCAGAGCTACATCGGCACTCTCGACAACGGTGGCACCGGCCTCGCGCCGTTCCACGACTTCGACTCCAAGGTGCCGGCCAACGTGAAGTCGGAGCTCGACCAGATCAAGTCCGACATCACCAGCGGCAAGATCCAGATCACTTCGCCGAGCCAACCCAAGTAACCCTCGAGCAGTCCCCAAGACCGCCCTGCGATCCAGGGCTTCGGTGTGCGGGCAGACCCTCAACCCGGTCTGCCCGCACACCTCACCCCGTTCGAACCGCCTTCGGTCGAATCCGGACCCCCTTCGGTCGAATCTGGAGTTGCCGTGAAGCTCGAACTGCGCGGTATCACCAAGCGGTTCGGTTCGCTGGTCGCCAACGACCACATCGACCTCGTGGTCGAACCGGGCGAGATCCACGCGCTGCTCGGTGAGAACGGCGCCGGCAAGAGCACGCTCATGAACGTGCTGTACGGCCTTTACGAGCCGGACGACGGCGAGATCCTGCTCGACGACGTGCCCGTTCGCTTCGCCGGCCCGGGCGAGGCGATGGCCGCCGGAATCGGCATGGTGCACCAGCACTTCATGCTCATCCCAGTCTTTACCGTCGCCGAGAACGTCATGCTCGGCCACGAAGAAACGAAGGCCGGCCCCTTGGGCTGGCTCGACCGGCGAGCCGCGCGGCGCAAGGTAAGCGAGGTGTCGCGCCGCTACGGCCTCGCGGTGCCTCCCGACGCGCTGGTAGCCGACCTGCCGGTCGGCGTGCAGCAGCGCGCCGAGATCGTCAAAGCCCTCACCCGCGACGCCAAGGTCCTGGTACTCGACGAGCCGACCGCCGTCCTCACGCCGCGCGAGATCGACGACCTGATGGCGGTGATGCGGCGGCTGCGCGACGCCGGCACATCGATCGTCTTCATCAGCCACAAACTCAAAGAGGTCAAGGCGGTCGCCGACAAGGTGACCGTCATCCGGCGCGGCAAGGTGGTGGGGCAGCCGAGCCCGTCGGCCAGCGAGCAGGAACTCGCCTCCTTGATGGTCGGCCGGCCGGTCAAGCTGACCGTGGAGAAGGAGCCGGCGAAGCCGGCGGACGTCGTCCTCGATGTCGAAGGTCTACGGGTGGTCGACCCGACCGGCGTCGTCCAAGTCGATGGCGTTTCATTCCAGGTGCGGGCCGGTGAGATCTATGCGATTGCCGGCGTGCAGGGCAACGGTCAGACGGAGGTCACCGAATGCCTGCTGGGGCTTGAAACGCCAACCGAGGGCACCATTCGGGTGCACGGCCGTAACGTCAGCGACGCATCGGTGCACGATCGGCTGCGCCTCGGCATCGGATACGTGCCCGAAGACCGGCTCCACGACGGGCTGGTCGGCAGCTTCAGCGTTGCCGAGAACCTCGTGCTCGACATGTACGACCGCGAGCCGTTCGCCAAGGGGGTCGCGATCGACCTTCGTGCGGTGGCGGCTAACGCGGCGATGCGCATCGACGAGTTCGACGTCCGTACGCCTGACGCCGAGGCGCTGGCGAGCACACTGTCAGGCGGTAACCAGCAAAAAGTCGTGCTGGCGAGGGAATTGTCGCGCCCGTTGAAGCTGCTCGTCGTCGCACAACCAACCCGCGGTCTAGACGTAGGCTCGATGGAATTCGTTCACCGACGCATTGTTTCCGAACGCGACAAGGGCACCGCCGTCGTGCTGGTTTCGACCGAGCTCGACGAGGTGCTCGGCCTCGCCGACCGGATCGCGGTGATGTACCGCGGTCGCATCGTCGGCGAAGTGCCCGCCGGCACCTCCGCCGACGAGATCGGCCTGCTGATGGCCGGTTCGACCAGCCAAGAGGCAGCGGTCACAGGCGCGGCGCCGCACGGAGCATCAAATGAGTGACGCACCGGTCGCAGAGGTCGCGGCCTCCGAACCCAAGCACACGGCTCCGTCGCGAGCCCGTCGTACCGCGCTGTGGTTGCGATCGACGCACCCCGTCGTCGTCACCGTGCTTGCGTTCGTCGCATCGATCATCGTCGGCGGCATTCTGATCTTCATCACCGACACGCCAACGCGCAAAGCAGCCAAGTACTTCTTCTCCTCCCCTGGCGATACTTTCTCGCGCGGTTGGCACGCGGTGTCGCAGGCCTATGTCGCGTTGTTCGAGGGCTCGATCTTCGATCCGCACACGGCGTTTCACGGCAGCTTCTGGCACGCGCTGAGCCCCCTGTCGGAAACGCTGCTCAACGCAACGCCCCTGATCCTCGCGGGATTGGCCGTCGGGTTGGCTTTCCGCGCCGGGTTGTTCAACATCGGGGCGCAGGGTCAGCTGATTATCGGCGCGGTTTTCGCGGGCTACGTGGGCTTCGCGTGGCACCTGCCGGTCGTGCTGCACGTCATCGTGGCGCTCGTCGCAGGAATCATCGGCGGCGCCCTATGGGCCGGCATCGCGGGTTGGCTGAAGGCTCGCACCGGTGCGCACGAAGTCATCACCACGATCATGCTCAACTACGTCGCGGTCGCCTTGCTCGGCTATCTGCTGACCGAGAACGGCTTCAAGCGCAGCGGTTCCAACCAGGCCATTTCGCGCATCGTCGACGGCAATGCCCGGTTGCCGAAACTTTTCCCGGCGCCGCTTCGCGTGCATGCCGGGCTCATCATCGCGCTGCTGGCCGCCGCCGGTGTGGCATGGCTGCTGAACCGCAGCCGCCTCGGATTCCAGCTGCGGGCGGTCGGGGCCAACCAGTTCGCTGCCCGCACTGCGGGCATGGATGTCGGCCGCAACTACATCGTGTCGCTCGTGCTGTCGGGCGCGCTCGCCGGTCTTGCCGGATGCAGCCAGATCCTTGGCACCAACAGCTCCATCACCGGTGACATCGACGCCGGGATCGGCTTCACCGCGATCACGGTGGCGCTGCTGGGGCGCGCCCAACCATGGCCGACCGTGCTTGCCGGCTTGCTGTTCGGTGCCTTCCAGGCCGGCGGAGTCACCATGCAGAGTCGCACCACCACGCCGATCGACCTGGTGAACGTGCTGCAGTCGATCATCGTGTTGTTCATCGCAGCACCGGCCCTGATCCGCGCGCTGTTCCGGTTGCGCGGGGCAGCTGACACGTCAGGGCAGCAGCTCGCCAAGGGGTGGAACGGCTGATGAGTGCTGTGCAGGCGCAAGAGTCCGACCTCGTCGAGTCGCACGAAGTCGTCGAGGTCGCGGCTTCGCAGAGATCGCGGATCGTGTCGGGTGCGGTGCTGGTCGTCGTCGGCTTGCTCTGCGTCTTCGGTTTCGGTCTCGGCTCGCACGCCGGCTACGACGCGACTTTCCATTTGTCGCCTCCCGGCGCCTCGATCACGGTGCCGGCTCTCGTGGCGCCTGCCCGGATCGTCTCGATCGCGCTCGGGGCGCTCGTCGTCGCCTTCGGCGTCTGGCGCATCGCACGCGGGTTCTCGCGCCGCACGATGCGGTGGGTCGTAGGCGTCTCGATCGCTGCCGTGGTGTTCTCGTTCTTGTGCTGGTCGCTGACCGGCACGAAGGGCACCTCGCTCGACCTGCTCGGGCTGCTGCAGCAGACGATTTTCCTTGCCGTACCGCTGATTCTCGGTGCGCTTGCCGGTGTGCTGTGCGAGCGCTCGGGCGTCATCAACGTGGCGATCGAAGGCCAGATGCTGGGGGGTGCGTTCGCCGGTGCGTTGCTCGGCACGATCGCGCACAACGCCGGCGTGGGCATCATTGCCGCGATGGTGGCCGGCGGGCTCATCGGCGTGCTCCTCGCGGTTTTCGCCATCAAGTACGTCGTCAACCAGGTGGTGCTGGGCGTCGTCATCAACCTGCTCGTCCTGGGGCTGACCGGCTACGTCTACGACGCGCTGATGGCGCGCGACCAGAACACCTACAACACGCCGCCGGGCCTGCACGCGATCAACATCCCGGGCCTGGCCGATATCCCGATCCTCGGGCCGCTGCTCTTCCAGCAGAACGCGATCGTCTATGCGATGTACGTGCTCATCATCGTGATCGACGTTGCGCTCTTCCGCAGCCGCTGGGGATTGCGCACCCGCGCGGTTGGTGAGCACCCGAAGGCGGCCGACACCGTTGCCATCAACGTGCGACGCACCCGGTTCATCAACGTCGTCGTTGGCGGTTTGGTGGCGGGTCTCGGCGGCGCCTCGTTGACCATCGGCTCTGCGCTGCCGTTCGGCAAGAGCATGACGAACGGCAAGGGATTCATCGCCCTGGCAGCCGTGATCTTCGGGCGCTGGAGCCCGCGCGGTGCAGTTGGTGCGGCGTTGCTGTTCGGCTTCGCAGACGCATTGCAGAACGTGCTGTCGTTCATCGGCACGCCGGTTGCCATACCGTCGCAGTTCTTGTCGATGTTGCCTTATCTTGCAACCATTCTGGCGGTTGCCGGCTTGGTCGGCCGGGTGCGCGCGCCCGCCGCTGACGGCGAACCGTACGTGGGCCGATGAATTCGTCGTCCAGCGCGCCGGTCGTCGACTGGCCCGCTCTCCGTGCTGCCGCCGTAGCCGCGATGGAGTGCGCCTACGTGCCGTACTCGTCGTTCCCGGTCGGTGCCGCAGCGTTGGTAGACGACGGGCGCATCGTCGTCGGCTGCAACGTCGAGAACGCTTCTTACGGCCTCACGCTGTGCGCGGAGTGCGGAGTGGTCTCGAGCCTGCAGGCAACGGGCGGCGGCTTTCTTGTCGCTCTGGCGTGCGTCGATGCGAACGGGGCTCCGTTGATGCCGTGCGGGCGTTGCCGCCAACTGCTCTACGAGCACGGCGGCCCGGCGATGCTGATCGACCACGCGGCCGGTCCGATGCCGCTCACTTCCCTGCTACCGGAGGCTTTCGGCCCCGAGAACCTGAACGACTCGCGCAACGCCAGGAGGCCCTGATCGTGGACGTCGTCGACGTCATTCGTGCCAAACGAGATATCGGTGTGCTGACCGGCGCGCAGATCGACTGGGTGATCGACGCTTACACGCGCGGTGTTGTCGCCGAAGAGCAGATGTCGGCGCTGCTGATGGCCATCTTCTTCCGCGGCATGACGGCGCAGGAGCTGAATAGCTGGACCGCCGCCATGATTGCTAGCGGTGAGCGCATGGATTTCGGCGCACTGTCTCGGCCGACCACCGACAAGCACTCGACCGGCGGCGTCGGTGACAAGATCACCCTGCCGCTGACGCCGACAGTGGCTGCTTGCGGTGCGGCGGTTCCGCAGCTCAGCGGGCGCGGGCTCGGTCATACCGGCGGCACGCTCGACAAGCTCGAGTCGATCCCCGGTTGGCGCGCGACTCTCACAAACGACGAGATGTTGCAGCAACTGCGCGATGTCGGTGGGGTCATCTGCGCGGCCGGTGACGGTCTCGCGCCGGCCGACCGAAAGCTCTACGCGCTGCGCGATGTCACCGCGACGGTCGAATCGGTGCCGCTCATCGCGAGTTCCATCATGAGCAAGAAGATCGCTGAAGGCACGTCGGCATTGGTGCTCGACGTCAAGGTCGGCACCGGTGCCTTCATGAAGGACGTCGCCCAGGCGCACGAACTCGCCGAAACCATGGTCGAACTCGGGATCGCCAGTGGTGTCAAGACCGCGGCGCTGCTCACCGACATGGACACGCCGCTCGGCCGAACCGCCGGAAACGCACTCGAAGTCGCCGAGGCTCTCGAGGTGCTGGCCGGCGGAGGCCCTGCCGACGTCGTCGAGCTCACTGTCACGTTGGCGCGCGAGATGCTGCGCGCGTGCGGTCTCGGCACTGCCAAGGATCCAGCCGACGCGCTTCGCGACGGCAGCGCGATGGACGTCTGGCGCCGCATGATCCGAGCGCAAGGCGGTGATCCGGACGCCGACCTGCCGCGCGCCGCGCATACGTGCGTCGTCAGCGCGCCGTCGTCCGGTCGGGTTGTTCGGCTCGATGCCCTGGCGATCGGTACGGCGGCGTGGAGGCTCGGCGCGGGCCGGGCGCGCAAGGAAGACGCCGTTTCCTTCGGTGCCGGCGTCGAAATGCACGCCAAGCCCGGCGACGTCGTCCGCGCGGGTGGTCCGCTGCTCACCTTGCATGCGGACGACGAAGAACGCTTCGCGCGCGCGATCGCTGCCTTAGAAGGTGGTTACGAGATCGCCGCTGCCGAGACGCCATTCACCCCGAGACCGCTCGTCATCGACACCGTAGGAGCATGATGCCGAAGCTCGTCGCCGCGCCAGTGCGAATCCCGGTGCCAGGTGGGAAGGTGATCGACGAGTACGTCGGGCGGGTCGCGTCGTCGACGTCGTCGGTCTCGGTGGCGCACATGCAGGCACCGGCGGGCTGGAGCGAACCGGCGCAGGCTCCCGACTTCGACGAGATAACGCTGGTGCTTCGGGGGTCGGTGCGAGTCGAGCACGAGGGTGGCTCACTCGAGGTGGTCGCCGGGCAGGCGGTCATCACCGCGGCGGGTGAGCGGGTGCAGTACTCGGTCGGCGACGACGGCGCCGAGTACGTCGCGATCTGCCTGCCTGCGTTCGCACCCGATCTGGCACATCGCGAGGACGAGTCGTGACAGCTGCGACCCTCGAGCAGATCCGTCGCGCCCCGAAGGCGTTGTTGCACGACCATCTGGACGGCGGGGTGCGTCCGGCGACAGTGGTCGACCTCGCGCGCGCCGGCGGCTACAGGGGATTGCCTACACATGATGCCGACGAGTTGGGTCGGTGGTTCGTCGACGCGGCGTCGTCCGGGTCGCTCGAGCGGTACCTAGAAACGTTCGCGCACACGGTCGGGGTCATGCAGACCCGCGATGCGCTGGTGCGGGTGGCCGCTGAATGCGCTGAGGATCTGGCGGCCCAGAACATCGTCTACGCCGAAGTGCGGTTCGCACCCGAACTGCACGTCGACCGTGGTCTCGAGCTCGACGAAATCATCGAGGCTGTGCTCGAAGGCTTTCGGCTCGGCAGCGAGGGCCGGGGGATCCGCATCGGCGCGTTGCTGACCGCGATTCGGCACGCGGCGCGGTCGCTAGAGATTGCCCAGCTCGCGATTCGCTACCGCGACGCGGGCGTCGTCGGCTTCGACATCGCCGGTGCGGAGGCCGGCTACCCGCCCACCCGGCATCTGGACGCCTTCCAGTACATGCAGCGCGAGAACGGCCACTTCACGATCCATGCGGGCGAGGGATTCGGCCTTCCCTCGATCTGGGAGGCATTGCAGTGGTGTGGTGCCGACCGGCTGGGCCACGGCGTCCGCATCGTCGACGACATCGAGATCGTCGACGGCGAGCCGGTGCTCGGGCGACTGGCGGCCTACGTGCGCGACAACCGGGTGCCCCTGGAGATGTGCCCGTCGTCGAACGTGCAGACCGGAGCGGCGGCGTCGATCGCCGAACACCCGATCGCGCTGTTGCGCAAGCTCTACTTCAGGGTCACGGTCAACACCGACAACCGGCTGATGAGCGGCACGTCGATGAACCTGGAGTTCGAGCGGCTCGCCGACGCTTTCGGCTACGGACTCCACGACCTACAGTGGTTCACCATCAACGCACTCAAGAGCGCCTTCATCCCGTTCGACGAACGTCTCTCGTTGATCAACGAGGTCGTGAAACCCCGCTACGCCGCACTCCGCGAGCCCACACCCGCTGAGGACCAATGACATCGAACCTGGTGAAGATCTCCGATCCCGTGCGTGCGGCACTCGCCGAAGGCCGGCCGGTCGTGGCGCTGGAGTCGACGATCATCGCGCATGGCTTGCCGCGACCGCAGAATCTTCAAGCCGCGCACGATTTCGAGGCGATCCTCACCGATGCCGGTGTGACTCCCGCCACGATCGCGGTCATCGACGGCGTGCCGACGGTCGGTCTCGACGAAACCGAGCTCGAGCGGGTCGCGTTCGCCGATGACATCGCGAAGGTCAGCAGCCGCGATCTCGCGGTGGCAGTGGGGCGCAAAGCGAGTGGTGCGACGACGGTGGCCGCGACGTCGACTCTTGCGGCGCTCGCCGGTGTACGGGTTTTCGCAACGGGTGGGCTCGGGGGAGTGCATCGCGCGGCCAGCGAGTCGTTCGACGAGTCGGCCGACCTCGTTACGCTCTCACGCACCCGCGTAACTGTGGTGTGCGCGGGCGTGAAGTCGATCCTCGACATCCCCGCGACGTTGGAGCGGCTCGAAACGCTGAACGTGCCGGTCGTCGGCTACCGCACCAACCACTTCCCGGCCTTCTACCTCAGCGATTCCGGCTTTCCGCTCGACTGGCGGGTCGACACTCCCGACGAGGTCGCGGCGATCATGCAGGCCGGCGACCAGCTCGGAGCCCGCGGCGCGCTCATCGTGGCCAACCCGGTGCCGACCGACAAGCAACTCGACCCCGACGTCCACGACAGCCTGCTGATCCAGGCCATGCACGCCGCCGACGAGGCAGGGTTGCGAGGCAAGGCGGTGAGCCCGTTCCTGCTCGATTTCTTCCAGCGTGAAAGCGGCGGGCGCAGTCTTCAGGTCAACCTCGACCTCGCGGTCAACAACGTCGAGCTCGCGGCCTCGATCGCGACGGCGTGGGCGGAGACAGTGCGCCGCGAGGCCGAAGCGAACGCGTGACTGGTTCGTCTACGCTGCCGCGCGCGCTCGTCGTCGGCGACGTCATCGACGACATCGTGGTGCGGCCGTTGGGCGAAACGGCGATCGACACCGATACCACGTCGACGATCATCCGTTCACCCGGCGGATCGGCTGCCAATCAGGCCGCGTGGCTGGCGTCGCTCGGTGTGCGCACCCGCTTCGTCGCCCGCGTCGGTAAGGCGGACGTCGAACGGCACGCCGCGGAACTGTCTTCCTACGGCGTCGAGGCTCTTCTGGGTGGCGACGACGAGTTGCCGACCGGCACCATCGTGGTGCTGCTGGGGCCGGACGGCGAACGCACGATGTTCACCGACCGTGGCGCAAACTTGCGCCTGTGCCGGGCCGATCTGCCGGTTGATGTGCTCGATGACGTTGACCTCCTGCACGTCAACGGATACACGATGTTCGAGCGCGGCAGCCGCGACGCCATGTTGCAACTCATCGAAGAGGCACGCCGACGGGGAATTCCATTCACCGTCGATCCGTGCTCGTCGGCGTACCTCGCCGATGCCGGGCCCTTCCTCGAGTGGACGGCCGGAGCATCGGTTTGCTTCCCGAATCTCGACGAAGCGGCGGCGCTCACCGGCTGCAACGACGTCGGTATGTCTCTCGACGCGTTGTCGGCTGTCTATCCGGTCGTTGTGCTCAAGCGCGGTCGGGGTGGCGTGACGGTCGGACGACGTGGCGAGTCACCGGTGCAGCTAGCGACGTCCGCTCTCGACATTCGCGACACCACGGGCGCCGGTGATGCGTTGTGCGCGGGTTTCATCGCCAGCTGGCTCGGCGGCGCCGAGCCACTTGACGCGGTAATCGCCGGCCAGCGAGCTGCGGCGGTCGCGGTTTCGGTTCCCGGCGGTCGCCCGCCGGTGAAACGGAATGACGGCTGAACTCGGCTTGGCGCCTCAGACTCCGATCGGGTGCCACACCGTCTTGGTTTCCAGGAACTTGGTCAGCCTGCTGAGGCCGGGGTCAGCTGCCCAGTCAGGCTGCGTATCGTGCGGCCGCAGCACTCGCTTGAGGTTGCCGGTTGCGGCCTTCTCGAGATCGACGGCGAGGGCGTCGTCGGCGCCGGTGAGGTCGATGCCGTTGACGTCGAGGTGCGAGGCGAGCCACGGCGCGACCTCGGCAACCTTGCCCGTGAGCAGGTTGACGACACCGCCGGGGAGGTCGGACGTCGCCAATACCTCGGTCAGCGTTATCGCGGGCAGCGGGTGCTTCTCGCTCGCGACGACCACGACCGTGTTTCCGGTCACGATGACCGGCGCGACCACCGACACGAGCCCTAGCAAGCTGGAACCCTGCGGAGCCACAATGCCAACAACGCCAGTGGGTTCGGGGATGGAGAAGTCGAAATACGGCCCCGCAACCGGGTTGGACGAACCCATCACCTGGCCCACCTTGTCGGACCAGCCGGCGTACCAAACCCAGCGGTCGATCGCGGCGTCGACGATCGACTCCGCCCTAGCCGCAGAAACCCCTTCTGCGGCCGCGACCTCGGTGGCGAACTGCTCGCGTCGTCCTTCGAGCATTTCGGCGATGCGATAGAGAATCTGGCCGCGGTTGTAGGCAGTCGCGCTCGACCAGCCCCTGACCGCCGCGCGCGCCGCGACGACCGCGTCACGGACGTCCTTGCGCGAAGCAAGTGCCGCATTGGCAAGGAATTCACCCTTGCTGTCGGCCACCTGGTAGCTGCGGCCCGATTCGCTTCGAGGGAACGCGCCACCGATAAAGAGCTTGTAGGTCTTGCGAACGCTCAAGCGTTGGGTGTCGCTCATCGAAGGTAGGCCTCCAGCCCGTGGCGGCCGCCTTCACGGCCGAAGCCCGACTCCTTGTAGCCGCCGAACGGCGAGGTCGGGTCGAACTTGTTGAACGTGTTCGCCCAGACGACGCCGGCTCGGAGCCGGTTGGCGATAGACAAGATGCGGCTGCCCTTGTCGGTCCAGACGCCGGCCGACAATCCGTACGGCGTGTTGTTCGCCTTCTCGACGGCTTCATCGGGCGTGCGGAAGGTGAGCACCGACAGCACCGGGCCGAAGATTTCCTCGCGGGCGATCCGATGTGCTTGCGTTACTCCCGTGAACACCGTGGG
>Ga0105240_10008128_pt1 | contig 15055 bp, 6 predicted proteins | sample KBSC54metaG_FD_80426 | JGI IMG/M metagenome (GOLD analysis project Ga0105240, IMG submission 80426) | Corn rhizosphere microbial communities from Kellogg Biological Station, Michigan, USA - KBS C5-4 metaG | ecosystem: Host-associated > Plants > Roots > Rhizosphere > Soil | place: Michigan, USA... | reverse complement strand
TAACGGAAAATATTTGCTGGAAGCCACGTTCCGTTACGAAGGATCTTCCCGATTTGCACTTGGAAACCGCTGGGGACTCTTTCCTTCCGTTTCTGCCGGATGGCGTATCGACAAGGAAAACTTCTTCAAATGGAATGATCTGTTCAGCCTGGTGAAACTCCGGGGATCCGTCGGACAAATGGGTAACCAGGCGGTTCCCTTATACAGTTATGAAAATTCCATTGCGCTGGGACAGAACTACAGTTTCGGAAAAACGCTGGTATCGGGCGCAGCAGCCACTGCGTATAGCGATCCGAATATTTCCTGGGAAACCACCACAGCTTATAATGCGGGACTGGATGTGGAATTGCTGAAAGGAAGCCTGAGCTTCACCGGAGACCTGTATAAGAAAAGAACCACCGGCATTCTGCGTACGGTGAACATTCCCGCCCAGATCGGCGGACTGGCGGGTCCGCAGGAAAATATCGGCACCATGGACAATACCGGATTTGAGCTCACCGCGAAATACAATAATCATATCGGTGCGTTCGGTTACGGAGTATCCGGGAGCTTTTCCTATAACAAGAATAAGGTGGTGGATATAGACGGTCAGATCCTGTACAATTATCAAAGCAATATTTCCACCATCACCCAGGCGGGTTATCCCATCGATTCCTATTACCTGCTCGATGCCACCGGTTTTTTCCAGAGCGATGCGGAAGTAGCCAGCAGCGCTTTCCAAAGCACCAGTACAAAGGCCGGATACATTAAATACCGCGACGTGAATAAGGATGGCATCATCAATGGCGACGATCGCGTGGTTGTTCCCAGCTCCACCGTCATTCCAAAATATACCTATGGGTTTGGGGTGAATTTCAGTTACAAGGGAATAACCCTGGACGCCTTTTTCCAGGGTGTTGCCGGGATCAAGGTTTACCCGACCGCCAACCTCGCCTTTCCATTTAATAACGGCGCCGACGCCACCTGGGAATGGGCTACGGATTCCTGGACGCCCGACCGGCCAAATGCACGCCTTCCCATTGTTACGGAAAGCACCGGCAACCAGGATAATTTTCAGAGTTCGACTTTCTGGATGCGGGACGGATCTTATCTGCGGCTGAAAAATATTCAGCTCGCTTACGAGTTGCCGGATAAGTGGCTCTCCCGGGTGAAGATCAACAGGCTGTCTGTTTTTGTGAATGCGGAAAACTGGATCACATTCTCAAAATATAAGGATTTCGATCCGGAAACAATTGTCAACGTGAATTCACTCTATCATTATCCGATGCTAAAGACAATCACCGGTGGAGTGAAAGTCACTTTCTAAAAGAATATTCATACTTAAATACAGTCAGATGAAAAATAAAGTTATTTTAATGCTTTTTGCCGCACTGGGAATGCTGCTCAGCAATTGCAACAAGAGCCTGCTGAATACTTCTCCAAACGACCGTTATGTGGAAAGTAATTTCTGGGAATCCGAAGCGGCGGCACAGGCTGCGCTGGCAGGTTGCTACGGTGTGCTTACCAGTACCGGCATGTATGGTGGCGTTGCCACTCCGCTGTTTGAAGAAACAGCATCCCCCAATGCATACAATTACGATAATAGCGAAGGGTTTAATTTTATTGCGGAAGGTTTGCAATCGGCCAGCAGTTCCGGAATTATTCCCGACCGCTGGAAAGCCTGCTATACCGGCATCGGCCGCTGCAATACGTTTCTGGTGAAAGTGGGTGAAGTGGCTATGGATGATGCACTGAAATCCAGGATGAAGGGTGAAGCATATTTTCTTCGGGCGCTCTACTATTTCACCTTGCAGAATTATTACGGCGACGTTCCCCTGGTACTGGATCCGCCCGACCGCGCAACACAAACCAACCTGCCCGGAACAGCGAGGGAAGAAGTAGTCGCTAAAATCTATTCCGATCTGGACAGCGCAGCGGCCATTCTGCCGCTGAAGTTTACCGGTGGTGATGCGGGCAGGGCAACAAAGGGGGCAGCGCTTGCATTAAAAGCAAGGGTATCTCTTTTCGAAGCCAGTCCACTGTTCAATGCGGGCAATGATAACAGCCGCTGGCAGAAAGCTGCAGATGACGCAAAGACAGTGATGGACCTCACGGCAGCCGGCTATGGTCTTTATGCCAATTACCGGAATCTGTTCCTTCCGCAAAATGAAAACAATAAGGAAGTCATTTTCGATGTGCAGTTTATTTATCCGGATCTGGGGAATTCCTTCGACCTGATCGACAAACAATACAACACCAACGCCCCCCTGCTGGATATGGCTGACGCGTACGAGATGAACAACGGATTGCCGATCACGGATCCTGCCTCCGGGTTTGATCCTGCCAATCCCTATAAAGACCGCGATCCCCGTTTGTATCAGACGATCGTATATCCAGGAGATACGTTTATGACGGTTAAGGTTACGCCCACCCGTTTTGCCATTACCGGATATGGTTTGAAGAAATACAGCATCTATGATAAAGGTGCGCCGCCGGCGGGCATGAGCGATCTGAAAGGGGGCCAGTCCGAAACCAACTATATCATTCTTCGTTATGCAGACATCCTTTTAATGTATGCAGAAGCAAAGAATGAAGCAGGCGGACCGGATGCCAGCATCTACGATGCGATCAATCTGGTGCGGGAAAGAGCCGGCATGCCCGACATCGCGACAACCTACACCCAGGCGGAACTGCGGGATATTATCCGGCATGAACGCAGAGTGGAATTTGCCGGAGAAGGAACCTATTACAATGATATCCGGAGGTGGAAAACGGCGGAACAGGTGCTGAATGCAACCATCTATAAATACGATGGAAGCGCCATCGAAACCCGGAAATTTCTTCCGGAAAGGGATTACTGGTGGCCGATACCACAAACGCAACTGGATCTGAATCCGGGTCTGGTGCAGAATAAAGGATATTGAAAATGAGAAACTGGCCGTGAACTTAACCGTCACGGCCAGCTTCCATTCCTGATCCGGAAAGATTTACTGCACCTGAAAATTTATGAATAAATCAAAATCATGAAAAAATATCTCTTCAGCCTGTGCCTGTTTTCATTTGCCTCTTTTGTGCAGGCTCAAACGGTATCCTGGGACAGTACCTACCGCCCCGCCTCTTATAACCTGCGGCTGGCCCTTTTCGAGAGCTATCCCAATTCAACACAGGACATTATTTTTCTGGGCAACAGCATTACCTACGGAACCGACTGGAATGAATTGCTGCAAATGCCGCAGGCGCGTAATCGCGGCATTTCAGGCGATATCAGTTTTGGTGTATTGCAGCGTTTGCAGGAAGTAACGGAAGGCCATCCGGCGAAAGTTTTTATCCTCATCGGGATCAATGACATTTCGCGGAATATCCCCGACAGTGTGATCCTCCGCAATGACGAGCGCATCGTTCAGCGGATCCAAAAGGAATCCCCACACACCAGGATCTATTTTCAGACCCTGATGCCGGTAAACAATCAGTTCACGCAGCATAAGGCTCATTATAATAAAGATGAACATATCAGCGCGGTGAATGCGGGATTAAAAAGAATTGCAGCAAAATATCACATTACTTTAATCGACCTGCATCCGCATTTCCTGGACGAACAGGGACGCATGAATGCGGCCTATACCATGGACGGTCTTCATCTTAATGAAAAAGGATACCAGGTGTGGAAGCAGGTGCTGCAGCCTTATCTTAAAAAATAATCATCCCTTTTTATTTTTTACTTTTGACTTTTTACTTAACACTACATTCACTGATATGGATACGCGCAGGGAGTTTCTAAAAAAAGCAATGCTGCTCTCCGGAGTGGCCGGTTGGAATGGCATGGTGCCGGAATCGATCAGGAAAGCAATGCTCATTAATCCCGCGCCCGGCAGCTCTTATCTCGACGCGGAGCACGTGGTGATCCTCATGCAGGAAAACCGCTCCTTCGATCATTGTTTCGGGGCATTGAAGGGCGTGCGCGGATTTAATGATCCCCGCTATATTCACCTGCCAAACGGGAATCCGGTCTGGTTGCAAAGCAATGCGGCCGGCGAAACCTATGCGCCTTTCCGCTTTGACATCCACGACACGAAAATCACCTGGATGGGTTCTATCCCGCATGTCCGCTCCAGCCAGGTGGACGCCAACAACCAGGGCAAATATGATCAGTGGCTGAACGCAAAACGATCCTCCAATAAGGATTATGCAGATATGCCCCTGACGCTGGGACATTATACACGCGAAGATCTTCCCTTTAATTATGCACTGGCCGATGCATTTACGGTTTGTGATCAGAATTTTGCTTCCGGCATGACCAGCACCTGGCCCAACCGCCTGTTCTTATGGTCCGGTACCGTGCGCGGCGAACAGAACGGAAATGTAAAAGCATTTATCCGGAACGATATTCCTTACGGTGAGGCGCACTGGAAAACTTTTCCGGAACTGCTCGAAGAAAATGATGTGCCCTGGAAAGTGTACCAGAACGATATAACGGCCGGCGGGGGATTTACCGGAGAGGAGCGCGCCTGGCTCTCCAATTTCGGATGTAACCAGCTGGAAAATTTTTCCCAGTACAATGTTCGTTTCTCCACCCGTTATGTAAAGGCATTGGAACAACAGATCGAAACCCTGCCCAATGAAATAGCGACACTAAAAACAAAACTGGCTTCGCTCGCTGCCGGGAGTTCCGAAGCAGAAAAGACTCAAAAACAAATTGCAAAAAAAGAAGAAGTACTCGCTACGGCAAAAACCGGTCTGGTAAAATGGAGTCAGGAAAATTATGATAAGCTCAGCCAGGAATCGAAAAACCTGTACCAAAAAGCATTTACAAATAATGCAGGCGATCCGGATTATCATCAGTTGGCCGGCTTAACCTATGAAGAGAATGGCGTAAAACGTGAACTCAATATTCCGAAGGGAGATATCCTGCACCAGTTCCGTGAGGACGTGAACAATGGAAAACTACCGGCAGTGTCCTGGCTTGCGGGACCTGAAAATTTTTCCGATCATCCCACGGCTCCCTGGTATGGGGCCTGGTATGTTTCTGAAATACTGGATATCCTTACCAAAAATCCGGAGGTCTGGAAAAAAACCATTTTCATTCTTACCTATGATGAGAACGACGGCTATTTCGATCATATTCCTCCGTTTACAGCGCCCGATCCGCTGAATCCGGAAACGGGCAGATGTTCTGCGGGCATCGATACTTCATCAGAATATATCCGGCGTGAACAGGAATTGCAGGAAGGCGTAGGGAAGAAGGAAGCGCGTACCGGCCCGACGGGATTGGGATTCCGGGTCCCCATGGTCATTGCTTCTCCCTGGAGCCGCGGGGGTCATGTATGCTCCCAGGTTTTTGATCATACATCTGTTTTTCGTTTCGTGCAGGAACTGTTGAATAAGAAAAAAGGAAAGCAGATACAGGAATCAACGATCAGCTCCTGGCGGAAAACCGTGTGCGGGAATCTGACAGCGGCTTTCCGTCCTTATCAGGGAGAGGAACAGGAAAAACTTCCCTTTCTGGAGAAAGTCCCTTTTATTGAAACCATTTTCAATGCCAAATTCCGCGAAGCGCCTTCCAATTTTAAGATGCTGTCGGCAGCCGGGATTGCGCAGATCGGCAAAGATCCTGTTTCGTCTCCTCTGATGCCAAAACAGGAACCGGGTATAAAACCATCCTGTGCCCTGCCTTATCAATTATATGCAGACGGTAGTTTAACGGATGATAAAAAAGGTTTTCAGATTAAAATGGAAGCCCGGAACGAAATATTCGGGGAACAGTCTGCGGGATCACCCTTTAATATTTACATTCCTGTCAAATATGCCGTTGCCGAAGGCGGAAAAACCGGTTCCTTTGAAAATCCCGGAAGCAGATCCTATGCAGTGATTGCAGGCGACAGTCTTACGGAGTCCTGGCCCCTGCAGTCATTTGAAAACGGATTGTACCATCTGCGGCTTCACGGACCCAACGGGTTTTTCCGCGAATACCGGGGCAACGAAAAAGACCCGGACCTGCTGATCCGGTGTGAATATGAAAGGAGCCCGTTGAATAACGGCAAGCTCAGCGGCAAGCTGCTGATCATTGTGCAGAACACGAATAAACAGCACTCCCTGCAACTGCAGATCAGCGATCACTCCTATAAAGCAAAACCGGTTGCCAAACTGGTGCCGGCCGGGTCGACACTAAAACTGCCGCTGGATCAAAGCAAAAGCTTCGGATGGTATGACTATGCCGTTACCGCAAGAGGATTTGATCATTTTGAAAAACGCTATGCCGGCCGTATTGAAACCGGCCAGGACGGATTCACGGATCCTTTTATGGGGAGAACGATATAACAGGGGCCATTGCATGTCATATCCCCGGATACCGCGGGGAATATTCTCAAGTCAGATAAGCTGATAAAGCAGATGCCGGGAAGAAAACCCATTCTTCGCCGTCGATCCTCTATTATTCCTGCTGAAAGACGCAACCTCGTTTTATCAGGCACCGTTCTTACTTATTACCCCGGCATTAAACCGTAGATAGTAGATAGTGGATAGTACATGGCAGCACATCCACTACCCACTATCTACTATCCACTATCTACGATTCCCCCTCACCCTAAACTCCGGAATTCCTTACCCGCCATTTTTCCTCACCGGCGATTACTTCCGGGTAACGCGGAACGATCGCTTATTTATTAACGCGTCCGTCTAAACAAGCTAATTATGAACAAATTTACAGACTCAAAAATCTGGCTGAGACCGGTTGCCTGTTGCTTTATTATTATCTCCTGTCTCGCCTTAAGCATGGGATGCCGGAAGTCATCTATGCACAACAACAAGGATCTGCGCGATTTTCAGCAGGTGAACCTCGTTGCGAATAGCGCAGCTTACTCGCCATTACTGGTGGATCCCACGCTGCAGAATGCCTGGGGCCTCACCTGGGCGCCCTCCGGAATTGCGTGGGTGAATTCGCAGGCCGGGCATGTAAGTGAATTGTATACGGGCGAAGGCGCTATTGTAAGGCCTCCGGTCCATATTCCTTCACCCACCGATACGATCGGCGGAACCCCGACAGGTATTGTATTTTCGGGAGGCGCCGGCTTCACCTTATCCAACCATGCGGCGCCGAATTTTCTTTTTGTGGGGGACGACGGCGTTTTGTCCGGCTGGAACGGCGCTGCAGGAAATAATGCGCTTCGGATCGGGAGCAGTCCTTCGCCTTCTTCCTATTTCGGACTCGCGCTTGCCATGGTATCCGGCAAACACTATCTGTATGCGGCTAATTTCGGTGCCGGCAGAATTGATGTCTGGGACACTACTTTCACAGCAGTCCCCATGCCCTTCCATGATCCTTTCCTGCCGGCGGCTTATTCACCATTTAATATCCAGGCCGTAGGCAGCTGGCTCTTTGTAATGTATGCGAAAGTGGGACCGGACGGAAGCGAAATTCATCAGAAAGGATTGGGGATTGTGGACGTCTTCAATACGGACGGAACTTTTGTAAAGCGTTTTGCTACGGGCGGCACATTAAATTCTCCCTGGGGCGTGACGGCGACGCCGGCAAATTTCCTCGAAGATCAGGATATGATGCAGGATGAAGATAACGGGAATAAGAATGGCAATAAAGGCCCGGGTAAGAATAATAAGGGTCATGATGACCAGGATAATCAATCTGTAATCCTGGTGGGCAATTTTGGAGATGGCCATATTAATGTATACAGTATGGATGGTGATTTTCTGGGGCAACTGCAAACGCATAACCGGACCATCGTCATCGACGGACTCTGGGCGTTGTCATTCGCTCCGGCAACCGCCACGACCATTGATCCGAAAAGGCTTTATTTCACAGCAGGACCGAAAGATGAAACTGATGGTTTGTTCGGATACCTGATCAAAGAATAGTTTTCCCGGTAGTAATAGCAGATACACGGCCGTCTCAATTTTGAGCGGCCTTTTTCATGTCCTGAAAAATCCATAGCTTGGGTCAGCATGAACAGAGGCATCTTCCTTTTATTTCTATTCTTCTTTTTCAGTTTAAGAATATCACTCGCCCAACCGGGAATTTCAGCACCGTTTCCTTCCAAAAAACCCAGCTCTCATCAACTGGCGCAGATAGAAAGAAAATACGGGATGTTCATTCATTTCGGGGTTAATACTTTCTGGGACCAGGAGTGGACGGACGGGAGTAAGCCTCCTGCCTCCTACAAACCCGTTGCCGTGGATGCGGACCAGTGGATCAGCACGGCAAAGGAAGCCGGAATGAAATACGTAATACTGGTTACCAAGCACGTCGATGGCTTTTGTATGTGGAACAGCAAATACACGGATTATGATATTGCTTCCTCCGGAAACAAAACAGATGTTGTGGAAGCGGTGGCAAAAGCCTGTAAAAAATATCATATCGGGCTGGGGCTTTATTATTCCCTCTGGGACCGCCACCAGAATGCGGATCTCTCCGATGGCTCCCTGGATCATGACTACAACGAATACATCATCAGCCAGATTAAGGAACTGATGGCCATCACCGGTAAGTACACGCAGATCGTGGAATTGTGGCTGGATGCCGGATGGGAAAAAAAGCGGGAGCGCTGGCCCATTGCCGAAATATATAAAACAGTGAAAATGGCGGAACCCCAATGCCAGATAGGAGTGAACTGGTCAATCGGAACACCGGACAATCCCGATCCGGATTCCGCCTTTTTGTTACCAACACAACAAAAGGAAGGATATCCCATCCGTTATTTTCCCAGCGATTTCCGGATGGGGGATCCTTACCTGCCGGCCGATCCCGATCCGAAATTATTTACCCATGCAGGGAAAACCTATTACATGCCCTGGGAAACAACCGTGTGCATTAGTAAGAAATGGTTTTACAATACAACCGATACCGTTGATAAGTCCCCGCAGGAATTATTCAGATTATATAAAATTGCCACGGCGCAGGATAATATTCTTATCCTGGATCTTCCGCCGGACAGAAGCGGCAGATTGCGGGAGCGGGACAGGCAAACGGTATTTGCATTGAGGAAACTCATTGAAAAAGCGCATGAGTAAAGAGCTGCAGATAAATTCATCCGGTACAATTAAATAATTTTTCACGATCATTATTGCTGAGGCAGATATTAACCATCATGAAGTTGACTTATAGCCGTTTTAAAATTGCTGCAATGATTGGGTGTACTTTTTTGTTGCAGGGTTCACCAATCGATGCTGCTGCACAGGATACCCAATACCGGTACCTGTCAGGGACAGATAAAGATCATACGGTAAATTGGGATTTCCGGATTAATACTGGCCGGAACAATGGTAAATGGAGTAAAATTGCGGTTCCCTCCAACTGGGAACAGCAAAATTTCGGTACTTACAATTATTTCCAGGATACTGAAAATCCGGAAGAGACAGGCGAATATAAAACCCGGTTTGCGATTCCAAAAAGCTGGAATAGCAAAAGAGTGTTTATTGTATTCGAAGGCGCGATGACCGACACAAAGGTCATGATTAACGGGCGGCTCGCGGGACCTGTACATCAGGGAGGTTATTACCGGTTTAAATATGACATCACAGATCTGCTCGTACCCGGCGAAAACCTGCTGGAGGCTGATGTAAGTAAAAGGTCTGCAAATGCTTCGATCAATCTTGCCGAAAGGCGTGCAGACTTCTGGCAGTTCGGCGGAATATTCCGGCCCGTTTACCTCGAAGCGGTGCCGCAAAATTACATCGACCATATTGCGCTCGATGCAAAAGCCGACGGGAATCTCCGGCTGGATGTTTACGCACCGGATATTAAACAACAAAATCTGGTGAAAGCAACTGTTCAAACCCTTGAAGGAAAAGTAATCGGTAGTGCCTTGTTCATAAAACCCAATGCTGATTCTCCCATAACTCTGCATGGCCGCTTTAAAAATATCATTCCCTGGAATCCCGAATTTCCGCATTTGTACAATCTGGTGCTGTCCTTAACGGACGAACACGGCACCGTTATTCACCGCATTAAACAGCGCTTTGGCTTCCGTACGGTAGAACTTCGCCGGCATGACGGAATCTATGTAAACGGGGAAAAGATCATACTGAAAGGCGTTTGCCGGCACAGTGAGTGGCCGGAAACGGGGCGTACGCTGAGTAAAGGAATTAGTATCCTGGACGTTAACCTGATGAAAGATATGAATATGAATGCGGTCAGGATGTCCCACTATCCACCCGATCAGCACTTTCTGGATGTTTGTGATTCGCTTGGCCTTTTTGTCCTCGATGAACTCACCGGCTGGCAGAATAAATATGATAGCGTCGTGGGCAAAAAGCTGGTGAAGGAAATGGTAGTAAGAGATGTTAATCACCCGTCCATTATATTTTGGGACAACGGAAATGAAGGGGGATGGAACACTGCCCTGGATGACCAGTTTAAACTGTATGATCCTCAAAACCGGACCGTCCTTCATCCATGGGAAAAATTTAACGGAACCGATACCCGGCATTACCCGGATTATAATTACATCACAAACTCCGCATTGTACGGCACTGATGTTTTTTTCCCGACAGAATTCATGCACGGGAATTACGATGGCGGAGCAGGCGCGGGTTTGGAGGATTATTGGAACGCCATCTTAAATCATCCGCTCGGGGCCGGGGGTTTTATTTGGGTATTTGCAGATGGAGGTATTATGCGGACAGACAAAGACAGCGCCATGGATACTTCCAATGACAGCGCTCCTGACGGCATTGTCGGTCCGCACCGGGAGAAAGAAGCAAGTTTTTTTACCATCAAAGAACTTTGGTCGCCCGTAGCAATCCATACGCAAACAATTGGCCCGGACTTCGATGGCCGGATAAGCGTTGAAAACAGATACAATTATACCAATCTGAATCAATGCAAATTTTATTGGAAGCTGGTTAAATTTCCCCTGCCCGGCGAAAGCAATCTTAATCCGGTTGTTAGATTTTCTGGCAGATTAACATCCCGTTTTCTGGCGCCGGGAGAAAAGGGTTTTCTTGCTATAGATCTTCCCACTACATGGAGAACATGCGACGCTTTATACCTTACTATTATTGATCCGCATGGGCGGGAACTTTTTACCTGGAGCTGGCCTGTTACGACCCCGATGGAGATCAGCAAACCGGCTGAGCCATCGAAAGGAAAGATAACAGGCCATCAGGAGAATGGCAGCTTTATTGTAAAAGCGGACGGCATCCGTTATTATTTTGACCAGATCACGGGCTGCCTGCAAAAAGTGATCAATGCGAAAGGAGAAATATCTCTTTCGGGAGGTCCGGTCCAGGCAGGAGTATCTCATGAATTAAAAGAACTTAAAACTTATCCGGAAGGAGACAACTTTGTGGTTGAACCTGTTTATGCAGGGGATTCTTATTTTACCGTAAAATGGACATTTTCTCCGGGGAAGGCTGTTGAATTGGAATACGCTTACAGTTCAGCGAAGCGCTGGTCACAGCAAACCGGCGCCGACTTTATGGGCATAACTTTTAATTACCCGGAAGAAAAAATAACGGGCATGAAATGGCTTGGACGCGGACCGTACAGAGTATGGAAGAACCGGCTCAAAGGACAGCGATTTGCTGTCTGGCAAAAAAATTATAATAATACGATCACGGGCGCAGGCTGGAACTATCCCGAGTTCAAAGGTTACCACAGCGATCTGTATTGGGTGGTTATACAAAACAGGGAATCCAATTTTACAGTGTACACCGATGACCGGTCAGTTTACCTGCAAATGCTGAAGCCCGGTCACTCCAAATCTGAACGCGAATCCACAAAGGCCGCTTTCCCCGACGGCGATATCGGCTTCCTGAATGCGATTTCACCCATCGGAACACGGTTCCAGGTCCCCGGATTATTAGGGCCGCAAAGCCAAAAGAATATTCAGTTGAATTATAGTCCGGTAGAAGGAACCTTATGGTTTGATTTCAGATAAAACAAATTCCTGCGTATAATCCTTTTTTCCAACTTCTGTCAGCAGTCCGGTCGCGGGAATTTCGGGCACAGATGATCTAAGGAATCCATCCGCATCGTTTCAGGGATTCAATCAGGCGCGGATCGTTGACGGACAGGGCGGAAAGCCAGGTGTCGCCAACCCGCTCGCGATTCCACCAACGGCGGACGGCATTACCGCGAGGTGCAAAGCTATAACGGTACAGGACCGCCCGGATATAACGCGGCGGTATAGCCGGAAAGGGATTGGCGGCGAACCAGAGCTGCCAGTTCAGGTCCTCGTGAGCTTTTCTATTCGTGGAAGGTCTTTTTGGATTTCGGAAGCCGCTGCTCGCTCCGGGATATAAACCGGTCGGTGCAAATAATGTGCAGGAGTTTAAGTTTTTTTTGCAAATTCTTTATTGATTTTGCTGTTTTTTGCAGCTTTGCATTACTTTCACAAGACGATTAATGCATTTTTTTGACGTTAAAATTTACAACTCGCTGGCCTGCATTAGATTTGGAAGAAAGTACCGGAAGAGAGCGTCCGCAGCGTCTGCGGGAACCTGCAATGTATTCCTGAACCCCGAAATACTGCACAACGCGAAATAGGGATGGTATAACAGTTAAATAGATTTTTATAAAAAACCAAAAGTAAAAGTATGAGAAAATGGAAGCTTTTCAGTTTGATCATGTTTGCTATGCTTGGCATGATTACAAACAACCTGATGGCTCAACGGGGTCCCGTTACCGGAACCGTGCTTTCAGACGATGGTACAGCACTGGCGGGAGTAACGGTTGCCGTAAGCGGCACAAACCGGGCGACTGTTACGGATAATAAGGGCAAATTCACCATTAATGCGAATGAAAGTGCGATGCTGGAATTTAGCTATGTGGGCTATACCACGCAGCGGATAAAAGCTGCGGCGCGCATGGAAGTACGCTTATCGAAAGCGGAATCCAGCCAGATGAGTGATGTGGTTGTTACCGCTTTGGGAATAAAAAAGGAACGCAAGGCATTGGGATATTCGGTCACCGAGTTAAGTGCGCAGGAACTGATGAAGAATAAAAATACGAATATCGTTAATTCCTTAGCAGGTAAGGTTCCCGGAGTAAACATTACGCAATTCAGCGGCTCGGCAGGCTCCGGAGCATCTATAACGATTCGGGGTGGCAATTCTACCTCGGATGGCAGGCAAAATCAGCCGTTATTTGTTATTGATGGCGTTATATATGACAATTCAACTACAGTAACCGGTAATACGGCTACCGATGGTTTGTCCCGCAGTAACACCAGTTACTCGAATCGCATTATGGATATTAACCCGGAAGATATCGAAAGCCTGTCTGTTTTGAAAGGCGCCGCGGCGGCCGCGTTGTATGGATCACGGGCGGCGGACGGCGTTGTCATTATCACCACAAAAAAAGGTGCGGAAGGCACCGTAAAGGTTAATGTCAATAGTAAAATAAGCAGCTCCTGGGCCAATAAACTGCCTGAGGCGCAAACTGAATTTGGAAACGGTTCTTACGCCAAGAACGGAGTGTTCAGCGACGTTACGTATAACTCATGGGGAAAAAAACTTACACCGTCAGACACGCTATATGACAATATCGGCAATTTCTTTCAACAAGGTATTGTGTATGATAATAACGTAAACGTATCGGGCGGTACAAAGAACAGTAATTTTTATTTGTCCGGTTCTAATTATAACCAGACAGGTATCGTTCCGAACACAGGTTATAATAAAACCACTTTTCGTTTTAATGGTGAACAAAAATACGGGCGTCTGACACTGGATGCAAATGTTGCCTATTCCGTTGCCAACACCGACAAAACCTTAACTACGGCCGGCTTATGGTCCGGTCTTGGAATTGACGGGGTGGGGAGCATGGGAGCGCTGTATAGCTGGCCTCAGGTGTTCAACATGAAGAATTACATCAATCCGGATGGCACACAATATCGAAAATTTGCCGGAACTGTTGCACTGGAAGACGATCAGGACAATCCTTACTGGATTATCAATCAGAATAAACTGTCGTCACAAACCAGGCGTATCACCGGAGGCATCAATGGCAATTATAAAATTGCAAGCTGGTGGGATATTATCGCCCGTTTGGGTTATGACCAGTACAGCACGAATGATTATACCTATATCGCCCCGGGTTCCGCCGTGAGTCCGGTGTATCAGAACGGGCGTCTGAGCAAAGATCTGTATGATTATACCTATATCAGCACCACCGTGATGAGCAATTTTCACCACGCGTTCGGAGATTTTGATACGCACCTGATGTTGGGTACCACCTCGGAAAATACGGAATGGGTAAGTCAAAATCACTGGGGATCCAACTTTATTACTGCCGGTACGATCAGCTTCGGTAATATAGCAACGGAGAATCAATTTTTTAAGGATGGAACAACCAGAAAGCGCCTGGTAGGAGCTTATGGAGAAGTGGGCGTATCGTATAAAAACATTGCCTATCTTACTGCAACGGGACGTAATGACTGGTCGTCCACATTACCCCTGGACAACAGGTCCTATTTCTATCCTTCTGTCAGCGGTTCTTTTGTTTTTACGGAACTGTTGCCCAGGAATACGATTCTTTCTTTCGGCAAGGTCCGGGCAAGCTGGGCGCAGGTTTGTAAAGACGCAAATCCCTATGCCACCCTTACGTATGTCAATAATCCGATCAGCATCGGCGCCTTTACGGGAATTGGCAATCAGTACACCAGTGGAAATCCTCTTTTAAAACCTGAAATTCAAGATTCCTGGGAAGTTGGTGGCGAGTTGAGATTTCTGAACGGTCGCATTGGGTTGGATTATACATACTATCACAGCCAGACACAGAATCAGATTGCCCAGCCGCGCCTGTCCAATGCCAGCGGGTATATTCTGACTTCTATCAACTCAGGTTCGGTAATTAACAACGGGATGGAAATAGCGGTTACCGGTAAACCGGTAGCACATAAGGATTTCGGATGGGACGTAATGTTGAATTTCTCCTATAACAAAGGCAGACTGGGAACGTTCCTGCCGGGCGTAGCTTATTTTTATCCGACGGATGCCCAATTCGGAACCGTAAAAGCAGCATCCATTCCCAACGGCGGGTATTTCCTTGGTATGACCGGTACACGGTTTTTGCATCAGGCAGATGCCAAAGGGAATGAACTTCCGGACGGCCCCTACCAGGTAG
>Ga0105240_10008127_pt1 | contig 15056 bp, 9 predicted proteins | sample KBSC54metaG_FD_80426 | JGI IMG/M metagenome (GOLD analysis project Ga0105240, IMG submission 80426) | Corn rhizosphere microbial communities from Kellogg Biological Station, Michigan, USA - KBS C5-4 metaG | ecosystem: Host-associated > Plants > Roots > Rhizosphere > Soil | place: Michigan, USA... | reverse complement strand
GCGCCGCTGCTTCAATCAGATCAAGGGGTTCGGCAGCTACGGCTTCCCCGAAAGCCATGCCTTGAGCTTCGCGATCCTGGTCTATGCCTCGGCCTTCCTCAAGAAACGCCATCCCGCCGCTTTCTGCGCGGCCTTGCTCAATTCGCAGCCCATGGGTTTCTACGCGCCCGCGCAGATCGTCGGATGCGCGCGCGATCATAAGGTCGAGGTGCGCGCGATCGACGCCGCGCATAGCGATTGGGACAATAAGCTGGAGCCCGGCGCCGGCGCGCCCGCGGTGCGGCTGGGCTTTCGCCAGATCGACGGGTTCAAGCAGGATTGGGCGGAGGCGATCATGGCGGCACGCGCCACGCTCGGCCCGGGCGATCCGGCGCAGCGGATCGAGGCGCTGGCGCGGGCCGCGAAGCTGCCGTCGCGCGCGCTCCGCATGCTTGCGGATGCCGATGCCTTCCGCGCCTTCGGCTATGACCGCCGCCAGGCCTTGTGGGAGGTACGGCGCACGCCGACCGACGCCCTGCCCCTCTTCGCCGCAGCCGATGCGCGCGAGCTGGGCCTGGAGGCGGACCCACAGCTTCCCGCCATGCCTTTGAGCGAGCATGTCGCGGCCGATTACCAGACCACGCGGCTGTCGCTGAAGGCGCATCCCATGTCCTTCCTGCGCCCGGTCTTCGCGCGCGAAGGCGTGTTGAATTCGGAGCAGGTCCGCAAGGCGAAGGACGGCACCCGTGCCAAGGTGGCGGGCGTGGTGCTGGTCCGCCAGCGCCCGGGCGAAGGCAAGGCGATCTTCATCACGCTGGAGGACGAGACCGGCATCACCAACGCGCTTTTGTGGGCGCGCGATTTCGAGAAATATCGCCGTCCGGTGATGGCCTCTCGGCTGATGGAGGTGCACGGCATCATCCAGCATAGCGAGGAAGGCGTGGTCCATCTGATGGGCGCGCATGTGATCGACCGCACCGCCGAGCTCGAACGTCTGTCCGAGGACCATCAGACCCGCCCGCAGCTAAGCCGCGCAGACGTGTTCGAACATCCCCAAATGCCGCGCGATCATGTCCCGCGCGGCAGCCATCCGCGCAACGTGCGCATTTTACCGGCAAGCCGCGACTTTCACTGACGCCAAACCTCGGCTAAGCGCGGGCCCTTCAAGTGACAGCCCGATTCACGTCACCGGCGAAGCGCCCCGCGCCTTCCCTCAGACGATCGGGCTGAAAGCGTCGGGGAGTGGCGCAGTCTGGTAGCGCATCTGGTTTGGGACCAGAGGGCCGCAGGTTCGAATCCTGTCTCCCCGACCACTAACTTGTCGTTCTTTATCAAGAACTTAAGCCATATACTTCACACGAAATTATGCCCGGTTTTCCGGGGCTTTGTGAGCGCCCGGTAGCTGCCGTGAGGTCGAGAGACCGAAGTTTCAGTCGGTACCTGCGCGAATCTGTCGACCCGTCTGCGCAATAGCGCACCAGCCGCAGCGCACTCAATGAAGCTTGGGGGATGGTTTCGTTGCAGGCAACAGGGCAGCGATAAAATCCTAATCGGCTCGCTACCACCGGTCTAATCAAGTGGTTCCTGCGATGCCACTCCTGGTTGGTATTTACTCTTGCCGATCGGTGAAGGCATCAGCATGCATCGCCGAAAGTGCAAGGGAGCCTACGTGGCAGAATGTCATCAAAGCCTGAAAGCCGCAATGCAGAGGACGGAGGAGCTTCGTCAGGAAGGACGGCCGAAAGAAGCATTATCGTCGGCCATTAAACGCAGCGACAACAACCCGCAGGACAACAGGGCTCTCTATACGAAGGCGATTTACCTCCAATTCAGCGGCCGGTTGCAGGAAGCAGAAACGGCGCTTCGCACGGTGATTTCCAGAGGCCTGGACCTTCCCGATGTACGCCATGCTCTGGGCGTTAACTTGCTGGCTCAGGGGCGCTATCACGAAGCTTGGCCACTCTATGCGGCCCGGGCCGAAATGCCGCACCTCCGGGACGGTTACCCTCGGCAATTTCCATTCCCTCGTTGGGAGAGCGAGAGCCTTGAAGGAAAGCGCATCGCGCTTTTTCGTGAGCAGGGCTTCGGAGACCAAATACAATTCGTTCGTTTCGTGCCGCACCTTTGCAGCATCGGAGCGTCAGTAACGCTTCTAACGCCGCCCCCGCTTGTGCGTCTTTTTGCGACGAACTTCCCCAATGTGGAGATTGTCGCCGCGAGCGGCAGCGTGGAGTTTGAGGACCCTGATTACTGGCTCACCTTGGCCGACCTGCCGGGGAAACTCGACATAGGTTTCGAGGACCTCGGTCCGGACCCGTATCTAAGCGCGCCTCCCGGTTCATCCAAGCCAGGATCCGATCTGCGCGTAGGGTTTGTGGGACAAGGCAGTCCTACCCACTTGCATGACCGGTATCGCTCGCTACCGACCGAGCTGGTCGCCAAACTCGAACGCCAGCTTCCAGGTACAATCGTGCCGCTGACACCGGAGCAATCTGGGGCAAAGGATTTTGCAGACACAGCTGCGATCATCGCCGGTCTCGACGTCATAGTTTCGGTCGATACTTCGGCGGCTCATCTTGCCGGCGCGATGGGCAAGCCGTGCATGCTCCTTTTATCCGAGTTCGGCACCGATTGGAGATGGATGCGCGGGCGTAAAACTTCGCCTTGGTACGCGGCCCACCGGCTCTATCGGAACGAGATTGGCGGTAATTGGGCGAAACCGTTGGCGCAAATCGCCGAGGACTTGTCGGTGATGCAAGCGCAGAAGCTCCACAACATCGCCTAAGCCACCGCCATGATTTAGCGCGGCATACACGACACTATGGCCAAAACCGGCGACATAACGTCGCCCAAGGTGTGGGCCGTAATCCCTGAGCCTATTCAATGGCGGTTGCTGGCGATGGTTTAAGCCGCAGCAAAATCTGGCCATTCTCGATTATAGCCCCCACGTCAGGCCTCAAACCGGCATTTATCAAAAGATCGAGAATTTCTTTTTGCGTGTAATCGTTGGCCCAGCCCAGGACGCGTCGCGAGGCGGGGGCGCGGTCCGCCACGCTGTAGCTGAGTATGATCGGACATCCCAGCGCACGTAGTTTGGTCAAAAACCATGGAACGTCGGATAGATATTCCAGAACACCTAGTGTGGTGGCTACATCGCAGTCAGCACCGTCCGGAAAGGTGCCGGCGTTGAAATCACACACTAATGTTCGCTGATCGCGGGCGACCAGGTCGCACGGTTGATAGGTGCAACCTTCGGGCAGGAAACGTTCCAGAGCCATTGCGCCGCACCCTAAGTCCAGCACGTGTGCGCCAGGGTCTATATATCTGGCAGCCAGTTTGGCGCGTCCGTCCCAGGCGGGGTGCAGCGACTGGGGGTCAGACCAACGTGCGAAATCGGTCTGGCCTGCATCCGCAATCCTCGATCGTCGGGCATCCTCGTCACTATCCATCATCACCGATTAACGTCGCTTTCTTTCGGGCGAAATTTGCGCGGCGAAGAGTCCGCTTTTGCTGAACCGCCGATATTCCCGAGCGCTCACGATTTCTACGGCTTGTCCGATCCCAAGGAACATATATCACCCGCATCATGAACATGGTCGCGCCGGATGCGCATATAGAGGCTGCACGTTTAGCCGCTCAGATGATTCCTGCAAATTCGCGGATTCTCAGCGTGGGTGCCGACACTCCCCCATTGCAATCGGTATTGCCTATCGGCTGCTCAATTATGAGCACCGACACGTCGTCCGACGGGAAGAAAGCGGACGTGGCGGTTATATTCGAACCTGCGGAAAGCAACGATCACCTAGCTGCGACAGCCCGTCGTCTAGACATACCGCTAATCTGCCTTTTACCGATCGCCGACTCTGAGGATGCGCAATCTTTGCCAGTGCGAGCGATGGCCATGGCGGGCTTCCGCTTGCAATGCATGGCACCGGTAACGCCGTCGTTCAGCCTGACGAAGTGGGTGCCTGAGGATGGTTTCGCGCCATCCGCAGATCAAGGCAACGGCAAGCGGGTTTTGGTCATGTCCTGGTACAATGCCGCAAACTTCGGCGACAGGCTGGGTTACCATGTTCTCAACGGCTTGCTCCCCGCAGAAGCGGAGGTCACCTATGGCACCTTCGAGCCCTGGAATGTGCCAGATCGCGATTATGACCTGCTCATTATCGGTATCGGAAACAGCTTGCTTCCCGCCAACGCGTGCGCGCCCGAGTTGCAGCAGCTTCTTGAAAAGGTGCCGCTTGCGATCGGGATCTTTGGCACTCAGTACCGCGAAAAGTATCACCAGCCGGACGCTGCGCTGGCACTCGATGCCATTCTGGCGAAGGTTACGACATGGTGGGCAAGGTCGGAGGAGGACATCCTAGCCTTCGGCCAGGGCAGGGCGAATGTTAGGCATTTGGGCGACTGGCTAATCTCTGCTTTCCCAATGGCGGTTCCCACGCGGGAAAGCGGGCTGACTATTCCAGCTAAAGTCATGTTTCAGGAGGGAGCGCTCGATCGCATGATCCAGCATATCCAGAGCTACCGCGCCGTATCCAGCGCGCGTCTACACACTCTCCTTTGCGCACTTACCAGCGCCGACCACGTTTCTTATCAAGAACAGAGAATGGTGAGTGATCCCGATTTGGTATCCGGCAAATTTCGCTCGATGCTCTATGATATATTTGGCCAGACGTTCGAGGAAGACGTCCTTTTCCGCGTCGATCGGGAAGCGGTAATCCGGTACAAGCGCAAGGTCGAAGCCAATATGGCGCTTTTGCGTGCAGAGTTGTTCCAGTTACTGGGTGCCAGCTGCCCGCAATAGATCCGCCACTTAGTGTGCGCCCCTCCATCGTATCATGGAACCTAGCAAGTTTGGCGGTTTAGAAGTGTTTGAAAAAACTGCCGCCTGGAACCACGACCGCGACCGTGGCCTTAGCCTCCGTCTCATTGGCGGGTATCTAGCTGAGGCGTTTGTGACACCGCAAAGCCGAAGTGCTTCCTGCTAGCCACCTGTTATTCGCCTGTTTATCGGCGCGTGCCGTGGCGGCGTCACCTGAGGAATCTCACTATTTTTCCGTATCTTGTCAGCGCATTGGTTGATTTCGGCTACCGAGAAACCTGTTTTTCGCTAAAAAGCAGATCATATCAGGTGGAGACGGGTTCGCAGGCGACTGGCTGCACGACCAAAACTTTTTTCCGGTACCAGGGCGCCTTCCATCCCAAAAGGGCGCAAACTTCAGATTCAGCAAAAAATGGCGCGGCGCATCCGGGAAGGTGGGAACTAGCCTTCCGGATGCGCCGCAGCCTGTCCGTCAGAACTTCACGGACAATTGCACATAGACCAGCCGGCCGATCGGCGAATAAGTCGACACGTCGGCCGTATTGTCGGTGTAGGCGGCACTCGGCGTGAAGACGTTGGTCGAGATCGGCGGCATCCGGTTGAAGATGTCGTTCGCGCCTAGCGCCAAAGTGGCGTCGTGCAGGAAGCCCATGCCTTTCAGGTCGTAAGCCACGCGCAGATCGAAGCTGGTATAGGGTTTGATCCGGCCCTCGAACGCGGCTGGAGGCGATTTGGCGGCATTGGTGAAATAGGTGATGCCGCCGGTGCCGAGATCGTGGACCGCCGAAACGTAGGTGTTGCCCAGCGTCACGTCCCACGGGCCCTTGGTCCAGTCGATGCTGGCATAGGAGCGGAATTTGGGCAGGATGCCCTGCACGCCGGTGCCCCCGTTGGTCGCGGTGCCCGCATATTCGTAGAAGGGCTGCTGCGGGATGACCTGGAACTTGTAATTCAGGAACGAGGCCATGATCGCGCTGAAGCCGAACGTACCCATGTCCGCAGTCGGCAGGGTGTAGTCAATCGTCGCGTTGAGCGTGCGCACGCGGATGCCGCCCAGGTTGGTGAAGCGATCGATCGCGTAGACATTGTTGTAATTGGCCGGATCGGCGGCGAGATAGGCGCGCAAGTCCCCCGGATTGGTGAAAGGCGTGGCGCCCGGCTGGCCGGGGAAATTGCCTTTGGCGATATTGCCCGCGAACAACGAGGCGGAGCCCTTCTGGTTCACGTCGAGGAAGATGTTGCTGAAGCCGATGCCGCCGGGAAGCCCGGTTTCCTTCACGAAGGAATAGTCCACGCCGAGACGCAGACGCGACGCCGGCTTCAGGACCAGGCCGAGCGAATAAGAGGTCGCCTTGGCCGGCTTGAGCGTCGGGTTCACGCCGTCCTCGACCGGCGACAGGCCGGCGGGCAGGCCGGGAAATGCCGCAGGGATGATGCCGGTCCCCGCGAGGCGGAAATTGACCGGACCATATTCCTGGTAGAGCGGCGGCGCGGTGAAGGATTTGGAATAGGTACCGCGCACCGCGATCGTATCTTCCTCCAGCGGCTGCCAGAAGAAACCGATCTTGGGCACAGTCGAATTGCCCGCATCGCTATAATGTTCGTGGCGCAGCGCACCGATCAGATCGAGGCGATGGAATCCCGGCAGGGTGAAATCCTCACCCAATAAAGGAACGCGCGCCTCGATGAATTCGGCGGTGATGCTGCGTCCGTTGGGCGTGGCCGATCCGGCAGCACCGGTCGAGCAAGCCACCGGGAACGGATCCGCCTGCTGTCCCCCCGTCCAGGCGGAGGCGTTGGGCGTCAGCGTGCCGCCATCGTTGCAGTAATTGGGATCGGTATGGACATAGCCCGTTGCGTCGGGTGTGCCGCTCAGCGTTTCGCGCCGATGCGCGACGCCGATCGCGACCGATACCTTGCCCGCCGGCAGCCCGATCAGGTCACCCGACAATTGGCCGTCGAACGAGTCCAGTTTGCTCGTGGCATGGATATATTCGGTGCCGAACAGGGTCGCGAGCGTGGTGCGGTTTGGCGATGAGGACAGAGGATCCAGCGCGGGCACCACCACCAGAGGGGCGCTCAGACTGGGGCCCGAATGGACCTTGGAATAAGCGCCGCCCGCCACTGGATTGCCGGCGGAATCATAGCCGCCGGCAATCGCAAGCGCGACGTTGGGCGTGTAGATGACATTTTGCTGCCGCTGATCGAGCGTGTTCTGGCTATGGACGTAGGCCAACTCGTAGCGCCACGACGGCCCGAGGAATTCGAGGAAGCCCTTGAAGCCAGCGGTGACGCGATAGCTCTTATTGTGGTTGTAATAGCGCTTGGGATCGGCCGCGCTGCCGAAGGTCACGCCGCCGAGCGTGCCCGCAACCGGATTGAACGGCGCGCCCTGCGGCAGGGTGACGCCGACCGTGACCGGCTTGAACTGGGTGAAGCTGTTATTGTCCGCCGCCTGGAAGGTGACGAACGCTTTGAGCGTGTCGCCGATCAGGTCGGCCTTGATGCTGCCGTCGAGCGCCTTCTGCTCCTGTTGCAGCAGGATCGTCTGGAATCGCGACAGATCGTAGGTTCCGCCGATGCCCGTACCCACCACCGCGATGTTGCTCTGCGCGGTCGCCGGGCTGGTCTGGGGCGAAATCTGGGTCGGCATGTTCACATAGGTGCCGTTGGCGACCAGCGCCGCGAAGTTAGCGGCGGTTGCCGCGAGCCCGGTCGGATTGCGCTGCGACGGGCTGGTCAGACCCGGCGTGAGCACGCCGAACAACCCGCCCGTGACCACGCTGCCCGGCACCGCCGTCGCGGTGCTGTAGAAGGGCGAGGTGAAGGATCGCTGATTCTGATAGAGCGGATCGGTCTTGCTGTAGGTGCCCGACAGCGTGACGTTCAGCCAGGGCGCAAGATTGTGCCCGACCGTGAAATTGACGTTCCGCTCGCGATAGCCCCCGTCGGCGAAGCCCATGCGCGCATCGATCGAGGCGCCCTCATAATGGCTCTTGAGGATGAAGTTTATCACGCCGCCGACCGCGTCGGAGCCGTAGATCGCCGAAGCGCCATCGGTGAGCACTTCGACCCGGTCGATCGCGGCAACCGGAATCTGCGCCAGGTCGACGAACACCTTGCCGCCCATGCCGGCAATCGCATTGACCGCGACGCGGCGGCCGTCGACCAGCACCAGCGTATCGAGATTGCGCAGCTGCGCCTGCGAACCGCCCCCGGTATTCTGGTTGGTATTGTTGGCGTTGCTGTTGCCGGTGTTGCTGCGGCCGGCGAAGGACGGGATCTGCTTGCGCACGAGCTCGAGCGCATTGTCGGACACGCCGCCCTTCTTGATCTCTTCCGCGCCGACGACGCTGACCGGAACCGCGACGCGATCGGGCGTGGTCGGCAGCGCCGAGCCCGTGACGACGATTTCGGCCACGCCGCTATCCTTGTCGCCGCCAGCGGCATTGGCCGCGGATGGCGCGGCGGGAGCAGCGGTCTGGGCAAAGGCCGGGTCGGCTGCAAGCAGGAGCCCCGCCGCAAGCGCGGTCGAGGCTGTGAAGGACGTGCGATACGCTTTCAGGTTACGCATAATTTTCCCCTCCCTCCTTTGGCGTGGCGTCCGCATTGTTGCGGTTCTGACCATGCCGGGATCCGTTGTGATTATCTGGGCAAGACGTCGTACCCGAGCAGCTTGCCCATCGCGTGGGTGTCGCCGGGCGAAGCGGCGATCCACAGACGCTTGTGATCGGAATCGAGGATCGCGGTCTTCGCGCCGGGCGCGGTCTTGACCTGCGCCACCTCGCGATAATGATCCGCGTCATCCTGCTCGACGACGCTGGTATAGCCTTCGCCGCCGGTGACGTAGATGCGGCGATTGTCCGGATCCCACGTCACCTGGTCGGTGCGTTCGGGTGCCTTGAACACAGCTACGGTGGCCCCCGTGTCCGCATTGAGGATGACCAGCTTGCCGGGCTTGCGCGTCACCACGAACAGGCGATGCGTCTTCTCGTCCATCGCCAGCGGCGCATTCTGCTCCGCTTCCTTGATCTTCCATTGCTTGACGACCTTGCCGGCCGCCTTGTCGACCACCGCCAGGTAATTCTTGTCGGTGACGTTGATATAGAGATTGGGACCGTTCTGCTCGACCGCCAACGCCTCGACATGGTCGGCGTCGAAATGAACCGATTTGACGATCTTGCCGGTGACCGGATCAAGCTCGATCAGGTTGCTGTCCTTCTGCGGCACGTCCTTGCCGCCGGTCACGACCCAAAGATGCTTGGTCGAACCGTCATAAGCGGCGGAATCCGCGCCTGCCGGTAATTTGTAGCTGCGCTTGACCTTGAGCGTGGCGGCATCGAGCACAGGCGACGGTTTTTCGCCATCGATCACCAGCATCTCGTTGGCGTCGGGCATGTAGAGCATGCTGTGCGGGGCGCCATAGCCGGACAGGCGCTGGATGATCTTGCCGCTGGCGAGATCGAGCACTTCAAGCTCATGATGTTCCTCGCCGGCGAGGAACAGGCGGCCATCCTTGGTATCGATCGCGAAATGATCGAAGTCGCCGGTATAGCCCGGAAAGTCGGTCGTCGCGGTCAGCTTGAGCGGCGCCGGCGTCGCCGCGGCAGCCGGCGCAGCAGCCGCACCATTGTCGGCGCTGGCTGCCGTGCCGCCGTGGTGACCACAAGCGGCAAGCGCGACCGAGCTGACTGCGCCTGCCAATAACAAAAGAAGCTTCATCTCGATCTGTCTCCGGCAAAGCATCAGGCGGCGGGGCCAAAAAGGGCGGCGCTGTTGGGAATGGCGCGCGCAACCTCGTCGCGGATCGCAAGACCGCGCCGGCGCATCACCTCCTTGTCGGTATGCCCGTCATATTTGAAGACCAGCCCGAGCGCCCCGATCCGCGTCCCGCTCGCATCGTTGAGCGGGACTTCTGTTTCGAACCGGTCATGGTCCCCCGCGATCTCGAGGTTGGTCTCGCCCTTGTCGATCACGCGCAGATCATCCTCGTCGGCAAGCTTGCCGAAGCGACCGATGTTGGAGCCGATGATGACGTTCTTGTCCTTGCCGGGCGGGGTCGCGTGCAGCATCACCACCAATAGTTCAGGGTGCGATTTGATCGTCCGTTCGGTCAGTGTCTGCGCATAGCTGTTGGGGCCGTAAGCGGGATCGTACGGATAGGGATCGCCCGCATTCTTCGCGCTCAGCGTAACCCGCGCCATATCCGCCGCCACCGTCCGCGCAATCCCGTCGAGCCGCGTCGTGGGGGCGCCCTTCTTGTACGCGAAGGTGACGATCAGGGTGCCGATGCGATGATCGGTGCTGCTGAAATAGGGCGTGCGCACGATATAAGCGGAGCCGTCCGCCGACAGCTTGCCGCCCATGGCAGCTTTCGTATCCGAGACCGGATGGAAGACCGACTGACGCGCGGCGGTGGCGCCGAGCACATATTCGCCCTTCATCCCGTCGCGCTGGCCCTCGACCAAGATCGCGCGGATTTCCGGATGGCGGGCCTTGATGCCCTCGATCAGATGCTGGGCGTAGGTATGCCCTCCAACCACGGGCGGCACGTCATCATCGGCCAATGCCGATCCGGCGACCAGGGCCGCAGCCCCGACAAGCGCCACTGCACGCAACACCATCAAATATCCTCCCCGACATGGTTGGTCGTCTTGTTGATCGGAGAGTAGAACAGTTATTTATAGGCTCAATACTTAACTGTAACAATGAAATGGATTTAACATTAAATCCGTTTAATGTGCTTCAGTTCGAGGCAGCAACAAGGGCTTTGGCGGGGGATCGCCGTAGAAGATTAAATATCTTTAATCCGCCTGCGGCGGACATTGGCGGCGAAAGCGGCGAAACCGTCGCTGCCAACGCGACTCGGCAACCGCCGCGATGATCTTCGAAGCGCAGTTCCATGCCGTGCAGGCGGGCTATCGCGCTTACCAGCGGCAGACCAAGCCCATTACCCGGCGTATCCCGCGACTGGCTTCCGCGATGGAAGCGGATCGCGACCTGCTCGCGTTCCTCGGCCGGGATGCCGGGACCGCTGTCGGTGACCCGGATCACGGGACCCTCCGCGATTTCGACCGCGATCCGGCCGCCCTGCGGCGTGAATTTGGTCGCATTGTCGAGCAGATTGCCCAGCGCCTCGAACATCAGGTCGGCGTCGGCCAGGATCATCAGGGGCGCCTGCGCGGCGGGTCCGGGCGCGTAAGACAGCCGGATCGCCTTGGCCTCAGCCGCGGGCTCATAATATTCGACCACGTCCGCGACGAGCTGGCCCAGATCGACTTCGCGGAACGAGGCGCGGCGCGCGCCATCCTCCATCTCGGAAATGCGCAGCAACGCCGCGAAGGTGCGCAGCATTTGCTGCACTTCGTCGATCGCGCGCGCGAGCTCCACCTCGCGCTCCTCGCGCGAGAGGTTCTGGCGCCGCGCGCGCTCGAGCCCCGCTAACAAACGGGTAAGCGGCGTGCGCAGATCATGCGCGACGCTGTCGCATACGCCCTTCACTTCGCCCATCAGCCGCTCGATCTGGTCGAGCATCGAATTGACCACGCGTACCAGCCGGTCGATATCGTCATTATTGCCGCGTGCGGGCAGGCGCTGACTGAGGTCGCCCCGCGTAATGCTTGCGATCGCGAGCGTCACGCTATCGAGCCGGCGCAGCGAGGCCAATCCTATGATCGTGCCGCCCACCACGCCGAGCAGCGCCATCAGCACCAGTCCCGATATAGTCATGTCGAGCAGCTGGAGGCGGAATTGCGCCAGCTCCTCGATATTGCGGCTGACCACGATCCGGTTGCCGTTCGGCAATTGATGGAGGATCGAGCGGTAGATGGTCATCTGCCCTTCCGACCGTACGCTCGTCTCGAAGAATTTTTCGGGTGTCGGCAGGGGATCGGGCAATTTCTTGAGGTTGCCCGCGATCCAGTGGCCATCGGGACCGAACAGGCCGAACGGCCGGCGATTGGCAGGGTCGAGCGTCCCATGCTGGTCGATCATCGCCTCGGCATTGTCCGGCGAGCGTGAATCGAAGCTTACCGCCTGCGCGCGCATCCGTTCGTCGGGATTGCCCGACAGGAAGCCGGTGGTGAGGAAATAGATCGCACCGACGAACAACAGGGACGCAGAACCGAACAATGCCGCGAAGGACAAGGCCAGTCGGAAGCTGCTGGCGCTGCGGAGATCCCTAAGGCGCAACGAAACGATATCCCGACCCGCGTACGGTTTCGATCATCGTGCCGGAGCGGCCATGATCGAGCTTGCGCCGCAACTTCGTGATATGGACGTCGATCACATTGGTATGGGCGTCATAATGATAGCCCCAGACCTGTTCGAAGATCATCGCGCGGGTCAGCACCTGCCCGGCATGCCGCATGAAATAATCGAGCAGCGCAAATTCGCGGGGAAGCAGCGCGATTTCCGCCCCCGCGCGCCATACGCGCCGGTTGAGAAGATCGATGTGGAGATCGCCCAGCCGGCGTTCGACGTCCGATGCAGCCGCCTGCGCGGGCACCGGGCGGCGCGCGAGCGCATCGACGCGCGCGGTAAGCTCCAGATAGTCGAACGGCTTGGTCAAATAATCGTCCCCGCCCGCACGCAGCCCGCGCACGCGATCGCTGACCGCCGACAGGGCCGACAGGAAAAGGACCGGTGTGGTAACCGAAGTCCCGCGCAGCGCCGCCAGCACCTCGAGCCCGTTCAATCCGCCGGGCAGCATCCGATCGAGGATGATCACGTCATAGTGCGTGGAGCGCGCCATTTCGATCGCGGCCACGCCGGTCTCGGCATGGTCCGAATCCACACCCTGGTCCGCCAGCGCCGCCGCAATTTCGCGCGCGGTTGCCTTGTCGTCCTCGACGATCAGCACGTCGGGCATTCGAACACCCCTTCCCCCGCACGCATGATCTTATGTCATTGCTCGCGGGCCCAATCCTAACATGAGTATCGGGTGGACCGCAATTTGGGCGCTCCGCTTCGCCCAACCGCCGGAATAACGGTCACTCCGGCGGCCTCATGAAAGCTTGTTGTCAGCTAAGCGCCCTAGCCTCCTCGAAAATAAGAATATCCAACATCAGCCAGCTCTCTCTTGGGCGGGCTTTCGGGAGAACAGGGATGCCCCCAAAACCAGGCCCACGTCCAACACGCCCAACGCGTGCGTGGCGTTCGAACCAGACGATTTATCGCCGCCTTTTCTGCGTGGGCTTGCTTGCCGCCGGCTCGGGCTGCGCTTTTGCGGCACAGGTACCTCATGCAGCCGTAAATCCCGCTATTCCATCTTATCGGCCGAAGCCCGTACCCCAACCCCACGGCCGCGGTTACATCATGCGGGACGGCTCGATCCGGATCGTCGGATATGACGATATGGCAGGCATGGTCGCGCGCTGGGATGCATTGTTCAGCAAGACCCATCCCGGAATCCGCTTCACCCCCGTACTGAGGGGCAACGGCACGGCGATCCCGGCCATAACCTATGACACCACGGCCTTCGCGCCCGAAGGCGGCGGGGCGACCGAACTCGAGCTTTTGCCGTACGAGAAGATCTATGGATCGAAGAAAGAGCCGATCGCCGCGCTGATCATCCGCGTCGCGCATGGTTCGCTCAACCCCGCCGCGAAGATGAGCCCGATCGGCATCGTCGTGAACAAGAGCAACCCGATCAAATCGCTCACCGAGCAGCAGGTCGCGGCGATCTTCACCACGGGCAGCGGCGACGGCGACGCCGTCAACTGGAGCCAGATCGGCATGGGCGGCGCACTCGCCGGCAAACCGATCCATCCGACCGGGCTTTACTGGGACAATTATATGCGTCCCGAGGATCCCAATGTCGGCGAATATTTCATGTACCGCCACACAGGCGCCTATCCCGGCTACGTCTTCTCGGCGAATTACGAGCAATATCTGCATTATGGCGAGGTCACGCAGAAGGTTGCGTCCGACCCGCTCGCGATCGGCATGGTCGCGCTCAACAAGGTGACCCCCGGGGTCCGCGTTGTCCCGATTGTGAACAAGCATGGCAAGCCAACGACCGGCACGCCGGCGGAGCTGACCGCGAATGCCTATCCTTATTCGCGCGATCTCTACATCTATATCCGGCGCGAGCCGGGCACGCCCTTCGACCCGATGGTCAAGGAATATATGCGGATGATCCTGTCGCAGCAGGGGCAGCAGGCGGTCGCGCTCGACGCCAAAGGCTATCTCCCGCTCAGCGCCGCCGACGTCGCCAAGGAACTGGCCAAGCTCGACAGGGCCGACACCTGGGGCCCGCGCTCCAAGCAAGGCCCGAGGATGAATTTCCCCTTCCCATCCCCCTTCCCGTCCGAAGACGAAGCGGAGGAGCAATAATCATGAAGATCTCCGCACCGCTTCCGCGCATCGCCCGCCGCGCCGCCGTCTTAGCCTTCCTCGTTTCGGCCGCTGCCGGTGCGATCGCGCAGGACACGAATTCCCTGCCCCGGCCGTACGTTACGCAGAACGTCCACGTCCCGGCGGACAAGGATTATGTGGTGGGGCCGGACACCGTGTTCGTGGCCGGCAACGACGTGCTGATCCCACTCTTCAACAAGCTCGATGCCTTGTGGGCGCAGAAAGAACCGAACATCAAGTTCCAGAAGATCATGATGGGCTCGACCCTCTCGATCGAAGGGCTGACGTCGGGCAAATCCGCCTTCGGGCCGATCGGGCGCTACAATCGCCGCGCCGAGATTGACGGCTTCACGCAGCGCTTCGGCTACCCGCCGACCTACATCAAGATCGGCTATGACAGTAATCCGAATAACAAATTGTCGACCGGCATCTGGGTGAATGCGAGCAACCCGATCAAGCAGATCACGCTGGCGCAGGCCGCCGCCGTGTTCACCACCGGCAGCGGGCATGGCGATGTCACCCACTGGTCGCAGCTCGGCGTAGGCGGCGATTGGGGCGCGATCCCGATCCATCCCTATGTCACACGCGATACGTCGGCGATCCTGGCGATGATCGACGAGATGCGTGACGTGTTCGGCGGCCATGCTTTCACGCAACGCACCGAATGGATGCCGACCGAGGAAAGCGCGATCAACGCGGTCGCGCAGGATGCCTATGGCATGGTGCTGATGGATTATTGGAACAATGCCGCACCCATGAATGGCGTCACCACCTGGAAGCGGCTCGCCGACCTTGGTCCCCGGATCAAGTTCGTGCCGATGGTGGTCGACGACAAGGGCACGCTTTCGGACGGCACGATGGAAGGCCCGCTCCATCCGATGGCGTCGGCGATCGG
>Ga0105240_10008114_pt1 | contig 15074 bp, 8 predicted proteins | sample KBSC54metaG_FD_80426 | JGI IMG/M metagenome (GOLD analysis project Ga0105240, IMG submission 80426) | Corn rhizosphere microbial communities from Kellogg Biological Station, Michigan, USA - KBS C5-4 metaG | ecosystem: Host-associated > Plants > Roots > Rhizosphere > Soil | place: Michigan, USA... | reverse complement strand
GATCAGGAACTCAGGTTGAGATTCGGGAGCAGAGGTGTGGGAGCGCGTTGATCCCAAATCGGGCGGCTGTTTTCATCCGACGAAGGTAACAGCCGATGTTCCTAATTGGTGATATTGCAGTAAGAGCGGTAAACGGTACAATTCGAGCGAAATCACTCCGAACAGAGCGGTCGCACCCTGCTGCTCCATACAACTTTAACGATTCGCTTCTTCGGGGACCTTCCCCGAGAAAGGTCCCGGTAAGGTAGATGCGTCCCGTCCAAAAGCTCTTCCTTGGCCTACTTGCCTTGACATCTCTCGCTGCCATGGCAGCCGTTGCACAACATCCCGTTTCGAAGGCGCTCATTCGCGAAAAGGTAAATGACAACCAGTTGACGATGCTGAGGGGGAATACACCACCGGCGGCCATTGCGCAGAATGACGCAGGCCGGGTCAATGGGAACATGCGGATGACCGATCTGATTCTGGTGCTGCGCCGCAGCCCGGAGATGCAGGCAGCGTTCGATGCGTTTGTGGAGAGCCAGTACGATCCGAACTCGCCGGAGTTTCACCAGTGGCTGACGCCGGAGCAGGTGGGCGAGAAGTTCGGGCCGGCGATGGAAGATATTTCGACGGTGAGCGCATGGCTGTCAGGGCACGGACTTTCCGTGGAGGATGTGTCGAAAGACCGGATGACGATCCGGTTTAGCGGCAGCGCGCGGCAGGTGGAGACGGCTTTTCATACGGAGCTGCACAACCTGACGGTAAGGGGCGAGGCGCACTTCTCGAATATGTCGGATCCGCAGATACCGATGGCGCTGGAGCCGGTGGTGCTGGGGCCGAAGGCGCTGCATAACTTCAGGCCGCGGCCGCTGCACCGAAAGAACAGCATGCCTGCGCTGAACGCCGGCGTGGTAGGGAAGGCGCCGTCTTCGCCAACCGCGAATGCTGCCGAGATTGGCGCGCGTCCGAATATTGGTTTCAGCTGTGGTTCCGGATGCCAGCTTGAGGATGTCACTCCGTTCGATTTCGCCGCGATCTACAATGTCGCTCCCGTGTGGAGCAGCGGAGTTAATGGAACGGGACAGACGATTGCGATTGTTGCAACCAGCGACGTGAAGCAGAGCGATGTCTCGTCGTTCAAGAGCACATTTGGGTTGTCGGCAGGACTGAACCTGATCACGAAGCTTGCACATGGAAGCGACCCTGGAAACTGCAAGTCGACAGCTTCGCCCTCGTCGACCAACAACTGGTGTACGCTCGACGATCAGATCGAAAATGCGCTTGACGTGGAATGGGCAGGAGCTATGGCTCCCGGTGCTCAGATAACGCTGGTCGTTTCTGGAGCAACCTCTGCAAGCGATGACACCGTTTTTGATTCCGCGCAGTATGCCGTTCAGAACAATACCGCCAAGATCCTGAATGTGAGCTATGGACTTTGCGAGCTCTTCCTGGGCACGAGTGGCAACACGTCCTACAACAATCTGTGGCAGTCGGCCGCCTCGGCTGGCATCTCTGTGTTTGTTGCATCGGGCGACGCGGGAGCTCCGGCATGCGATCAGGGCGGCGATGCCAGCGGAACTCCCTTTGCGGCGCAGTACGGCCTTACTGTAAGCGGTATCGCGTCGACGCCCTACAACACGGCGGTTGGCGGAACGGATCTTAACTGGGGCAACTCAGCGTCTCCTTATTGGAATGCTTCGAACAGCAGCACGACAGGCGCGTCGGCAAAGGGCTACATGCCTGAGCTGCCCTGGAACAATTCGTGCACGAACCCGCTGGCACTGAGCTACCTGCAGTCGTGGGCGACGCAGTTGCAGAAGGCTGGATTCAGTGCAACCAGCCCGACGGATGCAGAGTCGGCCTGTAACTTTGTGGTGAAGTGGTATCAGACGATCGCGTCGAACACGAATCCTTCGGTCAATCTGTCGAGCTTTGTGGATACGGTTGGCGCGGGTGGTGGAGCGAGCAATTGCACGACCAACAGCAGCACTTCGACCACGATCGGGACGTGTTCGGCGAGCGGGTACAGCAAGCCGTCGTGGCAGGCAAGCGTTACGGGAATTCCGAACGATGGTAAGCGCGACATTCCGGATGTCTCGTTCTTCTCGGGGAACGGCTTTCTTGGAAGCGCATACTTCATCTGCGTGACCGATTGGGGTCCGTGCCTGACTTCGGCCACAGCCACCACGGAGCCGACAGACACCAGCGGCAATACCGTCAACCTGATCGGAGGCACGTCAGCGGCTTCGCCGGCAATGGCCGGCATCATGGCGCTGATCAACCAGAAGGCGGGGGCGACACAAGGAAATCCGAACAAGCAGCTTTACACGCTGGCAGGCGCGCAGACGTATTCAAGTTGCAAGTCGGAGAGTGTAACGAACTCCAGTTCGTGCTACTTCAACGACATCGACAGCGGCACGATTGACATGCCGTGCGCTTCCGGTTCGCCGAATTGCACGGTGTCTCACAGCGGAGACAACGTGGGAGTGCTCTCCGGTTTCGACGCGGGCGTGGGATTCGATAATGCGACCGGGCTTGGATCGTTGAACGTGACGAACGTGGTGAATGGATGGGCGAGTTCGACCACGCCAACTGCGACGTTCAAGTTGAGCGCGGCGGCTCCCGCTTCGATCGCGGCGGGCGGCACAGCTACGTCGAACATTACGGTAAGCAGCACAGATGGCTACGCGGCGACGGTGACACTGAGTTGCGCACTGACTTCGGCACCGGCGGGAGCACTCGAAGCACCCACGTGCGCACCGACGACCGGGCAGTCGACGGTGACACTGAGCGCGACGACGACGAGCGGCACGGGGCAGGTCACGATCGGCTCGACGGCTGCACCTGCGGGGGCAGTGAAGCTGGCTTCGAATAGAACGGGGTGGTTCACGGCTGCGGGCGGCGCTGGTTTTGCGTCGCTTGCGCTGTTCCTGCTGCCGGGCTGGTCGAAGCGTTATCGCAACATTTTCTGCACGATGCTGGTGGTTCTGGCGGCCAGCTTCTTTGCGGTAGGGTGCGGTGGCGGTGGTGGCGGCAGCAGCAGCGGCGGCGGCGGTGGCGGGGTTACCAAGACCACGCCTACGGTGACTGTGACTCCGGCGGCCACAACCATCAAGGAGTCGGACACTCTGACGGTGGCGATCGCAGTTGCCGGCACTTCGGGCACGCCGACGGGCACGGTTACGATGTCGAGCGGCACCACGTACAACTCGGGCGCGATCGCTCTCGACAGTACGGGCAAGGCGAGCATCACGATTCCGTCGGGGAAGCTGGCGCCGGGAACGGACACGCTTGGAGTGACCTATAGCGGAGACACCAAGTTCAATACCGCTGCGGGGAATGCAAGCATCACGGTGAGCAAGGTGGCGACGACGTCGGGAACGTACACGTTCACGGTGACGGGGACCGGTAACGATTCTGCTCACTACACGGCGACGACGACGTTCACGGTAACAGTGCAGTAGACCGAATCTCAATCGGCATGAAGGCCCTCCCTCGCGGGAGGGCTTTTATGTTTTGCGCAGAGCCGGACGTGAGCGGTGGAATTCGGATTCATGGTCCGCGCTAGAATCGTGAGGGAGTTAATCCTTACGAACGGGCCTTACCAATCGATGAAATCACTTTTGCTGGAAGAGTACGGGAAGCTTGCCATTGCGGACCTGCCGAAGCCAACCCCTGGTGAACAGGAGGTCCTGGTGCGCGTGGCGGCGTGCGGGATCTGCGGAAGCGATGTTCACGGATACGACGGATCATCGGGGCGGCGCATTCCGCCGCTGGTGATGGGGCATGAGGCGTCAGGAATTGTCGAGGCGGTTGGTGCAGGAGTGAAGGATTATCGGCCGGGCGATCGCGTGACGTTTGACTCGACGGTGTATTGCGGCAAGTGCACCTTCTGCCGCCGGGGCGAGGTGAATCTCTGCGACAACCGGCAGGTACTCGGCGTCTCGTGCGGGGACTATCGCAGGAATGGAGCGTTCGCCGAGTACATCGTCGTCCCAGAGCGCATCTTGTATAGACTGCCGGCGAAGATGTCGTATCCCGAGGCGGCGATGCTGGAGGCAACTTCAGTCGCGCTGCATGCGGTGAAGGTGAGCGGAGTGAAGAAGGGCGATACGGCTCTCGTGGTTGGTGCGGGAATGATCGGGCTGCTGACGATGCAGGCGCTCAAAGCGAACGGCGTCGGACGGGTGTTGATCGCGGACATCGACGAGACGCGGTTGACGCTTGGCGAACTGCTGGGAGCGGATGAGGCGTTGCGCGGGACCGGCGGCGAGATTGCACAGGCGATCCTGGAGCGGACCAACGGCGTGGGTGCGGATTCGGTGTTTGACGCGGTGGGCCGCGCGAAGACCGTGCAGGAATCGATTGACAGCGTGCGGAAGGGCGGAACGGTAACGCTGATCGGCAACATCGACCCGGAGGTGCGTCTTCCATTGCAAAAGGTGGTGTCGCGGCAGATCAGGCTGCAGGGAACTGCGGCATCGTCGGGCGAGTATCCGGAGGCGATTCAGCTGATCTCGACGGGGCGGATTCATGTGCGGCCGTTGATCACGGCGGTGGCTCCGCTGGAAGATGGACCGCGGTGGTTTGAGAGGCTGCATGCACAGGAGCCGAATCTGATGAAGGTGGTTCTTGCACCCGGAGAAGAAGGATGAGCGAGCCGCTCTTCGATCTGTCGGGGCATGTGGCGATTGTCACCGGTACAAGCCGCGGGCTGGGGCAGTACTTTGCGCGTGCGCTGGCAAGAGCAGGCGCGGACCTGGTGCTGACGAGCCGGAATCGCGAGACGCTGCGCGAGATGGAGGACGAGGTTCGCGCACTTGGACGGCGAAGCGTTTCTCTGGAACTTGATGTTCGCGATTACGAGAGCATCCAGAAGATGGCTGCCGATGCGCGGGAGGCATTCGGGCAGATTCACATCCTGGTGAACAATGCTGGTTGCAATGTTCGCAAGCCTGCTGTTGACGTGACGTGGGACGACTGGAATCTCGTTCTCGATACGAATCTGCGGGGAAGTTTCTTTGTGGCGCAGGCGGTGGCGCGCGGGATGATCGAGCATGGGTATGGGCGGATCATCAACATTGGGTCGGTGACGAGTGTCTTCGGGTTTGCGGGACTGGGGCCTTATTGCGCGAGCCGCGGCGGGATCAAGCAGTTGACGATGAGCCTGGCTGATGACTGGGGCAAAGATGGAGTGACGGTGAATTGCCTGGCGCCGGGGTGGTTCAAGACGGAGCAGAACAAGGTGCTGTATAACGACCCGGAGTGGGTTGCGTATTTGACGGATCGCATTCCGGTGAAGCGGCCCGGGCTGCCGAATGATCTGGATGGCGCGGTGGTGTTCCTTGCCTCAGAGGCGAGCCGCTACATTACGGGGCAGACGCTGCTTGTGGATGGCGGGATTTCGACAGGCGCGACGCGCGCAACGGTAACGAAGAAGTAGAACCGACTTATCCGAGTGCTTCGGCTCCGGCGCTTTCGGCGGCGGAATCGTCCGCTGTTCTGGCCGCGACTTCAGCGTGCTGGCCGGTGTGACTGGTTGATTTGCGGACCACGAGTCTGGGATAGACGGTGATGGCTTCGGGTCGCGGATGCGGAATGTCATCGCGGATGAGCGAGAGAAGCGTTGTGGCAGCGACCTGCCCCATGCTGCGCAGAGGCTGATGAATCGTTGTGAGCGGCGGGTGGTGCGTGGCCGCAGAGTGAATATCGTCGAAGCCGAGCACCGAGATGTCTTTGGGGATGCGCAGGCCTGCTTCTCGAATCGCGGAGATAGCGCCGATAGCGGTGACGTCGTTGAAGGCGAAGATGGCGGTGAACGGCTGTCCGGTTTGCAGGAGTTGACGTGTGACTTCGTGGCCGGGAGTCGAGCCGGGTTCGGGGCTTTGCAACTGCACGACAAGGCGTTCGTCGATGTGCAGGTCGAGGTCGCGAGCGGCTCGAACGATTGCCTGCCAGCGCAGCTTGGTATCGGAGCTGAACTCCTGGCCCTTGATGAATGCGATCTGATGGTGGCCCAGGGACTCGAGATGCGAAAGCGCGATGTGCGCGGCTTGATCGTGATCAAGTTCGATGTTGATTACGCCCTCGCGGCGGTCGTGCCCGGAGATTGAGACAACGGGCACGGGCATGTCTTCGCTCATGGGCGAGTCGACAGCGATGATGCCCTCGACGGAGCGAGCCAGCATCATGCGGGGATAGCCTTCGAGAAGGTCGGGGCGGTGGCGATGGCTCACGACGAAATAGAAGAATCCATCTTTGAGCAGTTCGTCCTCGATGCCACTGAGAACGGTCGTTGAGTAGCCCTCGCTGATCTCAGGGACGATGACGCCAATGGTGTAGGTGCGCTTCTGGCGCAAGCCGCGGGCCATGGTGTTGGCGACATAGCCGTTCAGGGCGGCAGCGTGGAGAACGCGGCGCTGCGTTTCCTCGGCGATGCGGTGCGCTGTTGCTTCACCATTGATGATGCGGGAGACGGTGGACTGCGAGAGCTCGAGCATGGCTGCGAGCTCTTTGAGTGTGATCGGTTTGATGGGCGCCTTTGCCAATGATCTCTGCTCCTATTGGTGGCGAAGTCTGTCAGTCCGTATGAAATCCTGCGCGCTGCATTGCGGTAGTCATCTCCGGGTTACGCATGAAGGTGTTCCAAACTAAACCCGATCTTAGATTCTCCGCCATTAGAACCGAGATGCCTTGATCGATGCCGAGCACATCGGCGTCGTACCAGTTTGCTGCCGGGTGGAACGCGTCAACAAAGCCATATCGACCCCACGCCTGCCTGCCCCACTTACCGCGCATGGCGCGAAGAACTGAAATGCATTCAGCGGGAAGGAAGGCGAGCGATCCGGCCGGCGCGCATGGCACGACTGTGCCATCCAGTGGACCGATCGGCGGTGGACCTCCCCACGCCGTGTAGCCGCCCTGGTAATCCGATGCTGAAATGCCCCAGTAGTCCTCGTTATACCACTTGGGATATGAGAGGCAGAACGCTTTATGCGCCTTGGTGGCGGTGACGGAATTGTCGAAGTAATTGGCCCACTGGTCGCGTTTGTTGCGGAAATCAAACCAGGCCTGGGAGTACTGATGCGTGAAGAGCGGGTCGTTGCCGCTGATGTAGGAGAACCCTTTGTAGTTGATGACGGGGCGCGTCCAGGCTTTCCATGTGTCCGGGCTGACGGGATACGTGGGCGATCCGATGGCGAGCAGGTAGATCATCATCAGTTCGCAGTAGTGTTCCCATCGCGCATCGAGGAAGCCTTTATCTGGATGCCAGCCCATGGAGAATGTTTTGCCGCCATTGAGCATCCAGGGCCAGTCGACGCGCTCGTAAATCTGTTGGGCGAGGGATTTGATCTTCGGGTCGTCGAAATACGCGCGTGCCATGAGCACGCCGCAGAGCAGCAGGGAGGTGTCGATAGAAGAGAGTTCGACACCTTTGACGCGCTCGCCGGTTTCGATGTCGGAGAAGTGGTAGTAGAAGCCGTGCACTTCAGGGAATTTGTTGAGGTGCCAGTCGAGCGTGGCGCGGACGCGTTCGACGATCTGGTCGTGGGAGAGGTATTTGCGTTTGTCGGTGATGCAGAGGGCGGTGAGGCCGAAGCCGGTGGCGGCGATGCTGGCCATGCGGCGGGGATCGCGACTGCCGTTGAGGTCGTTGCGGGCGCGGTCGAGGACCTGGCCGGTTTTGTCGCTGGCCTGCTCCCAAAAGAAGAGGCAGGCCTGACGTTGAAGGTCGTCCAGGAAGGCTTCGTCGCCGGGTTTGGGGCGCCAGGGACTGGTCGGGGATGCACTTGAGGAGGAGGGGAGGAGGGTGCAGGCGCCGGCGGCGGCGAGGGATTGGAGGAGGTAGCGGCGGGTGAAAGGAGGGAGGTCGGGAAGGGAGTTCAAGGTGGTATCGCCTCGGGGTTGAAGTTCGCTGGGCATTGTGATGGCGCAATCGATTGCGCACGGGGCTAGTTTCAACTGAGGGTGGGGTGATCGTCAACTGAATTCGGCTGTGCTTGCAGGTCGAGCGCTACTTCTTTCGGGCGTTCAGGGTGTTGAGTTTGCTTTTAAGCTGATCGAGCTTCTGGCCGGCTTCGGCGAGTTTGCCTTGCGCGGTGAGGCGCTGGTAATCATCGAAATCTCTGGCGGCTCCTTCGATCAAGGTGTTCAGGTCGTTGCTCGGCGGCGCTGTGGCTGCTGTGCCGGTCGCGGCGTTTGCGTGTTGCTGAGGTGATTGCGATTCGCCGGTGAGGGAGGGCGCTTCGCCACCGAAGAGAGAACGGAGCGCGGTTTCGAAGGTGGACCCGTAGGCGAGACGATCCTGCACCGCGAGGACGACGAGGCGCAACTCGGGCATGGGGCTGCGCTCGGCTTGCAGATAGATTGGTTCGGCGTAGATGAGGGCTTTGCCGCAGGGGATGACGAGGAGCGGGCCGCGCCGGACGCGGGAGCCTTGTTGATTCCAGAGCGAGAGCTGTCCGGAGAGCTGGGCGTTTTGATCGATGCGGGCTTCGACCTGGAGAGGGCCGTCGACAAGGCGCGTCTTCGGGAAGTTGTAGACGAGGGAGTTGCCGTACTGATCGCCATCGGAGCGGCCGGCGATCCAGCCGATCATGTTGTTGCGATTGGCCGGCGTGAAGGGAAGGATTTCGACGAACTCGACGTTGTTCTCGCCGGGGAGCTTCATCAGCACGAAGTTGGGATCCATGGGACGCGCGGCTTGATCACCGGAAGAAGATGCTCCAACTTCGGAGGCGACAGTCCAGAGGTCTTCGCGGTTGTAGAAGCTCACCGGATCCTTCATGTGGTACAGCCCGTAGGCCGCAGCCTGCACGCGGAGGAGCAGTTCCGGATAGCGTACGTGTTTGCGCAGACCCGGCGGCATCTCGGAGGCATCTTTGAAGAGCTGCGGGAAGATCTGACGCCAAGCGTTGATGATTGGGTCCTGTGGATCGAAGACGTAGAAGGTCGTAGTGCCGTTGTAGGCGTCGATGACGATCTTGACGCTGTTGCGAAGGTAGTTGATGGAGCCGTTTCCGAGATCGTAGTGGGTGGAGTATGGATATTGATCGGTCGTGGTGAAGGCGTCGAGCATCCAGGAGAGCCGACCGTCTTCTCCTACAACGATGTACGGATCCTGCTCGAAGGTGAGGAAGGGAGCGATGGCTTTTACTCGTTCGAAGACACTGCGACGCATGAGCAGGCGGCTGTCTGAAGTGATGTCGTCGCTGAAGGGGACTTTGGCGAGGTCGCCGCGATCGAAAGCGATGAGGGCGCGACGGAGGAAGGAGCCGAGCACGATTCCGCCTGTGCCCTGGTAGCTGGTCATGCTGTTGGTTTCGCCCTGGGGATAGTCGAATTCTTTCTGGCGCGTTTTGACGTAGACGTCAGTATTGGTGAGCTCGCCGAAGTAGATTTCGGGGCGGGTGACCTGGATAGAAGGATCTGTGCTCTGGATCGGCATGTTGCTGAGGATCAGAGTGGGCAGGCCTTCGGGCGTGAATCCGTTGACCGGGTTCATGGTGACGCCGTAGCCGTGGGTGTAGATCAGCTTTTCATTGATCCAGTTGCGGCTGCTTTCCGGGAGCTTTTCGACGTTGAGCTCGCGGGCGGCGAGCATGACCTGGCGCTCTTCACCGTTGATGCGATAGCGATCGATGTCGATGTCGGGGAAGTCGTAATAAGTGCGGATCTCCTGCATCTGGCGGAGAGTGTCCTGGAGCGCGCGCCAGTCCCAGAGGCGAATGTTCTGGAGTGTGGGCTGGTTGTTGGCGGCGTCGACGGATTCGACGGAGACTTCGGCGGGGAACTCGTGCTGGGCGATGCGGTCAAGGCCGAAGGCCTGGCGTGTGAATTGAATGTTGTTGGAGATGTAGGGTTGTTCGCGGACGAGCTGGTTGGGCTTGACGACGAAGCTGTCGACATACCAGCCGGCAATCTGGACAAGGACGAAGCAGACGACTGCCGGTGCAGGAGAGGCGACGAGGCGCGCGACGCGCGGGCTCAGGAAGAGATTCATGCCTGCGATCCCGGCTCCGATGATCAGGGCGGCACAGATGATGAGCAGGCCACCCAGCATTATGTGCGCATCGGTATAGGTGACTCCGTCGAAGATGGTGTGATCGGCGACGAGGCGATCGAAGCGTCCGAGATATATGCGGACGGCGACGACAAGGAGAAGGAAGGCGATTGCTCCTGAGAACCAGCGCAGCGGAACGGGAGACGACTCGAATCTGCGGTCGCGCATGAACTGCGAGCTGCTGGTCATGAGGAGAAACAGCCCGGCTACGGCGCAGCAGAGCAGGGCGATGACGAGAAGCCATCCAACGAAGAACTGCACTGCGGGTAAGGTGAAGAGATAGAAACCGACAGTTCTGCCGAGGATGGGCTCATGAGCCTGGGCGAGTGTGGCCGGAGCCTTAAAGTACAGGGCGAAGAGAGCCCACTCGCTCATGAACGTGGCGCCAGCAATGAGAGCTATGAGCACGGAACCAAGCAGGCCTGCGGCGCGTAGCACTGGCCCGACGGGGAGCTCGTAGCTTTGATTGCCGAAACGGACGGTGCCGGCACCGGCGAGTTCTTCACGGCAGCTATGCCTTAGAGCGGAGAAGAATGCGTAGAGGATGGCGAAGGTGGCGATGAAGGCGAGCGCGAAGGAGAGCCACTGATAGCCAAGCGTCTTCCAGAAGACGCTTGCGTAATTCAGAGAGGCGAACCAGAGCGAATCGACGTAGTAGGAGATGACGGTGCGCGCGCTGAAGAGAAGGACCGCGAAGACGATGAGGACGACTATTACAGTGCGGCGGGGCCGCGCGGAGCGATCCCGACTTGGAAAGGCATAAGGTTCCTGAACCACGTTCACCAGCTTCCTGACCCGGCAAGCGCAATTGTACTGCGATTGAAGAGGAAGAACTTGCGTCTCAGGAACCTGATGCAGTCAGAGCGCGACGTTTTGCGCTGCGACTCAGTCTCCGATAGCGGGCCAATCGTTCTCCCACTTCAAAGACTTAACCCACTGATATGGAGTGTTGCTCTTGTCGAGATTGTGCGCGTGAAAGACGATGAGGCTCTCGCTGTTGTCTGTGTCGATGAATGCAGTGCCGCCTCCGGGCGCGTTCCATGTGGAGTTGCCTTTCAGCAGTACAGTGCCGCCGCCGTTCAGCATTCGCGTGCCGTTCTCATCGACGAAAGGGCCGTGCGGGCTCGCTGAGCGCCCAACGGCCTGCTTGTAGTTGTTGGAAGCATTGTTTTGCTCGCAGCAGTAGTCCACTGAGACAAACAAGTAGTAGTAGCCGCCGTGGTGGATGAGAGAGGCGCCTTCAATGGGATTGTTGGGAATACCGGGGCGTGTAGCCAGGTCGTAGCGTGTGGGATTTGAGGTAAGCAGCATTCCGGTGACGGCGTCGATCTGGCGCTGCTTGATGCCGGACCAGTAGCTTCCGTATGTCAGCCAGACTTTCTGGTCGGCGTCGATGAGTATCGCGGGGTCGAGTGCGTTGAAGTCGTCGCCCTGCTGGGACTGGAGAACCATGCCGCGATCAACCCACTTGTATGCGGGATCGGTGGGGTCGAGGGTGGTGTTTGTCGCGAGGCCAATTACGGTCTGCTGCGTGTGCAACTTCGAGCCGTTGTAGTAGAGGTGGTACAGACCGTTGAAGTAGGAGATGTCAGGCGCCCATAGTCCCTGGACGCCGGGAACTCGCTGCTGTATCCACTCCGGCATCCCGTCGGGGAAGACGCTACCGCAAGCCGTCCAGTTCATCTTGTCTTGAGAGCAGTGGATTGGGATGTTGCCGTTTCCCGGGAATCCGGCCACATCTGTGCTGAAGGCGTAGTAGGTAGAGCCCTGCCGAATGATGCTGGGATCCAGGACTGGGTCGGTATCGCCAAGCTGCATGTACGATGCGAGCGGGTCAGTGCCTTCCGCAGCGTAGGAGAGTTTGCCGGTTGGAAAAACACCGCAAGAGGTGAGGGCGACCAGGTACACGGATGACAGGCACACGCCTGCAATCCGCTTGAAGCACAGCATGGGGAGATACCTTTCGCGAGCAAGGCAACCTTTTGAGTGGGCCTGCATCCAGCATACCCGAAATTGTTTGTACCTTGGGGTTTTGGAGATTGCGTCGAGAAAAGGCTGTCTGAACGGGAATGGAGATTGTTGTTCTTCAAACGAATGGCTTCTCTGTCGCGGGCGGGCCAACTTGATCCCGCAAAATCGAATCCTAAAGCCAACAGAGCTTGCGGGATGCAAGGCCCCGCATGCGGCGGCTCTCATATCTAGTTTCTGGTAGTGGCGTAGCTAAGTAGATAAAGCCAAACAGGTCATCGTGTGCAGGTGCCGAATCCCCGGGTTCGCCGAGCGGGTGCATCACGATCCTTCAAACCTTCAAGCGAATGCAAGCTAGAGCCGTTTTCTGCCAACCATCCATCGCGAGGTGAGGAGTGAGCGTGGGGCAAAAGAAGCAGACAGCAGTCATTATTGGTGCAGGGCCAGCCGGACTCACGGCTGCACTCGAACTGTGCCGCCAGTCGGATATCAAACCCATAGTGCTAGAAGCAAGTGACCGCATCGGCGGGATATCGTGCACGATTCGCTACAACGGCAACCGCATGGATATTGGCGGTCACCGGTTCTTTTCGAAGTCGGACCGGGTGATGGATTGGTGGACCGAGATCATGCCCATCGCCGATTCAGGCCAGGGCGGCGATCTGGCGATTCGCTATCACAACCAGGAGCACCGCATTAAGAGCGCCAGCAAGGAGCCGTCATCGCCTGGTCCTGTCCCAGTGCCGGATCCAGACTGCGTAATGCTGGTGCGCCCGCGGAAGAGCCGCATCTACTTCATGCGCTCGTTCTTCGACTATCCTTTGTCGCTGTCGGTAGGGACTTTGGGGCGCCTCGGAATCGTTCGGACGGTGAAGATTCTATTCAGCTACCTCAAGGCGCAGATGTTTCCGCGCAAGCCGGAGAACACGCTACAGGATTTTCTGATTAATCGCTTCGGGCGGGAACTGTACCTGACGTTCTTCAAGAGCTACACGGAGAAAGTCTGGGGCGTGCCGTGCGATCAGATCTCCGCAGCGTGGGGAGCGCAGCGAATCAAGGGCCTGTCGCTGGTTTCCGCGGTGAAGCACTTCTTCAAGAAGATGTTTTCGTCGAACGAGCCCAAGGGGGACATTCGACAGAAGGATTCGGAGACTTCGCTCATCGAGCAGTTTCTTTACCCGAAATATGGCCCTGGTCAGCTCTGGGAGCAAGTCGCGCGGCTGGTGCAGTCGAAGGGCGGAGAAGTGCGGTTGGGCTGGCGCGTGGAGGGAATCAATGTTGAGCGCGGCAAGAATGGATCGATGCGCATTTCCTCTCTGGAGGCGCGCACGCCGGAAGGGAACCGAGTCTGCATCGACGGCGACTTTTTCTTCTCGACTATGCCGATTCGTGAGCTGATCCGCGCAATGGATGCTCCGGTGCCGCAGGATGTGCGTGCGATTGCAGACGGGCTCATGTACAGAGACTTTATCACTGTGGGTCTGCTGGTCGATCGGTTGCTGCTGACCGAACCCGACGGCTCGATGATCAAGGACACGTGGATCTATGTGCAGGAGCCGGACGTTCTTGTAGGGCGCATTCAGATCTTCAACAATTGGAGTCCATATCTCGTCAGCGATCCGTCGAAGGTGTGGATCGGGCTCGAGTACTTCTGCTACGACACGGATGAGCTGTGGAACAGATCGAACGAGGAGATTGCGAAGTTCGCGATTGAAGAGGTAGCGCGCATCGGGATTCTCCGTGCGGACGAAGTGCGCGACTCATGCGTGTTCCGCGTTCCCAAGACGTACCCCGCGTACTTCGGGACCTACGATCGCTTCGACGAGATCGTCAGTTACATGGAGCGATACGAGAACCTCTTCCTGGTTGGGCGTAATGGCATGCACAAGTACAACAATCAGGATCACTCAATGCTGACGGCCATGATGGCCGTGGAGAACATCATTTCTGGCCGCAGAAGCAAGGACAACCTATGGCAGGTAAATACTGAGCAGGAGTATCACGAGGAGAAGAGGGAGCAGCAGCCGGAGGTTGTACTCGGGCCTGCACGAGTGGCGGAGCAGCAGCCTGAAGAAAAGAGTGAAGAGGTTGCATGAGAAGCATGGGCTCCGCAGCCATAAGAGACGAGTGTTCCTACCAGGCTTCGATTGAGACTTCACCGCAGGGTTCGGGGATCCTAGCATGGCTGGATGCCAATCCGGCGAAGGCTTTTGCGGCCGTGACGGTGCTTTACTTCATTGTCTTCTTTGTACAGTCATCGCTTAAGCTGATGTGGCTCGATGAGTTCATCACATTTCACCTGGCTCGTCTGAACAGCTTGCACGACTTGTGGCATGCGCTATCGGTGGGTGCTGATCCGAACCCGCCGCTGACCTACATCCTGGTTCACTGGTGCCGACAGACTCTCGGAGATCACGAGTGGGCGTATCGATTGCCTGCTGCGTTGGGTTGCTGGGTCGGGCTACTTTCGATGTTTGCCTTTCTCAGGCGCCGTGTTTGCGGATCGTGGGCGATTTTCGGCTGTCTGGTCTGGATGTCGATGGCGGCTTTCGATTACAGCTTCGAGAGCCGATCCTATGGAATCTTCTACGGTCTGGCGATGCTGGCTTTCCTTTGCTGGACGGCGGCGATCGATGCTTCGAAGTCTTCGCGGTTTCGATGGCTGGCGTTGGTTGGAATGATTGCGGCGCTATCCGGCGGCATATCGACGAACTACTTCGCGGTGCTCGCTTTTCTCCCGCCTGCAATTGGGGAATTGTTGAGAACTGTTGTGCGCGCCCGTCGACGGCGGCCGGGTGCACCGATGGAGTTCAGACGAAACCGCAGAGACCGGCGGCCTGGCTGGCTCGGGGCGGTCGATCTTCGAATTTGGATCGGGTTTGCCATCGCGAGCGCGCCTTTGCTGGTCTATCGTCCTTTGATTGCGCATTCAATCGCGCAGTTCGCACCGTATGCGTGGAACAAGGTCTCGCTGGACCAGGCTTTCGATTCGTACACCGAGATGGTGGAGATCATCCTTTATCCGATACTGGCGCTGCTGGTGGCAGGAGCAGTCGTGTTC
>Ga0105240_10008113_pt1 | contig 15076 bp, 9 predicted proteins | sample KBSC54metaG_FD_80426 | JGI IMG/M metagenome (GOLD analysis project Ga0105240, IMG submission 80426) | Corn rhizosphere microbial communities from Kellogg Biological Station, Michigan, USA - KBS C5-4 metaG | ecosystem: Host-associated > Plants > Roots > Rhizosphere > Soil | place: Michigan, USA... | reverse complement strand
TCGGCTGTTAACCGAAGGGTTGTAGGTTCGAATCCTACCTGAGGAGCCAACTTCTTTCTCTACAGCGTTTTCCCCGCAGTTTGTTGACGGCTAGACCTTCGCTGGAAGTGCCTAACTGGGCAGGGGTTAGCGACTTCTGTCTCTCTCCGTTTTGTCCGGTGTTCAGCTTGGCCCGCCAATCGGCCCACTTCCAACTTTTACCGACGGCACTTTCTCCGCGTCTCCAGTTCACTTCCCTTAGTTGGTTAACACGGAAGAGAGATTGTCTGACCCAAGCCGGACACTTTCGAAACGCTGAGTTCCCCGCAGTTAACAGGTCCGTGCGAATGGAAAGCTTGAGCACGATTCCACGGGCAGCCTCGTCCGACGCTCGCAAGCACTGGCGCCACTGCCACGGAGCTACCCCTCCACCGGCGCCGCGAGGGGTGGTGTCAACTTCCTTGATCGCCTTCTTGGGAGCTTCGTCCTGATGATTGGTGGAAGGGCATAGCCTACCGCACTCACCTCAAACGCCCCAGCCCGACTTCAAGTCAACCCTCATCGAAACTGCCTCGCCCGGACAGCTCACCGTTCCTAGGGCTTCACTTCCGAGGCAGTCCCAAGGGCGCTAACTAACGACTTGCGGGTCCTAATTTTTGCCCCGAAACGCACGAGGAAGCTGAAGCAGCAGATTCCGAACGACAGCGTTTATGTAGCAGTCCAGACGGTACGGATGCGCTCTTCAAGCGCGATGTACTCGCGATCCGCCAGGACGGCGCGCGTCAGCAACTTGCGGTATCCATATCCTGGGATTCCAGGCAGGAGCCACCCCCACAGCGCTTGCAAGGTCGGCGTTAGATTCACGCTGATCGGAAGCATGCCGGCGACGGCGGCTGCGATCGTGGTCTTTACTTCGAGTTGAGGAACGGAAGGAATTTTCCCGAGCTTCCGATCTACTGCCTTTGCGATCGCCTCGATATCCTGCCGCTTCTTATTCGTGACCTTACCGTCCTTGAAATCTTGTAAGACCTCACGGAGCCAGTGCCGGTAATCCCGCACTTCTCTTGATCTTCGTAGTTCGACCACGGCAGCAATCAGATCTGTCGGCGTTTTTACCCGTCCGAGTAGGTACGGGAAGAAAGTAGGCGTCCACGGTAGGTCTTCGGTTCGCACTTGTGCCCTCGCCTTTAAGTCGGCAAACAGCGCATCCTCGACTTTGCGACCTACGGTTTCTGCTCCGAGTGAGATCGCGAGGAAAAGGCGTGAGCGTTTCGGTTGCACAAGGTGTTCGCTCGACATTTGCTGCGCGTATCCGCCAAAGATCAGTCCGCCGAGCAGGAATGCCGCAATCTTCCGTTCGTTGTCAGACGTCAGATCGGTTCCCAGACTCTCGAGCGATGGGCTCCAATCGTATTCCGCTGCTGACAGCTCGGCCAGAATATCACTCTCCATAATTGGCGGCAGCTGCTGCTTGGCCCCATAGACCTTCGCCAACTCTGCTAACGCTGCGTCTTTGATCTGGCGATACGGTCCGAATTCGACGTTCACATCGTGCAAAACCGGTTCATAGTCGTTGAATCTCGACCAAATTCGCTGGTCGAAATTTAACCTCATATCGAACGTGTCGCCATAATTGAAGATCGGGAGCTTTTCATCTATCACTAAGCGATCGAAGAACATCCCGAGTGCGTGCATGTTCTTCTGAAGCAGATCCCAGACTTTGCTCTGATCAGTAGCTTGGGAAGCTCCTCTCAGAAACAGTTCGCCGCAACGGACGACCATAGGATCCATCACGGTTTGTAGCCCCTGACGTTTTAGCTCCTGCCATCCTGAACTGTCCCCAATTCTGATCTGCATCGGGTCCTTCCGCAATTGGCGCACCCCAAGTTGGGGCATCTCGAGAGTCTAAAACGCGACCGCCGTACTGCCCGCTGACCGGTGCGGCCCGGAGCATACCGCAGCATACCGCAGCACACGACTTCGCCCGTCCTCCACCTCCTATTACTCATATCACGTCCAGTACTTTCAGACGGGCAGGTCAATTCAGTAAAAGTTATCTTCGGCGCGGACCAAGAGACCGGAATCGGATTGGTCCCGGCTAAACGCCATAGAGTTTAGGAGAACGATAGCCGGCGCGAAATCCCATCTCACCGGCTACGAGCCCAGAAAGTCTTCCGCGAGGAAATTGAGAGTGGCGCATAGCCCTCGAAACCGATTGTCGGTTCCCCAGAGCATGGCGCCGAGAGCGATAGCCAGCCGCAAGCTCCGCTTCTCGCTTAAGGCTTTCCTCGGAGCCAAGCCGGACACTTTCGAAACTTTCCGCGTATGTAGTTAACGGAAGCCCACCAGACAGCGGTTCGACCGCGAAGCGGAGATCGTTGTGGGTGGTCTCGAAGGAGACCGCTCATGCCCGATCACGACCCGGCGCTCGGCACCACTATTCGCGAAGTCGCCAATCTTCTCGCCGCAGCCTACCTGCGCCTCCGTTTCCCGGACCCGCTCAGTCGACTTGACTCTTCGGAGACGGAGAGTGACTCATGTGACAGCAGGTTAACGCCATGAGAGAAGAGACGACTAATACCACCGCATTGCGGGAACAGATTGAGGGGCTGCGGCACATGACCGTCCGTCAGCTCAAAGAGAAGTACCGCCAAGTCTTCGCCGAAGAGAGTAGGTCCAATCACAAGCAGTTTCTGTTTCGGCGTGTCGCTTGGCGCATCCAGGCGAACGCTGAAGGCGGCCTTTCTGAGCGCGCCCGCCGTCGCGCGCTGGAAATCGCTAACGATGCCGACCTCCGTATCCGGGCACCGAAGAACTTCCTCAAACGGGAGGTCGATGACAGCCGTACGGTTGAGTCGCGGGTTTCACCGACTGCCGATCCACGATTACCGATCGTCGGCACACTTCTTGTTCGTCGTTTTCAGGGGAAAGACATCGTCGTCCGGGTCCGGCAGGAAGGTTTCGAGTCTGATGGCAGGTTGTACGCATCGCTGAGCGCCGCCGTGCGGGAGGCAACGGGTACCCGTTGGAACGGCTTCGCGTTCTTTGGGTTGGGCAACAAGCCAGGGAGGAAACGTGGCAAGTACGAATAACGGAGCACCGAAGTTGGTCCGCTGTGCCATCTACACGCGCAAGTCGACTGAGGAGGGATTGGAGCAGAATTTCAATTCCCTCGACGCTCAACGTGATGCAGGCGAGGCGTATATTCGCAGCCAAGCCGGTGAAGGCTGGACTCTACTACCGACGCAATACGATGATGGCGGCTACACGGGCGCCAACATGGAGAGGCCTGCGATGCGACGTTTGCTGGCCGACTCCCAGGCGGGCAAGGTTGACTGCGTGGTTGTCTACAAGGTGGATCGACTCAGCAGATCTATCCGGGACTTCGCCAAGATCATGGAGATCTTCGACAAACACGGTACAACCTTCGTCTCCGTCACTCAGCAGTTCAACACCACGACCTCTCTCGGGCGTCTGACGCTCAACATCCTGCTTTCGTTCGCGCAGTTCGAACGCGAAATCATTTCGGAGCGCACGCGAGACAAGCAGTCGGCCGCCCGGAAGCGAGGCAAATGGACTGGTGGCCACCTGATTCTCGGCTACGACCTGGATTCGTCCATCGGCCGGCTGGTAGTCAACACCGAAGAGGCGGAACGAGTGCGCTCGATCTTCCGGTGGTATCTCGAAGGAGAATCGGTGTTTAGCATCACGGCGAAAACTAGCAAATTGGGCTGGCGCAATAAGCAATGGACCACGCTCGATTCCAAACCGTACGGCGGCCAGCCGCTGCGCCGGTCGCATCTCTACAACTTGCTTGCCAATATCCTCTACACCGGCCAAATTCGAGTCGACGATGTACTTTATCCTGGCGAACACGAGGCTATCGTTGACCAGCAGACGTTCGATCTGGTTCAGATCCGGCTGAAGCAGAATTCTGTCGGCGGCGAGAATCGTCACCGCACAAGGATGGAATCGCTCCTTCGCGGGCTGATCTATTGCTCCTGCTGCGGTTCAGCAATGTACCAGACGTACTCTGCAAGCAGGGAACGCCGCTACCGTTATTATGTTTGCTCGCGAGCCCAGCAACGGACGGAAGAGTACTGCCCGACCCGGGCTGCCTCGGCGCCCGCTGTCGAGGACGCGGTTGTGGAGAGCATTCGGCGCATCGGTGTCCATCCAAGAGTGCTAGAGGAGACGGCACACGTTGGTCGTCAGCAGTTGGCCGAGGAGGCCGCGCGGCTTCGGGAGGAACTGAATGGTGTGCAACTTCGCGTGAAGAATCTTAAATCGCAGTCTGCGCGGATGCGCGGATCGGATTCGACTCGCGAGGCTGAGTTGAAAGCGCAGATTGGCAACGGCGAGGCTCGGGCTAAGGCACTCAAGGGGGAAGCTCAGATCCGTGAGCGCACTCGTTTAGACGAAAAGGAACTCCGCAAGACGATGGAGTCCTTCGAAGAACTCTGGAAGACGATAAACGTTAAAGAACAGAGCCTCCTGCTGCGCCAACTTATCGAGAGGGTTGGCTATGATGATCGCTCGGGCAAAGTGACCGTCAGCTTCAAGTCGGCCAGCATCAAGGAACTCTGTCAAGCGGGAGGGAGTTGATGAGCACTGTGGACGTCGAAATTACAATTCAGCGGAAGGAACGTTTGAATGCACGGGGAGGCGTAAGAGCCGAGGCCGATACCAACCCTCGTATTCCCCGAATCACTCGCCTGATGGCGCTGGCGATCAAGTTCCAGGGCATGGTCGACAATAAGGAAGTCCACGACTACGCAGATCTCGCGCGGTTGGGTTACGTAACACGCGCCCGGATTACACAGATTATGAACCTCTTGTTGCTGGCACCGGACATCCAAGAACACCTGCTTTCCTTGCCATCCTCTGTTCCCGTGCGCGAGAGACACCTGCGCGCCATCGTGGCTATCGTCGATTGGCTCGAACAACGTCGTCTCTTCCAATCGTTTGCAGATCCGACTTGAAAATCTGGCTGATTCATCCGCAGACTTGTTGTCTCAACCTGGGCCGCAGCTTACACTTGAGTATTCCAGGCCACCCTATGAGTCTGCCGACTATCTTCGATACCTGCCGTCCGCGCGCCGATGTGCTCGCGGGCACTATCCGTGACGACGAATTCATGGCGGACCTTTCGCGCGTTGTGAACGGGAGGGCACCCGCCGATTACCTTGACCCTGCGGCGTTCTTTGCAAAGAGCTACCCTACCCGCGGAATGAAAGAGTTGCTGAAAGCGGTCTGTCTTCGTCTGTCTGGCAAAGGAGGCGAGGTATCCTCCATCATCCGGCTGGGGACGCAGTACGGCGGCGGCAAAACCCATTCCCTCATTGCCCTGGTGCACGCCGTCCGTGGAATGAAAGGTGTTCCAACACCCGAGACCTTTGTCAATCCTGCGATTCTCCCGTCCGGCGCCATCCGCATCGCCGCACTCGACGGTGAGAACGCCGATCCCGCCAACGGACTCACCCTCGAGCCGGGACTGCTTGCCCGGTCGCTCTGGGGCGAGATGGCTTACCGCCTGGCCGGCCGCGCCGGCTACGAGCGGATTCGCGTCAGCGACGAAAAGCATATCGCACCAGGTGCGGACACCATCCGCGAGCTTTTCGGCGGCCAGCCCACGCTAATCCTGCTCGACGAGATCTCCGTCTACCTCCGGAAGGTGGAGCGCGCGTTTCCGGACGCATCCAAGCAGTTCGCCGCCTTCATCCACGATCTCTTCAAGGCCGTAGCATCCACGCCGCAGGTCGCGCTCGTCTACACCCTCGCGGTCGGTAAGGACGACAAAGCCGGTGACGCGTACAAAGATGAGAACGAGCGCGCTGCCGCCGCCATGTCCGAAGCTGAAAGCGTCGCCGTGCGAAGCACTACGCCGCTGAACCCGACTGAGGAAGACGAGACGCCCAACGTTCTGCGGGCGCGCCTTTTCGAAACGGTCGATCTGGTAGCGGCGCAGTCAGTGATCGCGGGCTACTCCCAGGTGTGGAACTCCAACCGCGACACTTTGCCCGCTGACGCTGCCGACCCGGAACTCCGCGACCGCTTCGCACGCAGCTACCCGCTCCATCCCAAGCTGCTCGAAATGCTGACCGAGAAGACCGCGTCGCTGAGCACGTTCCAGCGCACGCGTGGCATGCTGCGTTTGCTGGCCCGCACGATTCACCACCTCTGGAGAATTCAGCCGCCGGACGCCGCTTCGATCCACTCACACCACATGGACCCGGCCTTCGAGCCGATCCGCACCGAGATCAATGTCAAACTCGGCCAAGGCCAATACGCGCCAGCGGTCAAATCCGACGTAGCCGCCGTCGCGGGAGACGAGCCTGCCCTCGCGCAGCGAATCGATGCCCAGAAGTACCCCGGCCTACCTCCGGTTACGGCTTATGTGGCGCGCACGATCTTCTGGCAAACGCTGGCGTACGATTCCGCGAGGGGAATCACCGCCGAGCAATTGAACCTGTCGGTGTGCTCGCCCGCGCTGGAGCCTTCATTCATCGAGCAGGCCCGCGTACAGTTCGTCACTGATTCCATCTATTTAGATGACCGCCCGGGCGCCCCACTGCGATTCATGGTCGAGCCGAATCTCACCATGATCATCCGCCGGATCATGCGGGACATCGATGCAGCCGAGGTCCGCACCGAGCTTGCCGAGCGTATCCGCCAGCTATTCAGCCTTCCTCGCGGTGAATTCAATGCGGTGCTTTTCCCTTCCGGTCCGTACGAAGTGCCGGACGAAGTCGGCGACGGCCGTCCGCTGCTCGTGGTGATGAGCAACGAATCGACTGCCGTACCATCCGATCTGCGCCAGCCACCGCCCGACATTGCGGAAATCTTCGAGTACAAGGGGACGGAGCGCAAGATCCGGGAACTCAAGAACAACCTGGTCTTCGTGGCGGCCGACGAGCGGACGATTCCGAACATGCGCGACCTGGTGCGCCGTCGTCTCGCCCTCGGTCTGCTTCTGAAGCCGGAGCATCAACGCGAACTCGCTGACTACCAGCAGGGCAAGGTCAAAGCCGAACACGAAAAACTGAAGCTGGATGTGGCCATGGCGATTCTCCAATGCTACCGCCACCTCTTCTATCCTTCGAGTTCGCGGATGACCGGCGCCCAACTCGACCTGGGACACACCATCATTGAGCTTTCTGGCGCCGGCGATTCTCCCGGCAATGGACAGCACCAAGTGGAAAGGGTCCTGCATGAGCAGAAAAAGTTGCTCGAAGCCCGTGACACCCCGGATTCGCCGCCATTCGTGCGCGACCAAAGCGGACTCCGAGTGAAGGGAGAAATGACCACGGCGCAGATACGGACGGAGTACCGCCGCGCGCCCAAGCTATCCATCCTGCTGCACGATACGCCTTTGTTCGAATGCATCCGTAATGGCATCGACCAGGGAGTGTTCATTTATCGCGAGGGCTCGCAAGTATGGGGTCCTGGCGATCCGCGGCCCGTTATCCACATCAGCGACAACCACTTCTTACATACCAGTGACGACGCGAAAACTAAGAAGCTGTGGCCGCGTGCGGAACCGCTGGAACTCCGCTTCCAAGCCAATCCCACGACTATCGAGCGCGGCGGTTCATCCGAACTGGTGGTCAGTGTTAAAGGCGGCCTCCCGCCCTATAGCTACACATCGAATGAACCGCAGCTTGCGGCGACCGCGAGCGAGCAGGCGACGCAACAACTTCGCGTCCGGCCGGAACAGTCGATGACGTACACCGTCGACGTTACCGACAGTCGCGGACAGCGGCAGCAGGCGATGGCGGTGGTGACCATTCGCGAGAAATCAGGCGAGATTCAGCCGCCGGTATTGCCAGGCTTCAAGACCCATGAGCCAGAGCAGCCGGAACTCTCCGCGCAGGGGCCGCTCGCTCAAGCACTGTCCGACCTTTGGGACAAGGCGCGGAAGGCGAAGGTCGGCAGCATCGCGAGTCTCACGGTGCGCCTTTTCGAAGCCGGCGCCGCCTGGAAGGTGCATCAGGCCATGGCAACGCTCCAGGAGGCGGATGTCACTTGCCACTTCGAGGTGGGTATCGAAGCCGACGGGATCGTTCAGTTCGAAGTGAACTTCACCGGGCGCGTGGACAAAGCGAACGCGGTGAAATCGTTCCTTGATCCACAGATCCGGGCAGCTACCGATACGCAGTTCGAGGCCAGCTACAGCCTGGCTTTCAAACAGCCGCTGTCACTGAAAGACGGGGTTGCCGACGCTTTTTCCAAGAGGTTGACGCAGTATGGGGGTGGCGAGGCCTTTGTCGAGGCTATCGCCGGAAAGGTTTAGATGACGCCCCAATACGAACTGCGCATGATCGTCGAATCTACGAGTGTGTGGCGCCTGGAGATCTGGCAAGCGACCTCACCCGCCACCCCACGCCTGAAAGCGCCGGAGCACGTTGCCACTATTCAGGGACCGGGCTTGCGCATAGCGGAGAACCGCTTACTGAAGCGGTTGGCGCGGGAGAAGATCGTGCTCGGCTCGTTGAAGCCCGGAAAGTCGAAGCGGTGGCCACTCGATGAAGAGGTAGCACTCACGTTGGGATTGCTGTTCCGTGTGCTGGCACCGATGAAGAATCTGGACCGCATCCGCCAGGTAGCCGAGGGAGTAGAGAAGATGTCACGCGAGGAGGCGGGTTACTGGCTCGGTATGGTCATGCACCGGGAATATCCGCGGCGAGTGCTCGCGTCGTTAAGGATACTGCTGACAACGCCATGAGCAAACGAAGGCTGATTGAGGACTGGCTGCCCATGGCGGCACTGAGTGAAGAGTGCGTGCGCGAGCGCCGGTCGATGACATCTCTGCCGCCCACCTATTACTTGCATGTGTGGTTTGCACGTCGGCCTTTGGTTGCCAGCCGGGCCGCGATACTGGGTTGTTTGTTGCCGGCTGACGCGAGTCGCGACAAGTTCCTACACGACCTGGGCATTCATGGGGACCCCGTGGCAGCAGCGCGTGCAATAGCGGGCGCGCGAGCATCGGGCGTCCGTGTTGAAAACCCCTATGACTATCAGCGCGCGTTCTATCACCTGCCGCCTCCAGTGGCGGAAGGCTTATGCGTGCTTGATCCGACGGCGGGCGGTGGCAGTATTCCGTTTGAGGCAATCCGGGTAGGCGCTGACACGATCGGCAACGATCTAAACCCTGTTGCTTCCTTTGTTCTGAAGACGACTGTCGAGTTACCACTTCAATTCGGAGCGAGCCTCCTAAAGCGCTTCGATGAATTTGCAGCAGAGTTTCTCAAGCGGGCGAAGCCACTGATCTCGGAGGTTTTTCCCGACAACTCGGAGAATCGCGAGGACGCAACATTCCTCTGGACACGGACGGTGACCTGCCCGTATTGCGGCGGTGTGGTGCCACTCTCGCCGAATTGGAAGCTCTCGGGCTCCGGGCTCGGTGTACGGTTGGTTCCCGAGAATGGACGAGTGCGGTTTGAGATCGTCGAGCGCGAAGCAGATCACTCGCCCGGCGCGGTCAAGGGTGGCGACGGCTCGTGTCCGTTCCCGGAGTGCCGCCGCACCATCGACGGCGATGAGGTCAAAGCTCAGGCTCAGGCGGGAGGCATGGGGCACCAGCTCTATTGTGTTGTCTATAAAGAGGAGCGAATCAAGGGTTATACGAGGAACGGAAAGCCAAAAACCGAGAGGGTCCGCGGTTTCCGTGCGCCCCGGCCTCAAGACGACGTCGAGGCGCTTGTAAGCCAGAGGCTCGAAGAGAACATGCCACTATGGCAGGCGCGGAACATCGTTCCAGATGAGGAGATTCCGTTTGGCTACGAGACGATGATTCGCTGGCCACTGGACAAGTACGGCCTGCGTCAGTGGACAGATTTCTTCTCACCGCGGCAGCTTTACGGCCACTGCGTCGGTGTGCAAGTTTTCAAGGAACTCGCGGAGAACTTTGTCAAGAGTGAACTGGACCGCGCTGCAATGGCGTACCTGGCGATCTCGCTCGACAAGATGGTCAACTACAACGCAATCCAAGTGCGTTGGCATGCCAGTCGTGCGGTAGTTGCAGGAGTATTCGACCGCCACGACTTCTCATTCAAGTGGACCTACGCCGAAATGGCACCGACCATCCCTGGCCTTGGCTACGACTGGGCTTTCGAGCAGGCCGGGAAGGCGCTCCGCGAATTGATTGACTTACTGGGTCAATCCTCAGATGGCAAACTCGAATTTCGCGCACCGCGCCCCAAACCACACGTTCGGATGACCTGCGCCTCTGCTGACGCACTTCCCCTGGAGGATGGCTCCGTCGACTGCGTTGTGATGGATCCACCCTATTATGACGATGTGATGTACGCTAAGCTATCTTACTTTTTCTATGTCTGGCTCAAGCGCACTGCCGGACTGCTATATCCGGAGCTATTCACTGGTCATCTGACCGACAAGGACCGCGAGGCTGTTGCCAATCCCGCGAGGTTTGTCGGCGAGAAAGGAGGCGCAAAGAACTTAGCCGGTCGTGACTACCAGCGTCGAATGGCAGCGATTTTCACAGAGCAGCGTCGCGTCCTAAAGCCGGACGGCATCATGGTTGTCATGTTTACCCACAAGGCATCGGGCGCTTGGGACGCGCTCGCAGGTGGCTTGATCGAAGGCGGCTTCACCATTACGGCTTCCTGGCCGATAAACACCGAGGCGGAAGCCAGTATGCACATCCGCGAAAAATCCGCGGCCCATTCTACCATCTTCCTAGTCTGCCGCGTGCGCGAGGCGGATTCAGCGACAGCCGAGCCCAGATACTGGGAAGAGGTGGAGCCCACGGTCCGCCAAGCCGTCCGCGTCAAAGTGAAGGAGTTCCAGGACGCCGGAATCGGCGGCATCGACCTTTACCTTGCGTGCTTTGGTCCGGCACTCCAGGTGTTCACGGAAGCTTGGCCATTAACTCGGGGCACGGCGCGCCCGCAGCCGAAGACGAAGCAGAGGGATCTATTCGAGGAATTCGATCCCTATGCAGTCCGGCCGGAGGATGCGCTCGAAGCAGCACGCCGCGAAGTGAAGCAGTGGCGCATGGAGCAGCTTGCTACGGTCAAACGGCAGCATCACCTGGATGCTCTGACCGAATGGTACGTGCTGGCTTGGGATGCGTTCCGTGCGCCACGGTTCCCTGCCGACGAAGCACTCAAGTTGGCTCGCGTGGTTGGCCTCGATTTCGACCAGGTCGTGAAAAAGAAAGTCTGCGAAGTGAAAGGCGAGGATGTGATCTTGTGGGACAGTATCACGCGCCACCGGAACGGGAATCTTGGGCACGTCAGTGCAGACTGCATGCTCGACGTGCTGCATTGGGCGGCAAAGACAGGACGAGAACAAAACACTGGTGCTGCGCTGAGCCTAATCGAGGAGGCCCACCTGATCGGCGACCCGACGCTGCTGACCGCGCTTGAAGCGCTATTGAACGTGTTGCCACCGGGAGTTGTTTTGGCTGGCCGGAAGAAACCCGACGCCAACCTCGCAGGTGCGGCAAACGACTTCGAAGCCCTGGAGCGCCTACGCAAGCTTGCCTTCGCCGAGACGGTTCCCGCACCAAAGATCCCAGAGCAACTCCCGCTCAAATTGCCGGCTGTGGCCGAGGACGAAGATGAGTCTGCTGACTGAACGCGAGTGGTGCACCAGCTACCGCCACGAAGATGGTGACCTGATCGAGTTGTTCTACAACCCGGCCCTCTCCTGCGCCGTTCAGTACGACCGCATGACTGGATACTTTTCCGCCGATGCGCTTGCGCTCGCCGCGCGCGGGATCGCAGCGCTCATCCTAAACGATGGCCGCATGCGGTTGATCGTCGGTTGTACACTCCAGCAACCCGAGCAGGACGCCATCGGCGAGGGATACGATTGGCGGGCCCGTCTCGAAGCGCATCTTCTTTCCGCCGATCTGACGCCGCCCGACGAGGAGGCCAACCGCGGGCTGGAAATGCTCGCTTGGATGGTAGCGCAGGGGCATCTGGATGTGAAGGTGGCTGTGCCTGTGGATCCCGACGGACGGCCCGCGCACGCACCTGGGCTGTACCACGAGAAGGTCGGCATTCTTACCGATGCCGAAGGCAACCGGCTGAGCTTTTCCGGATCCATCAACGAGACTGCGGGAGGCTGGGTCAACAACAGGGAAAGCTTCCACGTTCACTGCGGTTGGTTTGGGGGCCGGGAGACTGCTCATCTGGATGATGAGGTTGATGCGTTCGCCAAGCTCTGGGAAGGGCGCGCGCGCTCGGTGAGAGTGTTCGACTTTCCCGAAGCAGCGAAGAACAAGTTGCTGGAGTTCTTACCTAGCGACGATCGTTTCACGACGCCGCCAGTTCGCAGGACTATCAAAGAACCGGACACTCGCAGGTTGCTGGCCGATGAGTTCCGGCGAATTGTTTGGACGTTCATCCGCGAGGCGCCGCGCCTGGCGCACGGACTGCGCGTGGGCGAGATGACGAGCGCCGTCACACCCTGGCAGCATCAAGTGCGAACCTACACGCGGTTCTTGACCCAGTGGCCGAGCAGGGTGTTGATCGCCGACGAAGTGGGCCTCGGCAAGACAATTTCGGCTGGCCTGATCCTCCGGCAGGCCATCCTGAGCGGCTTGGCCAGGCGGGTCCTGATCCTGACACCGAAGAGCGTCCAGATTCAGTGGCAAAACGAGCTATACGAGAAGTTCAATCTCAACGTCCCGATCTACGATGGCTCGGCCTTGGTATGGAGACCCGTTCATGGCGCGACGAGCGCCAACGAGAAGCCCGTTGCCCGCGATGAGTGGCAGAAGGAGCCGGTCGCGCTTGTATCTAGTTTCCTGATGCGGCGAGCAGACCGTCAACGAGAACTGCTCGATGGCGCTGATTGGGATCTCATCATTCTTGATGAAGCGCACCACGCGCGCCGGCGCGGGGCCGGGAGTACGCAGGAGAAGGGACCGAATGCGCTGCTCGGGCTCATGCGGAAGTTGCAGGCGAAGTCGCGGTCGTTACTTCTGTTGACAGCGACTCCCATGCAAGTTCATCCCGTTGAACTGTGGGATTTGATTGATCTGTTGGGCTTGCCGGATGAGTGGCACCGGGATGATGGCATCTTCCTCCGTTATTTCCAACGCGCGTCTGGCAATCCCGCTCCGGAGGATCTGGAATACCTCGCGTCACTATTCCGCTCGACAGAGGCCACCTTCGGGGAGATGACGGACGCCGAAGCAACTCAAATCCTGCCGGGAGTTTCCGGGCTCAAGCGCAAGAAGGTGCTGAGGGCACTGCGAGACGTGAGCGCGATCCCGCGCAAGACCATGGATGCGGACACCCGCCGCGCCGCCACGCGATTGTTGAAGGCGGCGAGCCCGCTGCGTCACCGCATGGTCAGGAACACGCGCGAATTGCTGCGGCGATACAAACTCCCCGTCCCCAAACGCGATCCGCGGGAGGTTGTCGTAGAGATGACCCCAGCGGAGAGTGCCCTCTACGGCGCGGTGGAGGATTTCATTGGCGACGCGTACCGGGCAGCATCACCAGAGAAACGCTCGGCGGTGGGCTTTGTTATGACCGTGTACCGGCGTCGGCTGGCGTCGAGTTTCGAAGCGCTGAAACGGACTCTGAACGGTCGACTGATGCGGGCTGGAGGCATCACCGAGGAAGATGCGTCGCAGGATGAAACGTCGGACGAGGTGATGTCCGGAGAGGAAGTGGCGTGTCTCGTGGCGGACGCGCCCGAACTGGATGCGATTAATGAGAGAGAGAGGATTAACAATTTACTCCGGCGAATCGCGCAGTTAGGCACCGACAGCAAAGCGCGCCGGCTCAAGGTTGAGCTGGATGCGTGTCTTACGGACGGGTTCGATTCGATGATCGTGTTCACGCAATACACCGACACGATGGAGTATCTCCGGGACTACTTGGCGAACCAGATGGCCGGAATGCCTGTTGCCTGCTACTCCGGCGCGGGCGGCGCTTGGAGGGACGCCAGTGGCCACTGGGTGCCGTGTTCGAAAGAGGAAATAAAGCGGAGGCTCCGGGATCGGCAGGTACGGTTGCTGGTGTGTACCGATGCCGCTGGCGAAGGATTGAACCTCCAGTTCGCCGGCGTGCTGGTGAACTATGATCTGCCGTGGAATCCGATGAAAGTGGAGCAGCGGATCGGGCGTATCGACCGCCTCGGGCAGCCGCGCCCGGTGATTCGGGTCTTGAGCTTCGCCTACAAAGACACAGTGGAGCAGGACGTGTTCTTCACCGTCGGCAACCGCATCAATTTGTTTCAAGGAATCGTGGGACGCCTTCAGCCCATTCTGTCCCGGTTGCCGCGAAGGCTCGAAGAATTGGCACTGCTCGACCGGGATCAGCGGGAGACGGCGCGTCAACGATTCCTAGCGGATCTGGAACAGCAGGTTAGGGACGCAGACGAGGGTGGCTTCGATATCGATGCAACCGTTGAAGGCTCGCTGGATCTGCCGGCGCTCCCGGAACCGGCCCTCACGCTCCGCGACCTTGACCGCGCGATTCAGATCGCGCGCGCGCGACCGCCCGAAGTAGACTTCCGGCCGCTCGATCCCGGATCGTACGGTATTGGGCTGCCGGGCGGTGAGCCTATCCGGGTTACGACCGACGCGGGAGTATTTGAGTTCTCGTCCGACAACTTCCAGTTGTTCTCGCCCGGCGGCGACGCATTCGGCGCGTTCTGTCTGGATGGTGCTGGCGGAAGCTCCGAGGGTAGGGGGATCGCGTGGATGGTTCAGCGTCCTGGCGCAGAAGAGGAGTTCGTGGTGGCGACACGATTCGGACCGCGCAAGGTGGAGAGCTTTGAGGAGCTGCTGGCAGCGCTGGACGTTGTTGGGGAACCGAGCGACTTTCCATACGCGGACTGGCCCGGAGTGTCGGTTTCGGCGATCGCCTGAGTTGGCAGGAACGCGAGACAACATCTTTTCCACCCGACGTTTCGGAACGTTGCGTTCTGCACATATCCACGACCAGCTCACCTCACTCCAATCCACCGTCGGTTGCAAGGCGAGGTTCTAGCCCGCATATCTCACACACCTTCCGTGGTGAGGTGAAAACGCCAGACAAGACTCGGTTTTTCCAAGAGGCCATGATCAGCCCTCGTTTCTGGAATGGGATTGCCGAGCTGAGCCGGCTTC
>Ga0105240_10008112_pt1 | contig 15078 bp, 12 predicted proteins | sample KBSC54metaG_FD_80426 | JGI IMG/M metagenome (GOLD analysis project Ga0105240, IMG submission 80426) | Corn rhizosphere microbial communities from Kellogg Biological Station, Michigan, USA - KBS C5-4 metaG | ecosystem: Host-associated > Plants > Roots > Rhizosphere > Soil | place: Michigan, USA... | reverse complement strand
GGAGCCTTCCGTGGACGATCCGTTCCAACTCGAACGATTCCTGGCCGCCCAGGCCCCGATCTACGCCCACGCGCTGGCGGAGCTGCGCGAGGGTGACAAGCGCTCGCACTGGATGTGGTTCGTTTTCCCGCAGATCGCCGGGCTGGGCGCGAGCCCCATGGCGCGGCGCTATGCGATCGGCTCTCTCGACGAGGCGCGCGCCTACCTCGCCCATCCGGTGCTGGGGGGCCGTTTGCGAGAGAGCATCGCCGCGGTGATGGCGGTGCAGGACCGCTCGGCGCGCCAGATCCTCGGCTCGCCCGACGACCTGAAGTTCCGCTCGTCGATGACGCTGTTCCGGGAGGCCGCCTCGGGGGACCCGATGTTTCAGCAGGCGCTCGACAAGCACTTCGCCGGCGAGCCGGATCCGCTCACGCTCGAGCTGCTCTCCGCTCAGGCCGGCTGATAGCCCGCGTCGCCCGTCCTTCACCGCCTGGCAGCTGCCTGGGCCCGGCCGGCGGGCGGATCCAAGGCGGCGGCTAGACCAGCGAGACCGAGATCTTCCGCCGCTCGGTGGACGCCCGGAGCTCCGCCCAGATGGCGTCCTGGCGGGCCTGGTCGCCTGCCTCCTCGGCGGCGATCTGGGCCTCGATCAGCCTGGTCCGCAAGCGGTCGTTCTCCGCCTTGAGCTTCGACAGATGCAGATCCTCGTCGGCGCCCGTCTCGCCCAGCAGCGTGCGCAGCGCGCGGTTCTCCTCGACCAGCCTGGCGGCCGCGCCATCCCACACCTCGGCGGCCAGGCCCAGCAGCATGGCCGTGAGGCCGAGATCGCTCGCCCGCTCGGGCTCCGGCACCCCCGGCATGGCGTTGCGGGCGACGAGGCCTGCGAGTTCCGCGAGCACGGCGGGAACCTCGGGCGTCATAGCTTCCCCATCACTTTCAGGATCGCCCGGTCCTGGGCGTTCAGCAGCCACCAGGCGGGATAGATCATGATCGGGGCCTTGTTGCCGCCCTTGATGAAGGCGCCGGCCGAGCCCACCCAGATCGCCTGGCCCTTGACGCAGTTGAACAGGATCCACCAGTGCAGCGCCTGCGGATCGGCGTTGAGACCGCTCGCCCGCGCCCAGATGGCGATCGCCCGCTCGCGCGGCAGGAGCCCGCCCGCCAGCCCGCGCCCGAACTCCCAGATCGGATTGAAGCCCCAGGCCAGGTCCTCCAGCGGATCGCCGAGATGCGCCATCTCCCAGTCCAGCACGCCGTGGATCTCGCCCGCCTGGTCGTAGAGGAAGTTGCCGGTGCGGTAGTCGCCGTGCACCACCGAGAGCTTCTGGGCCGGCGGCGGCGGGTGGGCTCTCAGCCAGCGGATCGCGGCGCGGGCGATCGGCAGCGGCTCGGCCTGGTCGCGATCGAAGACGCCTTCCCAGTAGTCGAGCTCGCGCTTCCAGCAACCGTCGAGCGGCGGCGCCTCCATGACCTCGGTCAGGCCCAGCGCCTCCGGATCGGCCCTGGCGATCTCGCCCAGGATGGTCCACTTCCGCTCGGCCAGCCTCGGCAGGACCGCGTCGTAGCCGCCGGCCAGCAGCATCTGCGGCGAGGCCTGGAAGCCGGCCAGCTCCTCGGCGATGAAGAACGGGTGGTCGAGGTGGGCCGGATCCTCCTCCAGCCAGAGCATCTCCGGCACGGGCACGGCCGAGCCGTGAAAGGCGCGATAGGCCGCGAACTCCGTCCGCCGCTCGGTCTCGATCAGGGAAGCGGGCGGATCGCGCCTCAGGATCATCCGCCGCTCGCGCGCGTCGCCACCCTCGCGCCAGCGGGCGCGGAACCGGTAGGTCTCCCGGCTCGCGCCGCCGGAGATGCGCTCGAGGCCCTCGATGGCGACCTCCGTCGCGCCGGGCAGCTTGGAGGTCAGATAAGCCGCGACGCGCGGCTCCAGAGAGTGGGCCACGCGTCGCCTCAGGCCATCTCGAACTTGATCGGCAGGCGCTTGGGGCCGTTGACGAAGACCGCGTCGCTCATCGCCGGCTCGCCGTCGAGGCTCACCGACTTGAGGCGCGGCAGCATCTCCTCCCAGAGGATCCGCATCTCCATCCGCGCGAGATGCTGGCCGAGGCAGACATGCGCGCCATAGCCGAAGGAAAGCTGCTTGTTCGGCTGCCGATCCGCACGGAACTCGAACGGGTCATCGAAGACCGACTCGTCGCGGTTGCCCGAGGCGTAGCAGAGCATCAGCCAGTCGAACTTCTTGATCGCCCGCCCGGCGAACTCGGTGTCCTCTGTCGCGGTCCGCATGAAGGTCTTCACCGGCGTGGTCCAGCGGATGGACTCCTCCACCAGGCCCGGGATCAGCGACAGGTCTGCTCTCAGCTTCGCGACTTCGCGGGGTCGCTCCGCCAGCGCCCACATGGCCCCGCCGGTGGAGGACGACGTTGTGTCGTGGCCGGCCGCAGCGACGATGATGTAGTAGCTCATCGCCTCGAAGTCGGAGATCGGCTGGCCGTCGATCTGGGCGTTGGCGATGAGGCTGCCGAGATCGTCCGTGGGGTTCTTCCGCTTTCGCTCGGAGAGCGCGTGGAAATAGTCCATGAAGTCCTTGATGACGCCGAAGTCGAACTCCTTGCCGGGCTCGGGCTCCGGGCGGGAGGCCTGCTCGCGGCCGAGCTCAGGGTCGGCGGCGCCGAACAGCTCCTGGGTGAGCTTCAGCATCAGCGGCTCGTCTTCCTCGGGCACGCCGAGGATCGTCATGATGACGTGCAGCGGATAGTGCAGCGCGATCTGCCTGACGAAGTCGCAGCGGCCGCCGGTCGCGGCCATCTTGTCGACCGCCGTGCGGGCGATCTGCCGAATGCGCTCGTCCAGACTGCGGATGTTCTGCGGCAGGAACCAAGCCTGGGTCAGCAGCCGGTACTTGGGATGATCCGGCGCATCCATCTGCACGAGGGTGCGCAGCAGGTGCGGGCTGCCACCCATCATCGCGCGAACCCGCTGGTCCACTTGCTGGGTGGTGAGCGTCGGCGAGCGGTCGCCGTTGTGGAACAGCGCGTTCTGGCGACTGATCTCAAGGATGTCGGCGTGCCTGGTCACGACCCAGAACGGATCGATGCCGTCGATCTTGGCCACACCCAGGGGCTCGTTCTTGCGAAGCCAGCGATAGACCTCGTGGATCTCGTCGGTGGCGTAGGCATGCGGCTCGGCGAGCTTGTCGGCGAGGGGCTGCGGGATGCGGTGGTCGACGGCTTCAGCGACGCTCATGCGATTAGCGGCGATACGGTGACGTTGGGTCACCGGAGACGCCGCCTCCCTTTTCTTCTTATCGTCGCCTTGAGTTGATACCGGGCTGGGGCGCCTCGCAAGTGTGACGGCGCGTCAAGGCGGAGGGCTGGCGGCATGCTGACCAAGGGCGACGACTACCCGATCCACCAGACGCCGGAGCCGATCGCCTATGCGGGCTCGGACCGGAATTTCTACGACCGCTACTTCTTCAACGCCTACGCCCCCGACGGATCGGAGTTCGTGGCGGTGGCCTTCGGGGTCTATCCGGCGCTGAACGTCGCCGACGCCCACCTTTCGATCATCCGCGACGGCGTCCAGCGCTGCCTGCACGCCTCGCGCATCCTGGGCCTCGAGCGGATGGAGCTCTCGGTCGGGCCGATCCGCATCGAGGTGCTGGAGCCGTTGCAGACCCTGAAGGTCACGGTGGAACGGGCGGAGGGGCTCGCCGCCGAGCTGGTCTTCGAGGGCCGTTCGTTCCCGATCGAGGAGCCGCGGTTCGTCAAACGCAACGGCCCGCGGCTGTTCATGGACTACACGCGCCTGACCCAGAACGGGCGCGTCTCCGGCTGGCTGGAGATCGACGGCGAGCGGCGCGAGATGGGCCCGGGCTGGACCGGCACGCGCGACCGCTCCTGGGGCATCCGGCCGGTCGGCGCGCCCGATCCGCAGGCGACGCCCGGCGCGGGGCTGGCCGGATTTTTCTGGCAATGGTCGCCGCTCAACTTCGACGACCGCTCGGTCTTCTTCCACGTCAACGCCGATCCGGACGGCAAGCCCTGGAACACCCGCGCGGTGATCCTGCCCGACGGCGCGGGGCCGCAAGGCGGCTGGCATGCGGACGCCCCGCGCATGGAGGACGTCGCGCTGAAGCCGGGCACCCGGCACGCGAAGGGCGGCACGCTGAAGATCCCGCTGGCCCAGGGCGAAGCCACCGTGCGCCTGGAGCCGATCGGCCAGCCGTTCCTGATGCGCGGCATCGGTTATGGCGGCGAGTGGCGGCATGGGGCGCTGAAGGGCGAGCTCGCCGTCGCGCGCGAGGACATCGAGCTTTCCGCCGTCGACATGGGCCAGCCGGAGAACTGGCACATCCAGGCCATCTCCCGCGCCGAGTTCGCCGCGCCCGGAGAGCCGGAACGGCAGGGGGTCGGGGTCTTCGAGCAGCTGATCGCCGGGCCCTATCGCCCCTACGGTCTGTAGCGCTGCGATTGACGGCGGCGGGCCGGCGCCCTCCCTTTGCGCGGAGCTGAACCGCGGGAGGAGTGGAAGGCATGAGCGAGCCGCAGAGCGCCGGGCGTGTCGAGCCGAGTCAGGCCGGCCAGGTCTTCCTCTACTTCGGACCGCTCACCTTCCTGCTCTATCTGACCGCGCCCACCGCCTACCTGGTCGACTTCTCCACGACCTACATGCTGAAGGACCAGCTGCACGCCACCGCCGAGCAGGTGGCGAACTTCCGGCTGATCACCGCGATCCCCACCTACTTCGCCGCCGTGTTCGGCTTGACCCGCGACCTATGGAGTCCGTTCGGTCGGCGCGACCGCGGCTACCTGTTCATCTTCTCGCCGATCATGGCGGCGATCTTCACCTGGCTGGCGGTGACGAAGCTCAGCTATGGCGGCCTGATGGTCGGCATGCTCCTGCTGATGACGCTCTCGCGCTTCCAGTCGGCGGCCTACCAGGGCCTGATCGCCCTGATCGGCCAGGAAAAGCTGATGTCGGGACGGCTGACCGCGCTCTGGCAGGTGGTGGCGGCGTTCCCGCAGGTGCTGGGCGCGCTGGCCGGGGGCTGGGTGGCCGAGCATCTGCGGCCCAGCGAGACCTTCATCATCCTGGCGGTCATGTCGCTGATGCTGGGCGCCTACGGGCTCCTGAAGCCGGGCGCGGTGTTCCGCGGCGCCTACGAGCAGCCGCTCGCCAAGGGCACCCACTTCTGGGGCGACATCAAGCGGCTGGTGAAACACCGGGCGATCTATCCGGCGGTGCTGATCGCCTTCATGTTCCAGTTCGCGCCCGGCTCGAACACGCCGCTGCAGTTCTACCTGCACGACAAGCTGCATGCCTCCGACGCGGTCTACGGCGAGTACTACGCCGTGTTCGCCGCAGCCTTCATCCCGATGTTCTTCGTCTACGGCTGGCTATGCAAACGGGTCTCCCTGCAGAAGCTTCTCTGGTGGGGCACGATCATCACGGTGCCGCAGATGATGCCGCTTGCGTTCATCCACTCCGCCGAGACGGCGGTCTGGCTGGCGGCGCCGATCGGCATGATGGGCGGCATCGCCGCGGGCGCCTACTTCGACCTCGCCATGCGCTCCTGCCCGGCGGGTCTGCAGGGCACGCTGATGATGCTGGTGGAATCCGGGTTCCAGCTGTCCTACCGCGGCGGCGACGTGCTGGGCGCGAAGCTCTACAGCCTGAGCCCGACCAACGGCTTCCTGTACTGCGCGATCGCCACGACCGTGGTCTACGCCCTGATCCTGCCGGTGCTGCTGCTCATCCCCAAGGGGCTCATCGCCACTGCGGACGGCGAGCGCAATCCGGAGCTGGACGCCGAGGCCGCCGCGGCCGCCGCTGCGTCCGGCTAGTGGTGGGCGAACACCTGCATCAGGCGCGCCGCGGCCGGCAGCATCAGGGCGCCCAGCAGGCAGGGGAAGATGAACAGCACCAGCGGCACGGTGAGCTTGGCCGATAGCGCCAGCGCCTTCTCCTCGGCCTTCAGCATCCGCTTGGCGCGCATGTCGTTGGCGAACACCGAGAGCGTCTCGCCGAGGCTCGTGCCCATCTCCTCGGCCTGGCGCAGCATGGTCGCCAGCGCCCGCGCGTCGTCGATGCCGAGGCGATCGGCGAACGCCGCCCAGGCGTCCTTGCGGGCGCGGCCGGCGCGCAGCTCGAGCACCAGGAATTTCAGGTGGACGGTCAGGTTCGGATACCGTCGGCCGAGCTCCTCGGTGACCCGCGTCACCGCCGCGTCGAGGCTGAGGCCCGCCTCCACCGAGGCGACCAGCAGGTCGAGCAGGTCGGGGAAGCCTTCCAGGTATTCCCGCTCGCGCCCCTGCCGGCGCATCTTCAGAACCTGATCGGGCCCGAAGATCGCCGCCGCAGCGAAGGTGAAGGCGATGAGCAGTCCGCCCGGGCCCTTGCCGGGGCCCAGAACCAGCGGCAGCGTCAGGATCACCGCCAGGGTGGCGACCACCAGGGCCGCGGCCCGCGCGCCGAGATAGATCACGGGCGCTTCGCGGTTGTGGAATCCGGCCTGCATCAGCCGCGAACGGAGCAGCGAGAGCTTCGCCGGGTCGCGCACCGCGCTCTGCTGGCCGAGCCGGCGAACGCCCGCCAGCACCTGGTCGGTCAGCTGCCCGCCCGGCCGCGCCGGCTTCGGCGCAAAGCCGGCCATGGCCGGCTGCAGGCGGGTGCGCCGCGCGGCGCGCAGACGCAGCTCGTTGAAGGCCAGGAAGCCGAGGCCGCCCAGGGCCGCCAGCACCAGCAGCAGGCCCACGCCATAGATGAGGCTGTCGATCGTCATCGTCCTAAAGCCGCATGTTGATCATGTTGCGCATGACCATGTTGCCGACCCCGAGCCACACGCCCAGGCCGATGAGGCCATACTTCACGATCGGTTCGTTGATCACGTCGCCGTAGAAGTGCGGGTTCGAGATCATGATGAAGCCCATCGCCAGGAACGGCGCCGCGGTCAGGATCATCGCCGAGGCGCGGCCCTCCGACGACGCCGCCTTGATCTTCAGGCGCATCTTGTGCCGGTCGCGCACCGTGTTGGCGTTGAGCTTCAGCAGGCCCGTGAGGTTGCCGCCGGCCCGTTCCTGCAGCCGGATGGTGGCGGCGAACAGGTCGACGTCGGGGTGCTGGCAGCGCTCGGACATCCGTCCGATCGCCTGCTCCAGCGTCGCGCCATAGGCGATCTCGTCGGACGCCATGCCGAACTCCGAGCCGATCGGATCGGGCATCTCGCGGCCGACCAGCGACACCGCGGTCGGCACCGGGTGGCCGGCCTCCAGCGAGCGGACGATGATCTCCAGCGCCTGCGGCAGCTGGAAGCCGAGCGCCTGGGCGCGGCGGTTGGCCATGAACTTGAGATAGCCGTACGGAACCCCGGCGCCGAAGAGCAGCGTCCCGGCGAGCACGCCCACGACGCTGTGGCCGAGCAGGAATCCGGCGACCGCGCCGATCACCGCGGCCACGCCGACGTAGGTCAGCCATTTGTTCTGGTCATACGGCAGGCCCGACGCCACGATCAGGTTCGACAGCCACTGCAGTCGCCCGGCGCGCTCGCCGGCGGCGGTCAGGCCCCGCTGCTTGCGAAGCTCGAGCACCAGCGCCGAGATGCCGTCGACCTTGTCGGCGACCTTCAGGCGCCGGTTCAGTTTGCGCCGCTCCGTCGCCGAAGAGAGCAGCCCCACCGCTGCCTGCGCCGCCGAGAAGACCGCGGCGAAGATCAGTATCAGGACGATCCACTTGCCATCGAACTGCATGGTCAGAGCGCCCGCGAAGGATCGAAGTTCGCCGGATCGAAGGCGATGCCGCGGCGGATCATCTCGTCCAGGCAGCGGGGCCGAAGCCCGGTGGCCCGGAACTCGCCGTGCACCGTGCCGTCGGCCTCGGTGTGGGTGCGGTTGAAGGTGAAGATGTCCTGCATCTGCACCACCTGGCCTTCCATGCCGGTGATCTCGGTGATGTAGGTCACCTTCCGCTTGCCGTCGGCCAGGCGCGAGGCCTGCACGATCAGGCCCACGGCCGAGGCGATCTGGGCGCGCATCGACTCGGCGGTGATGTTCATCCCCGACATGGCGACCATCTGCTCCAGACGGGCGATGGCGTCGCGCGGCGTGTTGGCGTGGATCGTGGCCATCGAGCCTTCGTGGCCGGTGTTCATGGCCGACAGCATGTCGAAGGCCTCCTCGCCGCGCACCTCGCCCAGGATCACCCGGTCCGGTCGCATCCGCAGGGCGTTCTTGACCAGCTCCCGCTGGCGGATCTCGCCCTTGCCTTCGATGTTCGGCGGCCGCGTCTCCATGCGCACGACGTGCGGCTGCTGCAGCTGCAGCTCGGCGGCGTCCTCGATGGTGATCAGCCGCTCGCCGTGGCTGATCGCGGCGGAAAGCGCGTTGAGCAGCGTGGTCTTGCCCGAGCCCGTACCGCCGGAGATGACGGTGGAGACCCGCGCCTTCACCGCGCCGTGCAGGAAGTCGGCCACGCACTGCGGCATGGCGTTGAACTCGATCAGCTTCTCCAGCGTCAGCGGCTTGGTGGAGAACTTCCGGATCGAGACCGCCGCGCCGTCGATGGCGATGGGCGCGATGGCGGCGTTGACGCGGCTGCCGTCGGGCAGGCGGGCGTCCACCATCGGCTGGCTCTCGTCGATGCGGCGGCCGACGCCGGCGACGATGCGGTTGACGATCCTGAGCAGGTGGTCGTTGTCGCGGAAGTGCACAGGGGTGAGCTCGAGCTCGCCCCTGCGCTCCACGTAGATCTGGTGCGGCCCGTTGATCAGGATGTCGTTGATCGACTCGTCCTTCAGCAAGGGCTCGATCGGTCCCAGGCCCACCATCTCGTCGTAGATCGACGCGCCCAGCTGCTCGACTTCGGCGGCGTTCAGCGCCACGCGCTCGCCGCGGACGAAGTCGGAGACCAGGTTCATCACCTGCCGGCGGAGCTCATGCTCCTCCAGCTTCTCGAGCTTGGACAGGTCCAGCTCGTCGATCAGTCGCTGGTGCAGCTTGAGGCGCAGATCGATCTGCTGCGGCTTGCCCCCCGCGGGCGCCGGCGGCGCCGGACGGGCGGGCGCCTCGACCTCGACCTTGGCCTTCGGCTTGGGAGCCGGCTTGGGCGGCGCCGGCGCCGGCGCCGGCGTCGCCGGTGCGGCCGCAGGCCCGGGGGTCGGCGTCGGACGTGAAAGACTGAAGCGGCCCATCAGGCGGCCCTCGCAGCATCGCGCCGAGCGGGCTCGGCGACCAGTTTCTCGACCAGGACCTGAACGTCCTTGACGATCTTCGACTTCGGTCGGTGCTGGGCGACCGGGCCGCCCAGGTTGGCGGAGGCCGCCGCGGCCTCCCAGTCGGAGCTGACGCCGGCCACGGCCTTGCGCTGCAACGCGCGCTCGGCTTCGGTCATCGAGGGCGCCGGCCCGAACACCCGGCTCGCCAGCCTGTTCAGCACGATCCTCGGCTGCGCCGCTCCGCTCAGCGCATGCTCCACCTCGTCGGAGAGCGAGCGCGCCGCGAGCAGCGCCGGGACGGTGAGCTCGGAGATCACCAGGATTTCGTCGCAGCCGGAGAGCGCCTCCAGCGACCAGGCGCGCCGGTGGCGCGGCATGTCCAGGATCACCCAGTCATAGGTCTCGCAGGCCACTTCCAGGAGCCGCAATACGGCGTCGCGGGTGGCGAGGTCGAAGCCGGTCGGATCGCGCGGCGCGGCCAGAAGGTCGAAGCTCGGCGAGACCGCGGCGGACAGCGCCTGCAGCACCGCCGTGTCGATCCGATCCGGCGCGGCGGCGAAGTCCGACAACCGCAGCGCGCCGTTCACGCCGAGATAGGCCGCAGCCGCGCCATCGGCGAGGTTCAGGTCGATCAGGCAGACCCGGGCCTTGTCGCGGGTGGAGAGCGCATGCGCCATCTCGATCGCCAGCGTGGTCGCCCCGGCCCCGCCCACGGCCCCCATGACCGCCCAGCAGCGCGAGCCGCTGGCGGGGCCGGCCGGAGCCGGCGCTGCGGCCATGCCGGCGAGCAGGGCCTGGATGGCGGAGGTGAGCTGGTCGGGCGCGAAGGGCGCCTCGAGGATGTCGGCGTGCTCGAGCCGCAGCAGGTCGCGCACCAGGCTCGCGGGCAGGCTGCCGCCGACCATCAGCACCGGCGGCGGCGCCTTGGCCGCGACCAGCGCCTTCACCGAGGCGGTGAGCGCCGCGGCGTCCCAGGCGTCGGCGTCGATCAGCACCAGGTCGCAGGTCGCGAGCGAGACGCCCTCGAGGGCGTCCACGCTGACGGAGCTGACCTCGGCGCCCGCGAGCGGGCCGCCCTCGGCCAGAGCCGCCACCGCCGCCCCGAGCGCCAGGATGCGCCTACCGGTCAGGCCGGGGATGCCGGCCTGAGGCTTGGATTTCGACAGGGCCATCGGCCTCACTTCATCTCTTTGGGGGCGATGAGCGGCTTATCCAGCGACTTGCCGTGCAGCATCAGCTGCGCGGGGGTCGGCGTTTCGCCCGAGAGCGCCGCCTGGCGGCCGGCCTCGAAGTCGGCCGGCGTCGCCAAGTGCGGAGTCACCACGATCACCAGCTCTGTCTCGTCGCGCTGCCAGCGCGTGGAGCGGAACAGGGCGCTGAGGATCGGGATGTCGCCCAGGCCGGGGACCTGGCTCACGCCGTTGGAGTAGTTGTGCTGGAACAGGCCGCCGATCGCCAGCGAGTCGCCGTTCTTCAGCTCGACCGTGGTGTGGGCGCGCCGGGTGGTCAGCGCCGGGACGTTGATGCCGGAGAGCTTCAGCGAATTGGCCTGGTCGATCTGGCTGACCTCAGGCTCCACCTGCAGCCGGATCAGGCCGTTCTCCTCGACGACCGGCAGGAAGGTGAGCTTCACGCCGTACTGGCGGAAGTCGATGGTGACGTTGTTCAGGCCCTGCGGCACCGGATAGGGGAATTCGCCGCCGGCCAGGAAGCTCGCCTTCTCGCCCGACATGGCGACCAGGTTCGGCTTGGCGAGCGTGCGGATGAGACCCTTCGATTCCAGCGCATCGAGCCGCAGGTCGATGTTGGTGTTGCCGGAGCCGCCGGTCAGCTGCAGCGTGGTGTTGGCCGGATTGCTGCCCACCAGGCCCAGGCCGTAGGCGAACGTGAAGGAGTTGTTCTTGATCAGCGCGGAGAGCCCGATGTCGTGGATCAGCGAGCGGTTCGCCTCCAGCACCCGGACCTCGAGCACCACCTGCGTGCCGCGGGCGGTGAGCTGGGAGTTGACCGCCTGCGGCGCATAGCGCTCGGCGAGCGCCTTGACCTGGTCGACCACGCCGATGTTGGAGACCTCGCCCTGCAGCATCAGCTCGCCGCCGAGATTGCGGACGTGGATCTGCTCGCGCGGGAAGGCCGCCGCCAGCTCGTCTTCCAGCTCCACCGGGTCGTAGCCGACGCGGATGTCGATCACCTCGCTGAGGCGGCCGCCCGCGCCGTAGACCAGCAGGTTGGTCGCGCCGAGCGCCCGGCCGCGGACGTAGAAGCTCCGGTCGCCGGTGGCGATCACCTGGGCGATGTCGGCCTGCGCCACCACGATCTTGGTGGCCGGCTGGTCGAGCCGGAAGGCGAGCGTCTTGTCCTTGGGGACGTAGATGACCCGGTTGACCGCAGGCTCGGAGGCCAGCATGTCCGTGGCGTGGGCGGCGGGCGCGAAGCTCGCGGCGGTCGAGGCCAGCGCGCAGGCGAGCGCGCCGATGAGGGGACGCTTCATGAGGGACACTCTCAATGGGGTCACGCGCTGGGCGCGAAGCTGGACTTGTCGTCCTTGGGTGAATCCGCCGACTTGGTCGTGACGGTCATGTTGAGCGGCGGCAGCTGGGCCGGAGCTCGCGGCGCAGGCGCGGCGCCTCGGCCGCCGTATTCGACGATCGAGATGACGCCGCCGAACGAGCGCGCGGAGCCGGCGCGACGCCGCACGACGGGGCGGGCCCCAGGGGCCGCGACCGCGCCGCCGCCGCCGCCGCCGCTCAGGAAGTCGCGGGTCAGCAGGGTCTTGGTCGGTTCGACCTCGGCTTCGCCGGTGCGGCGCAGGGCCAGCGACAGCGTGCCGAGCGTCGAGGCGATGGCGAGCTTCTGGCTGTCCTCCACGGACACCTCGAGCGTCGCGTTCTTCGGCTCGGCCGGCTTGTTGGAGGTGAGGTCGGCGTTGAGGTCGATGCCCAGCAGGCGGACATCCTGCAGCACCACGTCGGAGACATAGGTGCGCGCGCTGCCCTGCGGGGTCAGGTCGCGCATCAGCACGACGTCCACCCGGTCGCCCGGAAGGGCGTGGCCGCCGACGCCGGCGACGTCGTTCACGCGAATGGTGTAGGCCCGCATCCCGTCGGCGATCTCGGCGGCCACCGAAGGCCGCGCGCCGGGGCCGGAGAGCTTGCTCGGCAGCACCGCCTCGTGCGCGGCGATGGGGGTCAGCGCGACCGGCGCGCCGCCGTGGTCCTGGCTGAGCACCTGTTGCACGCTGGCGAAGGCGCCCTGCGGGGCGATGCTCTGCGGCACGCGGGCCACGACCAGCATGCGCGGGTCGAGCTTGTCGCCGAACTTGATGTCGGTGGCGGCGACCACGATCGGGACGCCCGCGCCTTGCGCTGCGGCCTGCTTGGCCGCGGCCGCGCTGGGCAGCACGGTCTTGGCGACGAAGAGCGCCGCGAGTCCGAGAACGGCCGAAGCCCCAAGGCTGACGATCGTGACGACGCGCATGTCCCACCACTCATGGAAACCATTATTTCGCTCATAGGGTTAGCGGCCGCCGCCTTGCGATATCGCCAACAAGTTAGGTGAATCGGTCTCAACCAATCTGAACCCTCGCGGCCGGCGCCCCTGGCGCGTGCGCGGGAAAAGGCTAGGCTCCGGCCGCCGTCGCCCTCGACCGATGGGCGCTGGATTTCATTTGAGCCATTCAGGGAGGATGCCGCCATGCAACTTCGGCGTCTTGGCAATTCCGGCCTCAAGGTCAGCGCCGTCGGCCTCGGCTGCAACAACTTCGGCATGCGCATCGACGAGAAGCAGACTCAGGTCGTGGTCGATGCGGCGATCGAGGCGGGGATCAGCTTCTTCGACACCGCCGACGTCTACGGTGGGACCAAGTCGGAGGAGTTCCTCGGCAAGGCGATCGGCAAGCGCCGCAAGGACGTGGTGGTCGCCACCAAGTTCGCCATGGGCCAGGGAGAGCGGCAGGGCGGCTCGCGGCGCTGGATCATGCAGGCCTGCGAGGCCAGCCTGAAGCGGCTCGGCACCGACTACATCGACCTCTACCAGATGCACCGCTACGACCCCGAGACGCCGCTCGAGGAGACCCTTCGGGCGCTGGACGACCTGGTGAGCCAGGGCAAGGTCCGCTACGTCGGCAACTCCAACTACATGGGCTTCCAGGTCGCCGACGCCGCCTGGACCGCGCGCACCGGCGGCTACGTCCCCTTCGTCTCCGCCCAGAACCAGTATTCGCTCCTCGAACGCCGGGTCGAGCACGAGGTGCTGCCCGCCTGCGAGGCGTTCGGGCTGGGCTTCCTGCCGTTCTTCCCGCTGGCCTCGGGCCTGCTCACCGGCAAGTACAAGCGCGGCGAGCCGCCGCCGGAGGGCACCCGCCTGGCGGCCTGGGGCGCGCGCGGCGCCCAGACGCTGAACGACAGGAATTTCGAGAAGGTCGAGAAGCTCGAGGGCTGGGCCCGCGACCGCAACCGCTCGATCCTGGAGCTGGCCTTCGCCTGGCTGCTCGGCCACCCCGTGGTCTCCTCGGTGATCGCCGGCGCGACCTCGCCCGAGCAGATCCGGTCCAACGCCGCCACCGCCGAGTGGGCGCTCACGCCTGACGAGGTCGAGGAGGTCGGCAAGCTGATCGCCTAGCAAGGTCGTCTCTCATCCGGCGCGACGAGCCGCACCTGGACCAAGGAGGAGCCGCGCCGGCTGCGCCGCTCGCCGGGGACTCTTGGTGGTCTTGGTGGTCTTTGTGGTTGAATTGCTGAGTCAGCTTCGGTCCCGGCGTCGCGGGGGATAAGCGGGAGGGGGCATGTACGACCTTCTGAAGGGCCTTCGGGTGGTGGAGGGCTCGGCGTTCGTGGCCGGGCCCACCTGCGGCCTGCATCTCGCCCAGATGGGGGCCGAGGTGATCCGCTTCGACAACATCGGCGGCGGGCCCGACTTCCGCCGCTGGCCGCTCGCCGAGAACGGCGCGAGCCTCTACTGGGAGGGGCTGAACAAGGCGAAGAAGTCGGTGGCCCTCGACCTCACCCGCCCGGAGGGGCGCGAGATCGCGCAGGCGCTGGCGACGGCGCCGGGGGACCGCGCGGGCCTGTTCGTCACCAATTTCCCGGTGGACGGCTTCCTCTCCTACGAGACCCTGAGCAGGCGCCGGCGCGATCTGATCTGCGTGCGGGTCATGGGCTGGGCGAACGGCGCCCAGGGGATGGACTACACGATCAACGCCGCGCTCGGCCTGCCGCTGATGACCGGCCCGGCCGACGATCCGCGGCCGGTCAACCACGTGCTGGCGGCCTGGGATCTGCTCACCGGCGCCTACTGCGCCTTCAGCCTGACCGCGGCGCTGATCGCCCGCGAGCGCGACGGCGAGGGCCGCGAGATCCGCGCGCCGCTCTCCGATATCGCCGGGGCCACCATGGCCAACCTCGGCATGACCGCCGAGACCGCGCTCGCCGGCCGCCAGCGGCCAAGGATGGGCAACGACGTCTTCGGCGCGTTCGGCCGCGACTTCGCCACCAAGGACGGCAAGACGCTGATGGTCCTGGCGATCACGCCGCGCCAATGGTCGAAGGCGCTTGAGGTGCTGGGGCTGGCGGCCGAGGTCGCCGCCCTGGAAGCCGAGCTCGGCGTTTCCTTCGCCGTCGACGAGGGGCTGCGCTTCACCCATCGCGCGCGGCTCTATCCGCTGTTCGAGCGCGCCTTCGCCGGCCGCACCGCCGCGGAGCTCGCCGCCGCCCTGGAGGCCGGCGGCGTCACCTGGGGCGCCTACCAGCCGCTGGAGGCGGCGCTGGAGGACAGGCGGCTCTACAAGGACAATCCGCTGTTCCAGCCGGTCCGCCACCCGAGCGGGCTCACCTATCCCGCGGCGGGCGCCATGGGCACCATCCCGCAGGCGCAGCGCGGCCCGGTCG
>Ga0105240_10008110_pt1 | contig 15080 bp, 14 predicted proteins | sample KBSC54metaG_FD_80426 | JGI IMG/M metagenome (GOLD analysis project Ga0105240, IMG submission 80426) | Corn rhizosphere microbial communities from Kellogg Biological Station, Michigan, USA - KBS C5-4 metaG | ecosystem: Host-associated > Plants > Roots > Rhizosphere > Soil | place: Michigan, USA... | reverse complement strand
GGACGGCTGTTAGACATTCCGGTTCACGACCACGTCATCATTGGTCGCGGACGATACGTGAGCTTCGCGGAGACAGGTTTGTTGTGACCGCAACCGCACTCAAGTCCGTCATTCCCGGCTGGGACTTAGCCGACGACCCGGCACTCGAGCGTCTCGATACCGAGCTGCTCACGCGCGCCTATCAGTTCGGCCGGCGTGCGCACGAAGGGCAGAAGCGCTCCTCGGGCGACGACTACGTCTCGCACTGCGTCGCCGTCGCCAAAATTCTGGCCGAGTTGCACCTGGACTCGATCACGGTGGCGAGCGGGCTGATTCACGATGTGGTCGAAGACACGTCGGTCACCGTCGATGACATCGAGCGCGAGTTCGGGACCGAGATGGCGCAGATCGTCGACGGCGTCACGAAGATCGGCAACATCTCGTTTCGATCGACGCAGGAGCGGCAGGTCGAGAACTACCGCAAGCTGCTGCTTTCGATCGCGAAAGACATCCGCGTCATCCTCATCAAGCTCGCGGACCGGCTGCACAACATGCGCACGCTCGACTATCTCCCAGAGGAGAAGCGGCGGCGCATCGCGCAGGAAACGATGGACCTGTACGCGCCCATGGCACACCGCTTCGGTATGGCGCGCGTCCGGTGGGAGCTCGAGGACCTGTCGTTCAAGCACCTCGAGGTGATCGAGTACAAGAAGCTGGCAAAGCTGGTGGCGCAGAAGCGCGGCGAGCGCGAGAAGCTCATCGCGCAGTTCGCCGAGCCACTCGAACGCGAGCTCACGCGCGCCGGCATCGCGTCGGTCGACGTGGTGGGACGGCCGAAGCACCTGTGGTCGATCTACAAGAAGATGAAGCAGCGCGAGAAGCCGTACGAGGAGATTTACGACCTCATGGCGGTCCGCGTGCTCGTCGACAGCGTGCCCGACTGCTACCATGCGTTAGGCATCATCCACGAAGCGTGGACGCCGCTCCAGGAGCGGATCAAGGACTACATCGCGCAGCCCAAGTCCAACGGCTACCAGTCGCTGCACACCACGGTGTTCGGGCCGGGCCGCCAGTTGTACGAGGTGCAGATCCGCACGCGCGAGATGCACCAGACGGCAGAATACGGTATCGCGGCGCACTGGGTCTACAAGGAAAGCACCGAAGGCTCGCGCCGCACCGACAAGTTCGACGAGCGCCTGGCGTGGTTCCGCCAGATTCTCGAGGCGCAGCTCGACGCCAAGACGCCTGACGAGTTCCTCGAGCTGCTCAAGCTCGACCTGTATCAGGACGAAATCTTCGTGTTCACGCCCACGGGCGACGTGATCCAGCTGCCGAAGAACGCGACGCCGCTCGATTTCGCGTTTGCCGTGCACACGGAAGTCGGACTCCACTGCCAGGGCGCGCGCGTCAACGGACGCATCGCGCCGCTCTCCCGGCAGCTGCGCAACTCGGACACGGTCGAAATTCTCACCGCGCCAAGCGCGCGGCCAAGCCGCGACTGGCTCTCACACGTCCGCACGGGACGCGCGCGGCACAAGATCCGGCAGTGGATCAAGCAGGAAGAGCAGAACACGTCGGCGAAGGTGGGCCGCGAGATGCTCGACCGCGAAGTGCGCCGCCGTCACCTCGCGCGTCCCGACGACGAGGCGCTCACGCGCGCCGCGAAATCGCTCGGCCTAACGGACAGCCGGCACCTCATTGCATCGTTAGGCCAGGGCGACGTGCACGTTCTGCAGGCGCTCAAGGCCATCTATCCCGGCGTCGAAGCGCTGCAGGATGGCGCGAGCCCGTCCAAGTCGAGCGCGTTCGAGCGCTTGGTGGACCGGATGCGCGGCGCGTCCAAGGGCGTGCGCATCCAGGGCGTCGACGGCCTCATGGTGCGCTACTCGCAGTGCTGCCAGCCGGTGCCAGGCGATCCCGTGGTCGGCTACGTGACGCGCGGCCGCGGCGTGAGCATCCACCGCACGGACTGTCCGAACGTGCTCCTGCTGTCCCACGAGCCCGAGCGCCGCCTCGACATCGACTGGCAGGAGATGGATGGCGAGCTCTTCCTTGTCCGTCTCGCGCTCGAGGCCTCCGACCGGCGCGGCCTCTACGCCGACGTGGCGGAAGCGGTCACGAACAGCGGCACGAACATCAAGAGCATGGAGCTCCGCAGCGGCGACGGCGGGGGCGTCTCAGGCTCGGTGCTGGTCGAGGTGGAGAACCTGACTCACCTGCAGAAGATCATCCGCGCCGTGAGACGGGTGAAAGGCGTGACGGACGTAACGCGCAGGGAGCGCGTCGCCCAGGAGTAGAGCTGACGGGGCGGCCAGAGCCGGACTCTGAGACGGCAGCCGAGCGGTCCGTTCCATCCGGCCGTGTCCGCGCTCTGTCCGTCCATACCGAACAAATCCCGTCTCGGCTACTATATTACCTCATGGCCGACTTCTCTCTCACCGCTCCCTTTGCCCCCGCCGGCGATCAGCCGCGCGCGATCACGGAGCTCTCGGCAGGCCTCCAGCGCGGCGATCGGTTTCAAACACTCCTCGGCGTCACCGGGTCCGGCAAGACGATGACCGTCGCCAACGTCATCATGGCGCATGGCCGGCCGACGCTCGTGTTGTCGCACAACAAGACGCTCGCCGCCCAATTGTACGGTGAGCTCAAGAGCTTTTTTCCGAACAACGCGGTCGAGTACTTCATCTCGTACTACGACTACTACCAACCCGAAGCGTACGTCCCGTCCACCGACACGTACATCGAAAAGGACGCGTCGATCAACGAGGACATCGACCGGTTGCGCCTGCGCGCGACCTCGAGCCTCATGGAACGCGACGACGTCATCATCGTTGCCACCGTCTCCGCGATCTACGGGTTAGGCGATCCGGTGGAGTACCGCGAGCGGATGGTGCAGATCAAGCGCGGCGAAGTGCGCGGCCGCGACGACATTCTGCGCGCGCTGGTCGGCATTCAGTACTCGCGCAACGACGTCGCGTTCGAGCGCGGCACGTTCCGCGTTCGCGGTGACACGGTCGAGATCTTCCCGGCGTACGAGGAGCAGGGCGTCCGCGTCGAGATGTGGGGCGATTCGGTCGAGCGCATCTCGAAGATCGATATCGTCACCGGCCGCACCATCGCGGACCTCGACCGCACCGCGATCTATCCGGCCAAGCACTTCGTCACATCGCGCGCGACCCTCGAGCGAGCGCTCGGGCTCATTCGCGCCGAGCTCGTCGAGCGCCTAACGATACTCCGTGAGGCCGGCAAGCTGCTCGAGGCCCAGCGGCTCGAATCGCGCACCAATTTCGACATGGAGATGCTGATGGAGATCGGGACGTGCGCGGGCATCGAGAACTACTCGCGTCACATCTCGGGCCGCGCGGAAGGCGAGCGGCCGGCGTGTCTCTTCGACTACTTCCCCGAAGACTTTCTCGTCGTGGTCGACGAATCGCACGTCACCCTCCCGCAGATCGGGGGCATGTTCAACGGCGACCGCGCCCGCAAGTTGACGCTCGTCGACTACGGCTTCCGTCTGCCAAGTGCGCTGGACAACCGGCCGCTCATGTTCGACGAGTTTCTGTCACTCACGCCGCGAGCGATCTTCGTCTCGGCGACGCCGGGCGACCTCGAGCTGCAGTTGTCGGAAGGCGTCGTGGTGGAGCAGATCATTCGCCCAACGGGACTGGTCGATCCCGAGATCGAAGTCCGGCCGGTGCGCGGCCAGGTGGACGATCTCCTGCACGAGATCCGGCTGCGCGAACAGCGCGGCGAGCGCGTGCTCGTCACCACGCTCACCAAGCGCATGGCCGAAGACCTCACGGACTACCTACAGCAGATGGGCGTCCGCGTGCGGTACATGCACTCCGACATCGATGCGATCGAGCGCATGGAAATCGTGCGCGGCCTTCGGTTAGGCGACTTCGACGTTCTCGTCGGCATCAACCTGCTGCGCGAAGGTCTCGATCTGCCCGAGGTGTCGTTAGTCGCGATCCTCGATGCCGATCAGGAAGGGTTTCTGCGGAGCGACCGCTCGCTCATCCAGACCGTGGGCCGCGCCGCGCGCAATCTCGCAGGCACGGCGATCTTCTACGCCGACCGGATCACGGGCTCGATGCAGCGGTGCATCGATGAGACGCGCCGGCGCCGAGTACTGCAGGTTGCGCACAACCAGGAGTACGGCATCACGCCGCGCAGCGTCGTCAAGAGCACCGAGCAGGTGCGCTTCATCACGCGCGTGGCGGACGCGCGCGGTGAGCGCGAGACCCAGCGCCGCGTCGCCGAGCGCGTATCGACGTACGAGAAGGAGATGGACACGGCGGCGCTGGTGACGATGCTCGAGCAGCAGATGAAGGAGGCCGCGGGCTCGCTCGACTTCGAGGCCGCGGCGGCACTTCGCGATCAGATCTTCGAGCTTCGCGCCAAGATGGACGGTAATGTCACGCGACGCGCCGGGGGACTCGACCGCCTGCGGGCGGCGCGGTGACCACGCCGCCGCACCATCACGTCGTGCCCGAGCGCGCGGCGCGAGGACGCATCGCGCTCACGCGCGACGAGCTCGTAGCGTGGGGCAAGGACTTCGGCGCCTCGGCCCGTCCGCCGCTCGTCGTGGCGATCTCCGGCGAGCTGGGCTCCGGCAAGACGACGCTCGTGCAAGCGATCTGCGCGGGCGCGGGCGTGCGCGAACCGGTCACGAGCCCGACCTTTGCCCTCGTGCACCGCTACGCGGGCACGTCGGTCACGATTTACCACATCGATCTCTATCGGTTAGGCACGCCGGCCGAGCTCACGAACATCGGATGGGACGAGATCGTGAGCGCGCACGCGCTCGTGCTCGTCGAGTGGCCGGAGCGCGCGGGCAGCCGCCTTCCGCCGGACGTGGTGCCGATCGATCTCGAGTACGACGCCAGCGATCCCGATCGCCGCTTGCTGTTGGCCGGGTGATGTCATCGCTCACGCTGGCGCTCGACGCCTCGACGTACTCCGGTACCGTCGCCTTGTTGTGCGGCGCCGACGAGCTCGCCGCGTGTGAGGTGCCGATGCGCAATCCAGGGCGCGAGTCTCTGCTGCCTGCGATCGCCGACTTGATGCAGCGCTCGGGCACGGCGATCGGCGACGTAGAGCGCATCGCCTGCGGCAGCGGGCCCGGCAGCTTCACGGGCCTGCGCATTGCGGCATCCATCGGCAAGGCGCTCGCACTTGGCGCACGCGCGAGCGAGGGCCAACGGATCCCGTTTTACGGCGTGTCGTCGCTCCTGCTCGTCGTGGCAGGAAACGAAATCGCGCGACGGCCGGGCCGATATGTCGCGGTGCTCAATGCGCTACGTGGTGAGGTCTTCACGGCAGCCTTCGAGGTCGGCGAGCAACTCGATATCGTGGAGGTCGATCCCACTTCTGTCCAACCGCGCGATGACATCGATACCTATGCCACGCGATTCGGCGCTCGACTCGTCGGTCCGGAGCATGCAGATCATTTCGCGCCGCATGCGCGCGGGGTCGCGCGTCTGCACGCCATGCTCGATGACGCCATGCCCGCCGATCTCGAAAGCTGGGAGCCTAACTATGGCCGCGCCGCTGAGGCACAGGTGCGTTGGGAGAAAGCGCACGGCCGGCCATTGAGGAGCCGGTGACCGGATGCGGCCGACTGTTCGACTTCCGCCGCTTCCACACCGCGAGACGGGCGATGGCATACGCGTTCGCTTCGCGACCGCATCGGACATCGATCGCGTCGTCCAGCTCGAGACCGAAGCGTTCAGCGACGCGTGGACGCGGTCGTCGTTCGAGCATCTCTTGACCGATACGCGATCGTTGTTCGCGGTCGCGTGCGGAGACGACGGTCTCGTTCATGGATACGTTGTGGCGTGGTACGTTGCGGACGAGGGCGAGATCGCGAACCTCGCCGTCTCGTCGACGTCACGGCGACGCGGCATCGGTGGCATGTTGCTCGACACGGCGCTCGATACGGCGCGTACTCGGGACGCGGCTTCGGTGTATCTCGAGGTGCGCGACTCGAACGAGAACGCGCGATCATTGTACGCGTCCCGCGGCTTCGAGCAGGTGATGCGCCGCCGGCGCTACTATCGGTCTCCCACCGAAGATGCGCTCGTGCTCAAACTCGATTTGCGATCGCCGCGGACTCATGCGCCGCGATGATTTGTACCTGTTCGCGTTCGTTTGCTGGCGGCCCGATGGCTGCTTGTCTATACTGTCGTCCGCGAGTGATCTCGCCATCTGCCAGGAGGCATTGTGAGTCGAAGCTTGAATAAAGTCACGCTGATCGGAAACCTCGGCGCCGATCCTGAGGTGCGTTCCACGTCGGGCGGAAACCGCGTGGCGACGTTTTCACTCGCCACCAGCCGGAGCTGGAACGGGCCTTCTGGAGACCGGCAAGAGAAAACCGAGTGGCACCGCTGCGTCGTGTGGAATTCCAAGGTGAGCCAACTGGCAGACATCGTCGAGCGGTACCTCAAGAAGGGCGACAAAGTGTACGTCGAAGGGCGTATCGAATACCGCCAATGGCAGGACAAGGAAAACCAGACGCGCTACATGACCGAGATCAACGTGCGCGAGATGATCATGCTCTCGGGTCGCGCAGGCGCAGGCGCCGACGGAATGGACGGCGAGCCGGCCCGCAGTCGCGCGTCGTCCGACCGATCTCGCGGCGCAGTCGGCTCGTCCGCAAGCTCAGCAAGCGGTGGTGGCGCGAGTGGAGAATTCGAGGACTTCAAGGGCTCGCTCGAAGAGGGAGACGACGATCTTCCATTCTGACCGAGCGCACTCGGTCAGCCGTGACTCGGACGTATCCGGCGCGTCTCACTAGCGAGGAGCCGGGCGCGCCACGCACGCCCGGACTTGCTCATCGCTCCCGCTGGTTCCCGCACCGATCATGAGGCGTACATGCGTCCGTTCACGCACTCCGCAGCTCATGGGCACTCGGCCACGCGCCCGAACAGTCATGCTGGCTGGGTAGTCGCGCTGCTCGCCGTAGTGGCCGTATCGACGGCGCTTCCCGCCCAACAGGACTCGACCTCGCAGCCTGCTCCCGCTCCGCAAACGCCGCCCGCGCAAGCGCCGGCTCCCGCGGACACACAGGCTGCCCACCAGTCCGCGGACACCACGCATGTGCCGGCAGCGGTCATGACGCCGACGCCATCCGATACAACTCAGGCCAACCCGTCCGACTCGACTCAGGTGAGCGGGCAAACGCACACGGTCAAGAAGGGTGACACGCTCTGGGATCTGTCGCAGACTTATCTGAACGACCCTTTCCTGTGGCCTGAGATCTACCGCATCAACACCACCATCGTCCGCGACCCGCACTGGATCTATCCGGGTCAGGTGCTGCGCATCCCTGGCGGCGGTGTGCAGAACGTTGCCGATCAGATGGAGCCGCGATTGGCGCCCGAGGCCGTTCCGATGCGCTCGGGCGGACCAACGGTGTTCCACGAAGACTTCTCCAAGCGACTCTCTGGTGGCAATCATCTTGAGCCCACGTCGCTCGAGTACGCGCACACGCCGGTTCGCGTCGGTGAGTTCTACGCGGCGCCGTGGTTGGACGCCGTCGGCGGACCCAAATCGCAGGGCAAGCTGGTCGCCACCGCCGAGATTCCCGGCATCGCCAAGACGGAATCCGTCGCCGAGCGACTTGGTCCGGCGACGCGCGCGTACATCACGCTGCCCGCTGGCATCGTCGCCGCAAAGGGCGATCGTCTGGTCGTGTTCAAGCGCGGCCCAGTGTTGATCGATGGCGGACAGTTGATGCAGCCCACCGCGATCGTGCAGGTCGAAGCCACCGATAACGGCGGCGAAGCGACGACAGTGCGCATCATTCAGCAGTACGACGAAGTGGAGATCGGTCAGAGCGTGATGCCGCTCGATCGATTCAACATGTCCACCGACGCGCACGCCGCGCCGCTCGCGTTGGGACCGCAGGCTCACGTGATCTTCGTTCCGTCGCGCGCAGTGCTGCCGTCAGTCGGCAGCTACGTGATTCTCGATGCGACCACCAAAGATGGCGTGAAGCTCGGCGACGAGTTCACGCTGTATCGCCCGCGCGAGAAGGCGCCGATTCCCGGCACATCCGATCAGGTGACGCTGCCCGAAGAATCCATCGCGCTGGCGCAAGTCGTGAAGGTGACGGACCGCGGCACCACAGCGATCATCCTGGACCAGCGTCATCCGTCGATCAAGGAAGGCACGGCCGCACGCCTCACCGCGCGTATGCCGTGATCACCGGCCTCGCCGTGCACGAGCACGGCACGATCGCACGATGATGTAGACGGGGATGGCGCACACTTACGCGCCTTCCCCGTCTCCTTTTTTGCGGGAAAAATTGGGCGGCCCATGTACGGATCTGCCTGATCCTCAGTAGATTACGCACCGACATGATCGCACTCGCGCATGCCGTCGCCGTAGTGTTGTATCTCGCTGCTGCGGGATTGGCGGCCATTCCGTTCGCGCGTCCAATTCGGGCACCGGTACGCAGCGTTGTCTGGGTTCTGGCGGCCGGCATCGCGATTCACGCGGCCGCGCTCGTTCAGTTCGTGCGCATCCACAACGAGCCGCCGCTTACCGGACTCGGTCCGGCGATGTCGTTCGCGGCGGTGCTCGTCGCGATCACGCTGCTGACCGTCGAAGCGCTTGCCCGTGAAGTGAGCCTGACACTGTTCGCGGCTCCGCTTGCCGCTCTGCTCACCGGTTTCGCCTCGCTCACCGGCATGGTGCCGGGCCCCGAGGCGAACGGTATGCGCGGCGTATGGCTCACCTCGCACATCGCCCTCAGCTTTCTCGGCATCGCGGCGTTCGCGACCGCCGCGGGCGCGGGCGTGATGTATCTGGTCGAACGACGCGAGCTCAAGTCGCACCGGTTCGGCGCGATCTTCCGGTTTTTCCCGCCGCTCGAGACGCTCGACCGTGTGAATCACGTGGCCGTTGTTGCGGGATGGCTCGCGCTCACTGTCGGCATCGGTCTGGCGTCGAGCTACGCGCTCGAGTATCGGACCGGACACGCGATCAAAATGGTGTGGGCGTACAGTGCGTGGCTCGCCGTCACTGCGCTCACCATCGGACGAGTCGTACGCGGTTGGTGTGCGCATCGCGCGGCGATGCTCACCAACGTGCTCTTCGCCGGCGTGGTGGTGCTCTACATCGCCTTCCGCGTGATCGACCCGCTCAAGGGCCGCTTCCTGTGAGCGCGTATCCGATCGCGCTCGACGGCGCGCGCGTGGATGCGCTGATCGTCGGCGGCGGCAGCGTAGCCGAGCGAAAAGCGAAGGCGCTGCTCGAGTCGGGTGCTCGGGTGCGCATCGTGGCCTCGTCGCCGAGCGCAGGCGTGCAGGAATTGGCCGGCGAGCGGTGCACGGTCGAGGCGCGCGCGTTCGCCGCGTCCGACGTATCGCCTAACGGCGCCGCGGGCCGCACGACCCTCGTGATCGCCGCCACCGATCGCGCCGACGTGAACGCGCGCGTGGTGGACGCCGCCCGTGCGTTAGGCGTGCTCGTCAACGTGGCCGACGATCCCGGCTCCGGTACCTTTCTGACGCTGGCCACGCATCGCGCGGGCGACCTCGTGGTCGCCGTGACGGCGGGCGGCGTGCCGGGTGTCGCGGTGCGCGTGCGCGATGCGATCGCATCGCGCTTCGACGCTCGATACGCCGCCGCCGTGTCCGCGCTCGCGCGCCTCCGCCGGCGCCTGCTCGACGCCGGCTCCCGCGACGAATGGCGCAAGGCGTCCGCCTCGCTCGTCGGCGAAACGTTCTGCGAAACAGTGGAGAGCGGCGCGTTCACGCAGGAGCTGGCGGCGTGGCGCTGATCGTCGCCGGGGTGAGCCATCACACCGCGCCGCTCGCGGTGCGCGAGCAGGTGGCGGTCTCCGCGCACGAGACACCGCGCGTTCTCGAGGAGCTCGCGCAGGCGACGTCAGCCTCGGAGCTCGCGCTGCTGTCGACCTGCAACCGCACGGAAGTCTACGTGGTGGAAGGCGACGCGGCCGCGGCGCCCGGCATCTGGGCGCACCTGTCGCGTCGGTTAGGCGGAGGCACCGACGCCGCGTCGTACGGTTACGTCCGCCGCGATCGCGAGGCGGCGGCACACCTGTACCGCGTCGCGTCCGGCCTCGACTCCATGATCCTTGGCGAAGCGCAGATTCACGGGCAGGTGCGCGACGCGTGGGAGGCCAGCCGCACCACGTCGCGCGCGATTCTCAACCGCCTGTTCCAGTCGTCGCTGCTCGTCGCGTCGCGCGTGCGCACGGAGACCGCCGTTGGGCGAGGCGCCGCATCGGTGAGCTCGGCCGCGGTGCAGTTGGCGAAGAAAATCTTCGGCTCGCTCGCTGGACGTCGCGCGATGGTGCTCGGCGCCGGTGACATGGCGGATCTCGCGCTCGAGTGTCTCGTGAGCGAGGGCGTCCGCACCGCGATCGTTGCCAACCGCACGCACGAGCGCGCGGTGGCGCTCGCGGAACGGCACGGCGCTGAAGCGCTCCGCTACGACGATTGTTGGGCGAGGCTCGCCGATGTCGACGTCCTGTTGTGCTCCACCGCGTCGCCGCATGCGATGGTCGAGCGCGCGCAGGTCGAGCCCGCGATGCGCCAGCGCGGCGACCGTCCGCTGTGCATCCTCGATATTGCACTGCCGCGCGACGTTGCCGCCGATGTCGGAATACTCGATAACGTCTTCCTCTACGACCTGGACGATCTGCGCTCGGTAGTGGCGACGAACCTCGAGCGCCGCCGTCAGGAGTTGCCCACCGCGGAATCGGTGATAGCCGAAGAAGTGGAGCTGTACTGGCAGTGGGTGGCCGGGCTGGCTGCTGTGCCAGTGCTCCGCACGTTCCGTTCGCAGATGAACCAGGTCCGCGAAGACGAGCTCGCGCGCGCCCTGAAAAAACTCGCGCACCTTGCGCCAGATGACCGCGCGGCGGTCGACCTTTTTTCCCGAGCCCTGATGAACAAATTCCTGCACGAGCCGAGCGTCCGACTGCGCGCGGCGTCGGCGAACGGACACGGTCTGGCGATCGTGGACGCGCTCCGGTACTTGTTTGCGCTCGAGCCGTCGGACGGCGACGCGCAGCCGGATGATGTGCCTGACTCCGAGAGCCGCTGATGGGGCGACGCGTCCTCATCACAGGCGGCGCGGGGTTCATCGGATCCCACGTCGCACAGGCCTTCGTGGCCGCCGGCGATGACGTCACCGTTCTCGACAATCTTTCGACGGGCAAGCGCGATCAGGTGCCGCGTGAGGCCGCGTTCCATCACCTCGACATCACATCGCCCGACGCCGCGCGCCTCGTGCGCGACGGACGGTTCGATGTCCTCTGCCACCTCGCCGCACAGATTGACGTGCGCAAGAGCGTGGCCGATCCGGCGGCGGATGCCCAACTGAACATCGGCGGCTCGCTCAATCTCCTCGAGGCGGTGCGCGCATCGGGGAACGGCACGCGTCCCACCACGCGCTTCGTATTTTCGTCCACGGGCGGCGCGGTCTACGGGGACCTCGTCGAGCCGCCCACGTCCGAGACGTCGCCCAAAGATCCGCAGTCGCCGTACGGTACGGCGAAGCTCAGCGTGGAGTATTACATGGGCTACTTCGCGCGCGTACACGGCTTGGACACCGTAGCGTTGCGCTACTCGAACGTCTATGGCCCGCGACAGGACCCGCACGGCGAAGCCGGTGTCGTCGCGATTTTCTGCGACCGGCTGATCGACGGCGCGCCGCTCACGATCTTTGGGGACGGCAAGCAAACGCGGGATTACGTGTACGCCGGCGACGTCGCGCGCGCCAACGTACTTGCGTCATCGGCGACGCTGCCGCCCGTGTCGGCGCTCGACACTCGTGCGTTCAACATCGGCACGTCCATCGAGACGGATGTGGTGGAGCTGGCGACGACGCTCAAGCGGTTGTCCGGCGGTTCGAGCCCCGTGCAGCACGCGCCGGCGCGTGCGGGCGAGCAGCTGCGCTCGGCGATCGCGTTCGATAAGGCAGCCGGTACCCTCGGCTGGCGGCCCGCCGTCGCGTTAGGCGACGGGCTGCGCCAAACCTACGACTGGTTCAAGCAACGACGCGCGGAGGCACGCTCGTGATGGCACCTGTTCCCGTGGTCACGCAGATCGGCGGCGCCATTCCCACGGCGCCCATCGACATGATCACGCACGCGTCGCTCGTGACGCAAATCGTGTTGGGCGTGCTCGTGCTTCTGTCGCTCATGAGTTGGGCGATCATGCTGGCTAAATGGTGGGAGTTCCGCCGCACCGATCGCGTCGGCCGAGCGTTCACACGCGAGTTCGCGCGTGCGCCGGCGCTCGACACCGCCACCGGCATCGTGCGGCGCAGCGCGGCCAGTCCGTTCACGCGCGTGTTCTCGCGTGCCGTCAACTTCTTCGCCGAGATGAAGCCCGGTGCGCTGCGCGACGCGACGAGCTCGCCGCTCAGCGGCTCGCAGGTGGAAGCGCTGCGCCTCGTGCTCGACTCCGAGACGTCGGAGGAGCGCGACCGGTTGTCGCACTTCATCCCGTGGCTCGCGACGATCGGCTCGGTGAGCCCGCTCATCGGACTCTTCGGCACTGTGTTAGGCGTGATCGACGCGTTCATGGGCATCGCCACCAAGGGGTCGGGCAACCTGAGCGCGGTCGCGCCGGGCGTCGCCGAGGCGCTCACGGCTACCGCGGCTGCCCTGGCGGTCGCCATTCCCGCGGTGTTCGGGTACAACATCTTTGCCGCGCGGTTGAACCGGTTGGAGAACGAGCTCGAGGGCTTCGGCACGGAGATCATCGCCATGATGGTGCGCGAGGGCCGGATCTAGATGTCGCGCCGTACGCGCGGGAAGGGCCTGGCGCTCAACGCCGACATCAACGTCGTGAGCCTCATCGACGTGATGATGCTCCTCATGGTCATCTTCATGATCACGGCGCCGATGATGCAGGGCGGCGTCGACATCGCGCTGCCCGTCGCCGAAGCACGGCCCCTCGAGGCACGCTCGAGTCTCGTCGTGTCGATCGACCACTCGGGTCAGATCTACGTCGATGAGGACAAATTCACGTACGCCGAGTTCCGCTCGACGTTCAAGGCGCTGGCGTCACGGCGCGGGCGCAACGGCATCTATCTGCGCGCCGACCGCGGCGTCCCGTACGGCACGGTGGTGCAGGTGCTGGCCGTGATGCGCGGCGCGGGCGTTGGCGACGTCGGCCTCGTCGCCCAACCAGAGGACATCACGAAGTGAGGGCGGCTGCGCGCAGCGACGCCAGAGGCGCCCGACTCGGCGGTCCGTTAGGCATGTCGCTTGCGCTGCACGCGGCGGTGGTGGCGTTGTTCGTCGTTGTCCATCCCACCGCGTCGCGGTCCCTGCCGCCGATGTACCGCGTCAACATCGTCGCGGCGCCGCCTGGCCCGCGTGCCGCGGGCGTCGTCACGCCCACACCGGCCGCCACGGCGCCCGCGGAAAAGGCGCCGCCCGTGCCTAAACGAGCGGAGCAGATCCAGAAGGCGATGCCGATGCCGGCCAAGACCAAGGCGCCGCCCCCGCGCAAGAAAACGCCGCCCGCGACACCGACACCGGATGTGGCACCAGCCAAGCCGACCACGCCGCCACCCAAGGCCGGCGGCGGCCCCGAAGGCGGCCGCGGAACCGATGTCGCCAGCGTGCACACGGAAGGCGTCGACTTTCCGTTCCCTGGATATCTCGAAAACATTGTGCGTCAGATAGCGCTCCGCTTCCATGCGCCCGGGAACTCGAGCAATACGGCCGAGGTAATGTTCCTCATTCGCCGCGACGGATCGGTGTCCGACTTCCGGTTCGTCACGCGCTCGGGAAACTTCGCCTTCGACCTCGACTGCCAGGGCGCAGTGGATGCGGCGGCGCAGGTGAAAGCGTTCGGTCCGCTCCCATCCGGCTTCGCCGACGATGTGCTGCCGGTCATCTTCAGCTTCGATCCACGGGTGCTCCACTAGATGCAGCAGACGCAGCGACTGATCACGTGCGCCGTACTGGCGGCGTGCCTCGGCGTTCCAGCGCGCGCGATGGCGCAGCAACAAGACACCACGCGAGGCGTACGCATCGGGCTCACGTACCAACCGGGGACCAAGCCTGGCGTGGTCGTGTTTCCTGTGAGCGGAGCGGGAGGCGATTCGCTCCAGGCGATCGTCCAGCGCGATTTCGACTATGGCGATCGCATCGAGGTGATTGATGGCGATGCCGTCCAGCAGACGGCCAAACAGCAGGCAGCGAAGAACGCCATCGACTTCACGGTCTGGAAGTCCCTGAGTGCGGCGGCGGTGGTGCAGATCTCGGTCATGGGGAGCACCGCGCACGTGAACGTGTACGATGTCGCAGCAAAGAAGGTGGCTGCGTCGCACGACGTGCAGGTGTCCGGCTCGCCGACCGCCGAAAATTGGCGGATGAGCGTGCACGCGATGGCCGACCAGATCGAGCAGTGGATTACCGGCGTCCACGGCATTGCGGCCACGCGCATCCTGTACGTGCGCGGCAATCGTATTTACGTTATAGACTCGGACGGGTTCGGCGAGCATCCCGTGAGCGAGCCGGGAACGGTCCTGGCTCCCGCTTGGTCGCCCGACGGACGCACCATCGCGTTCAGCGAGTTGGTGCGGGGCGGTTGGAATATCGTCATTCGCGATGTCGCGACGGGTCGCGAGCACAGCGTGACGGCGACGCCCGGCGGACTGAACATCACGCCGGCGTTCTCGCCCGACGGGCAATCGTTGTGCTACGCGCACGGCGAGGAGAACGGGACCGATCTCTACATGGTGAGCGCGTCGGGCAGCGGAGCCGGGCGGCGCGTCACGGTTGGGCGGGGGACCGACAACGTGTCGCCGACGTTCAGTCCGGACGGCGCGCGGTTGGCGTTCACGTCGGGGCGCGCCGGACACCCCGAGGTGTATACGTCCGACGTGGACGGGTCTAACGTAGCGTTGTTGACGCCGTTCAACTTCGGCGATCAGAACTATCGCAGCAATCCCGACTGGTCTCCCGACGGTCGACTGATCGCGTTCCAGTCGCAGCTCGACGGGCGCTTTCAGATCATGACGATCACGTTGCGGGACCAGACGGTGAAGCAGTTGACGAGCGAGGGGATCAACGAGGATCCCACGTGGGCGCCCGACGGGCG
>Ga0105240_10008106_pt1 | contig 15084 bp, 12 predicted proteins | sample KBSC54metaG_FD_80426 | JGI IMG/M metagenome (GOLD analysis project Ga0105240, IMG submission 80426) | Corn rhizosphere microbial communities from Kellogg Biological Station, Michigan, USA - KBS C5-4 metaG | ecosystem: Host-associated > Plants > Roots > Rhizosphere > Soil | place: Michigan, USA... | reverse complement strand
CCCCCAGGAGACGTTGGAGCAATATGCATGCCCAATGACAGGCAGTCGGCACCGCCGCTGGATGAGCCAGCTCGCTCATTCTACGTGCGCGTCCTACGAACGCTGACAGACGCCGGGGCACCCTTTCTCGTCGGCGGCGCTTACGCCTTGCGCCACTACACGGGGATAGACCGCGACACCAAGGACTTCGACATTTTCGTGCGGCGCGAGGAGTACGACAGTGTGATGGGCATCCTCAGCGCCTCGGGGTGCGAGACCGACCTGACGTTCCCACACTGGCTCGGCAAGGCCACCTGCGACACGGCGTTGGTGGATGTCATTTTCAGCTCCGGTAACGGAGTCTCCCTCGTCGATGACGATTGGTTCCGCTACGCCACGGACGGTCATGTCTTCGAGCTGCCGGTCAAACTCTGCCCGCCCGAGGAGGTCATCTGGTCGAAGGCTTTCGTCACCGAGCGAGAGCGTTACGACGGCGCCGATATCATGCACATGTTGCTCGCCTGCGCCCCGACTCTCGATTGGGATCGGCTCCTGCGGCGCTTCGGCGGGCACTGGCGGGTCTTGTTTTCCTACCTGTGCCTGTTTGGTTTCGTCTATCCGTCGGAGCGGAACAGCATTCCCGAGTGGGTCATGACGTCGCTCTTGGAGCGCCTCGCCGAGGAGCTGCATACCGTGCCGCCCGGCGAGCGCATTTGCCAAGGCACTCTCATCTCGCGCGAGCAATACCTACCGGACCTCCAGCAATGGGGCTTTGAGGACGCTCGCCTGACGATGCCAAACGCCATGACGCAGGAAGAGATCGCCGAATGGACGCGGGCGATCGCCGCAAAGAAATGACTCAGCCCCGCCGTTCACTCACCGGTCGGACCGCGAACCGGAACGCGGTCTTCCCGATCACCACGGCGTCCCCATCCTTCAACGTCTGTCGCGTGATGCGCCGACCGTTGACGAGCACTCCGTTGGTACTGTTGAGGTCCTCAATGATGGTATGTGCCGGCCCGGCGAGAATGACCGCGTGATGCCGACTGATGTACTTGGCATCGATCTGCAGGTCATTGTCGGGCGTGCGGCCCACACTGGTCTTGCGACCGAGGACGTGGACGACCTCACTATCCCCGTCGGAGCGGATCAGCAGTCTCTTGTCGCCATCGGGCGCGATCTCGTGCGTCCCCGAGGAATCCAACCGCTGCTGGATCGCTCCCAGCAGCACGGCGCTGTTGGCCGTCTCCTCTTCGAGCCTGCGGATGAGGGAGTCCCGATCGGTGAGTGCGGCGCGCGCCTCCTCCACAGTCGCCCGCCACTCGCTGTTGGTCTTCTCGAGCTCGTCGAGACGTGAGATGCGGCCCCGCAGATCCCCTTCGAGACGATTGATCATGTCCTCGGCGGCACGCAGGTCGCCTTCCAACTCCTTGGCCCGGGCGACGCTGGCATTGGAGTCTGCCTGCAGTACCCGCACGAACTCATGCTGCTCGCTCATGCGAGACTCGAGTTCCTTCACGCGTGCGTCGCTCGCGGCGATCTGGGCTGTGAGCTCGCCTCGCTCGGTGCCCGCCTCCTGGAGCGCCGTCGAGCGCTGTTGCAGCTCAGCACGCACCGCTGCTAACTCGGTCTCGAGCTGCTCGGCGCGTTTGCGGTGCACTCCACTGGCCGCCTCCAACTCCTCTGCGCGACTGGTCGCGGTCCGTGACGCGGCATCCAACTCCGCGTTGCGGGAATTCGCCTCGGCCAATCGCGACTCGAGCGAATTGACGGTGGAGATCAGGGTCGCACGTTCCGCGGTGACGCGATCAAATTCCGCCTGGCGCTCGGCGATGACCCGGTCGAACTCCGCCTGACGCTCCGCTGCGGTCTGCCGCAGAGTGATTTCGCCTTGTGTCAGCTTGGCGCCGAGCCCGCTGATTTCCTGCTCGAGCTTGGCGACGTGATCGACCCGATCTTTGAGGCGCGACTCGAGCTGCTCGAGGCGACCCGTGCTCGCCGCGAGATCCTGCTCGAGGCGTCCGATCCGGACGTCGCGCTCGTCGACCTCCCAATACAACGAGGTGGAGATTTCCTGAAAGATACCGCGCCGACCCTCGGTGGACTGCAGTGACTCCAGGTAGGTTGCCGCCAACGCCTGCGCCGCCGTGAGATCCCGTTGCACCAGCGACAGCGCCTTGTCGCGCAGGGCAAGCTTCTCTTCGAACTGCTTGTCGTTCGCGCGCAGCGTCGCGTTCACCGTGTCGCGCTCTTCGAGTTTCCGCTGCAGCTCGCTAACACGCCCTTCGGCGGCGGCGATAGCAGCACGAGCGTGGGCCAACTCGGCGGTCAACTGTTGGGATCGCTGCTCTGCGACCGCGCGCTCGGCGTTGGCATGCGCAAGAGCCTTCTCGATTTCCGAGAGGCGCGCGCCCTTGTTCTTGAGGCGTTCCTCGACCTCGCGCAGGTTGTCGGAAAGCGCATGGAGGCTGACCTCCAGATGCGTGCGCTTCTCATCGGCCGCCGCAGCGAGAGCAGTCGCGGGAACAGTGATATTGGGCTCGAGGGCCGTCTCAGCCGTGGGCTCGGGTAGCGCTGCGGGCGACGGAATGATCCAGGTGTCCGTGCTGCCGCTACGCCCTTCCGTTGCTGCGGCTTCGTACGCAGCGACGTCGAGCACCGGAAGCTCGGCAGTCGTTTCGAGGTCGTGTTCGGCCGACTTACGCTGCACACTCATGGGAACTGCTGCATCCCGCTCGGTTCGCTACTTTCTTTGGAAAAGTGTAGCGCCGTCAGCCAGTCCCGGCGAATGTGCATCGCAGCAAAGCGCCAGCTTCAGCCGCGCAGAAACTCCCGCACATTGTCGGCGACCAGCTCGGAGGCCGTCTCGAACAGTCCGGGCCCTTGATCCGCGAGGTCGATACACCGCGCTTTCGGCAACACCTCCCGAGCCCGAAGGGTCGCGTCCCAGAGCTCGTCCCGGGGTCGCAGCAGCAAGACCTGCTGAGTGAGGAGGCTGAGACGCTCCCGCACTGCATATTGCAACGCAGCATAAGTCAGCCACGCCGGGTGAACCCCATTGCGCAGCTTCTCTACGAACGTGCCCGTCACGAGCTCGATCGGCGCCGCGGGTCCGAAACCCTCGGCCACCCGCTGCCACTCCGTGGCGAGCTGTGCGCCGTCGGCGTTGCCGGCGATCGAGGGGGGAACGCGCTTGGACGCCTCACGCTCCGGCTCGGTCAGCAGGGGCACGGAAATTAATACGACCCGGCGTACCTGCTTCGGCCGGGTAATCGCCAATTCGGCAGCGATGAGCGCTCCGGCGTGGTAGCCGAGCAGGTCGATCTGCCGGAACCGCATGGATTCGAGGAAGTCACCGACAGCGGCGGCATAGTCGACGATCGCGGGCCGCGACGTCGGCGGGTCCGATTCACCGAAACCTGGCAGGTCCGGGGCATAGACCGAGCGGTCACGACCGGCCAAGGCCAGGAATCGCTCGAACATCCGACCGGACAAGGGGCTCTTGTGGAGGCACAGCAGCGGGGTGCCTTCTTCGAAGCCTCCCCCGGGGGGAATTGCATTGTGGACGTGCAATTGTCCGTAGCGACTCTCGAAGTAGCCCCGCCGCACGCGCGGCTTGGCTTCGACGTAGCGGCTCGAGACAGTCCCTTTAACCATACTGAGCTCCGGAAACGGGCAGAACATACTGCCACGGGTTGTGGGGAACCATAAGGAACGCGTCACGAAGTTCGTTATGGCTGCTTTGCGCGCCTCCCTGGTGCGCTTAAATTCGCTGACCCCTTGGGCGCTGTCATAAAGGAGCCACGATGTTGCGATTTCTCACCCTGGCCACCGCGACCATTGTCCTCAGCTCGACGCTCGCCGCATGCGGGTTGGCCGAAACCGGCGCTGCCGCGGCAGCCGGAGGCGCCTCCGAGGTCCAGCAGGCCAGCCAGGCCAAGGCGACCGAAGAGCGAGTGAAAAAGCAGGTCGAGGCCGCCGTCCAGCAGACCACGGATCGGCAGCACGCCGCCGAAGCCGAGTCACAGTAGAGGCCTAACAAGTGGCGTGCCGGCCAGGGAGATTTCCCGCCGGCACACCTCGAGCTCCGGTCAAGCTCTAGCGTCGCTTCGCCTTCTTGCCCTTCTTCGCCGCCGACTTGCCCCGTTTGGCTGGCTCATTGGTCTTGCGGGCGCTGGTGCTCTTGGTAGCTTTTTTGGCGACCTTTTTGGCTGCCTTTTTCGCCACCTTCTTGGCCGCTTTTTTGACGGCAGGCTTCTTGGCAGGGGCCTTCTTGGCGGCCGCCTTGCCGCCGCCCTTCGCGGCCGCCTTCTTGCCCTTCTTCGCCGCAGGCTTGCCAGCCGCTTTCTTCGCGACCGCCGGCTCGGCAGCCGGTGCCGCGGCCTGGTCCACCTCCGGCGCTTTCGCCTTGGCGGGGGCCTTCTTCGCCGCGCGCTTCTGTGCCGCGGCCTTGGCCGGCTCGACCACCGCAAAGGCACCGCCCTGCGGGTCCATCATCATGGTGATCCAGCTTCCACCCGGGACTTCCATGGGCCCGTTCAATATCCGGCCACCCGCCTCCTTGGCGGCGTCCGTCGCCTTCGAGCAATCAGGTACGTGCACATAGCTCAGCCAGTGCGCCGGGGTGGAGGGAGCCTGCAGATTGTAAATACCACCGACCTGCTCGCCGCCGTGGTTGAAGAGCTGATAGGTGCCCATCCCACCCATGTCGTGGGCCTCGCCCTTTTCCCAGCCAAACAGCTCCGCGTAGAAGCTCATGGCAGCGGCGTGATCCGTGGTGGCGAGCTCGTGCCAGGTGAACTCGCCGGCGCCACCCGACGCACCCGCGCCTTCGGGCGCCTCGCCAGCAGGGGAGTACACGGCAAACGTGGCTCCCTGCGGGTCCGTCAGTACCGCGTACCGGCCCATGTTCGGGATGTCGGTGGGGCTCTTCAAAACCTTACCGCCGAGGCGCTCAGCCTCAGCCACGGTGGCATCCACGTCCGGAGTCGAAACATAGATGATCCAGTGCGGCGGAGTGCTGGCATCGCCGCCATCCGACGGCAAACCGGTCAGGCCGCCAACCTGGGTCTTGCCGGCCATCCACAGCGTGTAGGAAGGCATGCCGGAATCCTGCGTCTTCCACGGAACGACTTTCGAGTAGAAGGCGGCGGCCGCATCCGTGTCCGTCGTCATCAACTCGTGCCAGACGAATCGTCCCCGAATATCCGCGTTGCTCATGGTACGTTTTCCCCTTGTTTGCGAGCGCGCGTTGACATTCTGCACGGCTTCACCGCGCACTTCCATGTGTGTTGTTGAATTTGCCGTTTGCCGCGGGGCGAATTCAACCGGCAAACGCCAGACTTACGACGCCGACGAGGATACATGTCGCGCCGATCAGTCGTGCGGGGGCGGCGTCCTCTCGCAACAGGCGCGAGCCGAAATATGTACCGACTAAAGTGCTCAGCTCGCGAGCGGGCGCGACGTGGCTCACCGGCGCGATTTTCATGGCGAACAGCACGAGGATGTACCCGAGAGGTCCCAGAACACTCACCACTGCCGCAGGCCGCGCGTATTCGCGCGCCTCGCGAACCACCCCCGCCCGATCCCGCAGGGCAAAAGGCGTAAGCACAACCACACGGACCAGGTTGCCGGAGAAATCGATAATGAAAGGCGACAAGGCGAGCGCTTTGACGGCCCAACCGTCATTTACGGTGTAGCTGGCGATGAACGCCCCTGTGAGTAGCCCGAAGAAAATACCGACTTTCGGCGCACGGTGAGGCTCATGGGTGAGGCCCGCGACCAGCAGGATGCCGATTACGATGAGGACGAGACCCAGTCCAGCCAGCACCGTGGGCTGCTCCCCGAGCAGGATCGTGGCCCCCACGAAAGACAGCAGCGGACCCGAGCCCCGGGCGATGGGGTAGACCAGGGACAGGTCTGAAGCCCGATATCCCGCCTGCAGCGCGAGCGAATATCCGAGGTGCAGCACACTGGTCCCGGTGAGGGCCAGCCACTGCAGCGCGCCGAAATGCGGCCGCTGCTCGTAGAGCAGCCACCCGATAATCGGGCAATACAAAACGATTGAGCCGATCGAATAGAGCCACACGAAGTGGCGGGAGCCGGCCGCCCGCTTCGCCGCCAGGTTCCACGTCGAATGCGTCACCGCGGCCAGCAACACGGCAATCAACGCGATGAGTGGCATGACTAACTCAGGGCGACGAAGTCGCCCTCGAAAGACGCTACACGTGCCTTCAAATGCACGAGGTGCGCGGCGAGAGTCAGCCGTGCACGGCCACGTCGCTCGAGGGTATCGCGAAAGCGCTCCCACGCGTCGTCGTCACCAAAGTCGCACACGGCTTCGAAGTCACCGGGGATTGGCTTCTCGTATTCCATGCGGCTGCGCTGGATCACCAGCCGCGCGTCGAGCCTGGCGTTCTCGAGCCTCAGATGCAGCAGTGTCCACGCCGAAAGTGTCGCCAAGGCCGCGGCGCTGCCGCCAAAGACGGTCTCTGTATGGTTCACGTTCGGCCGCAAAGGGGCGGCAAGTTTCACGTGCCCGACACTGGCGGTGCGCACTTGCACACCCATCGCCGCCGACAAAGGAATGTACTGATACAGATAGCGCTGCACGCGCGTCTCGGGTTCTTCGACTGTCATGTCCGCATGCTCAAGGCGCAGGCGCGGATGCGCAAGACTTGCCAAGAGCGTCCCGCTGTGAATGCTCGATATAGATGAGATACAAACCGCTGGCGATCACGATGCCGCCGCCGAAATAAACGCGGGCCGCGGGCAACACGTGCCACACCACCCAGTCGATCAGGATTCCCCACAGCAGCGCCGTGTATTCAAACGGCGCCACAACCGACGGCGGTGCGGAGCGGAAGGCTTCGGTCAACAGGTACTGGCCGAGCGCGCCGAACAGCCCAAGCCCCACGAGCCAGGCCCAGTGCTCGCGTGCCAAAGGAACCCAGTCGGGAACGGAAATACAGCCGGTCATGAGGGTCATGAGCCCAACGGTCCAGAAGATCACACTGGTCGTGCTGTCGGTGCGCGTGATCACTCGCAAAGTAATCACGCTCAACGCGTAAGCCGTAGTGGCGATGAATGCCGCGAGCGTTCCGAGCGTATCGAGACCTGAGGCAGAGGGCTTGAGCATGATGGCCACGCCGACGAAGCCGACGCAGATCGCTATCCAGTTGCGCCAGCCGACCTGATCTCCCAGAAAGGGCACGGCGAGCGCCGTGACGATGAGAGGCTCGGCCAGAAAAATCGAATAGGCAGTCGCCAACGACAGCGTGCGTACAGCGTAGATGAAGCCACCCAGCATGATGACCATGAGCACGCCGCGCAGCAGATGCATCCAGAACCGGGTGGGCTTCAGATCCCGGTAGCGACCTTTCAGCAACGCCGGCGCCGCCATGAAGGGCAGCGATGCGCAACCGCGCAGGAACGCGACCTCGAGCGGCGGATAATGGGCCGAGAACAACTTGAGCATGGAATCCATGCCCGCGAAGGCCGCCACCGCCACGAGCATGGTGGCAATAGCCCTGAGACGGCCTTGACGCTCAGTGGGTCCCTGCACGCCCGCCATGGTCACCCTTTCGGGGACACGGCGCGATCAGCCGTCAGCCGGGTGAGTCCGCCTCTGCCTCGGGCCGCCGCCGTGGCGCGGGGGCCTTCGGACGGTAGCCGATGCCCAGCAGGCGAGCCGGCAACGGGAAAGCGCTGGCGAGTGAGGCCAACACCGACGAGAGGTACGGAACGGACTGGATCAGCAGCACCACGATCCACGCGAATCGATCCGGGCCACCCTTCAGCGGGATGCGGGAGACGCCCCAGGCTGCAAGCCACAGACCGAGCATCATCACGGACTCGTCGCGCGCCGCCGCCAGGGCGGCCAGCCAACGCGCCGATTCGCCAGCCTTCGGCGTGCGGAAGAAAGGCTCGCTGCGCGTGAGTAACCCCTTCACCACCGCCGTGCCGATCGTGTGGGTCAACGCCAATCCCGCGACGGCGGCAGCGATCGTCTGGCGGAAATTCGCTCCCACGCGCACGTGATACAGATGAACGAGCTTCGCGAGCTTGAACGTAAAGAGGGACAACGGCAGGACGGAGTACATGACCAGCGGAGGGTCGATGCGGTGTGGGTCCCATACCATCGCGGCCGACCACGCGAGAGCTGCGATATTGAACAACATGTTGCATCCGTCAGCGACCCACGGTAACCAGCCAGCGACGAAATGGTAACGCTGTCCTAACGAGAGGGGGCCGCCTTCCGTGAAAAAAGCGCGTGCGTGGCGCTTCAGGATCTGCATGGCGCCGTACGCCCAGCGAAAGCGCTGCTTCTTGAAGTCGACGAAGGTGTCCGGCATGAGGCCGCGGCCATAGCTCGTCGGCGTATAGATCGCCTCGAAGCCGGCTTCGAAGATCCGCAGGCCCAGCTCCGCATCTTCGGTGATGCACCACTCCGCCCAGCCGGTGGTGTCGAGCTGCGCCCGGCGCACCATCGTCATGGTGCCGTGTTGGATAATGGCATTGCGCTCGTTGCGCGTGATCATGCCGATGTGGAAGAACCCTCGGTACTCGGCATAGCACATGGCCTTGAACGCGCTCACGCCGGCGTCGCGATAGTCCTGCGGAGCCTGAACGATCGCGACGTGCGGATCCTGGAATCCAGGAACGAGATCACGCAGCCAGTTCGCTTCGACGACGTAGTCGCTGTCGATAACGGCGATGATCTGCGCGTCGGGTGCGGTGTGGCGAAGCGCGAAATTGAGCGCGCCCGCCTTGAATCCCTCCAGTGGCGCTACATGGAAAAATCGGAACCGTTGGCCGAGTCGCGCGCAGTGGGCTTCGACCGGACGCCAGACGCGCTCGTCCTTCGTATTGTTGTCGATGACCAGCACTTCGAAATTCGCGTAGTCCAGGCGCGCGAGGGCATCCAGCGTGTCGATCACCATGTCCGGCGGCTCGTTGTAGGCCGGAACGTGAATCGAAACCTTTGGCTGCGGCTCACCGTTCGCGAGCGCTAGCGAGCCGAGCCGCCGTCGGTAGTTTACCCAATGCGCCTCCGCCCATTCGTGCGCCTCGGAAAGGAGGACGAGAATCACGCCCAACATGCCGAGGAGCAGCAGAACGCCCGAAACCACGCTCGAAACCGTCATGTACTGCTGCGTGAAGTCGTAGAACACCCAGACCGCGATCGTCGCCGCTGTGTAGACCACCAGCGCGAGGAAACTCCTGCCCCGATTGCGGAGTGCGGCACTGTTCAAATAGAAAACACCAAACACCAGGAGCGCGACTGCTACGGATATGGCCGCCAGCACGTGCCACTCCGGCACACGGACAATGGCCGTGGTGAAGGCGAATTTCGGCTTGCGCTCGACGTCATAGACGCCCCAGTACGAGCCGACCGCGCCCTCCTGGTAGGCCTTCCAGGGCTGATCGAAAGCCTCCATCACGTAGTAGATGATCTGCTCCTTCTCGGCCCGCTTGAGGAAGCGGCGCAGGAACAGGGCTTCGTTGGAATCGGTAGCGACCGCGTACTCGCGTGTACGCCCCCGGCTCGGCCAGCCGATCTCGGCGACCACGATGGGCTTGCCCGGGAAGGCCTTCTGCAAGCGTCGGAACTGTGCGAACGAGTAGTCGACGGCGGTGTCGACACTCACTCCTTCCCAATAGGGCAGCAGATGCACGCCAATAAAATCAACATGCTCGGCGAGCTCCGGGTGTGCGAGCCAAACGTGCCAGGGCTCCGCGGTGCTGACCGGTTGGCCGATCTCATCGCGCGCCTTATCGAGATATTTCTCGAGCTGCTCGATGGGAATATCACCGCGCAGGACCACCTCATTGCCGATGATCACCCGCACTACATTGATATGAGTGTTTGCGAGCTCGATCGCCGTATCGAGCTCGGCCTCGTTGGCATCGCTGTGATTGTCGATCCAGGCGCCGACCGTGACATTGATGCCGTGGCGCTCCGCCAGTTGCGGAACGTGCGCGAGCGTGCCGTAGTTACTGTAGGTGCGGACCGCGAGAGTCTTGCCTTCCAGGAGCTGAAGATCCTGGTCGATCTCGGCGTCCGTCGGCATTTCTTTGTGGGTCGGGTCCTCGCCGATCCGGAAGGGGGAGAATGCGAACCCCTGGATCCGGGTCGGCCAGGGTGGCTCGAGCGTGGGACGATTGAGGAAGGCCCAGACCGCGAAGGTCAGGGTGGCGAACAAAGCCGCGATCAACAGCCCTGGTATGCTCTTCATGAGAGACAGCGTTCGGACGATGACTCAGCTTAGGCACGGTGGGTATAACCACGCCTGAACCGACGCTCTCGAAGCGTCAGCCGGACCGTATCCTACCGCCCCGGTTGTTTCTTACCAGACGCCGACGTTCTGCATGGACTTCCAAGGCTCGGCAGGCGCCAACGCCGCACCTTTTTGGAGCAATTCCACGGAGATGTTGTCGGGAGACCGCACAAAAGCCATCTTTCCGTCCCGCGGCGGCCGATTGATGACCACACCTCGTTCGGAAAGCTGTTTGCAGGTCGCGTAGATGTCGTCCACCTCGTAAGCGAGGTGACCGAAGTTGCGCCCGCCGCTGTACGCCTCGGGATCCCAGTTATAAGTGAGCTCCACTTGCGCGGATTCGTCACCGGGAGCGGCGAGGAACACCAGGGTGAATCGCCCCTGTGGTACTTCCTTGCGTGCCACCTCGCGCAGACCCAGCGCGCCACAGTAGAAGCGCAACGAGGCGTCGAGATCGGTGACGCGAACCATGGTGTGCAGGTATTTCATCAGAACATCTCTGACGGGCCGGGGGTTTTGATGGCCACCTTGTAGCGCGAGGGAATGTAGTCGCCGGTGATCATCTCATCGTAGCTCTGCCCCGGGCCGACCATGGGATACACCCCGGCATCGGGGTCGATGACGACCTCGAGGAATGCGGGTCCCTCGAACTTCACGAACTCCTCGATCACGCGCGGCACATCTTCTTTGCGGTCCAGGCGCACGGCATAGCGGAAGCCATCCGCCTGCGCGGCCTTGATGAAGTCCTTCTTGTGCAGCGACCGGTCGCTCGCGGACAGACGCCCTTTGTAGAAGAGCTTCTGCCACTGCTTGACCATGCCGTCACCGCAGTTGTTCAGCACCACGACCTTCACGGGCAGGTCATAGGTGGTGACGGTCTCGAGCTCGCCGATGTTCATGCGAATGCTCGAATCCCCATCGATGTCGATGACGAGCCGGCGCGGATTCGCAATCTGCGCGCCGATCGCCGCGGGAAGACCGAAGCCCATCGTGCCCATGCTGCCCGAGGTGAGCCACAGGCGCGGGTGGCGGAAGTCGCAGTACTGCGCGGCCCACATCTGATGTTGGCCCACGCCTGTTGAGATGATCGCCTCGCCGCGGGTGTGCTTGTTGATCTCTTCGATTACGTAGTACGGCTGGATCAGGGAGCTCGCGCGGTCGTAGTTCATTTCATAGACGCGCTTCAGTTCGGCGACATGCGCGTGCCACGCGCTGTAGTCCCGCGTGAACTTCTCTTTGCGCCCATATGCGGTCAATGCCTGCAAGGCTTCGGTCAGCAGGCCGATGTGGCTCCACTGCACGCGTTTCACCTTGTTCACTTCCGCGCGATCCACGTCGAAGTGCGCTATGCGCTTTGCATTCTTGGCAAATTTCGCCGGTACGCCCGCAACGCGATCGTCAAAGCGCGCGCCGACGGTAATGAGGAAATCGCAATCATCGACGGCGTAGTTCGCGAACGCGGCGCCGTGCATGCCGAGCATGCGTAGGCAATACGGGGACGTGGTGTCGACTGACCCGATGCCCATCAGCGTGGTGACCACGGGGATATTGAACGCGGTGGCGAACTCGGCCAGCGCACTCGCGGCGCCGGCGTTGATGACGCCGCCGCCGGCATAGATGAGCGGGCGTTCGGACTCTCCCAGCATTTCAAAGAAGCGGGCCGACTCGTGAGTATCGATCACTCGATCCGCGAGCTCTTTCATCCGCCGTCGGTAGCCTGGGATCGGCAGCATGCCACCACCGTGGAAGATTCCCTCCCAGTTCTGGACGTCCTTCGGGATATCGACCACGACGGGGCCGGGGCGCCCGGTGCGGGCAATCTCGAAGGCCGTCCGGACGGTCGCCTCGAGCTTCGTCGGGTCGGTCACGAGGAAAATGTGTTTCGCCACAGAGCCCATGATCGAGGGCACCGGGGCCTCCTGAAACGCGTCGGTCCCAATCGCGGCCGTGGCCACCTGGCCGCAAATCACGACAATCGGCACCGAATCCGCCATCGAATCGCGCACCGGTGTAACAGTGTTCGTCGCACCCGGTCCGGAGGTGACGATGCAGACGCCTACCCGGCCAGTCGCCCGCGCATAGCCGGCGGCCATGAACGCGGCACTCTGCTCGTTCGACGGCACGATGAGCGGGATCGGCGCCTCGCCGGTACGGCCCTGCTGCTCGTTATAGAGGAATACAGCGTCATAGGTCGGCAGGATGGCCCCGCCGCTATAGCCAAAAATGGCGGTAACTCCTTCATCCGCCAGTACCTGCATGATCATCCGGGCGCCGGACATCTTCTGGCCGGCAAGCGGATGCCCGAAGGGGCGGGGCTGAATTACCGTGTCACTCATGGAACGAAGGCCTTTAACAGAACGAAACTACCGAAACCGAACGAATTTCGGCCCAGGGAGCATCCGAGCCTAGCAGCTTGCCGAGTGGGCGCAAAGCGATGTCCCCGCTATGATCGGGTCATGCACACCCCAGGAATCCTGCCCCAGTCCATGACCCCAATGCGCCACATCATCGCGATCCTGCTTCAGAACGAAGCCGGTGCACTCACCCGCGTGGCGGGCCTGTTCTCCACCCGCGGCTACAACATCGAGTCCCTTTCCGTGGCCCCCACGGACGACCCGACTGTATCGCGCCTCACCCTGGTCACAAAAGGGTCCGATGCGGTCATCCAGCAGATCGCCAACCAGCTCAACAAGCTGGTCGACGTGGTGAACGTCGAGGACATGACCTTGGGAGAGCACCTGGAGCGAGAGCTCGTGCTGTTGAAGCTGAAGGTGCGGCCCGAGCGCACAGATACGGTGCGGGGTCACGTGGTTCGTCTCGGCGGACGTGTTCTGGATCCTGCACAGGATGGTTTCATCGTGGAGCTGACCGGCAGCGAGGCCGAGGTCAACACGTTCATCAGTGAGCTTGCTAGGGACGCCGAATTGCTCGAGGTAGTCCGCAGCGGTGCGCTGGGAATCGCGCGCAACGCCCGACCATTGAGAGTCGTGCGCTGACGCCATCTGGCGACGGTGCGTAACAAATCCTCCGTTGCTCCCGGTCCGAAAGTCCCCTTAAGATTTGCCGCTGCCGAACAGACGGTCCCGGGCCGCGAATTCTTTTTGCAATTCCGCGGTCGAATAAGGGCCCGCTACGAAGCCTGGGGAGGCGGATGAAGCACCTTGCGCGTGTCACGCATCGCACGCGCGTCCTCGCGAGAACGCCACACCATGCATGTATTCAAGAGCCCGCCCGCGAACCGCAAACCGTCCCGTCGGCCGAAAATCCAAAGTACGAGCAGTCGGTCCGCGCAAACACGCGAGGAGAGCTCGCGTCCGGGCGAGGCATTGAATGGCGAGACGAGTCAGATCCTCGCCGCGCTGATCGCGCTCAAACGTGGCAACAGCGACGTGCGCCTGCCGGAAGAATGGCCCGGCCAGGCGGGTCGCATCGCCGAAGCTTTTAACGAAGTTGTCGAGCTCAACGTACGCACCGCGCGTGAGCTCGCGCGCCTCAACCAGGTTGTCGGGCGTGAGGGCAAGCTTCGCCACCGCGCCTCGCTCGGCAATGTCAGTGGCTTCTGGTACGACTCGATCGAAAACATCAACGCATTGATCGATGACCTCGTGCATCCGACAACCGAGGTCGCGCGCGTCATCGGCGCGTTCGCCCAAGGCGATCTCACGAAGACCATGGCGCTCGAGATCGAGAGCCGCGCGCTCCAAGGCGAATTTCTGCGCACCGCCAAAACGATCAACAAGATGATCGACCAGCTCAGCTCGTTCGCCACGGAAGTAACACGTGTGGCGCGCGAAGTAGGCACCGAGGGTAGCCTCGGTGGCCAAGCACGCGTCGAAGGCGTATCGGGAACCTGGAAGGATCTCACGGAAAGCGTGAACTTCATGGCGGGCAACCTGACAGGCCAGGTGCGCAACATCGCCGAAGTCACCAAGGCAGTGGCCGCTGGAGACCTTTCGAAGAAAGTCACGGTGGACGTCAAAGGCGAGATTCTCGAGCTGAAGAACACCGTCAACACGATGGTGGACCAACTCCGATCGTTCGCCTCCGAAGTGACGCGCGTGGCGCGCGAGGTCGGCACCGAAGGTATTCTCGGCGGCCAGGCGGCCGTGAAAGGCGTGTCCGGAACCTGGAAGGACCTGACGGAAAGCGTGAATTTCATGGCCGGCAATCTCACCGGCCAGGTGCGCAACATCGCCGAAGTGACGACCGCGGTCGCCGCGGGTGACTTGTCGAAAAAAATCACCGTCGACGTCAAAGGTGAGATCGAAGAGCTCAAGGACACCATCAACACCATGGTGGATCAGCTTCGATCGTTCGCCGCCGAAGTGACTCGCGTGGCGCGCGAGGTCGGCACGGAGGGCAGTCTCGGTGGCCAGGCGCGCGTGGAAGGTGTTTCGGGAACCTGGAAGGACCTGACGGACAACGTGAACCTGATGGCGAGCAATCTCACCAGCCAGGTCCGCGGTATTGCGAAAGTCGTGACCGCGGTCGCCAACGGCGACCTGAAACAGAAGTTGAAGGTCGAGGCCAAGGGCGAGATCGCGGAACTCGCGGAAACGATCAACAGCATGACGGACACCCTCGCGATCTTCGCCGAGCAGGTGACGAGCGTCGCACGCGAGGTCGGTGTCGAGGGCAAGCTCGGCGGACAGGCGAAAGTGCCGGGGGCTTCCGGAACCTGGAAGGGGTTGACTGAAAACGTCAACCAACTCGCGGCCAATCTCACCACCCAGGTGCGCGCGATCGCGGAAGTCGCCGTGGCCGTGACGAAAGGTGACCTGACACGGTCCATCACCGTGCAGGCCGAGGGCGAGGTGGCGGCCCT
>Ga0105240_10008104_pt1 | contig 15087 bp, 12 predicted proteins | sample KBSC54metaG_FD_80426 | JGI IMG/M metagenome (GOLD analysis project Ga0105240, IMG submission 80426) | Corn rhizosphere microbial communities from Kellogg Biological Station, Michigan, USA - KBS C5-4 metaG | ecosystem: Host-associated > Plants > Roots > Rhizosphere > Soil | place: Michigan, USA... | reverse complement strand
CCGCAACTCAGCGTCACGATGCGGAGTTCCCTCTGCGAGTCAGGAAGCAGAATCTTCCGTATCGCCGGCTGGCTCGGTCGTCGATTGATCGAGGGATTCGGCGTCTTCGCGTTGTTCATCTTGGTCGAGCATGTCTGACGACGAGGCTTCGCCGGGCGCGCTTGCCGGAATCGCAACATCGTCATCACTGGTGCTCGAGGCTTTAGCTGTAGTTTTCGACGACGGCGCGGGAGCTTCCGCTGCTGCGGCCTTCATTTTTTCCCGGCGGATCGAGAGGATTTCGCCCAGAAAATTGACGAGGAGGTCCGCGCAGGAGGCGTCTGAATCTTTCGACGGATTGTATCCGGTGATTTCGATGGCCGCCAAATGCGGCTGGGCCGCAAAGATGGAGAATGCTTCGCGCAACTCTTCAATGTTCAATCCCTCGGACGACGGTAAATTCGTCGCGGGAAAACCTGCGATTACATCGACGTCAAAGTGGAGCACGAATTCGTGAGTGCCACCGTGAATTCTTTCGATAGCCTCGCTAGCGGCTTTGGCGGGAGACTTTCGCCGAATGTCGTCCGCCAGATAGCGGCGCAGAGGAGACGTTTGCAGCGCCTGTTCTTCGGTGGGATCCAAGCGGCTGACGCCGAAGAGCGCGAGGTCGGGCTCGCGCACGAGCGGAGGTTCGCTATAGAAGCGCACCATTTCCGATGCACCACGGCCGACAAGATGGGAAACAACCATGCCGTCGACGCAACCGGAAGGCGTCGTGGCCGGAGTTTGCAGGTCGGCGTCGGCGTCGGCATAGAGCAAACTTACGTTTCGAAAATACCGGTGCAATCCCGCGACCACGCCCAGAGCAACAGAACAACCTCCTCTTAGGATAACCGGAAGCGCACCGGACTTTACGGCCGTTTCTACACGCGACCGCAAAGCCTCTAGAGCAGCGAGCACACTGCGCACATTGCGAGCGCGGGGGCTTTCTTCATCGACCTCGTATGCGCGGACAGGGTCGTCGCCCATGTCAGTGACTTCATAACCGATCGATCGGAATCTGGAAACGAGACCTGCTTGGCGTAAAGAGGCGGGTGCGCCTTCGCCACCCGGCGCGAGGGCTGCGGCGCTTACCGGCGCGCCGAGCAGTGCAATTCGATTATCCTGGCGGACGATTTTGACCGCCACTCATGGCCTCCTATGTCGAAGCGCGGCACCGAGGATGCTGACTACTTTCCGGCGCAGCGCGAGCCTCCACGTCTTTGTTCGCGTACAAAAGACCTGTACAGCCAGATTACTGTGCCACCGAATAGCAACTTCGTGTGGGTCACGCAAGACGCCACGCTGCAGAGCGCGGCGCGACATTCAAACCTAAACCCTGTGCGCTGAACTAGCTGGCGGCGGTGCGTTGTTGTTGAGCCGCGAGCTCAGGTGGAATCGTGAAACGCACGTCTTCGCGAATCAGTTCGATATCGCGATGATTCGTAAATCCAAACGCCGCTAGTCTCTGGCTCACCTGCTCGACCAAGACCTCTGGCGCGGAAGCACCGGCCGTCAAGCCGATCGAATCGACACCAGTGAGCCATGATTCATCGATATCGGCGGCATCTTCAATCAAGCGCGCCTGCACGCCGCCCCTTTGCGCGACCTCCACAAGGCGATTCGAATTGGAGCTATTGGCCGAACCCACAACGAAAATCAACTGCACTTCCCTGCACAAAGCCTCGACGGCTTCCTGACGATTCTGGGTTGCGTAGCAAATGTCGTCCGATGCAGGCCCGGCGATCGTGGGAAATCTCTCGCGAAGGCGCGCGACGATTTCCTGCGTGTCATAGAGCGAGAGCGTGGTTTGCGTGAGAAATGCGAGGCGGTTCGGATCAGGAACCTGAAGCTGATCGACCTCCTCGACCGTGCCAACAACGATGGTCTTATCCGGCGCTTCGCCCGACGTGCCGACAATTTCCTGATGATCGCGGTGCCCGATGAGAATAAGCGTGCGGCCTTCGCGGGCGAATTTCAGCGCTTCGAGGTGAACTTTCGTCACGAGCGGACACGTAGCGTCAATGACTTTCAGGTTGCGTTCCTTGGCTTCGGCGCGAACGCGCGGCGGAACACCATGCGCGCTGAATACGAGCACCGCGCCTTCGGGAACTTCGCCGATGGCCTCAACGAAGATCGCCCCGCGCCGGCGCAACTGATCGACGACGTAGCGATTGTGCACGATTTCATGGTGTACATACACAGGACTGCCGAACGCGCCGAGCGCGAGTTCAACGATATCCACCGCGCGCACGACTCCGGCACAAAAACCGCGGGGGCGCACACGGACGAGCGTCTTAGAGCCGTTCGTGCCCTGTATGTTGGTGAGCGTCAATAGTTTTCTCCGGAGATCGGTGTATTCAATGCGATTTTACCTGAAGGGACACATGTAGAGCTAGAAATTCTCTTTTGAGTGGGCGAGATTGGGAAACTCGCGGCGAACTGTCAGGGAAAACACGAGAGGTCCTTCGCTAGAACCGCTCAGGGTGGCGAACTTTTGTTTCCTTTGGACAACGGGAAAGGCCTCGGAGCTTCCGCAAAAAACGCGGAAGGCCGAGCTTACAGTAATGTGCAGAAGGGGCGCATTGAACAGCGCCCCTACGGCCATTGGGCCAAGTTGCTACTCGTTCAGGACGAAGTCGTAGATCGTGTCGCCGTTTGCTACGAGCACGTTCTGCTTGCCATCGATCAAGTACGTCTCGGCCGCGTTGGAAACTCCGCCAATGTGCGAATGCCACAGCGCCTTACCGGTGGAAGCGTCGTAGGCTACGAAATTGCCGCCCTGGTCGCTGCCGAAGACCAAACCACCCGCCGTGGTCAGCAAACCTGTGCCGCCGCCAGCGCCCCCGCCTTCGGGGAACGTGTGCCTCCAAACGATCTTGCCGGTGTGGTAGTCGATGGCATCAATCGAGTTGCCGGTGGAACCCACGCCGTCTTCTTCCTTGCCACCCAATCCCATTGCGCCGCGAGGATCGGTTTCCGTCAGGTAGTACATCGAATAGGAGTCGTGCTCGGGTACGTAGAACAGGCCGGTCTTGGGGTTGTATGCCGGAGGCGGCCAGTTCGTGATACCTCCGTTGCTGGGCGAAACGAGCGACCCGGGAACCGTGGAATCCTTTTCAGGGTTCGGATACGGCTGTCCCTTGTCGTTGAGCGGCTTCGCCCAGTTCGCGGATTCACCGTATTTGCTGGTAAGCAAGTGCTCGCCAGTGAGGCGGTCGATAACGAAGAAATAGCCGTCGCGCGTGGCTTGCAAGACAAGCTTGCGCGGCTTGCCCTTCCACGTGCCGTCGACGAGCACCGGTGTTTGGTTGGCGTCCCAATCGTGAGTATCGTGCGGCCCGGTCTGGTAATACCACGCCATTTTGCCGGTATCGACGTTCACCGCGATCAGGGTGCAGGTGAAGAGATTATCGCCCAAGCGAACCTGCGGAGTGTAAGCGGGCGTAGGATTACCGGTCCCGAAGATATAGAAATGGGTGTCTGGATCGTAAGCACCGTCTCCCCAAGTCTGGGCGCCGCCGTGACGAGCGGCATCCATGTTGGGCCAGGTGTCAGCACCAATATCTCCCTTCTCCATCGGAACGGTGTAGTGCTTCCACTGGAGCTCGCCAGTTTCGGGATCAAAAGACTGCAAAAAACCGGGCGAATCTAGGTCGTCGCCGGTTCCGACGAGGAGATGATTGCCGATCAGGTATGGAGCCATGGTGGAGAAATACTGCTCCGTGAAATCGGAGATGACCTTGTGCCAGCGTTCTTTACCGGTCTTCGCATCCAGCGAGACCAAGTAGTCGTCAGGCGTTTCGAAATAGAGCCAGTCGCCCGACATCGCCATTCCGCGATTACCGATATGCGTGCCGCCTTTGGTCTTCCAGAAATAGTGCCAGAGGACGGAGCCGTCTCGCGCATCCATCGCCCAGGCATTATCGGGCGTTGACATATAAAGAATGCCGTTCACCTGGAGAATGGCGCCGACAACGCGCGCCGTGGTGGGCGCGTTAGGAGGAGGTTCGGGACCTTCGCCACCGACGATCGTTGGCGTTGACGCACCGCCACCGCGCGCGAAAACAAATCCGCCTGCACTTGCGCCCGGACCAGCGGTGAGGTGGCCAACCCAGGAGAGCGAGAGGCTCTTGACAGTGGTCTTGTTGATTTTGTCGAGGACGCTGTAACGGTCAGAAGTGTAGTCACCAGAATAAGTCGGCCAGGAATCGGTAGCCGGCTTGAGCAGCGACTCGGGATTCAGACCTATGCCGGGCTCCTGAGCAAGCAGTACGAGCGGCACGGCGCACACAACCAAAACAAGAAATATCTTCGTCAGCTTCGTCATTGTCTTTGTCATTTCAGTGTCACCAGGTAAGCAGTCACGTTGTGGATGTCGTCATCCGTCCATTTCGGAAGCATATCAATGTGGTATTGCAGCGGGTTGTGGACAACTACGCTCTTCACATCTGTGCTGCGATTGTAAGTGAGGTGATTGTCATTGGAATCCGTGACAGAGACGGTGAAATCATCCAGATGGTCGAGCTTGCCTTCAACTGTCTTGCCGTTCGTGAGCGTCACCGTGGCGGTGACGGTGGTCTTGGGATTTTCTTCGGCAGCGGCTCCAAAGCCCCTGCCTCCTCCAGCACGGCCGGAAACAATGGCGTTTTGAAGCATTTTCGGTTCCATCTTCCTGCCGATCCCCGCAAGATCGCCGGTAACAGAATGGCATGTGTTGCACTTTCCGGGACCGTTGAAAAAGGCTTCACCGGCTTGCGCGCTGCCTACGACGATGTTCGTGGGGACCATGCGGCTCAGATCGTAACCCGCAACGCGAAAACTGTGAATATACGCGGCGATGTCTGAAATCTGGTCGGGTGTGAGATTGAATTTCGGCATCGCGGTACCGGGGCGACCGTTTTGAACGACGGGAGTGATCATCTCGCCGTTCTGGTCGTCCATGACCATTTCGGAGTGAAGCAGGTTCGGACCACCTTCTCCACCGCGAGCATCGGCACCGTGACAGAAACTGCAGTTCACGTCATAGAGCGTCTTGCCAGCCGCGATCTTTTCCGGCGGGGCCTGCTCGTGCTGCGGATAGGCGTTTGCGAATCCGCCACCACCACCGCGGCCGCCGCGTCCTCCACGTCCACCTCGGCCAGCAGCTTGGGCAGGCTCTTCGGTCGTAGCCGCTGCACCCGCAGCAGCCTGCTGCGAAGGCGTCTGCTGAGAAGGCGGGTTCGCGCCTGGCGCAGGCGAAGGAGCCTGTGCTGCGATTAGGGCCGCGGCTCCCGCTGTGAAGAGGAACGCGCCCAGGGTAAAGCCTTTCGACAACCTCACTATTTCACCTCCGCTTAACAACACTACAAAACGACGGCACTCTACCACGATCCGAGGCTATTCGGAACGCGAGCGTGCGTAAAATCCACCTTTTACGAGTTGGACGTAGCAGGGCACCATCCGGTTATCTAATTTTTGATTTTTGACGACCCTATTCAGCGCGCAAACCGAACACAAAAAGGGCGTGACCGGCGCACATGGCGACATACTGTTTTCCATCGACTTCGTACGTGATCGGCGCGGCCGCCATCTGACCGCCGGTGGTTGCGCGCCATAAAAGTTTTCCGGTGCGCGCGTCGAGAACCTGAAAATAGCCTTCGCGATTGCCGGTGAAAAGCAGATCGGAGGCTGTGGTGAGAATGCCGCTGTCACTTACGTCATCCATTTTGAAGACCCATTTCTTATCGCCGGTATGCGGATCGATGGCCTGGATTTCGCCATGCCCCGCTTCTTCGGTCCAGGTATTCAGAGGGCCTCGGGCTAAATTGGGAAGAGGCGAGCGCGGCATTGTGCCGGCGGCGCCGCCTGCAGGCGAAGGCTGCTTCAAATAGACGGCCGAATAATCCTGCCATGCGGTGACGTAAAAAAGCCCCGTGCGTGGACTGTAAGATGGCGCGTACCAGTTGGTGCCGCCCTGAATGCCCGGGAAGACCTGGTTTCCTTCGAGCGTCGCTTCCCCCTTTGGCGAGCGAATGGGTCTGCCGTTTTCGTCGAGACCGGTGGCCCAGGTTACTTTCACAAATGGCGTTCCGTGTAGAAACTTTCCGGTGGCGCGGTCGAGTACATAAAAGAATCCATTGCGATTCGCCCAGAGAATCACTTTTCGCCGACTGCCCTGCCAGTTAATGTCGGCGAGCACGGGAACCTGGATCGAATCGTAATCGGCGCGGTCGTTGGGCGTGAACTGAAAGTGCCATTTGAGCGTGCCAGTGTCGGGATCGAGCGCGATGGCGGAATCGGTGTACAGATTGTCGCCAGCACGGATTTCGGGATCGTAATCCGGCCAGGGATTGCCGATGCCCCAGAAAACGAGATTCAAATCGGGATCGTAGGAGCCGGTCATCCAACTGGAGCCGCCGCCGCGTTCCCAACTATCGCCTTTCCATGTTTCATTGCCGGGTTCGCCTGGACCGGGCACGGTGTAAAACTTCCACACGGGTGCGCCTGTTTGCGCGGAGAATGCGGCGACGAATCCGCGGATTCCGCTCTCGGCACCGGCCATTGCGACGATCACTTTGTCTTTTACGACGAGCGGGGCTTCGGTGATGCCGTAGCCGAATTGATTGTCACCGAGTTGCACGTCCCAGAGCAGATGGCCGTCTTTGGCGTCGACGGCAAGGAGATGGCCGTTGACCGTACCCATGAAAAGCGTGTTACCGAGGATCGCAAGGCCGCGATTGACGAGGCCGCAGCAGAGATGCACGTCGGTCGGAACGGGATAGTGATACGTCCAGAAGACGCGGCCCTCTTTAGCGTCGAGGGCGATAATGTCGTTCGGTGGCTGCGTGACGTACATGACACCGTTGACAACGAGAGGCGTGGCTTCCATTTTTTGCACGGAGTCCGCCTGGAAGACCCACTTGATTTCGAGGTCTTTGGCGTTGGCGGGCGTGATTTGGGAAAGCGTGCTGTAACGTTGCGATTGGTACGAGCCGGAATACATGAGCCAGTTTTGCGGCGCGCTCACGGCGTCGAGCAATTGCTGCTCAGAGACCTGGGCGGAAGATGTGGTGACGACGGCTAAGAACAATGCGAGCGCGCAAAGAGTCTTCATTCCTGGCGGCCCCCCGGCTGGGCTGCGGGCTGCGTCGGTTGCGTGGTTTGCGGCGCGATTGGCGCACTGGCTCGGCTGCGGGCTGGCGCAGGTCCGCGACCGCGGCCACGCCCGCCACCAAATCCTGAGCCAACTCCGGCGGGCGCGCCGAATTGCGCGGGCGCTGCGAGCGCGGGCGTCGAGCGCAGCGTGGAAAGATAGGCGACGAGGTCGCTGATTTGCGCATCGGTCAGCTTGCCTTTCAGGGAAGGCATGGGCGATTCCTCGACATTTGTAACCGAGCGCAGGTCGGATCGGTCGAGCGAGACGAGATTCTGGCGGTCATCCATGAGCTGAATCGTATATGTATCATCATTCAGGCGACGGCCGGTGATGACCCTTCCCTGTTTTGTCACGATGCGAAGCTGGCCGCTTTCGGGTGCGCCTGCGAGAGACGAATCGGGATCGAGCAGAGCGCGCTCGATGTAAGAGGGAGGATGAAGCAAGCCGATGTCGCTTAAATTGAGTGCGGCATACGAGCCTTTGTCACCCACGCGATGGCAACTGAAGCAACCGTGACTTTCGAAGAGAGACTTGCCTCGTTCGGGATCACCCATTTTCATGGGCGTGGAATGATCGGCTGCCAACGAACGGACATAGGCAAGCAAGGCAGACAGGTCAGCTGGAGCGAATTCGTGAGGCGGCATCATGGTGCCTGGAATGCCGTTGCGGATCGCGCTGATAATGTTTTCGTCTGTCGAACCCGCTGGGAATTGGCCGGTGCGGAGATTCACGCCGGGAACGCCGGAGCCGTCGGCGTGGCATTCCTCGCAATTGGATGAATACAGGGCCGCGCCGCGATCGATTTCAAATTGCTGATAGCTCTGCTTCATCTGCTGGGCGCTCGCGGAGGACGCCAAGGATGATAGGAGCGCGACCGCAGCAGAAATACCGCACACACGCACACACGTGGTTTTCATGAACTCTATCGGCAGCTCCGCGTTTCGCCTCGCTGTACGTCCGCGGCGCTGAATCAATGCTCTCAGGAAGATACACGGCTGGCCTTTGGGGCGCAATGGCCGAGACGCCCTGCTTGACTATGGGATTCGTTATGCGATAAGCAGGTGCACACTGCGGCATGAGTGCTAGTCGATATCGAGAACCGCAGCTACGATGATTGGAGACCTAAAATGCTCAACGACTTCAAGAAGTTCCTACTGAGGGGCAACGTCGTGGATATGGCGGTCGGAATTGTGGTCGGAGCCGCGTTCGGGACCGTGGTACAGAGTCTTGTGAAGGACCTGCTGACGCCGTTTATCGCGGCGATCGTGAAGCAACCCGACTTCTCCGGGCTGATATTCACGATTCATGGCAGCAAATTTTTGTATGGCGAGTTCATCAACGCTTTTATTTCGTTCTTTATCATCGCCGCGACTGTGTACTTTTTTGTCGTGCTGCCGGTGAATACGTTGGTTGCAAGGGCGCACAAGGAACCGCCACCGGATCCCACGACGAAGAAGTGCCCGGAATGCCTGAGCGAGATCCCAGTCGACGCGAAGCGCTGCAAGTTTTGCACTTCGCAGATATCCTAGCGGTTCCAATCGTTCTGCACTCGCGTCATTTCGATCGTGACCGCGTTCCGGCAGGTCGATTGGAATGCGTATAGAAGGACCATCCGGTCGGACTTCGGAGACTGCACACTCCCGCGTAGTCGGCTTACCGAACAAATACCAGCGTGCTTTGAAAACGGAGAATGCAAAAAAAAGCGGGAACGGAGGAGGGCCGTTCCCGCGCGCCAGGGCTACCACCAGCTACTTCGTTGTTTCGGAGGGAAGATGGCGAATTGAGTCTCGGGCGAAAATTCCCAGCATGTCATACGAGCGTCGCGCGCCTTGTGCGGCGAGGCGCAACCCCGTTTCTGTGACGTCGATGCCCTTAAGACCGACGGTTCCGAGTGCGTAGCAGATTCCCACGATAGCCATAACGACGACGAAGCCAATCGCAAAGAGGGCCTCGGCAACGATAAGCTCGCGGACAAAATAGATTTGCAGTATGAGCAGGACCGCGAGTCCGCGAAGCACGGGCTTGCGAATCTTTGGTTCCTTGGCCGCCTTCAAAATAAGGCACTTAGACTGTTCCCACAGCTTATTCATGATCCCTGACCCCTTTAAAGCTGACCCTGTACCTCTGTACAGTTTGATGCACTAGAACAGCCAAAAGGAGCAATACAGTAAGCCCTTGAAAATCGGGAGGTTGCGACCGGAGGTACAGGTATTCAGAGGAAAATTCGTTCCGTTTTGTGGAGAAAGGATATGTCCTTTAGGACAGGGTACTATGGAGTACCACCCTGTACCGGCGCAGTAACATTTTCTGTCTACTGTACTGTGCGTATTTGATTTTGTTTCGTGGCGAAAACTTTTGCGTCAGCGGCTCTCGAAGGGATAGCGATTTTGCGCCAGCGCGGCTTGAGCGATTCGCCTACGCAAGGCAATTGTATCGACGGGAGCATGCTTCGTGAACCGGCGGAGGACGGCCAATTGCGTAGAAAGTGCGTCACCTTCGACTGTTGCGGCGAGCGCCGTGCGCGCTTCTTTTTCGATGCGATCCACAGCGTCATAAATATATGTACGCGCGGCATCGCCCATGACGCTTGCGTCGCGGGCAGCGGCTCCGGTTTTCTGCGCCCGCAAGAGTGACGACTCCATCGCGTAAATATCGATCACGATATTCGCGAGCGACGCGACGATTTCCTGATGCTCGGCTAATTTATCCGAGAAGCGTTGCACGGCGGCGCCCGATGCGAGCAAAAACGCCTTCTTCGATTGCGCGATTGCCTGCTGCTCGGCGGCAAATTCGCCCGACGGCGATTCTTCGAACGACGGACCCGCGAGGATTTCGTCGGCAAGCTTCTTCCCTGCCGCGATCAACGGCAATGCCCCGGTCATCGCGCGCTTCATCAGCATTTGGATGATCAGCAAACGATTGATTTCGTTGGTGCCTTCGAAAATTCGGTTGATGCGGCTGTCGCGATAAGCGCGGGCCATCGGATAGTCTTCGTGGAAACCGTAGCCGCCGAAGATCTGAACGCCTTCATCGACGCAATAGTCGAGGATTTCGCTTCCAGCTACCTTGCTGATCGAACTTTCGATCGCATATTCCTCGAGCGTCTGCATTGCGGCTTTGCTCTTATCGGGGCCGGATTCGCCCGCGGAGACAGCCGCCTCAATTGTTCCGGCTGTACGATAGATCATGGATTCGAGCGCGAAGGTGCGCACCGTCATTTCGCCGAGCTTTGCTTCAATCAGGCCGAAATCGGAGATTGGATGACCGAAGGCGGTGCGTTCTTTCGCGTATTTGGCGGAGTCCGCGATGGCCTTTTTTGCGCCGCCCAGGCAATAGGCGCCGAGCGAAAAGCGGCCGGCGTTGAGCGTATTGAACGCGACGATATGGCCGCGCCCCACTTCGTGCAGCAGATTTTCCTTGGGAATGGCGGCGTTCTCAAAGAAGAGCGGCACGGTGGAGCTGCCGCGAATACCCATCTTGTTTTCTTCCGCGCCGACTGAAAATCCGGGCGTGCCGCGCTCGATGATGAAGCAGGAAAATTTTTCGCCATCGACTTTCGCGAAGATCGTGAAAATATCCGCGAAACCGCCGTTGGTGATCCACATTTTCTGGCCGTTGAGAATCCAGCTCTTGCCATCCGGCGAGAGAACGGCGCGGGTGCGCGACGCGAGCGCGTCCGAGCCGGCCTGCGGTTCCGAGAGACAATAGCAAGCGAGCCATTCGCCTGTCGCCATTTTGGGCAGATATTTCTTCTTTTGCTCGTCCGTGCCGAAATAGACGAGCGGAATGGTGCCTATGCCGGAGTGGCCGCCATGCGCAACGGCCATCGAAGCATAAGCCGCGAGTTTTTCAGCCAGGAGCGTGGTCGCGACTTTATCGAGTTGCGCGCCGCCGTACTGCTCAGGGACAAGGCCGCCGAGGAGGCCGATTTCGCCAGCCTTCTTTAGCAATTCCGGCAGTACTCCCTTTTTGTGCTGCTCCAACTCAGGAATGCGCGGCAGGTCTTCCTTGGCGACAAACTCCTCGGTTGTCTGGCCAATCAGGCGCTGGTCATCCGTTAGGTCGGCAGGCGTGAAGATTTCTTCGGGCGTGCTCGCCGCGACGAGAAACGCGCCGCCGCGACGAAGTTCTTGCGAAATTGGAGTAGTCGCCATTCGTCACCTCCGCCAGATTCGTCTCTTCTGATTATTCTAAACCCGCTGAGGATGGGAATTCTGACGGATTGCGTGTGGTGTGCCCAACGACGTTGCGGCCGATGAGCGCAGGGCTTACGAAACGGGCCTGAGTTCGCGAACGGCTTCGGCGAGCCATTCTTCGAGGATAGACCGCTGGCTGGTCTCGATTTGAGTGAACGACAGCCCCATGCCGCACGCCGGATGACAGTAAACAACTTCACCCTTCGTCTCAAATGCGCCCTGATCGCGCAGAATCCGTATTGTGACCGAGGTGCCCTCGGGAAAGGGATTTAGCGCGTCCACATAGCAGCCGCCGATGCCGAGTTCGGAAATCCTTGCCGAAAGCCGCGTGTCCGAATTTGTGTCCGTCACTTCCGCGGAAGCCACGAACGGGCACCGTCTCACGGCGCGTTCCTTGCGTGTTTTGATGGGCTTCTTTTTATCTACCATCGCCTAGCAGACTCCGGAGAGGCCTTCTGCACAGTAAACAGCAGGCCCATCGGTTGAGAGGGAAAGCGCCATTCGCTGTGTTCGCCCTGTTCGGAACAAAGCTACCAAAACGCGGCGCGCAGTTGCAGAGGCTAATGGGAGAGGCGTTGTCAGAAAGCTAACGTCACGTAAGCGACCCGGGGTGCGCGACGATGGCGGCAACGACCTCAGGGCACGAGGTATTTCGCGAGTGGAGATTGCGCCCGACGCAGGGCCAGCACGACACATTGGGCAACCATTTCGGCGCCCTCGGCGCTGGTGTGTGTATGGTCGATCGGGAAAAGCAGAGCGGTCTTCGCGGGTCCCATCTCTTCGAGGCGGTCGGCTTCGACGGTAGCCATGTCGATGTATGGGACGTGCTGCTCGTCGGCAAGCTGGCGCAGCTCGGCGTCATAGCCCATGTCGCGCTCGATGTGCGACTTGCCGTCTGAGCCTGGAGTCCAAATATTGCGGATGGTAAGCGAAAGCAGATACGGCATGCCTTGTTTGGCGCGCGCGTCTGCGATGTATTTGCGAATGTACCAGCCGTAAGTGTGTACGGTTTCGACCTGGCCATCTCGCAACGTTGCGTCTTGCGTTTCATCGCCCAGACCCTTGAGGCTGGCGCGTGCCTTAGGATCGTTGACGTCGCCACCGTCGTTATGCCCCATCTGCAAGAGAACGTAATCGCCGGGCTTCATTTCCGCCAAGACCCGGTCCCAAGCGCCCTCGCGAATATAGCTGCGGCTGCTGCGGCCGGCGATGGCGCGGTTGGCGACATTAATGCGCGATGTATCGAAGTAGTGGGCGAAATGATCGCCCCAGCCGAGATCCGCTTGGTTTTTGGCTGTGGAGTCACCAACGATGAAGATTGTGGGTAGAGCGGGATTCAGGGGCGCAGCCGGCGCGGCGGAGATTTGCGGAGGCGTGGCTGGCGGTTCGAGGGAGCCGCCTGGGGCTTGCGCTCGACTGGCATGGACAGCCAAGAGAAAGGCTGAAGAGAGAAGAACGAGGATTGCCCGCCTGCTACACTCTTGAATCATAGGATGTGGTGCTCCGTGCGCGCCGCAAATGGCCGATGCGCAATCATCTCTCTGCCCGGCAAAATTTCTCAAGGAAAAAAGCTTGTTGCAAGCGACTTCGCGGGCTTGAAAATTTATTTTCTCGTGTAGAATGTACGTTTGCCGGGCCGCTAGCTCAATTGGTAGAGCAGTTGACTCTTAATCAACGGGTTCCAGGTTCGAGTCCTGGGCGGCTCACCACTCATTTTCAAAGCGCTTAGTTATTCGTGAATTCCTCGCATTTTCCCCATTGTTGGGACGTTTCAAACTCCTGATTTCAGCGCTCACCACCCTCGATGCGGCCAAGGGCACCATTGACCTTATTTCCATATGTGCATAGGATAATCCCGTGCGTCACCCAGCCATTGCGCCTGACCATCGGCCGACTCCGTGTGTCCAGTTCCGCCTGCCCATTCGGGGCTGCCGCAATTCTCTCCATGTGCGGACTGAAGTGGCCAATACACAGACCAGCCGTTGCACTCCCAAGGCCCACAATGGCTGACTCTTACCATCGTAGCTTTTTCCTCGAAGGCTCGGCCGGCCGGATCGAGGCGCTGCTCTGGACTGTTTCCGAAAAGAGACCAACCTCAGCCGCCGTTGTATGCCATCCACATCCGCTCTATGGCGGCACGATGCACAATAAAGTCGTCTACCAGGCCGCGAAGGCGCTGCATGAAGCCGGAATGCCCGTCCTGCGATTCAATTTCCGCGGCACGGGGTTAAGCGAAGGCGAGCACGAAAACGGCCTCGGCGAGCGTGACGACGTGCGCACGGCGCTCGACTATCTCGCCCACGAATTTCCCGGCGCAACGCTCCTCGTTGCCGGATTCAGTTTTGGCGCGTGGGTGGGTCTGCGCGTCGGATGCGAAGATCCGCGCGTTACGCGGCTGATCGGCATCGGTATTCCCGTCGCGCAGAAAGATATGCGCTTTATGCGTAACTGTGAGCGGCCGAAGCTCTTCATCTCCGGGTCCCAAGACGAATACGGGCCGCTTGAAAAGGTCGAGGAAGTGTTCGCAATTATGCAGGACCCGAAGCGCCTGCGGATCGTGGCCGGCGTCGATCACTTCTTCACCGGCAAACTGCCGAAGGTCGGCGAAGAAATTACGACGTGGCTGAAAGAGTTCCCGCGCTAGTCGCGCTTCCCCACGCTTGCGGTTCGCACTAGCGCCCGTGGCCGAAGAGCTTCAGGAATTGGTCGCGCGGCGCGGGTTCGACGCTGAGCAACGCGAGATTTGCACGCACGTGCTCCACGCGGCTCATGCCGACGAGCGCCGTGGTCACCCCCGGCACGCTGCGTACGAATTGCAACGCGCGCTCCGCATCATTTGACAGGCCGAGTACTTGCGCCATTTGCGCCGGCAACGTGCGCGTGAGCTGGCCCTGCAACAGCGCCGCGCTTGCCACTAGCGTGATTCCCAGCGGACGCACCGCCTGCACCATCGCCAGCGTCTTGCCATTCACCACTTGATTCGCCTTCGTCAACGCTTCCGGCATCGCCAGGTTTACCGGCAATTGCACGAAGCGAAACCCGTGCGCGTCACCAGCGAGCTCGCGCGCGATCGACGCCATCTCTCCGAGAGACAAATAGCTTTCGGATTTCGGATCTTCGCGGAACGCTTTCCACGTCGCCAGGCCGTACGCCGCGATTTTTCCGCGCACAATTGCCGATTCGCAGAAGGCGAATGCGTCGCGAATCCGCTGCCGGAATTCGCCGCGCGCAATCTCGCCGAGCTGCGTTTCCGGATTGTGTAGATAGAAGACGTCGACGCATTCGAGGCCGAGATTGCGGCGGCTGCGTTCGAGCTGATCGGCCAGAAATTTCGGCGCCAGAGAATGGCAGCCCGCGGCGATGTCTTCCGGGCGAAAAATGCCGCGCGAGAGATATTCGCGCTGGAAATAATCGTTCGCGTCGTCCGGCATTGTGGCATCGGGCGTGAGAAAGCCGGCCTTTGTGCAGACGACAAACTCTTCGCGTTTGTAGCCGCGCGCGACGAGCGCCTGAAGCGCCTCGCCCACCGAACGCTCGCTGCGCTGTAAGCGATAGTTGATCGCCGTGTCGATGAAATTGCTGCCGCCTTCGCCCGCGGCAATCGCGGCTTCCGTGTAGCGGCGGTCTGTGGCGGCGTCCGCTTCGCCCAGATACGTGCCCATGCCGATCGACGAAACCGTCAGCCCGCCCGCTGCTTCGCGAAAATATCCGTGGGCGGCACGCGAAGCGAATCTG
>Ga0105240_10008102_pt1 | contig 15088 bp, 14 predicted proteins | sample KBSC54metaG_FD_80426 | JGI IMG/M metagenome (GOLD analysis project Ga0105240, IMG submission 80426) | Corn rhizosphere microbial communities from Kellogg Biological Station, Michigan, USA - KBS C5-4 metaG | ecosystem: Host-associated > Plants > Roots > Rhizosphere > Soil | place: Michigan, USA... | reverse complement strand
CATGTGCAGCTCTTCCTTGAAGATGTACTGGCGCACCGCGTTCCAGCCGGTGCCTCCCCACTCCGGGGCGCAGGAGGGGGTGGCCCAGCCCTTGGCGTGCAGGATGCGCACCCAGCGCAGCATCTCTTCCTTCGAGATGCGCTGGCCCAGTTCGCACTTGGCGCGGATGTCGGCCGGCAGCGCCTCCTTGAAGAAGGCGCGCACCTCGTCGCGGAAGGCGAGTTCGTCGGCGGTGAATCGCAGGTCCATGAATGTTCAGCCTATCAAGCCGCGCTGGCGCAACTCGGCGATCTTGTCTGCGGCGAACCACATCGACAAGGTCCGATCGGTGTTGTCGGGCGTGACGGCTTGTGGCGGCGTCGGCGTGGCAGGGGGGGTGCGCGAGAAAGGCGGCGCCCGGCCGGCTTGCACGATGCCGTCGATCTCGACGAAGGTGCCGCGCGCTTTCAGGTGATGGTGCCGGTGCGCTTCGCCGAAGGCCAGCACCGGCGACACGCAGGCGTCGCTGGTCTCCAGCAACGCGGCCCATTCGTCGCGGCTGCGGGTCTTGAACTTCGCGGCGAGCACCGCCTTGGCCGGCCGCCAGTGTTCGCGCGACATCTGCGGACCAAGGCTCGCGGCGTCGATGCCCAGCCGTGTCAGCAGTTCGCCGAAGAACTTCTCTTCGATCGGGCCGACGGCGACCCAGCCGCCATCGGCGCATTCGTAGCAGTCGTAGAAGTGGGAGCCGCTGTCGGTGAGGTTGGTGCCGCGGCCCGACTTCCAGATGCCGCCCGCGACCATGCCGAAGAAGGTTGTCGCGAGGTGTGCCGCACCGTCGACGATCGCGGCGTCGATCACCTGTCCGCGACCCGACTGGCGCGCTTCGAGAATCGCTGCGAGCAGTCCGACCGCGAGGTAGAGCGAGCCGCCGGCATAGTCGCCGACGATGTTGACCGGAATGCTGGGCGGCTGGCCCTCCCGGCCGATGGCGTCGAGGATGCCGGTCAGCGCCAGGTAGTTGATGTCGTGCCCTGCGGTCTTGGCGAGCGGGCCATGCTGACCCCAGCCGGTCAGCCTGCCGTAGGCGAGCCTCGGGTTGCGGGCCAGGCAGGGCTCGGGGCCGAGGCCCAGCCGTTCGGTCACGCCGGGGCGAAAGCCCTCGATCAACGCATCGGCCTGCTCGACCAGCTGCAGCACGGTCTCGACTGCGGCGGGGTCTTTCAAGTCCAGCGCGATCGAGCCGCGGTTGCGCAGCAGGGTGTTGAACTTCAGTGGCCGCGGGATGCCGAGCGATACCGCTTGCTTGCGGTCGACGCGGATCACCGTGGCGCCCAGATCGGCGAGCAGCATCGCGCACATCGGCCCCGGGCCGATGCCGGCAAGCTCCACCACCTTGAGGCCGGCCAGCGGCCCGCTCATCGGGCTGCTTTCCCGAGCACGCTGCCGGCGATGATGTTGCGCTGGACCTGGTTCGTGCCCTCGATGATCTGCACCACCTTCGCATCGCGGAAATAGCGATTGATCGGGTACTCGGCCGAGACACCCGCGGCGCCGAACAGCTGCACCGCGTCGGTGGCGACCTTCATCGCGACGTCGGAGGCGAAGCACTTGCTCATCGCTGCCATCGGAGCGAGCGCCTTGCCGGTGACGCCGGCATCGACCATCGCCGCGGTGCGGTAGACGAGCTGGCGTGCCGCTTCGGTCTGCGTCACCATGTCGGCGATCATCCAGCGCACGCCCTGGAAGTCGCTGATCGCATGGCCGAAGGCGCGGCGCTCCTGGATGTACCTGACCGTGTGGTCGATCGCTCCCTGTGCGATGCCCACCGCGCGCGCCGCGACGATCGGGCGGCTCGTGTTGAGCGCCTCCATGGCAATCTTGAAGCCTTCGCCGCCTTCGGGGCCGAGCCGGCTGTCGGCCGGGAGCAGCACGTTGTCGAAGAACAGCGGGCACGACGGGATGCCCCGCGCACCCATCTTGTCTTCCTTGCGACCAATCGTCAGCCCCTTCAGGCCGGCGCTGCCCTTGTCGACGATGAACAGGTTGATGCCGAGCGACGCGCCTTGTGCATCCTGCGTCTTGGCGGCCACGAGAATGAAGTCGGCGATGTCTGAATTGGTGGCCCAGATCTTCGCGCCGTTGAGCACATAGCCCTCGGCGGTGCGGCGTGCGGTGGTCTTGATGCCCGAGACATCGGAGCCGCTTTGCGGCTCTGTCAGCGAAAGCGCGCCGCGCAGCTCGCCACTGGCCAGGCCGGGCAGCAGGCGCTGCTTCTGCGCCTCGGTGCCGCCCGCCAGGATTGCGCCGAACGGCGTCCACTGCACGACCAGCAGGTAGCCGGTGTTGTAGCAGACGCGTCCGAACTCCTCGACCGCGACACAGGCCGCGAGCGTGCTGCCGGTGCCGCCGTACTCGGCGGGGAAGGGCAGCGCGAACAGGCCGAGCCCCTTGAGCAGCTCGAACATGTCTTGCGGGTACTCGGCGCTGCGGTCGATCTCGTCGGCGCGCGCCGCGACCTTCTCGCGCGCGACGCGCCGCACGAGGTCCTGGACGCTCTTGTGATCGTCGCTCAGCTCGTAGATCAAGAGGCCTCCATCTGCGCCAGTTCTAGGTTGAATATATGAACGATGTGCAGAAGTGTGAATTCAAGCAGGGCCTCTGTCAAGGCCGATGCGAGGGCTTGAACTGCAGATGTCCAGCGGGTCGCCGTGCATTGACATGGCCGCGAGCAGACGTTTATATTATGGAACATCATTCAATTAAGCGCGTTGCCAGGAGACAAGCATTGGACACCGCCGTCAAACCCAAAGTCCGTGTCGACTACGTTCCCGCCGAGCACTACACCTCGCGCGAGATCGTGCAACTCGAGAAGCGGCTGCTCTGGCCGAAGGTGTGGCAGCTGGCCTGCCGGCTGGAGGAGATTCCTTTCGTGGGCGACTACGTCACCTACGACATCAACGACGAATCGATCATCGTCGTGCGCCAGACGCCCGACACGATCCGCGCCTTCCACAACGTCTGCCAGCACCGCGGTCGGCGCCTGACCGAAGGCTGCGGCACCGCGGCCAAGCTGCAATGCCGCTTCCATGGCTGGCAATGGGACCTGGACGGCAAGGTGATCCGCATCGTCGACCGCGACGACTGGGCCGGTTGCCCCGACATGAGCGACGATGACTTCAGCCTGCCCGAGATCAAGATCGATACCTGGGCCGGCTTCGTGTTCGTCAACTTCGACCCTGACTGCGAGCCGCTCGGCACGTACCTGGCACCAGTGCCCGAGTACACGAACTGCTTCGAGTTCGAGAAGATGCGATACCGCTGGTACAAGTCGGTGCGCCTGCCGTGCAACTGGAAGGTTGCGCTCGAAGCCTTCAGCGAGGGCTATCACGTCTTCGGCACGCACCCTCAGCTGCTGGAGACGCAGGGCGACGACGTGACGCGCAGCTTCACCTTCGGCAAGCACGGCATGTTCGGATACCCGGCGCCGGCGCGGCTGCCGGGTGCGCCGTCTCCACGCACCGGCCGTCCGATACCGGACGACGTGCGACCCGGCATCGTCAAGTTCTTCCAGGACCTTGAAGACCAGCTGAAAGCCATCATCACCGACCGCGACCTGCAGGCGACCAAGCGCATCCTGACCGAGTGCACGGCCGACACGCCGCACCTGGAGCTGCTGACGAAGGCCGGACAGTTCCAGTACGAAGCGGCGATGGCGGATGGCGCCGGCTATCCCCCGATCACGCCCGAGCAGCTCTACAAGGCCGGGACCGACTGGCACGTGTTCCCGAACATGATCTTCCTGATGTCGCCGGACGGCATGCTGTTCTATCGCGCCCGTCCAGACGGCGACAACCCCGACTCCTGCTTCTACGACATCGGCTCGATCGCGCGCTATGCGCCCGGTGCCGAGCCGCCGCTGAAGCGCGAGTCCTATTGGGGCACGGACGACTGGAAGACCGACACGGTCGAGCGCTTCGGCCTGATCCTCTCGCAGGACTTCGCCAACATGACCGAGGTCCAGAAGGGCATGAAGTCTTCGGGCTTTCGCGGCGCGCGCCCCAACCCGTTGCAGGAGTCGTCGATCTCGAACTTCCATCGCGTTCTGCGGGAAGTCTTGTTCGACGAGAAGTCGTCATGAATTGGGACGAGCGCTACGACCTCGTGGTCGTCGGCAGCGGCGGCGGCTCGATGTGCGCCGCGCTGGCGGCCAAGCAACTGGGCAAGAGTGCGCTGATCGTCGAGAAGCAGGCGCTGGTCGGCGGCTCGACCGGGTTTTCGGGCGGCGTGTGGTGGGTGCCGAACAGCCCGGTGATGAAGCGCGCCGGTGTCGCCGACAGCGCCGAGCGCGCGCGCCGGTATCTCGACGCCGTCGTCACCTACGACGGCCCCGGCACCAGCCCGGCGCGCCGCGATGCGTTCATCCGCACCGGACCGAAGATGGTCGAGTTTCTCGAGCGCAGCGGCATGAAGTTCGTCTATGCCGATGGCTGGTCCGACTACTACGACGAGCTGCCCGGCGGCGAGCCACGCGGCCGCTCGCTGCTCGCGGAGCTCTTCGACACGCGCGAACTCGGCGAGTGGGAGCCGCGCCTGTCGCGCTACCGAGGCCTGAGCCTGCCGATGCCCACCCACGAGTTCGCCGATCTCATGTTGGTCAAGCGCACCTGGCGCGGCAAGCGCAAGGCGCTTGCCATGGCAGGGCGCCTGCTCAAGGGCAAGCTCACGGGGCAGCGTCTTGCCGGCGGTGGCGCCGCGATCCAGGGCCGCATGCTGCAGATCGCGCTGCGCGAACAGCTGCCGATCTGGACCGAGTCGGGCCTCGTGGAGTTCATCACCGAAGCCGGGCGCGTCACCGGCGTCGTCGTTCAGCGCGACGGGCGGCCGGTGCGCGTGCAGGCGAAAGAGGGCGTGCTGATGAACGTCGGCGGCTTCTCGCGCAGCGCCGAGATGCGCGCGCGCTTCCAGCCGCAGCCGAGTTCGGCGAACTGGACCAACGCCAACCTCGGCGACACCGGCGAGGCGATCGAGATGGCCATGGCGCTCGGCGCTGCCGTCGACTGCATGGACGAGGCCTGGTGGGTCGTCACCTCGCTGGCGCCCGACGGCCTGCCGCCCAAGCCGGGCGGCTACACGGCCGACGGCGCGGCGCTGCCCTTCATGCACCACCTCGATCTCTCGCTGCCCTATTCGATCATGGTCGACCAGCTCGGCGAGCGCTTCTGCGACGAGGCCGGCGCCTACATGGAGATCGGCCAGCGCATGTACCGCCGCCAACAGGAAACGGGCAAGGCCGTGCCGAGCTGGGTCATCATGGACGGCCGTCAGCGCGCCTACTACCCCTGGGGCACGGCCGCGCCGGGTCAGGTGCCCGACGAGTGGCTGAAGAGCGGGTACATGATCAAGGCGGATTCGATCGCCGAACTCGTCGGCAAGACCGGCATCGACCCGGCCGGTCTGGCACGAACACTCGAGCGCTTCAACGGCTTCTGCAAGTCCGGCGTCGACGTCGATTTCGGCCGCGGCTCGCGCGCCTTCGACCGCTGCCACGGCGACCCGACCGTCACGCCGAACCCGAACCTCGGCGCGATCGAGAAGCCGCCCTTCTACGCTGTGCGCATGTACCCGGGGGACGTCGGCACGGCCGGCGGTCTCGTCACCGACGAGCACGCGCGCGTGCTGCGCGCCGACGGCTCGGTGATCGACGGGCTGTATGCCACCGGCAACTGCACCGCGTCGGTCGTCGGCCGCTGCTATCCGGCGGCGGGCGCCAGCATCGGCGCGGCATTCACCTTCGGCTACATCGCGGCGCACCACGCGCTCGGCGCAGCCCTCGATTGACTCCACAGCAGGAGTGCTGACCATGACCCCCGAAACCCGCGTCGACAAGGCCATCCTGATCGACATCTATCGCCGCATGGCGTTGATCCAGCGCAGCGACGATCGTTTTCGCGCGGTCATCAAGTCCGGCAAGATCGTCGCGCCGTACTACTCGCCGCGCGGGCAGGAGGCGATACCCGCCGCGGTGTCGGTGAACCTCACCGACGACGACTACATCTGCACCATCTACCGTGGCATCCACGACATGCTCGCCAAGGGCGTGCCGTCGAAGCTGCTGTGGGCCGAGATCGCCGGCAAGGCCACCGGCACCTGCAAGGGCAAGGGCGGCCCGATGCACATCACGCACCCGCCCACCGGCGTGATGGTCACGACGGGCATTGTCGGCAGCAGCATGCCGATCGCCAACGGACTGGCTCTCGCCGCGCAGATTCGCGGCGAGAAGCGCGTGGCGGTCGCCTATTTCGGTGACGGGGCCTCGAACATCGGCGCCTTCCACGAAGCGCTGAACATGGCCGCGGTGTGGAAGCTGCCGGTGCTGTTCGTGTGCCAGAACAATGGTTACGGCGAGCACACGCGCTACGAGCTGGCGACCGCTGCCAGGCAGATCTCCGATCGCGCGGCGGGTTACCAGATGCCCGGCGTCACCGTCGACGGCAACGATCCGCTGGCGGTGTATGCGGTGGCACGCGAGGCGGTCGCTCGAGCCCGTGCCGGCGAAGGGCCGACGCTGATCGAAGCCAAGACCTTCCGCTTTCACGGCCACGTTTTCGGCGATGCCGACGCCTACATGGCGCCCGGTGAAAAGGAGGCTGCGATGGCCAAGGACCCGGTGCCTCGATTCAGGAGCTGGCTCATCGAAGGGGGCGTCGCCGAAGTCGAACTCGCGGCGCTCGAGAGGGCCATCGACCGCGAGATCGACGACGCGGTGACGTTCGCGCTCCAGAGCCCGGTGCCCGATCTGGCCGAACTGCAGCGCGACGTGCTGGCCGAGGAGCTTGCCTGATGAGCACGACCGCGAAAATGATCGAGAAGGTCAAGCCCATGAACACGATCCAGGCCGTCAACATGGCGCTCGATGAAGCCATGGGCCTGGACGCGAACGTGATCCTGCTCGGCGAAGACATCGCCGATGGCCAGGAGGGCGGCATCGTCGGCGTGACCAAGGGCCTGTCGACCAAGTACGGCAATGCGCGCGTGCGCTCGACGCCGATCGCCGAGCAGGCGATCGTCGGCGCCGCGATCGGCGCGGCCATCGTCGGGCTGCGGCCGGTGGCCGAGATCATGCTGATGAACTTCACGACGGTCGCGATGGACATGATCGTCAACCACGCGGCCAAGCTGCGCTACATGTCGGGCGGCCAGACGCACGTGCCGCTGACCATTCGCACGATGACCGGCGCCGGCTTCGGCACTGGCGGCCAGCACGCCGACTACCTCGAAGCCTGGTTCGCGCACACCGCCGGCATCAAGGTCGTGGCACCTTCGTCGCCGGCCGACGCGTACGGGCTGATGCTGTCGTGCATCTTCGACGACGACCCGTGCCTGTTCATCGAGAACATGCCGACCTACTGGAATCCGGGGGCGCCACCGCAGACCGGTCAGCGCATCCCGCTCGGCAAGGCGAACGTGCTGCGCGAAGGCCGCGACGTGACGGTCATCAGCTACAGCCGCACGGTGCAGGATTGCGCCGCGGTTGCCGAGAAGCTCGCGCAGGAAGGCGTGCAGGTCGAGCTGATCGACCTGCGCACGATCTCGCCGCTCGACGAGGCGACGCTGCTGAAGTCGGTGGCCAAGACCAGGCGCGCCGTGGTCGTGCACGAAGCGGTGCGCAGGTTCGGCGTCGGCGCCGAGATCGCTGCGATGCTGAACGAGCACCTGTTCAGCGAGTTGAAGGCGCCGGTGCAGCGCATCGGCGCGAATCACTCGCCGGTGCCGTTCTCGAAGACGCTCGAGCAGGCCTTCGTGCCGCAGCAATCGGCGATCGAAGCGGCTGTCCGCAAGACGCTTGGCTGAAAAGCTTCACCCTGTCGACAAGGAATTCCCCGTGGCCACCCAGGTTCTGCTCCCCAAGATCGGCTTCTCGATGAACGAGGCGACGCTCGCCGAATGGATGGCCGCCGACGGCGCTGCCGTCACCGAAGGCCAGCCTTTGTATGCGCTGGAAAGCGACAAGTCCGTCCAGGAGATCGAGTCGCCCGCGACCGGCACGCTGAAGATCATCGGCACGGTCGGCGAGGTCTACGAGGTCGGTGCGGTCCTGGCGGAGATCGTGTGATCGGCGCGGACCTCCCCGCCTGGCCGGCAATCGACTTCGCCGCCTTCGGCGAGGTCGAGGTCAAGCCGCTGTCGCGCATCCAGGGGCTGACGGCGGGATTTCTGGCGCGCAACTGGCTGAGCATTCCGCACGTCACGCATCACGACGATGTCGACATCACGGTGCTCGAAGCGCTGCGCTCGACGCTGGCTCCAAAGCCGAGCACGCTGGGATTCTTTGCGAAAGCGCTGGTCTCGGCGCTGCAGGCGTTCCCGCAGTTCAACGCCTCGCTCGATGCGTCGGCAAAGAACCTGGTGCTGAAGAAGTACTTCCATATCGGCATTGCGATCGACACGCCGCGCGGCCTTGTCGTCGGGGTAGTGCGTGACTGCGACAAGAAGCCCGCCACCGAGATCGCTGCGGATATCGCGGCCTTGTCGGCCAAGGCCCGCGGCCGCGGCCTGCCGATGAGCGACATGGAGGGCGGCTGCATGTCGATCAGCTCCCTCGGCGGGATCGGTGGCACCGGCTTCACGCCCATCGTCAATGCGCCCGAGGTGGCGATCCTCGGGATCACCAAGGCCGAGTGGAAGCCGCGGCGCGGGCCGGGCGACGCGCTCGAATGGCGCCTGAAGGCCCCGCTGTCGTTGAGCTATGACCACCGGGTGATCAACGGAGCCGATGCCGCGCGGTTCCTGCGGCACCTCGACGAGGTCCTGGCTGCGCCGCCGGCCCTGCTGGCCCACTGAAAGACACCGCCATGCCGTCTCTTGCCGAACGCCCCGCCCACGTCAGCCCCGAACGGCTGGTCGATTTCGACTACCTTGCGCCCGAAGGCCACGAGCGCGACGTGCATCGAGCGTGGAGCCGCCTGCATGCGCCGGGCATTCCGGACATCGTCTGGACTCCACACTACGGCGGGCACTGGATCGCCACGCGCGCGGCCGACATCGATGCCATGCAGCTCGATTCGGCGCGCTTCTCGCACGCTGCGGTGAACGTGCCGAAGTCCGAGCAGATGATTCGTGTCGTGCCGCTGGAGATGGACCCACCCGAGCACACGCCGTTTCGAGCGCTTCTGTCGCCGAAGTTCGGGCCGCGACCGGTGGCCGACCTCGAGTCCAGCGTGCGCGCCCTGGCCATCGAGTTGATCGAAGGCTTCGTCGCCGACGGCGAATGCGAGTTCGTCGATGCGTTCGCCAAGCGGTTGCCGATCGTCGTGTTCCTGCGCCTCGTCGATCTGCCGCTGGAAGATCGCGAGACCTTGCTCGAGATGACCGAGGCCGCGGTGCGCGGCGACGGCGAGCGGCGCCAGTGGTCCTTTCAGCAGCTGCAGCAGTACATCGGAAAATGGATCGTCGCGCGCCGCGCCCAGCCCGGGCCGGATCTCTTCAGCACGATGGTCAATGCCAAGGTCAACGGTCGCGACTACACGCCCGAAGAAACCTTCGGGATGATGGTCAACGTGATCTTCGGCGGGCTCGACACGGTGGCCTCGAGCATTGGGTTTCTGACGCGCCACCTGGCCGAGCATCCGTCGCTGCGCCAGCAACTCGTCGCTGACCGCGCGTTGATTCCGGTGGCCATCGAGGAGTTCCTCCGCCGCTTCGGGATTCCGAACACGGCACGCGTGATCACCCGTGATTTCGAGTACGGCGGCGTACCGTTCAAGGCCGGCGAGCAGATCATGCTACCCAAGGCGCTGCACGGCCTGGACGAGCGCCGCTACGCCGACCCGCTGACGGTGGACTTTGCGCGGCCGTCCTCGCGCCACGCCGCGTTCGGCGACGGGCCGCATCGCTGCCCCGGCGCCGGGCTGGCGCGCATGGAACTGCGCGTGTTTCTCGAAGAGTGGCTGAGCCGCATTCCGGACTTCGGCATCAAGCCGGGAGCGAGCCCGGTGACGAGTTCAGGCAACGTCAACGGGATGATGGTGTTGCCGCTGGTGTGGCCATAGAGGTCGTCGAAGGGACATCGCAGTACGGGTCTTGCGCCGGCGCGCTTCGTCTGCGAAGCGCGCGGCACTCATCCTGCGTCCTGCAGGATCAGTTCTGCACCACGCCATGCCATCGCCATCACCGGGCCGTTGGTGTTGCCGGAGATCATCGTCGGCGCGATCGACAGGTCCATCACGCGCAGGCCCTGCACGCCGCGCACCTTCAGCACAGGATCCACGACGCTGCCGCCGTCGCCTCCCATGCGGCAGGTCCCGCAGGCGTGGTAGCCGCTCTGGCCGCCTTGCCGGAAGGCGTCGAGCATCTGTGCGTCGGTCTGTGTCGCCGGGCCGGGCCGGGTTTCGTGGTCGATCAGGGCGGCGAGACTTGGCTGTTCGCTCAGCTGGCGCATGAAGCGCATCGTCGCGATCGCGACGCGGCAGTCTTCTTCGTCGGCGAGGTAGTTGGGGTCCACGTGGGCCGGCACGTCGGGATCGGGCGAGGCGATGCGCAGGCGGCCCTGGCTGTTCGGGCGAAGGCCGTAGCTGAAGAGCTGCATGCCCGGGGATGCCTCCATCGCCATGCCGGCCGCGAAGTCGAGCGAGAAGGGCGACATCATCAGCTGCGCGTCCGGGCGCGGCGCGCCGGCATGGGTCCGAAAGAAGCCGCCGACCGGCCAGGAACCGCTGCTCAGTGGTCCATTCTTGAATGCCAGGTAGCGGGTCGCGTTCAGGCCCAGACGCCAGCCGCTGAACTCGCGGTTCTGCGAGTCGCGCCACTCCTTCAGGCGCCACTGCGCCATGTAGAGCAGATGTTCGCGCATGTTGAGGCCGACGCCGGCGTTGTGCGCCACCGGGGCGACGCCGATCGACTGCAGATGCGCGGCGTCGCCGACGCCGGAGAGTTGCAGCAGGCGCGGCGATTCGAGCGCCCCGGCGCTGAGGATGATCTCGCGCGAGGCCGCGAAGTGCTGCAGGTGCCCGCCGATGCGGGCCTCCACGCCGACGGCGCGCGTGCCCTCGAACCGCACGCGCGTCACTGCAGCGTTGGCGACCACGGTCAGGTTGGGACGCGTCCGCACCGGTGCCAGGAAGGCGCGGGCCGCACTCTGTCGAAGCCCGTCGCGTATGGTGTAGGTCAGGTACGCCACGCCTTCGTGGTCGAGGCGGTTGATGTCCTCCCTGTGCGCCAGACCCAGTCGGGCGCAGGCGGCGATCACGGCGTCGGCGAGTTTGGTCCTGTCGGTGAATGGCGTCACCTTCAGCGCACCGCCGGCGCCCCGCAGGTCGTCGGCGCCCAGCGCATGGTCTTCGATGGTCTTGAAGCAGCGCCCGATCTCGGACCAGCCCCAGCCGGTGGCACCCTGCGCCTCCCAGTCGTTGTAGTCGTCCGGATGGCCGCGCATGTACACCATGCCATTGATCGCGCTCGATCCGCCGAGCATCTTGCCGCGCGCCCACACCTCCTCGCGACGTCCATTGCCTGCATGCGGAACCACCGGCGAATAGGTGGTGTGCTTCGGATCGGCGAGCAGTTTGCCGAAGCCCTTGGGCATCGAAATCAGCGGGCTCTTGTCCTCAGGCCCGGCTTCGACCAGGAGCACTCGATGCGCCGGGTTCTCTGACAGGCGATTGGCCAGCACGCATCCGGCAGACCCTGCGCCGACAACGACGTAGGTGTAGGTGTTCGACGCGCTTGGGTTCGGGTTGTCGGGGGCTGACACGGTGTCGCAATTTATGTACAGTGTTCTAATATTGGAACGTTGCGGCACCACATTTGTCAATTGCCGATTCCCTGGCCGATCCCCCTGCCGACCTCAGCCTCACTCGGAGTCGGCCCCTTGTCGAAACGCGATCTGACTCGCACACGAAAGACCCACCATGACTTCTCACGTCGCCAGCCTGAGCCCTGTTCCGGCTCACGTGCCCCCTGCGCTCGTGGTCGATTTCGATCTGTACAACGTGCAGGTCGAGGCCGGCGACTATCACGCGGGCCTGAAGAAATTGCACGAACCCGGCGTGCCCGACATCTTCTGGACGCCGCGCAACGGCGGCCACTGGGTGGCCACGCGCGGCGACGACATCTATCACATCTTCAAGGACTCGGAGCATTTCTCGTCGCGGCAACTGGTCGTGCCGCGGCATCGCAACCCGGCGGCGCCGCTCCCGCCGATCATGCTCGACCCGCCCGAGCAGGCAAAGTACCGCTCCTTGTTCGCGCCCGCGCTGTCGCCCAAGGCCGTGTCGCCGCTCGGCGAGGGCGCGCGTGCCTTGGCGATCGAGCTGATCGAGGGCTTTCGTGCGAAAGGCGAATGCGAGTTCGTCGGCGACTTTGCGCAGCATCTGCCGATCGGCATCTTCATGAAGATGGTCGATGTGCCCACGGCCGACCGAGACAAGCTGCTGCACTGGGCCGATCAGCAAGTCCGGCCGACGAGTGAGGAGGAGCGAGAACAGTCGTTCCATCATCTGTTCGCCTACGCTGCGCAGAAGGTGGCCGAGCGCAGGGCCAATCCGGGCGACGACCTCATCAGCCAGTTGACAAAGGCGCAGGTCGACGGCCAGCCGATCACGGTGGAGGCGCTGACGCCGATGATCTTCCTGCTGCTCGTCGGCGGGCTGGATACGGTGGCCTCGGCCATGGGCTTCGCCGCGCGCTTCCTCGCGACCAGCCCGGAGCATCGGCGCGAGTTGATCGAGCACCCCGAGCGCATTCCGGCTGCGGTCGAAGAACTGCTGCGGCGCTTCCCGGTGGTCAATCAGGGTCGCGTGGTGGTGAGCGACTTCGAATACAAGGGCGTGGCGATGCGCGCCGGCGACCAGATCATCATGCCGACCACGCTGCATGGTCTGGACGACCGCAAGTTCGAAGACCCGCTTCGCGTCGACTTCTCGCGCCCGACGCCGATTCATTCGACCTTCGGCAACGGCGCGCACCGCTGCCCGGGCTCGCTGCTGGCACGCACCGAATTGAAGATCTTTCTCGAAGAGTGGCTCAAGCGCATCCCGGAGTTCCGGATCAAGCCGGGTGCGACACCGGGCGTCCGCGCTGGCGTGAACGCCACGATCTACTCGCTGCCGCTGGTGTGGGAGGCGCAATGAGCGGTGATCCGAGCGAACAGTGGCAGTGCTACTTCTGCGCCCACGTCTACGACGAAGCCCTCGGCGACCCGGAGCACGGCATCGCGCCCGGTACGGCATGGGAAAACGTGCCGGACGATTGGTGCTGCTCCGAATGCGGCGCGACGAAGGCCGACTTCGCAAAGATCGAGCGAAGCTGAGGTTTCATTTCGTTCCCTGGACTCGCCAGCGACCGGGTTTTCACGGATTGGCTAGGCCGCAAAACAGAATATTGTTCAAACATACGAACGAGTATGTTCGTACGTGCTGTCCCGAGCAGTGCGGTCGAGGCTTAACCGGAGACGTAGATGAAGACAGCAAAACAGCGCTTGTTCCTCATGGCGGCTGCGCTCGCGTTGGCCTGCTCGGCCAGCGAGGTCAGTGTCTCGTCGCTGCCCTTCGCGTCTGCAAGTGCTCAGTCCGCTGTGGAGGCGCCGGACGCGATCGCGCATGGCAACTTCGATGCCTGGCGAGCCGCAGCGGGCTACCCTCCCGCTGCATACGTCCCACAAGCCTCTTGGGAAGCCGTCTTTCGCGCCGGTCAACGCTGACGTGAACGATCGGGCGTCGAGCGCGCCCCGCGTGGTCGTGATTGACCAATGACGGCAAGCGTGGAAGACGTTGTCAGGTTTCTTCGCCGGGTTGAATCGTTCGGCACCGTCTCGTTCGCTGCCAGACGCCTGCACCTGTCGCGCGCGGCGTTCCTCGATCGCCTCTCTCTGATCGAAGTCAAGGCCGGTGGAAAGTTGGTTTCGCCTGGTGAGGCGCTGGTCCTGACGAGCCGTGCCCGACGCTTGCTCACCAAGTTCTCGGCGGCAGATGAAAGGTCGTGAATGAACGCCGCGTGGCGGGATCAGCGAGCCTGGGCCGCTGTCGAATCGCTTTCTTCGGACAATTTGGCGGAAGCCCTTGCGGCAATCTGCTGTACGGCAGCCTTCAGCGAAGAAACGTTTGCATGAAACCTGTTGGACGGACCCGCGACGTTCACCGCGCCTACACAGTCGCCGTTGCCGTCGAACACGGGGGCCGACACCGAACTGATGCCGGCGACGGGGACGTCGACGGAAGCCAACGTCCCCTCCGCGCGGACCTTCGCGAACTCACGCAGCAGCAGGGCCCGCGTGATCGGCACGGACGTCTCCACGGTCGAGACCATGGAGGAAAGGTATTGTTCGCGCCATGTTCTGTCGGCGTGGGCAAGCAAGACCCAACCCGTGGGACTCGCATAGAGGGGCCGCCTGACACCAGCAGGTATCTGCAGCCGCACCGGATAGGGGCTGTCGACCACATCGGTGAACACCACTTCCCCGACTTCCTGGTTGAGCACTCCCCACATTGCGCTCTCGCCCGTGCGCTCGACGAGTTCCGTGAGGAAAGGCCGGATCAGCTTCGTCATTGTCGAAGCCGCCAGGACGCCGGCCGACAAGCGAAAGATCGACGGGCCAAGGCTGTAGGTGTCGGCGCTGCGTACCAGGAATCCTTCCGCAACGAGCGGGCGCAGCAGATTCAGAAGGCTGCTCTTCGGCGAGTCCAGGGCCACGTTGAGTTCGGCGAGCGTCATCCCATTCGGCGCGCGCGAGAGCGCGTCGAAAAGCGCGAGAAGGCGGGACAACGCCCGCGGACCGGAATCGTCACGAGCAGGTGCAGACTCTTTCTTGCTGGGCTTCTTCGGATTGCTCATGGAAAACCCTTGCACTTGCACAGCTGGTCGATGTTGGAGGCGGACGTTCACCGGGGATGCTACCCGGGTTGGGGCGTCGTCGGCTGACGCTGGCCGATCTCGTGCCGGGAGACAAGGCCGCGAGATGACTCCGAGACGGGGATTCACTGAAGCAATGGCCGAGCGTCATCGTGTCGCGGCTCAGCCACTCGAAGCCTGTGGGCCCGCCGAAGGGCTTGTTGAAGTCCTTGAAGAGGCCCGCCCCTATCGCCATCGAGGCTGACGCCGACTTGCTTCCAAT
>Ga0105240_10008101_pt1 | contig 15088 bp, 12 predicted proteins | sample KBSC54metaG_FD_80426 | JGI IMG/M metagenome (GOLD analysis project Ga0105240, IMG submission 80426) | Corn rhizosphere microbial communities from Kellogg Biological Station, Michigan, USA - KBS C5-4 metaG | ecosystem: Host-associated > Plants > Roots > Rhizosphere > Soil | place: Michigan, USA... | reverse complement strand
GCTTATTGCCCTGGTTATGGGGTAGAGCCTGGTGCCCGACCCGCCTGCTAAAATTATTCCTTTCATGTAGTAGATTGGGGTTATTTTTGAAGTTTACCTATGCAATTTACAAGGCTGTCTCTCCAATAAGGTATTTCTATATTAAATGTTTGTTTTGCTTTGCTTTTATCCATTACCGAATACGCAGGCCGCGTGGCTTTAGTTACATATTCATCGGTACGAACCGGTATAGCTTTCACCTGTGTGCCCGATATATCAAATATGGCCCGCGCAAAATCAAACCACGACGTTACGCCTTCGTTGCTATAGTGATATGTGCCGTAGGCTTTGCTGTCTGCCGTAATAATCATTAAAATAAACCCGGCCAGATCAATGGCATAGGTCGGGGTGCCAACCTGGTCGGCAATGATCCTTAACTCGTCCCGATCAGCGCCAAGTTTCAGCATGGTTTTTACAAAGTTGTTGGCAAATTCAGAATACAGCCAGCCGGTCCGGATAATGAAATACTCTTTCAATACCGCAGCAACCGCCAATTCGCCGTCGAGCTTTGTTTTCCCATAAACACTTATAGGGGTGGCTGCATCATCTTCTTTAAGCGGACGGGCAACATCACCTTTAAAAACAAAATCGGTGGATATGTGGATCAATGTTACACCATTTGTGTCACACAATTTAGCAAGATTTTCCGCCCCGGTTTTATTAACCTTTTCAGCAATCTCAAACTCATCTTCCGCTTTATCAACTGCAGTATACGCCGCACAATTAATTACCCAACCAGGTTTGTACTGGTCAAATATTTTTTCAAGCCCCGCCGTGTTTAAAATATTAGCATCTTCCTCAGGCGGGAAAATTAACGTTGTTATTTGCTTTTCGGTCGCAACAGCCTTTATACACTGCCCTAATTGACCCGAAGCACCGAAAACCACTATGTTTTTCATATAAAAAAATCTTTTTTCGCATAAATGCCAATACTTAAGGGTAGTTTAAGCCGACAATGTGATGGTATTTATAGCTGTTATTACAAATATGCCCACTATATTTCAAATTAGAGGCAAAAATTTAAACATTAGTGTTACAAAGACACTATCCTTGGTAGATTTAGCTGCGTTTCATCACCTTTTTTGCTGCTTTTATTAAAATAGGCGGAACAATATCGAGTACTACATCCCTGAACGTAATAGGATCTTTTACTATATCATCCTTTATTTTCGCCCGGTTAACAAAAACGGTACCGTGAGTGCGGTCGCTTATTTCGCTTTTTGGGCGTCCGTTTGAGTAATAATAAAACGCCAATGATTTTCGGCTCCTGTCCGGCGGGCAGGTCAGCGGATCCGGGTGGCCGTGGTACGAAAAATCTGTCGTCGAAAAAATAGCTACCCTGTTAAATACCGGCAATACCTTTTTGCACGATTTGGTCATGTTTTTGTCCCACAGCTCAAAATGACCGCCATAGCTTTCCTCCCAGTCTTTGTTCAGGTAAACCAATAAATTTATCCTGCGGTCAAGTTTGGTAAAATCGTGTTTATTAAAATCAGCATGCACTTTTAGCAGGCCGCCGGGCTTAATTTCGTGGTACCCTCCACCAACAAAATATGGGTCGGGTAGCAAGGTTTCTTTTATACCCGTAAGCTCCTGTAAAAACTCCAGCACCGGCTGCGAGTTTAAATAGTGTGTAAACGATTTGGTTATATCGCTGAAATATTTTTCGCCTTTTGCCTCAAATTTCTTTTCGTTGTGGTTATCGTAGCTGATAACCTCCTTCTTTTGCGATAAGTCCGGAAAATCGGCCAAAACCTGGTTTAAAACATCTTCATTGAAAAAATTGTCAAACACTATACTGGGGAACGGGCTGGCGTTAAGGTATTCTTCGCGTTTATCAATCCCAAGCTGTTTCAGATCCTTTATTTCCGGGTTAAGGTAGTTCATACGGTAAATTTAATATTTCACGAATATAATTATTTATCCAACGCATAATTAAGCAAATGTTCAATGCGCCGATCGGTATCATTTCTCCATCATTAAACCGTATTTTTACGGGTAAATTAAGTTAAATTTGCCCGCAATCCGTACCACTTGAAACAACGCGCAACTAACATTTACAATAAGCTAAAGGCGACCAACATTATAGCCAATTTTTTAAATTTAAGCAGTATCCAAATTTCAAATATGCTGCTGCTATTGTTACTTATTCCCATCATCACGCGCATTATCGGTATAAAGGAATTTGGCATCATAATGTTTGCCAGCAAGTTTGCACAATTAGCTGGTTCAGTTATTAACTATGGCACCGGCCAGTCTGGCGTACGGGATGTAGCGTTTTATTTAACCGATCAAAAAAAGCTGGGCACGGTATTTTATAACAACCTTTTCATTCGTGTAATTATCTTCATGCTTTTTATAGCGCTGTTATTTGGTCTGCAATGGGTTAATGTTGATTATTACCCCTACATCTTGCTATCAATACCTATAGCTTTAGCAGAGGTATTTAATCCCTTATGCTTTTTTATCGGTGCCGAAAGGTTGAAGTTGTTTAATTTATTAAACATGCTTTCAAACGTAGCCTCAATCATAGCCATTTTGATTTTTATTAAAAGCCCGCATGATGCCATTTGGGTAAATTTTATACTGGGCGGGGCCAATACAATTACCTACATCGGGCTGCTTGTTTACTTTGCTTCGCAATACGGGTTGGGTTTTAAATTGCCATCGCGGCAGGAAATGCTCAAAATAGGAAAAGATAATTCTTACCTCACCATCAATAACATCTCGGTAAACTTGCAGCAGTCTATCATCATATTTGCCATGCCACGCTGGGGTTATGCAACGCTGCTCGGTCCCTATACCTTATGCGATAAAATCATAGGTCAGTGCCGGATCCTGCTAATTACCGTATCAAACGCTATTTACCCAAATGCGGCGCGCTTATTTCAGCAAAGTACCGGATTATGGAATATCTACCGCAAAAAAACAAAATACCTGCTGGCTGCCGTCTTTTTTGCCGGCTCCATACTGATATTTATCCTTGCAGATTTTATCGTGTTTGTATTATCAAAGGAACACAACCCCACCGCTGTTTTAATATTAAGGGTAATGGCGTTTGTGCCTATAATGTCGGCGCTTAATGTGTTAAACGTGCTCGACCAGCTTTTAAAAAACAACACTGTCTATATTTTCAGGATCGCGGTGTATCTTTTTATATTATCGGTAGTTGTTGCGTTTGCACTGGTTAACATTGGCGGTGCCCTGGTAATTGGCGCATTTACCCTAATAATTGAAACAAGCGCCGTACTGATGTACGAGTATGCCATAAAAAAACCTTTCACCCCAAATGAATAAGCCGGTAGCCGTAATATTGCTCAATTGGAATACGCCTGTTCATACGGCTAATTGCATCGCTTCGCTTAAAGAGTATTGCGATGAGGCTTTGTTTGATATTATTGTGGCAGATAATGGCTCTGCCGATGATTCTTTATCAATCCTAAAAAAACAATATCCGGATTTAATTTATATTGATAACCAACAAAACCTTGGCTTTGCCGAAGGTAATAACAGGGCGCTTATATACAGCATCGATAAAGGATATACCTATTCATTGGTGATGAATACTGATACAGAGGTCGACAGCAACCTGGTCAGCTGCCTCATTCGCCACATGGGCAGCCATCCCGAAGCTGCCGCCGTTCAACCGGCCATCTATTGGATGCACGATAAAACCCAAATTTGGAACGGCGAAGGGAAGTTTAACCGATTTACCGGCAAAACAATATCCGACCGTTCTGTGCCCTCTGCCGACAGATTAAATACCTATAAAAAAGCCGAATGGGTAACCGGTTGCTGCATGTTGCTCCGTAATTCGGCATTGGCAAAAAGCGGAATGTTTAATAAGCAGTTCTTTTTATATTTCGAAGATGTAGAGCTTTCGTTCAGGCTGCGCGATGCTGGTTTCGAAGTACATTACCTCCCGTCATGCAAAATGTATCATGAGGCGGGAGTATCGGCAAAAGTAGCAGCACCAAAAAAAGAAGGCAGGCTAAGCCCGGTTATTCATTATTATACCAGTCGTAACCATATCTGGATATTAAGACGGTATGGCAACCCGGTGTGGTACCCCGTTTACCTGGTTTACAATGGTTTTTACTACCTGGCGCTACTTGGGTATTTGTTATTGCGCCGCCGCACACAAAAAGCAGGCTTTTTAATTAAGGGGTTAAAAGAGGGAATTTTCACGCCAAAAAGCCTAATTTGGCCTTTGGGCAGTCCAAAGTCTTAAGTCGGGAGTCTAAAGTCTGTAGCCCGAAGAAAAAAATTCTGACTATCGACTAAGGACTCAAGACTTCGGACTATTGAACAATTTATAACTGAAACGATACACTTAAAAAGGATGTTATTCATATTTCCGCTCATTTTCCTTACTTCGTTTTTTGTCGCCTGCCGTGAGGTGGTGAAAGGGAATTTGCAGGGGATATTGGTGTTCTTCATTTTCGGCCTTTCCATGTACACCACGGCAATGTCGGTTGCATTTTTGCTCGGTCTTAAAGATTTCATCCCCGTATTTCAATATTTTAAAGAAGTATTGGTGTTAAGCGTGCTGTTTTTAAACATCATATCGCTGCAATACCGGCCACGGCTCCATTTAATTGATTACGCAATACTTGCATTTTTAGGCTACACATTTATATACGTTATATTGCCAATTGGCGAACAAGGCTTTGTTAACAGGCTGATGGCGTTTAAAAGTACATCGTTTTTCGTGGTCATATATTTTACCGGGCGACTGATGGATATCCGGGCGGTATACGTAAGTAAATATTTCAATTTTATAGCCTTATTAACCATTGCTGCCGGTTGCGTGGTACTTACCGAGGTCATTTTCAACCAGCACCTGCAGAGCAAAACCGGCTTTGCCGAATACGTTTACTACTTCTTCAACTTCGAACCTGGTGGCGATTTTGGCCTGAGCTGGACATTTCAATCCGAAGGCGGGTACAAACGCTTTGCCAGTTTTTTTGCAAACCCGCTGGAGCACGCCTCTGCGACACTGCTGGCGCTGGCAGTTATTATTGCTTTGTTCAACCGCGAGGATAACAAGTTTAAGCCTAATGGCGTGGGTATGCTTGCTTTGGGCGCATCATTTCTTTCAATTGTATTTGCTTTATCGCGGGCACCCTTTGTAAGCTATTTTGTTATAATTTATGTGTATGCTTTAATCACCAAAAAGAAATATATTACCTACACTGTACATGCTATCCTGGGTGCGGGAGCTTTATATTTTATCTACCTTTTTACCGCATTTGGCGTTCAAAAGGGCGGTATCACGGAGGTGATAATGAACACCATCGACTTTAGCAATCCATCGAGTGTTGGCCACCTTTTGGAATGGGCCGAAGGGCTGATGGCTATGATCGAGAAACCTTTAGGCCTGGGGCTGGGTACATCAGGTCGTGTTGCAGGCAGCCTTGGCGAAAATGTGGGGGGCGAAAACCAATATATAATAATAGGGGTCCAAGCTGGTATAATTGCCTTATTTTTATACTTGTGGATTTATATCATGCTAATAAAAACGAGCCTGAAATGGTTACCGCATTTGCATGGGCGGGAAAAGAAGGTTTGTATGGCTGTTTTACTGATAAAAGTCGGGTTCTTTATCCCGCTGCTAACCTCCGAGGTAGAGTCATCATCTTATATATCTTACGTAAACTGGTTTTTATGTGGCTTATTGATGAGTATTATTATGAAACCCCAAACGGCACAATTATATCCGGCAAATGATGATTGAAAAGCTGATAAAAACATTAAAAAACGACCCTAATTATAAGTGGGAAAGCCCCCATTCATCAAGGGATCTATTTAGCATAGCCTGGGTAAGGCTGATACAGGTTACCCGCGGGCTGTTTTTAAAGCCGTTTCTAAAAAAATCAAAAGGGTTACTTTTTAGGGGAAGTCATGTTAAAGTGAGACATGGCTACAAGATAACTGCCGGTAAAAATTTGATTCTGGAGGATAATGTAAGCATCAACGCCCTGTCTGAAAACGGCATCAGCTTTGGCGATAATGTTTCTATCGCCCGCGATTCGATATTGTTTTGCACCGGGATAATTGCCTACCGGGGCAAAGGTATTTCCATCGGCGACCGCACCGGCATCAGCGCCCGCGCCTATTTTGCAGGGCAGGGCGGCATTACTATTGGCAACGATGTAATAATGGGCCCAAACGTGCAGGTGTTTTCAGAAAATCATATTTATAACGATTTGAATCTAACCATAAAGGAACAAGGCGTAACAAAGCAACCCGTAAGCATCGGCAATAACTGTTGGATTGGCGCCGGCTCAACCATATTGGCAGGCGTTACTATTGGTGATGGCTGTGTAGTTGCAGCGGGCAGCGTTGTTACCAAATCGTTCGCTGCAAATTCGGTGATTGCAGGTGTGCCTGCCAAGCTGATAAAAACCAGGGGAGAAAATTAAATGCCGAAACCATTAACCATAGCCGTTGATGTGCGCGATCTGCAGGTGGCCAAAACAGGCACCCGCACCTACCTTGAGGAACTTTGTAAAGAATTTAAAAACATGGAAAGCGCCGAAATCCGCTTTTATTTTATCGACACCAGCATTCCTGTTTACGCCGGTAACAACAAACTACTAAAATATATTGAGCACGCCAGGTACCAGTTATGGAAGCAGTTGATTTTACCATTGAAAGCCTTTTTTAAAGGCTGTGATATCGTTTTCTGCACCGATAACTGTGTTCCTCTTATTCATTTGGGCTACAAAACCATACCCGTTTTTCATGATGCTTTTTGTTTTGAGTCGCCGGAAGCTTATGGCAAACTGTGGCTATGGCTGTATATGAAAACAGCTGTACCGGCGGCAAAAAGGTCGCCCTTTGTAATTACGCCCAGTGCATGGTCGAAAAAGCAAATTCATCATTTTACAGGCATCGCTCATGAAAAACTGGAAGTAATTTACGAAGGGCCGAAAGAGCTAGCTACCACAGGCAATTCCCAGAATGACGAATTGTTGTTAAGCAAATTTGGAATAGCACCTCAAAAATACCTGCTGCACGCCGGTTCTATGTTTAAACGGAAAAACATACCCGCGCTTATTGAAGCGTTTGCCAAAGTTAAAGCCAGCTACCCCGATTTAAAATTAGTGCTCGCAGGCCCTACCCCTGCCAATATTTTCGACAGTGATTACAAATTGATTTTAGATGCTATTGAGATTCATAGCCTTAACAATGATGTATTACTAACCGGTTATTTAACTGATAGTGACCTGGGAGCGCTTTATCAAAATGCGCTCCTATATGTTTTCCCGTCTACAAATGAAGGTTTTGGTATCCCAGTCCTCGAGGCATTTAAAAATAATTTGCCCGTATTGGTAGCAAACAATACATGCCTGCCCGAAGTTGGCGGCAACGCTGTACTACAATTCAATCCTTTTGATATTCAGGATATGGCGGCAAAAATCAGAAGCGTTTTGGATGATCCTGAATTACGCCAGGATATGAAAAACAAAGGAAGAGAACGGCTTAAATTATTCGCGTGGCGCAACACGGCGTTACAACTGGTTGAAGTATTTAAAAAGGCTGTTTAAGCCTCTGCAAAAACTCTTACATGTTCATCTGCAACCATTTCCCAGTTAAATACGCTTAACGCACGCACCTGAGCTTTTTCGGCAAGGGCGAGCATTTCGGAATGATTTGCCTCGCAAAAGTTTATTTCTTCGGTTAACGACTCTATATTGCCTTGCTTAAACATGCGGGCAGTATCTAAAACTGCATATTGGTTCTCCTCAATATCGCTTACTATCAATGGCACATTAAGCCCCATCACAGTTAACACCACCGGCGATAAACCCTCTACGTCCGATGGCTGGATATAACAATAAGCGTTTTTCATCAGCGTATTTACATCATCGCCATAAACATAACCGGGGAATATTATTTGCTCATTTGCCATATCGAGCAATTCTTTTTCGTATGGCGAAGGATTGGGTGAACCGCCTATCATTACCAGTTTTCTTTTTGAGTTCGATTTCTTAAACGCGGGTATCAGGTAATGCAGGCCCTTATCAGGTATAAAGCGGCCAACGAATAAGTAATAGCCGCCTTTTTCAAGATTATGCTTTGTTAAAATTTCGGTATTGCCATTGCCCGGCTCAACTTCGCTGCCAAAGGGTATAAACTTAAATTGCTTGTTAAATTTCGCCTCAAAAAGTTTTTTGGCAATTACGTTATCAAATATCACCTCGTTGGGCACATGTGCGGTAATAAATGATGAAAGTTTTAAATATAATTTGCCGTACCAGGGCCATTTATCGCGTTTCCAATCTACGCCGTCCTGGCTGATAAACACCTTTTTGCCAAACAGGCGCAACGGAAGAGCCCATATGCTGTTGCCCCCATTTTGTATGTGCACGATATCTGCTGTGTTGTTGGCAATAATATCCCAGGTACATTTAAAAGAATGCAGCAGTGTGTCAAATCCTTTTTTTGGGGTGGTTTTAAAAGTTCTTATTTTAACGCCTTTATATTCATCTACATCAACAAAAACATCCGGGTACCGGCGATTATAGGCTACAACGCTATGACCCCTGGTAACTAGTCGCGGAAAAAGTTCTAAAGCAAATTTATCAGCTCCGGCAGCACCTTTTGATGGCGGAACCGACCGGAAACCGAAGGCAGCAATGCGCATTATGGCTGGTAGTAGTTATAAAGTAATGGTATCTTCTTTTATCGAATAGATATTTTTTTCCTTCAGGTAGTCAACATAGTAGTCATCAATATACTCGCTCAGAGCAATTTTCCAGTCGCGCATAATATTCATGTTCCTCAACTCGAGTTTTTTATTGATCAGGCGCTCTGACGGCGGCCTGGGTGCAAAATAGGTATCTTTAAAGTAGCTTGACGAAACTTCATGGAAAGTAACTTCGTTTTCAAGGCCCAAAATTCTAACCAGTTCTTCGGCCACTTCAAGCCGGCTGGTTTCGCCGTTGCAAACAAGGTTATACAGCCCCCAATATTCTTTTTCAATCAGCAGCTTAACATTTTTGGCAAAATCAACTGTAAAAGTTGGCGTTCCATCTTTGTCGTTTACAATATGCAAATCGCGTTTACCGCTTGCCAATTGCTTAATTATCTTGTTGATAAACTTTTTATCCTTATACGGGCCTCCGCCCATCATCCATCCTGCCCGGCAAATAATATAGCGCTTGGCATTTTCTCTCACATAGCGTTCACCCATATACTTCGAACGTGCATAGTGACCAAGCGGATTAGGCTCATCCCAATCGTCGTAAAAATCCTTTGTACCGTCAAAAATACCGGCGGTGCTGATGTATAATAAAGGGATATCTAAGTTGTTAGCTATAAATACAGCATTTTCAACAGCTGTGGTATTGGTAAGGTAGGTGTCGTCTAAGTTAAGTTCGCAAAACTCAAGGTCGGTATAAGCGCCAAGGTGAAAAAGATAATCTGGTTTATAACTCTCTACTTCTCTCTTATATTTCTCAAAATCACGAAAATCTAAAAAGCTAAGCCATTTTTCATTTACATCCTTATCTGTGCACTTAACTTCATACTCATCTTTAAATATTCGATAAAAAGCTTCCCCAAGCATTCCGCCTGCGCCTGCAATGTAAATCTTTTTCTTCATATAAATGTTAAATCCATAAGGTAGAATCTGGTAGTTGATTCAAAAGTGTGACGGGATAGATAGTCTTCACTTTCCAAAATTAACTTTTTTTGCCTTACTAACCAGATTATTTTTTTTAAAACTGTTAAAAAATCAATAAAATAATTCAAATACTTTGGCTTTTAGTATAGTTAGATAAAATTTTAGCAACCAAAACACCAATTAAATACAGGTATTATAACCGGCAGGTTGCCCCAAAACGCTTTATCGAAAGTTTAAACAGTGTGGAAAATCTACATCAATTCGCTACAATGCGGGTTCACATTGTTTAATGTGAGTTAATTTTCAGGGCCATTTTCATGTCCTTACCGGGTAAATTGCGACCCGTTATTAATGTAAAATTGTCCTCCAAATTTTAAACTTCTAATTTTATCTTACTAATATCATTTAATACAGGCATCTTTGAATTTTGTTTTATTTAAGTTAAGAAATTATTCTGAATGAATATTCTTGTTGTTAATTGGGCGTGGTATCCCACCGGCGGTGACTGGACTTATGTTGAAAATGTGGTAAATATTTACCAGCAAAAAGGACACAAAGTTGTGCCATTTTCTATGAAAGATGACAGGAACCTGCCTTCGGAATACAGCAGTTACTTTATCGAAAACATAGACTACAAAAAGGTTAACAAACGGAGCCTATCCGCCGGAGTAAAAGTGGTAATGAAAAGTATATATTCATTTGAGGCCCAGGAAAACCTTGAAAAGCTGCTGAATGATGTTAAAATCGATTTTGCCCATATCAATGTTATCCACCATTATATTACCCCAACTATTTTAAAAATTTTAAAAAAACGAAATATTCCCATCATTTGGACATTGCACGAATATACTCCAATTTGCCCTGATAGTATTTTTGTAAGCCATGGCCAGGTGTGCGAAAGATGCTTTGGTGGCAAATTTTATAACTGCATTACCCATTCATGCAAAAAAGGTTCGTACCTGGCCAGCACGGTGGCCGCACTTGAAAACTACGTTCATAAATACCTTAACTACTATGCATATGTAGATTATTTTGTTTGCCCGTCAATTTTTCAACTTGAAAAATATAAGCAGTTCAATTTTTTTAATGATAAGCTGGTACAAATTTATCACGGATATGACTATGCTGAAATTGAAAGAGCAAGGTCGATGCCGGTGCAAACAACCGAAAGGTATATAATTTTTGTAGGCCGGCTGGAGCGGATCAAAGGCGCGCACACCTTATTAAAAGCGATGCAATCCTTCCCTCACATCAAGCTTAAAATAATCGGCGATGGCACGCAGGAAGCAGAGCTACTGGCGTTAAAAAATGAGCATCAGCTTAACAATGTCGAGTTTTTAGGAAAAAAAAGTAAGTCAGAAGTTTTACAAATTGTTAAGGGGGCCGATTTCTTGATCTGTCCCTCGGAGTGCTACGAGGTTTTAGGATTCACGGTGGTTGAGGCTATGGCGCTGGGCAAGCCAGTTATTGGCGCCCGCATTGGCGGTATACCCGAAATGGTTATTGATAATTATACAGGGCTATTGTTTGAACCGGGCAATGCCACACAGTTAGCAGAGCAAATCAAAGTTCTATATAATAATAAAGACCTTGTTACCGAAATGGGAAAAAATGCACTCGGGCACATCAACAAACTTATAAACAACAAAACACACTACGAAAGCCTTCAAAAACTTATCCCCGGCTTGTAGGCAAATTGCCTCGGGCTATTATCTGGAATACTTTGTATCCACTTTATTTTAAAAATCGGCAAACCAAGCCGCTCTCGTTTTGTTAACGCTGCGTATCACCACAGGCTTGCTATTTATGGTATTTCACTGATTTAATATTTTATATTTGCAACGCTAAGCTTAACATCAATTTTTACATGCGGATTAAATACTTATTATATATTTTATTTTTCGCCTTAACGGCCTTTTCAACCACGGCAATAGCACAGGATGTGTCGCTGGCAAATATCCAAAACATAAAGGTAGGCGCTTTAAGTGATGAGCAAATAACAATGGCCTGGAAAAAACTACAGGACTCCGGCGTATCTGAACAGGATGCTTACAAACTACTCATTCAAAAGGGAATGCCTGCAGGTGAAGTTGATGCCTTTAAAAACCGGGTAACACTGCTTGGCCTCAACAAAAAAACAGGAACAAAATCTACCCAATCAACTGAAAAGAAAAAGATAGATTTTTCAAGGGACGAAAACGATACAGTATTAACCCCAAAAGCAAATACCGCAGCCCCGGCTCCTGCCAGCACCAATGACTTACGTGTTTACGGAAGCGATTTCTTTAACCAAACCAGTTTAAGCTTTCAGCCAAATTTTTCCATCGCGACGCCTAAAGGCTATGTGATAGGCCCGGGCGATGAATTGATTGTACTGTTAACCGGACTGAACGAAAGCAGCGTACGCACGAAGGTAACACCAGAGGGCAATGTCCAGGTACCTTATGCCGGTATAGTTTATGTAAATGGTTTTACTATTGAGCAGGCTACAAAACTTATTAAAACCAAAATGAACAAGGTTTACCCTGCCCTAAGCTCGGGCCAAACACAATTGGCTGTAAACCTTGGTAATACCCGTAGCATAAAGATTACGTTGGTGGGAGAAGTGAAGACTCCGGGGTCATACACCCTATCGGCCCTTTCAACTTTGTTTAACGCTTTATACAACTCAGGCGGCCCAAATCAAAACGGATCGCTAAGAAACATTGAGCTGATAAGAAATAATAAAGTATACAAAACGGTCGACTTTTACGCATTTCTCCAGCAGGGGCTATTGGATGGTAATATAAGGCTCGAAGATCAGGATGTAATACACATCCCGGTTTATAAAAAACGTGTTGGCATTAGTGGCGAAGTAAAAAATCCTGCCATTTACGAGTTAAAGGATAATGAACAGTTAGACGACCTTATAAAATATGCAGGTGGCTTTACTGATGTAGCCTACAAAGGAATTGCCAAGGTCGACCAAATTAATGCGCTGGAACGCGAGGTTAAGGACGTACCGGCAAACTTATTTGCAAACTACATACCCCATAATGGCGATTTAGTACAAATAGGAGCCATTACAAACCGCTACACCAATAGAATAGTACTCGAAGGCGCGGTTTATCGCCCCGGCGTTTATGAGCTTACTGCGGGCTTTACTTTAAGTGGCCTCCTAAAAAACGCACAGGGCTTAAAACCAGAAGCCTATATGGAACGCGGCTATATAAAAAGAACAATGCCAAACCTCGAACGGCAACTGATATCATTTAACCCTGGCGATGTAATCGCCGGCAAAAATGACGTTGCTTTGTTACGCGAAGATTCGGTGATGGTGCTTAACCGCGATGTATTTACTTCAAACCAAAAAGTTGTGGTAGATGGTTTTGTACGGAAGCCAGCAGTTTTCACCTACCGTTCTGGATTAAAGCTTGCTGATGTAATTGCAATGGCGGGCGGATTTGCTGACGAGGCGGCTAATCACCACGTTGAGATATCAAGGATTATAAAAAATGAATCGGACACGGTAGCCAATAAACTGGTAAATACTTTTGTTGTAAATATGGATAGTCCGGATGCCGGTAAGGACGTTGAATTACAGCCGATGGATTTTATCTATGTGCCTCGCCTTGTCAACTATCGCTCATTAGGAAACGTGAGCATTAAAGGTGAGGTGGTATTCCCTGGCGACTATGCAGTTCAAAAACAGGACGAAACAGCGCTTGATTTTTTAAATCGGGCCGGTGGCGTAACGCCTTATGGTTCGTTGCAAAATGCCCAGGTTTTCAGAAAAGGAATACGCGTAAATGTTGATCTTACCCGGAAGGACGGTAATAAAATAGAGAACAGTAATATGGTATTAATGCCGGGCGACAGTGTTTATGTTCCGAGGGTTATCTCATATGTTGAAGTATCCGGCTCGGTAAACAATCCACAGTACATAAGTTATAACGGCAGCAGTTTTAAATACTACATTAATGCCGCGGGTGGCACAACCGAAAAAGCAAGGTTAAAGGGCGCTTACATTAAGTATCCCGATGGCTTAAACCAACCTGTAAGGCATTTTCTGTTCTTTCGCAACTATCCTTCAGTGAAACCCGGAAGTAAGATTATAGTGCCCGAAAAAACGCCGGATAACCGTATCAAAATAGGCGTAGGAGATATTGGCAGCATAGCTGCAGCGTTAACAGCAATAGTTAGTATTATTGCCATTTTACACAAATAAGAATGAGCCAGGAAAATCCACCATATCCTTACGAGCCCGAATTTTCTATAAAAAAGGTACTTCAAGACCGTGTTGCGGATATAGCTTATATTTTTCAGTTTAAAAAAGCCTTGGCGCTGGTTTTAATTGTCGGCTGCCTTGCCGGCGCGCTAACCGCCTGGTTGTGGACACCATCCTATACTGCCAGGCTAACATTTGTCGTGGATGATGCAAAATCATCAGGCAGCGCAGGTGGTCTCTCAGCGCTGGCAGGTCAGTTTGGATTCAATCTCGATGGACTTGGCGGCGCCAGCGGTGTTTTAGCCGGCGACAACGTTGAGGAATTGATAAAGAGCCATAAATTGATAAAAGCTACACTGTTAACCGCTTACGATAGTACACAAACCCTTGCCGACCGCTATGCTGCGGTAAACAAGCTTGACAAAAAGTGGCTTAAATACAGTCCCGACGGGAAGATCACTCGTTTTCCATTAAACGGTAAAAATAATACACGCCTGCAGGATAGCCTCCTGCACGAAATGACAACACTTATATTATCAGGCGAGTTTGGTATTGATAAAACCGATAAAAAACTTGGTTTCTTCGAAGTAAATGCTACCATGAAGGATGAAAAGCTGGCTCAACTGTTTTGCACCAGGATGATTAAACAGTCCACTGATTTTTTTATTAGTACCAAAACAAAGCGGCTAAGGAATAATGTGGAGCGACTGCAGCAACGCGCTGACAGTATTGGTGCTATTTTGAACCATAAAACTTACGACTTGTCCAGTGCAAACCAAACATTGCTTGATGTTAACCCCGCTTATACCAGGGCATCAGCCAATGTTGATATAAAAGAACGCGACAAGATTGTCCTGTCCACCGTTTTTTCCGAAACGGTTAAAAACCTTGAATCGAGCAAAACGATGCTCGCACAGGAAACACCAACCGTTCAAATAGTTGATGAACCTGAGTTGCCACTAAAGAAGAACAAACTCAAATATTCTATCGCCATATTAAGTGGCTTAATAATTTCAGGACTATTATTCAGCTTTTATATACTGATAACCCGGAAAAAGCGGGCCTAAAACCTGTATGTTGCGCCAATTACTGCATGAAGATTATAGACCGTGTTATGCGGAATATAATATTGTGATGAATTATAATCTTTTAAAATCCATTCGTAGTTTAACGATTTAACTTCCTCTAAGGTGGCGTTAAATATCAAG
>Ga0105240_10008098_pt1 | contig 15094 bp, 13 predicted proteins | sample KBSC54metaG_FD_80426 | JGI IMG/M metagenome (GOLD analysis project Ga0105240, IMG submission 80426) | Corn rhizosphere microbial communities from Kellogg Biological Station, Michigan, USA - KBS C5-4 metaG | ecosystem: Host-associated > Plants > Roots > Rhizosphere > Soil | place: Michigan, USA... | reverse complement strand
CCTTTGTGAAAGGCATTCTGGATTGGAACCGCAAGCGCTACGGCGTCACTGTTGCGAATGAAGGCAACCTGGCCATCACCACCGGTGTCCATTCCGGCATCATCGCCACCATGCGGGCTTATTCTCCGCCGGGCAGCAAGGTCTTGATGGCGACGCCGATCTACAACGGCTTCTATAGCGATCTCAAAGCCACCAAGACGGTGGCGAATGAAAGCCTGATGAAATACGCCAATCGCAATTGGGAAATCGACTGGGCTGACTTTGAAGCCAAGGCGTCGATGCCCGATACTAAGGTTTCAATCCTCTGCAACCCGCAAAATCCGGTCGGCCGGGTCTGGACGCGCGAGGAACTCACCCGCTATGGCGAAATATGCCTGAAGCACAATGTGCTGGTGCTGTCCGATGAAATCCATTGCGATTTCATCAACAAGGGGCAGAAATTCATCCCCTTCAGCACGCTGCCCAACAAGGCCATCGTGGACAATTCCATATCCTACATGTCCGCCAGCAAATCCTTCTCGCTCGCGGGCATGAAGGTGGCCTGGTTCTTCTCCACCAATCCGGAGGTCTTCAAGGCCACCGCCTTCTACAATCGCACCGACCTCAACACCTTGGGAATGTATGCATCCAAGGCGGCGTATCAGGGCGGCGAGGGGTGGCTGAACCAATGCGTGGATTACATTGATGGCAACCACGTCTTCGCAAATGAATACATCAAAGCGAACATTCCGATGATCAAGGTCGGCAGCAAGCCCGAAGGCACATACTTGACCTGGCTGGATGTCACGGCGGTGGCCGACAAGATCGGCGCACGCAAGATGGCGGACGATGCCAATCAGCAGGCACGTGATGCGGCGATGAAGGCCGGTACCGATTATTCCGGCCGCCAGTCCCTGGAAACTGTCAGGACCTTCACCCCGGAAGACATGATTCAGAAATGGATGGCGAAAAACGCCTTCGTGTATCTGAATGATGGAAGCTCGTATGGATTGGGCGGTGCCAACCACATGCGCATGAATCTGGCGACCTCCCGCCGGACGTTGAAGGCCGCGCTCGACAGCATGGCGGGCACGCTGAAAAACCTGGCGTAACTCAACCGCGTAAAATCCTCCCCAAGGGTGCAGCGGTAGGTGAATTGGCCCGGACCTTCCTAGTGTTCGGGCCAATTTGCCGTCTTTGCCACATCAGAGGCAGGGCGAGATGTCGCAATCGCCGATCGGATTTCTGGGTTTGGGCGTCATGGGCGAGCCCATGGCGTTCAATCTGGCGCGGGCGGGACATCGTGTGCTGGCCTGGACCCGGTCGCCCCGCGGGTTTGATCGGCTGATTTCCGCTGGTGTGGCGATAGAGCCCCACGCCCGCGCGGTGATGGCCGGTGCGGAAACCATCATTCTGATGCTGGCCAACGAACACGCGATCGACGAAGTCCTCGAGCGCGGCACGCCGCAGTTCGGCACCAATGTTTCCGGTCGCACGATTGTGCATATGGGAACGACGTCGGAAAATTATTCTTCCCAATTGGACGCCGATATCCGGGGCTGTGGTGGCTTTTATGTGGAAGCGCCGGTTTCGGGCTCCCGCGGACCGGCGGAAGCAGGCCGCCTGGTTGCGATGCTGGCAGGCGAGGAGGGGGCGGTAAATCGCGTTCGCCCATTTTTGGCGCCGCTTTGCCGCGAAGCGATCTTCTGTGGTCCGGTTCCAAGCGCCCTGACGATGAAGCTGGCGGTCAATCTGTTCTTGATCACGATGGTGACGGGTCTGGCCGAAGCCTTTCATTTTGCCGGGAAAAAGGGACTGGATCTGGCGGCTTTCGAGACCGTTCTCGATAAAACGCCGATGGCAAGCGAAGTGTCCCGGGCGAAGGCGGCAAAGCTCGCCGCCGCCGATTTCGCCCCACACGCCAAGGCATCGGATGTGTTGATGAACAATCGGCTTATTCTCCATTCGGCAAGGATGGGCGATGTCGCGACGCCGTTGCTCGATGTTTGCGGCGCACTTTACGGCGAAGCGGTCGATTTGAGTTTCGGAACCGAAGACATGATTGCCGTCATCAAGGCGGTTGAAGCCCGCCGTCGGCCGGGCAACGGGTATTGAGAATACGGAAGACTTTGTGGCGGCGCCTAACTGATTTCGTCTGGCGCGCCGTATCGGGACAGGTCTTTAATATCGCGTTAGCCTGCCCCGCGCAGGATGCGCGGATGAAAAGCGATCAGCCAAGCGCCAGATTCGGCCGGCGCGGACGAGGGGTGCCGGTTCCCGCATTGTCCACTCCTTCAATCGGAAGGGGCCGGATCCATCTGGCCGGTATTTCCGGGCTGTGCGGGTTTTTGCTGATCATCGCCATTGCCATCTTCTGGACGCTGACTGGAATCATAAAACAGAGCGCGGAAATCACGCGGTCGGAGCAAAGGGTGACTGAAATCGTCAACCAGCCCGTTACGCATCTGCCCCGCTCCGGACCTGTGGCGGTGTTTTCGCCGGGCTGGTTTCATGCAGGGGCGGTAAAGCCGGATTTCAGCAATGCTGATATCCGAACCACCCAAGAATTCCCGTACCAGGGTCACGTCACCTCGGATGTGACCCCTTCCGAAATGTTCGATGGAAGCGAACTCGAATTCAACGCGGCGACAAAATATTTCTATGTCGACAGGGCTTTGCCCAAGAAGAGATTGTCCGGCGCCGAAATGATTGAGATCAACGGCCTTTACCGGATCATCGGACGGAATGAATCTGCCGCAACCGCGCGATGGTTGACGATGGCGGGCCTGATCGTTGTGGGGCTTTGTCTCGCGTTCGCGCTGCTCATGTGGGTGCGCCGCGATAGAGGCCCCGCTGCCGCCTGAGCGGCCTTGCTATGTCTTCAAATGTAGATGATTTGGCTGGGGGACTAGGATTCGAACCTAGACAGGCAGAGTCAGAGTCTGCAGTCCTACCATTAGACGATCCCCCAAAACCGGGGGAAAACCCCTTTGGGACCGCCCGTTTAGACCAGCCCGCCGCCCCTTTCAAGGATGCTTTTGGGCGGCTGTTATTGCTTCCTAATCTGGCCCCGGATCTCGCCATCGGCATAGGCGGCGCTGTGCATGTCGACATAGGTGGTTCCGGCCAGAAGGCTGTCGGCCTGGGCCTTCGTTAATGTCGCCGTGCCGCTGACGGGGGATGCCGACACCGGGACGGACAGAATGATGGCGGCGTTTTCATCGGCTTTGGCGGGGCCATGAAGATCGATTTTGGTGGGCGCGGCGCCGTCATAGGTCAGATAATAGTCCAGCTTTCCCGTCGCGCTGTCATAGCTGAACTGGCCTTCGCCGAAGGCGTCGCTTTTGGTCTGTGGGACGGTATGGCTTCCCAAAAGCTGCGCGGTCAGCGAAACCGTTTGCGCCTGGCCGGGGGTAACCCCGGTCAGCAGGCCCAAAGCTGTCAAAGCAATAATCGCGCGCATGTTTCCCGCCGTCTTATTGGAACAGATCCCAGTTTAACGGGGGGACGCGCCGGCGCAATTGGGTTGCCCGCGCCGCTTTTGCTCATGCTAGCGTCGGGTCGCGGACAGTCCGCACTCTGAGGCGAAATTGCAGCAAAACCGGGCACATTCGAGCGAACGACACGGCGAATCACCCCGGTCGTCCGGTGGGACGGGCCCCTTGCTGGCCGTGCTGGATCTGGGCACCAACAATTGCCGGTTGCTGATCGCCCGCTCCGCCCCGCCCGATAATTTCAAGGTGGTCGATTCCTTCTCTCGGATCGTTCGTCTGGGCGAGGGGGTCGGGGAGAGCGGCCGTCTGTCCGATGACGCCATTCATCGTACCATCGCGGCGTTGAAAATCTGCGCCCAACGCATTTCACGGCATCGCGTCCGCCATGTGCGCGCCATCGCCACCCAAGCGGCGCGCCAGGCGGCCAATACCGACATTCTGATCGCCCGCGCCCGGGACGAGGCGGGAATTGAATTGAATGTTATTTCTCCGGAGGACGAGGCCGATCTCGCCGCGCTGGGCTGTGCGCCCTTGATCGGACGCAAATATCAAGGCGCGCTGATTTTCGACATTGGCGGCGGATCGACGGAAATTGTCTGGCAACAGAAGAATGAAGGCCGGCTGGTGAAGCGCTTTTCCGCGTCGTTGCCGGTGGGGGTGGTGAATCTGGCCGAACAGTATGGCGCCGCCGCTCGCACCCAGGCCGGGTTTGAAACGATGCGCGAGGCCATGCGGGCCCGTTTTGCGCCGCTGGCGGACCAGACGCCGGGCTTTGACCCGGCACACGAACATCTCTTGGGCACATCCGGCACCGTGACGACGCTTGCCGCCATCGCGCTTGAGTTGCCGCGCTACAATCGCGCCAAGGTGGATGCCAGCTGGCATGACACCCCCAAACTGTTGCAAGTGGCGGAGCATATCTCCCGCATGGACACGCTGGCGTTGGCCAAGATCGGTGCGATCGGTGCGGAGCGGGCGGATCTGATGTTGGCGGGCTCGGCCATCTTCGCCGCCATCTGCGCGCTCTGGCCCAGCCCAATGTTGCGCGTGGCGGATCGCGGTTTGCGTGAAGGCATGCTGCGCCAGATGCGCGACGAGCTGTCGGCGCGGCGGCGGAGGGCTTCGGCGTGAAAGGGCCATCGGGATCTGGGCGCGGAGAAGTGCGTGTAAAGGTGAAGAAAAAGCGCGGTCTAAAGGCTTCGTCGCGCGAATGGCTGACGCGCCAGCTCAATGATCCTTATGTCCATGCGGCGAAAGCCAAGGGTTATCGCAGTCGCGCTGCGTTCAAGCTCGTGGACCTGGACGAAAAATTCCACTTCCTCAAAAAAGGCGCGCGCGTCCTGGATCTGGGCTCGGCGCCTGGCGGATGGAGCCAGGTCGCGGCTGCGAAGGGCGCGGTGGTGGTCGCCGCCGATGTTCTGGAGATGGAGGAGTTGCCCGGCGTCACTTTCTTTCGGGCCGATCTTACCGACGCCGATGTACCCGCGATGTTGAAAGATGCGCTGGGCGGTCCGGCCGATCTGGTGCTTACCGATATGGCCGCGCCCACCACCGGCCATCGCGCCACCGATCATTTGCGCACGACCGCCCTGGTCGAGATCGCGCTGGAGGTAGCGGAAGACACGCTGCGTCCGGGCGGAGCTTTTGTCGGCAAGGTTTTCCAAGGGGGCGCGACCAACGAGCTTCTCGCCCGGATCAAAAAATCCTTCCGCGACGTGAAGCATGTGAAGCCGCCATCCAGCCGTTCGGATTCGGTGGAGCTTTATTTGGTGGCGCGGGATTTCAAAAAAACCTCCGGCAAATAATTGCCGGAGGTTTTTCATTTCCAGAAGCGGGCCGCTACGGAGCGGATTTCAAGCTGATCGAGCCGATGCCCGCCGCCACGTTCAGGCCCTTGTTGCCTTCGAAGCTGAGAGGCTGGAGAGCGATGGATTTGTCCAAGCCACCGACCAGGACATTGGCACCCAGGCCGACGCCAACCGTGGCGCTGGCGGAAGCGCCGGCATAATCGCCTTCAAGGGCGCCGGCACGGACGTCAGACGAGGGCGCGAACACGCCCCAAACCAGAACGCCGCCATCGGTGTAGCCGATATCGACGCCGAACTTGGAAATCGAACCAGTGTAATGTTCACGCGGATGATTGCTGGGACGGTAAGTGCAATGCAGATCCTTGGACGATCCAAAGACAAAGCCCCAGCCGCTGGCCACGTTGCAGGTCAGTTCGCCGACCTTGACGCCGTGCGGCGCGGCATTCGCCGTTCCCGCAATGGCCAAGCCGGCAACGGCAATCGCCGTACCCATCAGCAAACGAAATTCCTTTTTCATATTCTTCTCCTTGGAGACAAATCGGGGCCCCGGTTTCATTTCGGGGCTGCGGGACAAGAACGTCCGCCCCCGGCTTCGGTTCCGCTTGGGACCCTGCCGCAAAGCCGCCAAAATTGGCCAAATAGTGGGAAAAACGGGCGGTTCCTGGGGCCTCTTGCGGAATCAGGGAACCGCTGATACAGGCTCGGCGCTCCAAGACGGAGCCGCCCATGAGCAGCAGTCAGACCATCCGCGAAGCCCTTACCTTCGACGATGTTCTTCTGGTGCCCGGCGCCTCCGAAATCCTTCCCGCCCACGCCGATACCCGCACCCGGCTGACCAAGTCGGTCGAGCTGGGAATTCCCCTGATTTCCGCAGCGATGGACACGGTGACCGAGGCGGGATTGGCCATCGCCATGGCCCAGGCCGGCGGCATGGGCGTCATCCATAAAAATCTCAGCATCGAAGAGCAGGCCGAGCAGGTCCGCCGCGTGAAGCGTTTCGAAAGCGGCATGGTGGTCAATCCCGTCACCATCGGCCCGGACGCGACGTTGGCTGATGCTTTGGCGCTGATGGAGCGGCATCGCATCTCCGGCGTGCCGGTGGTGGAATCCCCCAACAGCAAGGGCGCGGGCAAGCTGGTCGGTATTCTCACCAATCGCGATGTGCGCTTCGCCGCAGATCCGCGCCAGCGCGTTTCCGAGCTGATGACCAGGGATAAGCTGGTGACGGTGCGCGAGGGCGTCAAGTCGGACGAAGCCAAACGATTGCTGCACCAGCATCGCATCGAAAAAATTCTGGTCGTGGACGACGCCTACCGCTGCGTCGGCCTGATCACCGTCAAGGATATCGAGAAGGCGCAGAAATATCCCAATTCCTGCAAGGACGAGCGCGGCCGCCTGCGTGTCGCCGCCGCCACCGGCGTGGGAGAGGATGGTTATGCCCGTGCCATGGCCCTGATCGAAGCGGAATGCGATGTGATCATGGTCGATACCGCGCACGGACATTCGCGCGGCGTGCTGGACACGGTCGCGCGCATCAAGAAGGTTTCAAACTACGTTCAGGTCGCGGGCGGCAACATTGCCACCAGCGATGGCGCGAAGGCACTGATCGATGCGGGCGCCGATGCGGTCAAGGTCGGTATCGGCCCAGGCTCGATTTGCACCACCCGCATCGTGGCGGGCGTGGGTGTGCCGCAGCTGACCGCGATCATGGACGCGGTGGAAGCGGCGCATAAAAGCGGAACGCCGGTGATCGCCGATGGCGGCATCAAATATTCCGGCGATCTGGCGAAGGCCCTGGCGGCAGGCGCCAGCGTGGCGATGGTCGGCTCATTGCTGGCGGGCACCGAAGAAAGCCCGGGCGAAGTGTTCCTCTATCAAGGCCGCTCTTATAAGGGCTATCGCGGCATGGGCAGCGTCGGCGCGATGGCGCGCGGATCGGCCGACCGTTATTTCCAGGCCGAAGTGCGTGACGCGCTGAAGCTGGTGCCCGAAGGCGTCGAAGGACAGGTCGCGTACAAAGGCCCCGTCGGCGGCGTGGTGCACCAGATCATCGGCGGATTGCGTGCGGCGATGGGCTATACCGGCTGCAAGACGATCGAGGAATTCCACGGCAAGGCCCAATTCGTGCGCATCACCGGCGCGGGCCTGCGCGAAAGCCATGTCCACGACATCACCGTGACGCGTGAAGCGCCGAACTATCCGGGCGGCGGCGGCTGATCGCGGACATGAACCACGGCATTGGCATCGGCATAAAAGCGATGCCAGCCGGGAAGATGATCGAGCGCGGCTGCGCTTCGTGATCCTGATGGATAAATCGTCCAGGCAGTATTGTAGCGCGCGAGCGTAGCGGACATCGCTTTCGGATCGCCTGCCGCCAATTGGTCGTCATTTTTCAGAAAACCAGCAGGATACATGTCGGTACGTCCATCGATGAAGACCTTCACGCCTTGATGGATCAGATAGCCGCCATAGTCATAGGCGTTGAGTACCGGCTGGGCGCGTAAGCTGGACGGAACGTGCGCCAGTGCGGCAAGCGGGGTGACGCGATCTTCGCTTCGCACATCCGGTAAGACCAGTCGCGCGGCGAGCAAGATCATTGGCAAAGCCGCCAGCACAGGCAGCAACCAGCGCGGGCTGTCCTGATTTTTGGCAGGCCAGGCAGCACCCAATGCGGATGCCGCCAGCAAAGGCGCGACGACCGCGAACAGCATCACATGCCGTGTGTGGCTGAGCGCCAGATAGATCAGCGCCAAGATTAACATCGCGCGCAAAAGGGAGAGCCGTACCTTTCCCGTCATGAAAACAAAGATCATGCCCAGCAGCGCGAACAGGAAGGGCGAGGGGCGGCTGAAATCGCTGGGACCCCATTCGCCGATGGTCGCCAGGCCTGGCATTGCCAGAAGCTTGATGGGGAATAGCAAACCCTCCAATCCCTGCGGATTGATCAGCGCGGCGAGAATGCTGACGGCGATAAAAGAAGCCCAGACTTTGGCGGCGCGGCCGCGGTCCATCACCCATGCTTCCACACCCAACGCTATCGCCAGCGCGAGGCCGAAGGCGAAGCTGCCATGCAAATTGGCCCACACCAGCATGATAGTCGCTAGCCAGAGCGGGGGCGCGGTTCCGCGCTCGCGTGCGTCAATCAGGGCGCTTGTCCAGATCGCCAGCAGCGGCAACGCCAGAAGATGCGGCCGCGCCAGAAGGCTGCTTGCCACGCAAGCCAGTCCCAAAATCGAAACCAGCAATGCGGGAATGAAATCCATTCGCTTTCGCAGCGCGCCTGCGACGCTCGCAGCTGTCACGCCCATCGCCAGAGCAAACACTATGTGCAACCCGGCCCAGCCACCGGCGGCAAAGGCGCCAGCCATCAGAACTTCCGACAGCCATTCATGCGCGTTCCAGGGCGTACCCGCGAAAGTGAAGGTGAAGACGTCGCGCGCTGGCACGGCATGGTGAGCAAGAATCCAGTCCCCCGCTGCCAGATGCCACCAGGTATCGGCGTCGTTGAAGATCTGCGGCAGAAACCCCGCCAGGAGTGCACCGGCGGTAAAAGCGGCAAGGGCAAAAAGGGTGGAGGGTTCACGCATCGCGGACAGAGGCTATAAAGGAAGTCTCAACAACGCGTTTGCCGCTTCAAGGCATTGGGATATCAAGGAAAATGACGCCCGCCGCCCGGCTTCAGGCCGCCATCGAGATCTTAAGCGCTGGCGGCGCCCGGCCGTTGGACCGCCAGCTCAAGGACTGGTTCCGGTCTCACCGCTTTGCCGGGTCCAAGGACCGCCACGCCATTACCGAGCAAGTCTATAACGTCATCCGGCACCGCGCCCGCTTGGCCTGCCGCATGGGCGCGGACGATCCGCGGGCGCTGATGATCGCGGCGGTGCTGGCGGCGGGGGATGCGCCCGAGACTCTATTTACTGGCGGCTATGGGCCTTCGCCGCTCGCGGATGCGGAGCGCGCCGTCATCGCCCGCACGCCGCCGCCAGAGCCGTCCTGGGTATCCGGTGAGTATCCTGCCTGGCTAGAGGAAGAACTAGTAAGGGCGTTCGGGGCGAATCTGGAAACAGAGATGGCGGCGTTTCAGACACGCGCGCCGGTCGATCTGCGCGTCAACACATTGAAAGCCAAGCGCGCCGATGTCATCGCACAATTGCGTGCTGACAATTTTGCTTGTGAAATTCCCGCCGAGCTTGACGACGCCATTCGTTGTTCGCCCGGCGTCAATCTCACGGCCCATCCGCTTTTCACGTCGGGCGCAGTCGAGATTCAAGACTGGGCCGCGCAGCGCGCCGTGGCGCTCAGCGATGCGCAGCCCGGCATGCGCGTGCTCGATCTGGCGGCGGGAGCAGGGGGGAAATCATTGGCGCTTGCTGCCGCGATGCAGAACCGGGGCAGAATTCTGGCCTTCGACGACAAGCCGGAACGATTGGCGCCATTGACGGAGCGGGCCGCGCGCGCGGGCGCGTCCATCATTACCATTGCGCAGGTGAGGGGCGGGCCGCTCTGGGGCAATGGCCGTTTCGATCTGGTGTTCCTGGATGTTCCTTGCAGCGGCAGCGGCACGTGGCGTCGGCAACCGGAATTGAAATGGCGGCTGACGCCCGAGCGCTTGACGGAACTGCAAGCCATTCAAGACTGGCTGTTCGCAGACGGCGCGCGTCACACCGCGCCGGGCGGCAAACTGGTGTACGCCACCTGTTCGATCCTGCCGCGGGAAAATCAGGACCGGGTTGAGGCTTTTCTTTCGGCGCATCCGATGTTCAAGCGCGCGCAGCCTGACTTCCATGCTTCGCCCGCCGCCACTGCAAGCGATGGTTTCTACGCCGCATTCCTGACGCGCGACAGTTGAGTTTTGACTTCAGCGGTATATGTTGATATCAACCATTGAACATTCAACAGGACGCGGCGATGAAACAGACCCTAGTTCCCGCAGAAACGCTGGCGAAGGCCAACACGGCGCATGTGCCCAATGAAAGCGCCGAATATCGCCGCGCCCGCAACGCGCTTCTCGCCGAAGAGATCGAGCTGCGCCGTCATCTCGAGCGGGTGGCGCAGATGCGCCGCGAATTGCCGCCAGGCGGCGCCGTGACGAAGGATTATCGCTTTGAAGGCGAGGCGGGCCCCACGACTTTGGCCGACCTGTTCGGCGATAAGGACACGCTGATCGTCTACAATTTCATGTTCGGTCCTGCGCGCAAGGCAATGTGCCCTAGCTGCACGTCTTTCATGGGAACATGGGAAAAGAAGATGGCCGATATCGAACAGCGCGTCGCTTTTGTGATGGTGGCGCGCTCGCCCATTGCGCGGATTCTGGAAGCCAAAGCCTCGCGAGGCTGGAAAAACCTGAAGATGGTCTCGGATTCCAGCGGCGATTACACCCGCGACTATGTCAGCGCCGAGGACGCGGACATGCCGGGCTATTCGGTCTTCACCCGCAAGGGCGGGACGATCCGACATTTCTGGAGCGGCGAGATGGGCGGCGAAATGTCGGATCCCGGCCAGGACCCGCGCGGCGCCCCGGACTTCGATCCGCTTTGGATACTGCTGGACACCACCCCCGGGGGCCGGGGCACAGACTGGTATCCCAAGCTCAGCTATGGCGGCCCCGCATAGGGCGGCAGAACCTCAGGAAATTCCCATAATTGCCGGGTTTCGCTGGATTTTCTGTATCCAGGCCGTATGGCGGTGGAGCCATATCCGATGTTTATTGGACGCATAGCTGGCGCCGGTGGATTTGACTAAAGTCCCCCCATGAAGTTCCCCTGCGAGTCTCTGATCCTGGCGCTGGTTTTGGCCGCCATGCCCGCTTTGGCTGCTGCGCCCAAGCGGCCGGTGGTGAAGCCGCCCGCGCCCGCCGCTGCACCGGCGCCCGCACTGACCGCCGCCGACCTGATCGGTCAGGCGCAGGCGGCGCAGGCAAAAGGCGAGAAGGAATTGGCGGTCCGGCTGGCGCAGTCCGCTATCGTGGCGAACCCGGCGCTGCCCGCGGCCTATAACGCCTTGGGCGATCTTTATGCCGCCGACGGCGATGCCGATTATGCGCGCTTCTATTATCAAGGCGCTCTCACCATCGATCCCACCGACGCCGATGCGACCAAGGCGATGGCCGCTTTGGAACGTGGCGACAATCAACGCGCCGCAAAGGCAGATACCAACCAACAATGATAATTTCGGCGCAATGACGGTACTGGTTCTCGATTTCGGAAGTCAGGTCACACAACTCATCGCACGGCGGGTCCGCGAAGCGGGCGTCTATTGCGAGATTGTTCCCTACAACAAGGCCGAAGAGGCGCTGGCAAAAAAGCCGCGCGCCATCATCCTGTCGGGCGGGCCCGCCAGCGTCACGGAATCCGATACGCCGCGCGCACCGCAAAAAGTGTTCGAAATGGGCGTGCCGGTGCTGGGCATCTGCTATGGCGAGATGACCATGTCGGCCCAGCTGGGCGGGCGGGTCGAAGCGGGGCATAGCCGCGAATTCGGCCGCGCCGACATCCATGTGCAGCGCCCGTCGCGCTTGCTGGAAGGCCTAGCGGAAAGCGGCAGCGAGCCGGTGTGGATGAGTCATGGCGACAAGATCGTGGCGATCCCGGATGGCTTCCAGGTGATCGCGGCCAGCGAAAGCTCGCCCTTCGCCGCCATCGCGGACGAGGCGCGCCGCTTTTACGGCGTGCAATTCCATCCTGAAGTGGCGCATACGCCGCGCGGCGCAACCATTCTTTCCAACTTCGTGCGCAACATTGCCGGCATTGAGCCGGAATGGAACATGCACGCCTTCCGCGCCGCCATGGTGGAGAAGATCCGCAAGCAGGTCGGTACATCGAAAGTCATTTGCGGCTTGTCAGGCGGGGTGGATTCGTCCGTCGCCGCCGTGTTGATCCATGAAGCGATCGGCGATCAGCTCACTTGCATTTTCGTCGACACCGGCCTGATGCGGGCGGGCGAGGCGGACGAGGTGGTGAACCTGTTCCGTGACCATTACAACATCCCCCTGATCCACGCCGAAGCAGCGGATATGTTTTTGGGGCGGCTCAAAGGCGTCAGCGATCCGGAGCAGAAGCGCAAGATCATCGGCGCGGCTTTCATCGATGTGTTCGACAAAGAAAGCCAAAAGGTGGGTGGGGCCGAATTCCTCGCCCAAGGCACGCTCTATCCCGATGTGATCGAAAGCATTTCGGCGACCGGCGGCCCGTCCGTCACCATCAAGTCGCATCACAATGTCGGCGGCTTGCCCGCCTATATGAAGATGAAGCTGGTCGAGCCCCTGCGTGAACTCTTCAAAGACGAAGTCCGTGCGCTGGGCCGCGAGCTGGGTCTGCCGCCCGCGTTTGTCGGCCGCCATCCCTTTCCAGGGCCCGGTCTTGCCATCCGCATTCCCGGCGAGATCACGGAAGAGAAGCTCGACATCCTGCGCAAAGCGGACGTGGTCTATCTGGACGAAATTCGCAAAGCGGGCCTGTACGATAAGATCTGGCAAGCTTTTGCCGTGCTGCTGCCGGTGCGCACGGTGGGCGTGATGGGCGATGGGCGGACATATGATCATGTCTGCGCGCTGCGTGCCGTCACCTCGTCGGATGGCATGACGGCGGATTATTATCCCTTCGAGCACAGCTTCCTGGGCCGGGTCTCGACCCGCATCGTCAACGAGGTCAAAGGCATCAACCGCGTCGTTTATGATGTGACCTCCAAGCCGCCTGGGACTATCGAGTGGGAGTGAGCCACGACCCGCGTTAGCGGGGCAAATCAGTCCAGTGGACTGATTTGAGTGGCGAACGCGCCGAGCTTAGGCGAGGCGCAAGCGACCCCGATAACTGCTTTCATACCTATTCGCAAAGATCCCATGATCCGCCTCGACAACATCAGCAAACAAAACGGCCATCACCTCCTGTTCGTCGATGCTTCGATGGGCATCCAGAAGGGCGAGAAGGCGGGGCTGGTCGGTCCGAATGGCGCCGGCAAATCGACGATTTTCCGGATCATCGCGGGCCAGGATCAGCCGGACGATGGCCAGGTGACGATCGATCCCGGCATGACCATCGGCTATTTCAGCCAGGATGTCGGGGAAATGTCGGGCCAGAGCGCGGTGGCCGCGGTGATGGATGGCGTGGGACCGGCAAGCGCGCTGGCCGCCGAAATGGCTCAGCTGGAAGCGGCCATGGTCGATCCGGACCGTATGGGCGAGATGGATGCGCTGGTCGAACGTTATGGTGAAGTGCAGCACCGCTTCGAGGAATTGGATGGTTACGCATTGGATGCGCGGGCCCGCGAGGTTCTGGCGGGATTGAGTTTCAGCCAGGAACGCATGGACGGCGATGTCGGCCTGCTCTCCGGCGGCTGGAAGATGCGCGTGGCGCTAGCCCGCATTCTGGTGATGCGGCCTGATGGCATGCTGCTGGACGAGCCCAGCAACCATCTCGACCTGGAGAGCCTGATCTGGCTGGAAGAATTTCTCAAGAATTACGATGGGGCGCTGCTGATGACCTCGCATGATCGCGAGTTCATGAACCGCATCATCGGTAAGGTGGTGGAGATCGATGGCGGCTCGCTCACCACCTATTCGGGCAATTATGATTTCTACGAACAGCAGCGGGCGCTGAGCGAAAAGCAGCGCCAGGCGCAATTCGAGCGTCAGCAGGCGATGCTTGCCAAGGAGATCAAATTCATCGAGCGCTTCAAGGCGCGCGCATCCCATGCCGCTCAGGTCCAGAGCCGGGTCAAGAAACTGGACAAGATCGAGCGGGTGGAAATGCCCCGCCGCCGTGAAGCCGTCCGGTTCGAATTCAAGACGCCGCCGCGCTCGGGCGACGACGTGGCGGGCTTCAAGAATGTTCATAAGGGGTATGGTAGCCAGTCGATCTATGCGGGGCTCGATTTCCAGGTCCGCCGCAAGGAGCGTTGGTGCGTGTTGGGCGCCAACGGCGCAGGTAAATCCACCTTGCTGAAGCTGGTGGCGGGCGCGACCGGGCCGGACCAAGGCACGGTCAATCTCGGCAGCAATGTGAAGATGGGCTATTTCGCCCAGCATTCCATGGATCTGCTGGACGGCGAGGATACGGTGTTCGAATCGCTGGACAAATCATTCCCGCAGGCCGGGCAGGGGGCGTTGCGTTCACTGGCCGGTTGCTTCGGCTTTTCCGGCGATGATGTCGAGAAGACCTGCCGTGTCCTGTCCGGTGGCGAGAAGGCGCGTCTGGTCATGGCCAAGATGTTGTTCGATCCGCCGAATTTCCTGGTGCTCGACGAGCCCACCAACCATTTGGACATGGCGACGAAGGAGATGCTGGTCGCATCCCTGGCGGATTTCGAAGGCACCATGCTGTTCGTTTCGCATGACCGCCACTTCCTGGCGGCGCTTTCGAACCGGGTTCTCGAAGTGACGCCCGAAGGCGTTCATCGGTATGATGGTGGCTACACAAAATATGTGGCCCGCACGGGCCACGAAGCGCCGGGCCTGCACCCCGGCGTTTCGTGATCTTCATTCCACTGGTCCCGCTCAAGCGGCGAGAAGCGCGTCCAACTGATCGAACTGTTCGACGAACCCGCTGGTGCTTCCCAAGGCCATGGCGTCGTCAAGGGCTTTCTTTGACGGATAAAGCTCACGCAGAACGACCGATGTTTCTCCGTTTCTTTCCTCGAACGTCACCGTCGTAACGGCCCCATCTTCGCCGCCATCGTCATTGGTCCAGGCAATGCGGGTGTGCGGGATGACTTCTATGTATCGGCCGAAAAACGCCATAGGCTTTTCCGAAGATGGGTGACCCATTTCCAGCCGATAGGTGCCGCCGGTCCGAATATCCATCTCACAGGAAAGAATGG
>Ga0105240_10008097_pt1 | contig 15095 bp, 11 predicted proteins | sample KBSC54metaG_FD_80426 | JGI IMG/M metagenome (GOLD analysis project Ga0105240, IMG submission 80426) | Corn rhizosphere microbial communities from Kellogg Biological Station, Michigan, USA - KBS C5-4 metaG | ecosystem: Host-associated > Plants > Roots > Rhizosphere > Soil | place: Michigan, USA... | reverse complement strand
GCGACGGGTGTTTTATAGGACATGGGGTAATGTTCATCAATGATCTTTTTTCCGGAGGGGGGCCTGCGGCGGGAGATAAGACAAAGTGGAGAAGCACTTCTGTAGGAAATAAGGTTTCTATCGGCAGCAACGCGACGATCCTCCCTGTGTCCATTTGCGACAATGTCGTCATCGGGGCCGGGGCGGTTGTTACCAAAGATATTACCCGGCCGGGGATCTATGCGGGCAATCCGGCCCGGCTGTTGCGGAACCTGGACGAGTCAGCCAGGACGCCCGGCAAATAAAGTAACCCTTAGCACCAATTATTATGAAAATACCATTTGTAGATCTGTACGCACAGTACCTGAGCATTAAAAGTGAGATAGACGAGGCCATTGGAACTACCATTCGCAATTCGTCCTATATAGGTGGACAGGCAATAAAAGATTTCGAGCAGGCTTTTGCCGCCTATGTTGGCATTGGACATGTGGTGGCCTGCGGCAATGGTACTGACTCGATCGAGATACTGCTGAAGAGCTATGATATAAAAGAGGGTGATGAGGTCATTGTGCCGGCCATATCGTGGATATCCACTTCGGAGGCTGTAAGCTCGGTGGGAGCGACACCTGTCTTTGTCGATATCGACAGGGATCATTTCACCATCGACCCGCGCCTGATCGAGAAGGCTATCACACCGAGGACAAAAGCTATTATACCCGTGCATCTATATGGGCAGCCTGCGGATATGCCGGCGATCATGAGCATTGCCGAAAAGCATGGATTGATCGTGATAGAGGATTGTGCTCAATCACATGGGGCTAAGATCGGGGGACGTACGATCGGGACTATTGGTCATGCGGCCAGCTTTAGCTTCTATCCGGGGAAAAATCTGGGAGCATATGGCGATGCCGGCGCCATGGCTACGAACGACCCTGCCATCGCGGAAAAGGCGAGGATGATCGCCCAGCATGGGCAGAAAGGCAAGCACAACCATCTTATCGAAGGGCGCAACAGCCGGCTGGATGGACTGCAGGCTGCGATCCTGCTGGCCAAGCTGCCTCATCTCGAAAAATGGACGGAGGCAAGGATCGCCATCGCGGGTCTGTACAGTCAGCTACTCAAAGATTCCGGCGTCGATATTCCTCTTGTAAGAAAGGAAGCCCGTCATGTATTCCATTTATATGTCATTCGCACGGACCACCGGGAACAGCTCCAGCAAAAGCTGAGTGCGGCCGGTGTGGAAACGGCTGTTCACTATCCTACCGCCCTCCCCTTCCTTCCCTGCTACCGGCAGCGGCAATATCGTTGCGAAGATTTTCCTGTGGCCTACGCTTATCAGTCAACTATTCTTTCGCTGCCTTTGTTCCCCGAATTGCAGGAGGAATCTGTCCGGTACGTAACTTCTTTAATTAAATAGCCTACCATCGTGTCCAACCCTCCGAAGAATATTGTTGTCCTTTCCACTGAGCCATGGGGAAAAATGCTGCTAAGCAAGATGCATTATGCCATCGAGCTGGCGGAAAAAGGCAATAGGGTCTTTTTTGTCAATCCTCCGACGGAGGGTGACGGGGCTCTGGTCAGCCGTGGCGAGACCATGCTGGATGGGAAGCTGACGCTTATCAACACGCGGATGATCAGGGGTGCGCTTTTTTTCAGGCATAAATTCTTCCCTGTGTATAAGATGATGACGCGCCGGTATGTAAAAGGGATACGCGCCATTGCAGGCGGCGCTATCGATGAGGTATGGAGCTTCAATCCACATGTCTATATAGATCTTCGTGCTTTCAAGGCGGGGAAGAGCATCCTGCTGATATATGATTTTTATAAGGGCGATCATATTTTCAAGGCGGCGGAGAGTGCGGACGGCATCGTTACCATTTCGTCGGTGATATTGGAATATTACAAACAGACCACTCCGGCAAAGCTCCTGTTACAGCATGGGCTGGGCAAGCATTTTGAAGCCAGGAGCATGGAGAAGATAGAGAGAAGGGAGTTCAGGCCTCAGCTTAATGGCGGGATCAAGGTGGGCTATGTAGGTAATTTGCTGCGGGTGGGTATGAATACGGAGATAGCCCGGCAGATCATTGTGAAGCATCCTGAGATAGAGTTTCATTTTTGGGGACCCAGTTCCCTGAAGGACAATAATGTGAATGGCACCGGCGCAACTATTCCGGAGGACCTGGTTACATTCGTTAAATTTTTGGAGGAGAAAAAGAATGTCGTTTTGCACGGTGTGGCGGGACAGGAAGCGTTGTCGAAAGGGCTGTCGGAGATGGATGCATTTTTGTTCCTCTATTCACCCAGGACGGAAATGAATTCCGCCAGCAATGCGCATAAGCTGCTGGAATATCTCAGCACGGGCAAGGTGACTGTTTCCACTCATGTGTCGAACTATTCCGGGACGGACCTGCTGGTCATGTGTGAAAAAGAGGAGGAGGAGAAGCTCCCAGCCTTATTCGACCAGGTAGTGGAAAATCTCGCGTTGTACAATGGGGAGGAGCAGCAGCGCAGACGTATGGATTTTGCTTTGGACAATACCTATAGCCGGCAGATAGACAGGATCAGACATTTTATTCACCAGTAGCAATCAATCATTCACCAGCAGTCCACCGGCATGCGGAATATCTGTATTATAACCACGCGACACATCAGCTATAATCCCCGTGTATTGAAGGAGGCGGATGTCCTGTCCGCGAATGGGTATGATGTTACGGTTGTCGCGGTGAGCAACAATGCTGTCCTGCGTGGCTTTGACGAGCAGTTGATGAAGGCGAGGAAATGGAAGTTACGGACGGTGAATTATAGCCGCGGGCAGGAGAAGATGCGATGGATGTATCTATCTCTTCGTCAGCGGGTCTTTCTTTTTCTCTCCCGGGTGACATATCGGTGGGGCATTGCGGAACGGGCTGCGGAAAAGGCGTTTGACGGGCTGGTGGCCCTGGCGTGTGCGGAGAAGGCGGATCTTTATATCGCGCATCATGTGGAAGCGCTGGGAGCCGGCTATAAGGCGGCCCGCAGGAATCAGGCGGTGTTCGGGTTTGACGCGGAGGACTTTCATACGGGGATGAATGAATCTACTTCTTCAGTAACTGCGGACGGGCTCACATACTTTCTCGAGAAAAAATACCTTGGTTATTGCCGACATATGACGGCGGCTTCGAAGCTGATGGCGGAGGCGTACCGGGATAAATACGGTGTATCTCTTCCGGTGACGATATTGAATGTATTCCCGATGGAGGCGTTGCCGGTGAAAGAGGTGAATGATCCTGTGCGATTCCACTGGTATTCCCAGGTGATAGGGCCGAACAGGGGGATCGAGGTGTTGCTGGAGGCGGCGGCTATGATAAAGCTGCCTTTCGAGATACATCTGAGAGGTAGCATGTATAACGATAGATACAAGGATACATTGACTGATATCTGTCATCGTGCGGGTATCGGTCAGCAGGTATTTTTTCATGATCCGATACAGCCGGAGCAGATCATCCCGGATGGGAACAATTATGATGTAGGGCTTGCGCTGGAGTCGGCAATATCAATGAACAGAAATATTTGTGTTACCAACAAGGTCTTTTCCTACCTGATGTCGCGCATGGCCATCATCGGCACGGATACGGAAGGACAAAAAGACATCTTTACTCATTTCCCGGAGGCGGTGGTGGTGTGCAGGATGAATGACGCTGAGGACCTGGCGAGGGCGATGACGGTTTTTATCCGGGACAGGGAGAGGCTGAAGAAGGCGAAGCAGGCTGCGGAAATGGCAGCGCGGGAGCAGTTCAATTGGGAGAAGGAGTCGAAAAAATTATTACAAGCTATTCAATATAATCTTTAATGCCCGGGAAGATACTTATTATAACACCTCATTTTCCACCGTCCAACCTGGCTGCCGTACACCGTTCGAGGCTGTTTGCACAGCATCTGCCCGCATTTGGCTGGGAGCCTGTGATCCTTACCGTCGATGAGAAGCATTATGAAGAGAAGCTGGACCCGGACATTGCCCGTCTGCTGCCTGCGGGACTTCGGATCGAGAAGGTGAGGGCTTTTCCGCTGACACGTCCGCGGTTGGTGGGGGATCTGGGGCTGCGGGCTTTTCTGCAGCTGTACAAAAGGGCCAAAAGGCTTATAAAGCAGGAGAAGATCGACTTTTTATATATTCCCATTCCTTCTTTTTATGCGGCACTGCTGGGGAGGTGGCTGCATGCTTCCACGGGAGTCCGGTACGGTATCGACTATATCGATCCATGGGTGCATAAGTTCCCGGGCAGCGATAAAAAATTTTCGAGACATTGGTTTAGCTGGAAGCTGGCGAGCATGCTGGAGCCGATTGCGGTGAAGAATGCGTCCCTTATCACGGGTGTTGCAGAAGGGTATTACAAAGGCGTGCAGGAGCGGAATCCGGCATTGTCCGGCACTTGTCTTTTCGGGGCCATGCCCTATGGCGGTGAGGCGGCTGATCATGAAAAGGTCAAGGAATTGAAGGCGGGTCCATATCTGTTCCGGCAAACGCAGGGGAAGACGCGTCTGGTTTATGCGGGCGCCATGCTGCCCAAGGCCTATGGGCCTTTGGAGGCTATCATGCAGGCAATGGCAAAAAACCCTTTGTTGTTCGAGGACCTGGAGATCTATTTTATCGGGACGGGAGGAACGCTCGAAGACCTCAATGGATATTGTACCAAACCGCTGGCGGATAAGTACGGGCTGTGGGAGAAGGTCGTTTTCGAGCATCCGAAGCGCATACCTTACCTGGATGTGCTGGTGCATCTGGATGCTGCCGCTGGGGTATTTATACTGGGAAGTACCGAACCACATTATACACCTTCCAAGGTATACCAGGGAGTGCTGAGCAGGAAACCGATCCTGGCCGTGCTGCACGCCCAAAGTTCAGCCTGTGAGGTCATCAGGGCGACGGGTGCGGGCATCGTGCTGGCCTTTGATGGGGAGGAAGGCGTGTCACAGATAGCCAATAAATTCGTACCTGTCTACGATGAGTATATTCGTTTTAAGAAGGATTTTTCGCCGGACAGGGTCGATTACGGTGCGTTCGAAAAATTTTCTGCAAGAGCTGTTACCCATAAACTGGTGGAGCTGCTCGATAAAATCATTGCAGCATGAGATCCGAAGACAAAGGAATGGTTTATGTAAAGTTCCCGCTGACCGGTCTGGGGAATATGCTGCTGACATGGTCGAGGGGATTTCTTTTTGCCCGGCTGAATGGCCTGGAAATGGTCACATCGGGCTGGGGGGCGATAAGATGGGGATCATGGCTGCGATGGGAAAGGAAGAAAAGGATGTATGGGGGCTATTTTAAGGAGGATAATTTCTGGAAGAAAAGGAGAATAGCCCGAAGGGCGAAGGCTGCGCGGCTGGTTGTCGAGCCCGTGGTTGAAAAATATCCGGGTGTTGCAGGGGCCGATACGGTCTTTCTTTTTAATGAAGTGTCTCCCGGGCAGGACCTGTTTGGGCCTATGCGGTCACACCGGGAGCTTATCCGGCAGGGTATCATCGACATGTTGTCACCCCGCCTGGCGCGGCAGCTGGAAGGATATACTGATCCGGCTATTTCGCTCCATATCCGGCGTGGTGATTTCAAGTTAGGCAATCCCATTACGCCTTTGGCGTTTTTTATCGATGCGATCAAGCTGGCGCGGGAGGCATCGGGGCGTTGTCTTCCGGTGATGGTATTTACGGATGCGGCTCCTTCGGAAATAAGGGAGGTGCTGGAGCTGCCCGAAGTGAGTATGGCGACAGAAAAGGCGGATATATTGGATATCCTTTTAATGGGTCGCAGCAGGATGATCGTATTGTCGAGGAGCAGCACCTTCAGCTATTGGGGTGCATTCCTCTCGGATGGCATTGTGGTGAGACCTTCCGAGGACTGGCAGGGGTATATCCGTCCTGAGGATGTCAATGCCCGTGTATTCGAGGGTAAGGTTAATTTTGATGATGAAATGTCCGTGATGGGGCTGAGAAGGGCACTAGCCGGGCATACATGGTAAGAGCTATCTTTGCGGTGTGAAAATGTCGATCGAGCATGACTAAGAACAGGTTCATATTCCTTATACTAAGCCTGGCGGTATTTACATACATGTATGTGACTTCCGCGCAAGGTGGGTATGAATCATTTTCTGTTGCCCTGCTGACATTCGTCTTTTTGGACTTCCTGGACAATCTTGGGAAGAAGGTAGTGGTCCTGGATATTGCGGTGATACTCGCCGTATTCACCTGGCTGGTAATGCCGGTGATCTTTTACACGTACTATACGAAGGCTAATCATCTGGCCAGGATCTTTTATAAGTACATGCCTATTCCTGCCGATGATTATTTTTCTTTTGCTGTGCCGGGCACGCTGGCGATGATCATTGGGTTCAAGATCAGGCTGGCGAAGCTGGAGATCAATGAAAGGCCGCTGGAGTTCAGGGCCAAACTAGATAATTTCTTCAAAGGGAAGGCCAGGAGCGGGTTCATACTGATCGGGATCAGTTTTGTATCAGGATTTTTTTTGAAATTAGCGCCTGCTTCGCTGGGGCGCGTGGTAGGTCTGATGATGCACCTGGGTTATGTAGGGGTGTTCTATATATTCTTTTCCGGGCATAAGCACCGTATCAAGATCCTCATAGGGATATTGTCCGTACTGCTGATCGAGTCCATTGCCCAGGGTATGTTTGGGGAGCTGGTATATCTGATGGCCATCTTCTATATCCTGATCGCTTTATACAGCAAGCAGCAGTCTTTGACGAGAAAATTAGTTGTCACCGTTTGTGGTCTGCTTATCATTGCGCTGATCCAAAGTGTGAAATCCGACTACAGGAAGGTGGCCTGGGTCAGCGGGGGGGATGCGGGATATTTTATGGAGCTGGTGGCGAGAAATGCGTTAAATCCGTCCAACATACTACAAAAAGACATATTGTATGGCCAGGCTGTTCGTCTGAACCAGGGTTGGCTCATCGCCGTGACAATGGACCGGGTGCCACGGAGATTTGAATATGCTTATGGCGAGACGATCTGGCTATCGCTGGCTGCTGCCGTCATACCGCGAATTGTCTGGCCCGACAAGCCGGAGGCGGGTGGAAAGTATAATCTCAAGCGATTTTGGGGATATACTCTGAGAGGATATAGTATGAATATCGGTCCGATCGGCGAGGCATATGCCAACTTCGGCAGAACAGGGGGGATCATATTCATGTTCTTTTACGGGCTCTTTTTTAATCTGATACTTACTTCATTGCTCCGATGGTGCGAAAGAAGGCCGTCGGTGCTGTGTTGGATACCGCTTCTTTTCTTTTATGCCGTGGTGGTGGAGACGGATATCCTTACTTCTATAGGATCCATCACAACCGGGTTGATATTTATGTTCATTTTTATCCGTCTGTTCAAGTATATAACAAAGATCAGCTTATGACCGTGGCGTTCGTTTTCCGCAAGAAGAACCCTATTTTTTTCAGTATCGAGAGAGTTTTTGACAGAATAGAAAAGGAGCTGCGGAACGGTATGACCATTGTCCGGATGGTGGCTCCCGAAAAGGGGATATCGTGGAAGAATGTGGGTGCCATACGGAAGATGCGTGCATCCGGCGAGGCTGATGTTTACCATATCACGGGTGACATCCATTATGCGACTTTTGCGCTTCCCCGGCGGCGTACGCTGCTGACAATCCATGACTGTGTATTTCTGTATCAAACAACTGGTTTGAAGCGCCTGGTTTTGAAAAAGCTGTTGCTTGACTGGCCTGTCCGGCGCTGTGCGCTGGTAACCACCATTTCCGAAGCCACGCGGCAGGATATATTAAAGAGTACCGGCTGCTCCCCCGACAAGGTGGTTGTCATTCCCAATCCACTGAATGATCGTATTACATTCAGCCCTTATGTATTTCATCGCGAGATGCCGGTGTTATTGTTTATCGGGTCCACACCCAATAAAAATCTTTTGAGGGTGATACCGGCGCTGGAGGGTATTGCCTGTGTACTGCATATCGTCGGGGAGATCAGTGAGGAGGCAGCGGAGCTGTTGAAAAAGCACCGGGTGAACCATCGCAAGGAGATGGGATTAAGCGATGCCGAGCTTGCCGGGGCATATGCGGCGTGTGATGTTGTATTATTCCCTTCTACGTTTGAAGGTTTTGGTCTGCCCATTCTCGAGGCGCAGCAGGCGGGCAGGCCCGTGATCACCAGCCGACTCAGCCCGATGCAGGATGTGGCGGGTGAAGGAGCCAGTCTGGTGGACCCTTACTCGATCGAGTCTATCCGGGAAGGAATATTGAAAGTGATACAGGACGAGGGGTACAGGAAGCAATTGATCGACGCGGGTTTGCAGAATACTCAAAGATTTGATGTAAAGACCATTGCCCAACAATATACCAGGTGCTACCAGACGTTATTGTCCTATTGACGGGCGGCACGGGACGTGCCGCTCTTTGAGAACGAACCACAGGTTCGTTGTCCGAAGGACAGACATCAAATCTTTCCGGAAAACGGGTTACATTTTCAAGAGACCCGTTTTCCGGACATACTAAAAACAGTGTTTATGTGCGGGATTGCCGGGATTTTGAATTTTTCTACTATACAGCCTGAAATGGAGGCCGTTCACCGGATGACGGATGCGATGGCCCATCGCGGGCCCGATGCGGTGGGTACATATGCGGATGGTCCTTTGACGTTCGGGCATCTGCGACTTTCCATAATCGATCTTTCTTCTGCCGCTAATCAACCTTTTACGGACAATTCGGGGCGGTATGTCATTGTGTTCAATGGCGAGATATATAATTACAACGAGGTCAAGCGACAGCTGAAGGAATATGCTTTCCGGACCACCAGCGATACGGAGATGATCATAGCTGCTTATGCCACCTGGGGGCCTGACTGTCTCACATATTTCAGGGGCATGTATGCTTTTGCCATATGGGATAAGCAGGAGCGGGAGCTGTTCGTTGTCCGGGACAGGCTGGGGGTGAAGCCGCTGTATTATTTTTCGGATGGGCAGCGGCTGATATTTGCTTCGGAGCAGCGGGCGATCCTTGCAACGGGGTGGGTGGAGAAAAAGGCCGATCCTGATGCGTTGCTGGATTATTTCAGCTATCAGTCGGTGAGCTATCCCTATTCGATGGTGAAGGGGATACGGCAGCTGGAAGCGGGGGCCTGGATGAAGATAAAGAATGGCAGCATCGAGACGAAGGTTTACTGGGATGTGACCAGTACCCGTGCCGACTTTGATTTTTCGGATGGTGCGGCTGTCAGGAAAAGGATACGTGAGCTGATGCTGCAATCCGTGGAAAGGCGGCTGGTGAGCGATGTACCTGTAGGCGCATTTCTTTCCGGTGGTATCGATAGCAGCGCCGTGGTGGGTTTGATGGCGGAGGCCGGGGATGCGCGGCCCAACACGTTCAATATTTGTTTTGAGGAAGAGGAGTACGATGAGTCTGCCTATGCGGAGATCATCGCCCGTAAGTTCAATACACATCATACCCGGCTCCTGCTCAAGCCGACGGTATTTCTTGACGAGCTAAAGAATGGGCTGGATGCGCTGGATATTCCCAGCGGGGATGGGATCAACACCTATGTTGTATCCAAGGCCATACGGCAGAGCGGTATGACCGTCGCATTGTCGGGCGCGGGCGGGGATGAGCTGTTCGCGGGTTATCCGTTCTTCGATCAATATCTCCGGTTGAGGAGCATGGGTGGCCTGTGGAAGCTGCCACGTGGGATGCGTAAGGCATTTGCCAGCGTACTGTCGGGGGGGCAGAGCTATGGAAAGAAGGCCCGGATGGGTCAGATGCTGCGAGGCCCCGGGAATGGTATCGACCAGCTGTATCCTGTGTTCCGACAGATCATCAGTCCGGCGCTGCTTGGAGAGCTCACTACGCTGGATGTGTGCGGCAGTAAAGGCGGGGCGATCGGGAGAGCGCTGGCGGGCAGGAGCGTATCGTTGGATAAATTGCCGTTGTTAAGCCAGGTGTCGGCTGCGGAATATTTGGGATATACACAGCATACGCTGTTGAAGGATACGGATCAGATGAGCATGGCGGTGTCGCTGGAGGTCCGGGAGCCTTATTTTGACCAGGACCTGGTGGAATTTGTGCTGGCGATACCGGATGAGCTCAAAAAGCCCGTGTATCCGAAGAGTCTGCTGGTGGAATCTTTAAAGCCCCTGCTGCCGGATGAGATCGTTCATCGGAAGAAGAAAGGTTTTTTATTTCCCTGGGAGCTGTGGCTGCGTAATGAGCTGCGAGCATTCGGGGAGACACATATCAAAAGGATGGCGGAGCGGCCGTTCATAAAATCCGATGCCCTGCTGGGTCAATGGAAAAGATTTTTAGCAGGGGACAAGAACATCCGCTGGGCAGAACTTTGGCTCTTTATCGTATTGGAATACTGGCTGGAAAAAAACGGTGTGGAGTGCTAAGAAAAACGGGGACACTTCACCGACATGACAAGTAAGATGAAAAAGCTGGCTATTGTTTCCTCTCATCCTATTCAATATAATGCGCCCCTGTTCCGGCAATTGAGCGGGGGTCAGGAGGTCGGTGTCAGGGTATTTTACACTTGGGAGCAATCTCAGGCCGGCAGGAAATTCGATCCGGATTTTGGCAAGGACATCGAGTGGGACATTCCGTTGCTGGAAGGGTACGAATATCAATTTGTAAAGAATATTTCCACTGATCCCGGAACGCATCATTTCAAGGGGCTGGTCAATCCAACATTGAACCAGGAAATTGTTGCGTGGGGTCCCGATGCAGTCCTGGTATTCGGCTGGAGCTTCGACAGTCATTTAAAGTGTTTAAGATATTTTCACGGAAGGGCGCCTGTATTTTTCAGGGGTGATTCCACCCTACTGGATGAGCAGGCCGGTATTAAAAGACAGCTGCGACGCTGGTTCCTCAAATGGGTATACAGGCATGTGGATGTGGCGTTGTATGTTGGCGAGCATAACAAAGAATACTTTCTGAAGCATGGGCTTCGGGAGAGGCAGCTGGTAAAGGCTCCGCATGCGGTGGACAATGAGCGATTTGCCGGGGGGAAGACCAACGAGGACTATGCTGTCCGGGCGGCGCAATGGCGTAGGGAGATGGGAGTTGGTGAAAATGAGCTGGTGGTGCTTTTTGCGGGAAAGATGGAGCCAAAGAAGGACCCGTTGTTTTTGCTGGAGCTGGCAGCCCGGGTCCCTGATCCGCGGCTCAGGATCATATTGGTGGGGAATGGGGTATTGGAGGGTGAGCTAAAGCAGGCTGCGGCCGGCGATGCGCGGATCCTTTTCCTGGATTTTCAGAACCAGGGGATGATGCCGGTGGTCTACAGGCTGGCGGAAATATTTATACTACCGTCACGGGGGCCTGGCGAGACCTGGGGTTTGGCAGTCAATGAAGCGATGGCCTGTGGCCGTGCGGTCGGTATGTCCTCAAAGGCCGGTGGCGCTATCGACCTTGTAGAGGAAGGAGTGAACGGTATTATTTTTAAACCGGGTGATGTGGAGAAATGCGGTGTATGGATCGACACCCTGTTGGAGGACAGGCGGAAGCTGGTGGAAATGCAGCAGCGGTCCGGGGAAAGGATCGGTCAATTCTCTTATGAACATATTGTAGATGCCATCCGGCAGTTGATGACAACGGTATAACCATGCAGAAAAAAAAGGTCCTGGTATTAGTGGATTGGTTTGCTCCCGGCTATAAGGCAGGGGGGCCGATACAGTCCTGTGTAAATTTCTCTTTTGCCATGAAGAACGATCTGGCTATACATGTGCTGACTACGGATACAGATCACAGTGAGACCAGGCCTTATGAGGGGATACCTGCGGGAGAATGGATCACCAATCTGCATCCCGATATAAAAGTGAACTATCTGAAAAAGGCGACCCTGAAGGCCGGGGTGCTGAAAAAGGAGATCATGGCGGTGGATGCGGATTATGTCTATTTGAATCATCTGTTCTCTCCTCTTTTTGTCGTTTATCCTTTGTGGCTGAAGTTCAGAGGCAGGTTGAAAAGTGAGATCGTGCTTTGTCCACGGGGGGCGTTATATGACAGCGCGCTGGCGGTGAAGCCCTGGAAAAAGACACCCTTTCTGAAGCTATTCCGATGGATGGGTATTCATAATAAGATCATTTTTCATGCAACGAATGAGCGGGAGCGGACTGCCATTCTGCAATATTTTCCGGGCAGCAGGGTGGTGATAGCGGACAACCTCCCGAATTGCAATCAGCCGGTGTTCCGAAGCTATCCCAAGGAAAAGGGGGTGGTAAAATGCATATTTATTGCGCGTATCGTCTCTATCAAGAACCTGTTGTTCTTTTTACGGGTGCTGGAGAAAGTCGGCGCCCGGGTGGAGCTTTCTGTTGTCGGACCGGCGGAGGACAAGGCTTATTGGAATGAATGCCAGGAAAAGATAGCGCAGCTGCCGTCCAATGTCCGGGTGAACTATTTAGGACCCCGGCGGAATGATGAGCTCATGCCCATTCTGCAGGAGCGTCATATATTCGTGTTGCCGACCACTGGTGAGAATTTCGGGCATTCCATCTTTGAAGCGCTTTTGGCGGGCCGGCCAGTCCTGATCAGCGATCAGACCCCCTGGCTGGGGCTTCCTGCCCGAAAGGCGGGTTGGGACCTGCCGTTGAGTGAACCCGATGCCTTTGTCCGGGTAGTGGAGGAGGTGGCAGGCTGGGACCAGGCCCGGTGGGACGAATGGGCGGCATCAGCCTGGGAATATGCCCGTCAATTCATAGAAAACCCTGAACTTCAGCGCCAATACCTCAAGCTATTCCCATGAGCAGCCTTTCACGCAAACAAGTCGATAATTCGTCCTACCGGACGACCATTGCAATTGGGGCTTCCATGCCAAAGCAGATCGTCTGGTATTTTGTGAATATTATTTTCTTCAAAAATTCGTTTAATATTCTTTCGTCATGGAAGGTAACTTTGTTGAAGCTTTTTGGCGCCCGTCTGGGCAAAGGGGTGGTGATAAAGCCTTCGGTAAACATTAAATTCCCTTGGAAACTGCAGATAGGTGATCACTCCTGGATCGGGGAGGACGTATGGATCGACAACCTTTCCGATGTCATTATCGGCAATAATGTCACTCTTTCGCAGGGATGTCTGTTGCTGACCGGCAGTCATGATCATGCCAGCACGCGGTTCGAGTTCCTTGCCTTTCCTATCGTCCTGGAGGACGGGGTGTGGATCGGGGCCAGGGCCGTGGTGGGGGGCGGAGTCACCTGCCGAAGCCATAGTATACTGGGTATCAACTCTGTAGCCGAGAAGGAACTGGAGGCGTACACCATTTACAAGGGCAATCCCGCGGTGCCTGTCATGACGAGGAATATATTCTGAACAACCAACCAATATTTTGAATACAAAGACCAAAACGATCAACCATAAGACCCTCAAGGATGCCTTGAGGATCAGGAAGGTGGAGGAGAAGTTCCTGGAACTTTTCTCGCAGGGGAAGCTTAATGGGACGGTCCATACTTGTGTCGGGCAGGAGTTCTCTGCCCTTGCTTTTGCGGGGCAGCTGAAGAAGAAGGACTTTGTCTTTTCCAATCACCGGTGTCATGGGCATTATATCGCCTTTACGGGGGATGTGAGGGGGTTGCTGGCCGAGCTGCTGGGCAAGGCTTCGGGGACCTGCGGGGGGATTGGCAGCAGTCAGCATCTGTGTCATAATAATTTTTTCTCCAATGGCATACAGGGGGGGATCGTACCTGTGGCGGCGGGTTATTCGCTGGGCAATAAGCTCAGACAGAATGGGGCCATTGGGGTGGTATTTATCGGGGATGGTACGTTGGGGGAAGGCGCTTTGTATGAGACGATGAACATCATTTCCAAATGGGAGATACCGTTGTTGATCGTCTGTGAGAATAATTTTTACGCTCAATCCACTCCGCAGCAGGTGAACCTGGCCGGGGATATTCTTTCGAGGGCGAGGGCGTTTGGCATCCATACGGGGCAGGGGGCGACATCGCGACCCGAGGAGCTGATGGAGAAAGCGCAACAGGCCATCGACTATGTGCGCGGAGAGATAAAGCCCTGTTTTTTCCTTGTGGAGACCTACCGGCTGAATGCTCATTCCAAAGGGGATGATGACCGCGACCCGGCTGAGGTGGCGAGTTTTAGCGAAAAAGATTTTTTGAATATTTTCCAAAGTGAATCACCGTCTTATTACCAAATGTATAAGGAGGGTGTCGACGAGGAAGTGGATTCGCTTGTGCAGGAGATCCTGCAGGAAGAGGAGCTTCCCCTGGAAAGGTATCACCAGCCGGAGGAGGTTGTCACTAATGACAGCTGGGTGCCGTTGGAAGCTATCAATAAGCGGCAGGTGGAGCTGCTCAACCAGTTCTTCCGGAGGATAGAGAGCGATGAGCGAATGGTGTTCTTAGGTGAGGATGTCCTGTCGCCTTATGGCGGCGCTTTCAAGGTGGCCAAGGACCTTTCTTTTCTCCGGCCCGACCGGGTATTTTCCACGCCTATCTCCGAGGCGGCGTTGACGGGGATCTCAAATGGTCTGGCGCTTAATGGATTCAAGCCTTTTGCCGAGATCATGTTTGGGGATTTTATGACCCTGGCCTTTGATCAGATCGTCAATCATGCTTCGAAGTTCCATCATATGTTCAATAAGAAGGTGAGCTGTCCTGTAGTGGTGAGGACGCCGATGGGTGGACGAAGGGGTTATGGTCCCACGCATTCCCAGACACTGGACAAGTTCCTGGTAGGCATCGATAATGTAAAGACTGTGGCATTGCATACGCTGATGGACCCGGCTACTATCTATAAGGCTGTGTATGAGGAACAGCATCCTGTCATCGTCATCGAGAACAAGACTGATTATGGGAAGAAGATCGCGCAGCATCAGTGGAAGAATTTTGTGTACGAACGTAATGGGGATGTTTTTCCTGTTGTGCGGGTGCGACCGGCGGCCTCTGCTCCTACCCTTACGATCGTGACGTATGGGGGGATGGCGGATGTGGTAGCGGGTATGCTGGAGCAGGTGTTTATGGATGCGGACCTGAAGCCAGAGCTGATCATTCCGTCGCTGATCTCACATTTGCCGGTGGACCTGGTGGCGGCGTCTGCCGCGGGTACGGGACGGCTGCTGGTGATAGAGGAGGGGTCGGGTTTTGCCGGCGTCGGGAGCGAGCTGATC
>Ga0105240_10008094_pt1 | contig 15100 bp, 13 predicted proteins | sample KBSC54metaG_FD_80426 | JGI IMG/M metagenome (GOLD analysis project Ga0105240, IMG submission 80426) | Corn rhizosphere microbial communities from Kellogg Biological Station, Michigan, USA - KBS C5-4 metaG | ecosystem: Host-associated > Plants > Roots > Rhizosphere > Soil | place: Michigan, USA... | reverse complement strand
GACCATCATCGCCACCGCGCTGATCGACACCGGCAGCCGGATGGACGAAGTGATCTTCGAGGAATTCAAGGGCACCGGCAACAGCGAAATCCATCTTGATCGCCGGCTGTACGAAAAGCGCGTGTTCCCCTCGATCCAGCTCAACCGAAGCGGCACGCGCCGCGAAGAACTCCTGCTCGCCCCCGAGATCCTGCAGAAGACCCGCATCCTGCGCCAGTTCATGTACAACATGGACGAGATCGAGGCGATGGAGATGGTGCTGAAGTCCATGAAGGCGACCAAGTCCAACGTCGAGTTCTTCGACATGATGCGCAGGGGCGGCTAGGTCGTGCGGGAACGCAAAAATGTATAATTGCAGGTTCCGCGGAAAGTAGCCCAGACGGTCTGGTCCGGCTCCCGCACCGAAGCTCAAGGAAGATCATGAAAGAAGGCATCCACCCCAACTACCGCGACGTGCTGTTCGTGGACCTGTCCAACGGGTTCAAGTTCGTGACGCGCTCGTGCGTTCAGACCAAGGAAACCGGCAAGACCGACGACGGCCGCGAGCTGCCGCTGTTCAAGCTGGACACCTCCAGCGAATCGCACCCCTTCTATACCGGCACGCAGAAGTCGGTGAACGACATGGGTGGCCGCGTCGACAAGTTCTTCAAGAAATTCGGCAAGGCGCCGGCCAAGGCCGAGACCGCCGAGAAGACACCCGCCAAGTAAGCGGCGCTACGCCCAAAGCGAAGGCAGCCCGGGTCACCGCGCTGCCTTTTGTTTTGGATAATCCCCCGGTGACCCAGCCCACCCCCGCCATCGTCAGCCAGGAGGCGGTGCGCCGCTTGCCGCGCGTGGCGCTACTGCTGCTATGTGTGGCGTACGTCGTGCCGGGCTTCATCGGCCGCGAGCCATGGAAGAACGCCGACATCGCGGCCTTCGGGGACATGTTCGAACTGGCAAGAGGCCACGCCTCGTGGCTCGCGCCCAAGCTGCTGGGGCAGCCGCCCGAGTTCGATGCGTTGCTGCCTTACTGGCTGGGCGCATGGGCGATCCAGCTTGCCCCGAGCTGGGTCCCGCCGGATTTCGCGGCTCGAATTCCTTTCGTGGCATTGCTGGCATTGACGCTGCTCGCCACCTGGTACGGCGTCTACTCCCTGGCGCGCAGCCCGCAGGCGCAGCCTGTGCCCTTCGCGTTCGGCGGCGAAGCCAATCCCGTTGACTACGCCCGCGCCATCGCCGACGGCGGCTTGCTGGCGCTGCTCGCGTGCCTGGGCCTCGCGCAGCTATCGCACGAAACCACGCCGGCGCTGGCGCAAGTGAGCTTCACCGCGCTGAGCTTCTATGGCATGGCAGCCTTGCCGCGCCAACCCGCGTCCGCCGGCATCAGCGTGCTGGCAGGATTGAGTGGGCTCGCACTGAGCGGCGCGCCGGCGATGGCTGCGTTGTTCGGCATTGGCGGCATGGCTCTGACCGCGTTCGATCGTGACGAGCTGGGCCAAGGCGCAGACCGGACGCGCGGCAGGCATTCATTGGCCGTGCTCGGCGGCGCGCTGCTGGTCGCAATCGTCATGGCCTCGACCTTGGGCCTGTGGCGCTGGCGCGTCAACCAGAGCACGCTGGAGATCGACTGGCGCGGCTTGGGGCGCTTGATGATCTGGTTCACCTGGCCAGCGGGGCCGCTTGCGCTGTGGACGCTCTGGCGCTGGCGCCGCCAATTGACCAGCCGCCATGTGGCGCTGCCCTCGTGGTTCGCCGTCGTCGCGATCATCACCACCTGGGTGACGCCGTCGTCCGAGCGCTCGCTGCTGCTGGCATTGCCGGCACTGTCCGCATTGGCTGCCTTCTCGCTGCCCACGCTCAGGCGCAGCGTGGCCGCGCTGATCGACTGGTTCACGCTGCTTTTCTTCAGCGGCTGCGCGTTGATCATCTGGGTGGTCTGGATCTCGATGCAAACCGGCGTCCCTCCCAAGCCCGCAGCCAACGTCGCGCGGCTGGCGCCTGGTTTCGAACCGAGCTTTTCCGTGGTGGCGTTCGCCGCTGCGTTGGCAGCGACGATTGCATGGGCCTGGCTGGTGCGATGGCGCACGGGCCGGCATCGGATGGCCATCTGGAAAAGCCTGGTATTGCCGGCGGGTGGCGCGGCGCTGTGCTGGTTGTTGCTGATGACGCTATGGCTGCCGGCGCTTGATTACGCCCGCGCCTATTCGCCGCTGGTGCGCAACGTGAAGAAATACATCGACGCGCCGGGCTGCATCGAGGTGCTGGGCCTCACGCGCGCCCAGCTGACGGCGTTCCGCTATCACGGCGCGATGGACCTGCGCAATGCGCGGCGGGAGGCGACCTGCCCCTGGTTGCTGGCGGCCGCGCCGCTTCAGCCCGCGATGTCGATCGCGATCGACATGAGCGAGTGGAAGCTGGTTGCCACGATCCGCCGACCGACCGACTCGAACGAGAACGTGGTGCTGTACCGGAGAGCGGCGCACCGGTGACGGAGCTGCGCACGATAGCCCGGCATGCGGGAACGGTGCTGGCCGGCCAACTGGCGGTGATGGCCTTCGGCGTGACCGACACCATCGTCGCGGGCCGCTATTCGCAGCAAGCGTTGGCCGCGCTGTCGGTGGGGTCCGCCGTCTACATCAGCGTGTTCGTCGCGCTCATGGGCACATTGCAGGCGCTGCTGCCAACGTGGGCCCAATTGCATGGCGGGCGGCGTCACGAGGACCTGGGACGTTCGGTGCGCCAAGGTTTGTACCTCGGCGCCTTCGCCATGCTGGTAGGCGGCGTGACTCTGCTGTTCCCCGGTCGGGTACTGCAGTGGACCGAGGTACCGGCCGCGCTGCAGGACGATGTCCGGCGCTACCTGTCCGTGCTGGCACTCGCGTTGCCTCCCGCATTGCTGTTTCGCATGTACAGCACATTGAACCAGGCGCTGGGAAAACCGCTTCTGGTGAGCTGGCTGCAAGGCGCGTCGCTGCTGGTGAAGGTTCCGCTGACCCTCTGGTTCGCATTCGGTGGACTGGGCCTGTCCCCGCAAGGCGCGGTGGGCTGCGCGTGGGCCACCGTGCTGGTGAATTACCTGTTCCTTGCGGGTGCGGTCTGGCTGCTGCGCACGCAGGATGTGTATCGTCCCTATGCCCTGTGGCGCCGCATGGAACGTCCCGACTGGCGCGCGATCGGCGCATTCGCGCGGCTGGGCGTGCCGGGCGGCCTCTCGGTGCTGGTGGAAGTGACCTCGTTCACCTTGATGGCGCTGTTCATCGCGCGCCAAGGCACGCTGGCATCGGCGGCGCACCAGATCGCGGCCAATCTCGCGGCCGTGATGTACATGATGCCCTTGTCATTGTCGATCGCGACCAGCGCCCGGGTGAGCTATTGGCTGGGCGCCGACGACCCCCGGCGCGCAAGGGCCGCGATCCGCACCGGCTTCAAACTCGGGTTGCTGCTGGCATTCACGTTAGCCGCAAGCCTCGCGCTCGGGCGCTGGCGCATCGCGGCGATCTATTCAGGCGACCCGCAAGTTGCGGCCGTCGCGGCGGGCCTGCTGGGATGGCTCGCGTTCTACCACCTGGGCGATGCGACCCAGGTCTTGTGCGTGTTCGTATTGCGCTGCTATCGCGTCGCGGTGTCGCCGCTGGTTGCGTATTGCGTGCTGTTATGGGGAGTGGGACTGGCCGGGGGTTATTCAGTGGCGTACCTGGGCTTGGGTCCACAAGCCCTGCACTCTTCGCCCAATGCATTCTGGGCGGGCGGCGCTGTCGCGCTCGCGCTGCTCAGTTTCATCCTGCCAATGATTCTGTGGCGGACCGTACGCGCGTATCGCCCTTGATCGCGCGCAGGCGGTTGGCCGGAAAGCGGATGGCGAAAGTGGAACCCGCCCCTGGCGCACTTTCGATCTGCAATTCGGCGCCGTGGCGCTGCACGGCGTGCTTGACGATGGCCAGACCCAGCCCGGTGCCCCCGGTTTCGCGCGAACGGCTGCGGTCGACTCGATAGAAGCGTTCTGTCAGGCGCGACAGATGTTCCGCCGCGATGCCCGGGCCCGTGTCGTGCACGATGAATTCGCCGCGTGAATCCTGCAGCTCGCGCCACGCGATGTCGATCGTGCCGCCGCTTTGCGTATAGCGCACGGCGTTGCTCACCAGGTTCGACATCGCGCTGAGCAGTTCGCTGGAGGATCCCGCGATTTCGATCGGGGCCGCCGGCGCGATGCGCAACTCCAGCGTCTTGCCGAGCGCATCGCACATCGAGCGCGCTTCGTGCGCACATTGCGTCATCAGCGTTCGCACGGGCGTCCACTCGCCCAGGCCAGGCATCGGGCTGCCTTCCAGCCTTGACAGCGTAAGCAGGTCGCTCACCAGCGTCTGCATGCGCTGCGCTTGCTGCGCCATCAAAGCCAGATAGCGCGACCGCTCCTCGGGCGCAAGCGGCAGCTGCTGCAAGGTTTCGACGAATCCGCCAAGCACCGTGAGGGGCGTGCGGATCTCATGCGACACGTTGGCGACGAAGTCGCGCCGCATCGCCTCGGCCTGCTCCAATGCGGTGACGTCGCGTGAAATCAGCAGGCGGCGGCCTTCGCCATAGTCATGCAAGTTCAACGACAGCTTCACCGGCCGCGAAGCGGTACTCGCGGGACCTGGGATCACGATGTCATGCTCATGGCTGCGGCCGTTGCAGTACGCCGTGAACGCCGGGTCGCGCAGGAGATTGCCGACCTGCTGCATCAAATCGCGCTGCGGATCGAACCCGAAGTGCCCCGCCGCCGTCTGGTTGCACCACTCGATCCGTCCTTGCGGGTCCAGCAGCACGACCCCGTTGGGAGAGGCCTGGATAGCCGCCAGAAACTCCTGCAAACGCTGCTGCGCGTCGTCGGCCTGCAGCTCGCGCTTTCGCAATGCCCGCCGCGCGCGTATCGCCGCTTCCCCCCACAATCCGCCGCCCACGGGCGCATCGCCGCCGTCGTCCGCCCGCAACCAGCGCAACACCCGCACGCCGCGCCAGGTGTCGATGGCCAGCCAGGCGAGCGGGCCGGCCACGAGCCCGATTGCGGCGCCCAGGCGGCCGCCGGCCGACCATCCCAGCCAAGCCGCGCCGATCTGGCAGACCAGAAAACTGAAGATGCGCCAGGTCATGAGCGGTCAGGCTTGAAAACTGCGCTCGACAATGCTGCTACGCCGCCGCTCCGCTCGCGGAATGCGCAGCCATCCGGTAACCGGCGCCTCGCACGGTCTCGATCAGGGACGCGGCCCCGCCCAAAGATTCGCGCAGGCGCTTCACGTGCACATCCACCGTGCGCTCCTCGATGAAGACATGATCGCCCCAGACCTTGTCGAGCAATTGCGAGCGGCTGTGCACCCGCTCGGGATGCCGCATCAGGTAGCTGAGCAATTTGAACTCGGTCGGACCCAGCTTCACCGGCTGGCCGCGCCAGCTCACCCGGTGCGTCGCGGGATCGAGCCGCAGTTCGCCGATCACCACCGCATCTCCCGCTTGCTCAGGAGCGCGGCGCCGCAGGACGGCGCGGATGCGCGCCAGCAGTTCCTGCGTCGAGAATGGCTTGGTGATGTAGTCGTCGGCGCCGGCATCGAGCCCCGCCACCTTGTCGGGCTCGTCGCCACGCGCGGTGAGCATCAGGATGGGAACGGCCTTGGTGCGAGGGTCGGCACGCCACTTGCGCGCCAGCGCCAGCCCGCTTTGCCCGGGCAGCATCCAGTCCAGCAGCACCGCATCGGGCAGCACCGCGTCGAGCTCGCGCTGGGCGCTGACGCCGTCCTGTACCCAGGCCGGATCGAAGCCATGGTGGCGCAGGTTCACCAGCACCAGTTCGGCGATGGCGGGCTCGTCTTCGACAAGCAGGATGCGGGGCTGGTTCTTCATGCGGCGAATGTCAACGGATCACGGACTCGATGTCCTCCATCGAGCTGTGGCGCACGTCGGCGCCCTTGACCACATAGATGATGAATTCGGCGATGTTCTTCGCGTGATCGCCGATGCGCTCGATGGCCTTGGCGACGAACAACAGGTCGAGGCTGGAGGAAATCGTGCGCGGGTCCTCCATCATGTAGGTGATCAGCTTGCGCAGGAAGCCGTCGAACTCGCGGTCGATCTGGTTGTCCTCCTTGAGGATGGCCACCGCCGCGCTCACGTCCAGCCGTGCGAACGCATCGAGCGCCTTGCGCAGCAGGCCGGACGCGAGGTCCGCGGCGATGTGCAGCTCCGACGCCGGCAGGTTGCGCGCGGCGCCGCTGCCGATGATGGACTTGACCATGCGCGCGATCTTGTTCGCCTCGTCGCCCGCCCGTTCGAGATTGGCGGTGGTTTTTGAAATTGCGATCAACAGCCGCAGGTCGCGCGCCGTGGGCTGGCGCCGCGCGATGATGGACGACAGCTCTCGGTCGATGTCGACCTCCAGCAGGTTCACCCGCTTTTCGGTCAGCATCACCTGGTCGGCTGCCTCCTCGTTGAATTGCGTGAGGGCATGGACCGCCGTGCGGATCTGCGACTCGACCACGCCGCCCATTTCCATCACGCGGCTCGAGACGGCCCCGAGCTCGCTGTCGAATTGGGTGGAAAGGTGCTTGTCAACCATGGCTTGCTCCCGGCTTCATCCAAAACGTCCGGTGATGTAGTCCTCGGTCTCGCGGCGCTGCGGCTTGAAGAACACCCGCTCGGTCGGACCGACCTCGACCAGGTCGCCCAGGTACATGTAGGCAGTGTAGTCACTGACGCGCGCGGCCTGCTGCATGTTGTGCGTGACGATGACGACGGTGTAGTCTTTCTTGAGCTCGGCGATCAGCTCCTCGATCCGGCCGGTGGAGATCGGGTCGAGCGCCGAGCAAGGCTCGTCCAGCAGCAGCACTTCGGGCTTGATCGCGATGCAGCGTGCGATGCACAGCCGCTGCTGCTGGCCGCCCGACAATCCGGCGCCGCTTTGCGCCAGCTTGTCCTTCACCTCGCCCCACAGCGCGGCTTGGCGCAGCGCCCATTCGACCCTGTCATCCATGTCGGTCGGGCCCAGGTTCTCGAACAGGCGCACCCCGAATGCAATGTTGTCGTAGATCGACATCGGGAACGGCGTGGGTTTCTGGAACACCATGCCGATCCTGGCGCGCAGCAGTGCGACATCCTGCGTGGAGGTGAGCAGGTCCTTCCCATCCAGCAGGATCTCGCCTTCAGCGCGCTGCTCCGGATACAGCTCGTACATGCGATTGAATGTGCGCAGCAGCGTCGACTTGCCGCAGCCCGAGGGCCCGATGAAAGCCGTGACCTTGTTCTCCGGAATGTCCAGGTTGATGGCTTTGAGCGCGCGGAATTTGCCGTAGTAGAAGCTCAGGTCCCTGACCGAGATCTTCGAGTTGACGGCCGGCGCGGCGGTTTGGGCTTCCATGTTGTGCGTCTAGGTCTGGCTGCGTGTGAGTGCCCGCGCGAGGATGTTCAGCCCGAGCACGGCCAGGGTGATCAGGAATACGCCGGCCCAGGCCAGTTGCTGCCAATTCTCGTAAGGACTCATCGCGAACTTGAAGATCGTGACCGGCAGGCTCGCCATGGGCTGCGCGAGGTTGGAGGTCCAGAACTGATTGCTCAATGCCGTGAAGAGCAGTGGCGCAGTCTCGCCCGAAATGCGCGCGATCGCCAGCAGCACGCCAGTCACGACACCGGCCCGCGCGGCGCGCAGCGTGATGCTGGAAACCACTTTCCACTTGGGCGCGCCCAGCGCATACGCGGCTTCGCGCAGGCCCGCCGGAACCAACAGCAACATGTTCTCCGTCGTCCGGATCACGATCGGGATCACGATGAGGGCCAGCGCCGCGGCGCCGGCCCAACCGGAGAAAGTCTTGTACCGCGCAACCAGCACCGCGTAGACGAACAGGCCGACGACGATGGAAGGCGCGGACAGCAGGATGTCGTTCACGAAGCGCGTGAGTGATCCCAGCCATCCCTTCGGGTTGTATTCCGCCAGGTACACACCGGCCATGATGCCCACCGGTGTGCCGACCAAAGTCGCCAACGTCACCATCAGGAACGAGCCGTAGATCGCGTTGGCCAATCCGCCCGTTTCGTTCGGCGCCGGCGTCATCTGCGTCAATGTCGCCCAGGTCAGACCCGCGACGCCCAGGCGCACGGTCTCCCACAGGATCCAGACCAGCCAGAACACACCGAACACCATTGCGGCAAGCGACAGTGCCAGCGCGACCTTGTTCACCCGCTTGCGGTGGGCGAACTTGCGCTCGCGCTGCGAGTTGCGGTCCGAGGCCTGCATCAGGCGCTCGCCCGTGCCGCCCATCGCCGCACTCATGCCCTGGCCCCTTCACGCTTTTTCAATTGCGCGAGCAGCAGCTTGGACAAGGACAGCACCACGAAGGTAATGAAGAACAGCACCAATCCGAGATAGATCAACGCGGCCTGGTGCAGACCGCTGGCTGCTTCAGCAAACTCGTTGGCCAGCGCCGAGGTGATGCTGTTGGCGGCCTGGAACAGCGAGAGCGAATTGAGCTGGTTGAAATTGCCGATGACGAAAGTCACGGCCATGGTTTCACCCAGCGCGCGTCCCAGCCCGAGCATGACGCCGCCGATCACGCCGGCCTTGGTATAGGGAAGCACGACCCGATACGTTACCTCCCACGTGGTGGAGCCGAGCGCGTAGGCCGACTCCTTGAGCATGGGCGGTGTCACGTCGAACACATCGCGCATCACGGCCGCTATGAATGGAATGATCATGATCGCGAGGATGATGCCGGCCGACAGGATGCCGATCCCCACGGGCGGCCCGGAGACCAGCGCGCCGAGATAAGGCACGCCGGCGAAGACGGCTTGCAACGGCTGCTGCACGTAAGTGGCGAGCACGGGGCTGAAGACCAGCAGGCCCCACATGCCGTAGACGATGGACGGAACGGCTGCCAGCAACTCGATGGCGGTGCCCAGGGGCCGCTTGAGCCACGCGGGCGACAGCTCGGTCAGGAACAACGCGATGCCAAAGCTCACGGGCACCGCGATGACGAGCGCGATGATCGAAGTGGCCAGCGTGCCGTAGATCATCACTAGACCGCCGAATTCGCCGGCGACCGGATCCCAGACGCTGTTGGCGAGAAAGCCCAAGCCGTATTTCGCGATGGCGGGCCAGGCACCCACCACCAGGGACGCCAGGATCGCGGCCAGCAGCCCCAGCGTGAGGATCGCCGCGGACTTCGCAGCGAGACCGAACAAAACGTCGACCCAGGCGGCGCTGCGGGCCGGGGGTTGGCGCCGCGGCGTCATATCTCGCGTGCGGCGCCCCACGCCCGGATCGAAAGGGAGCTCATGGGCCACAAGTGTAGAGGACACGACTCGTGCGCCTCGGGCTGGACGGCTGGGTCAGGACGCCGATTTGAACGCGACCGGCTTGCCCGACGCGTCCTTGATCTGGGCCCACGCCTTTTCGATCTGCGTTTTCACCACGCCAGGCATCGGCACGTAGTCGAGGGCTTCCGCAGTCTTGTCGCCGTTCTGGAAGGCCCACTCGAAGAACTTCAGCACAGCCTCGCCCTGCGCGGGCTTGTCCTGCACCTTGTGCATCAGCACGAAGGTCGATCCGGTGATGGGCCATGCGTCCTTGCCGGGCTGGTTGGTGAGGATCTGGTAGAAGGTCTTGGACCATTCGGCCCCGGCCGCAGCGGCCTTGAAGGTCTTGTCGTCGGGCGAGACGACGTTGCCGGACGCGTTGTGCATCAAAGCGTAGGTCATCTTGCTTTGCTTGGCATAGGCGTACTCGACGTAGCCGATGGAATTGGGCAGCCGGTTGACGAACGCGGCGACGCCTTCGTTGCCCTTGCCGCCGGCCCCCGTCGGCCAGTTCACGGCGGTGCCCTCACCCACCTTGCTCTTCCAGTCGGGGTTGGTCTTCGAGAGATAGTTGGTGAAGATGAACGTGGTGCCCGAGCCATCAGCGCGGCGCACCGGCGCGATTGCCGCGTCGGGCAAAGCCAACGCCGGGTTCAGCGTCTTGATCGCGGGGTCGTTCCACTTGGCGATCTTGCCCAGGTAGATATCGCCAAGGACTTGTCCATTGAGCTTGAGCTGCCCCGGAGCGATGCCCTTGACATTGACCACGGGCACGACGCCGCCGATCATCACGGGAAATTGCATCTGGCCCTTCCTGGCCAGTTCTTCGTCGGATTGCGGCATGTCGGAAGCACCGAAGTCGACGGTTTTCGAATCGATCTGCTTGATGCCCGCGCCGGAACCGATGGACTGGTAGTTCATCTTGACGCCGGTGGCCTTGTTGTAATCGGCGGCCCACTTGGCAAAGAGTGGCGCCGCGAACGTGGAGCCCGCGCCCGTGACTTCCTGAGCGGCGGCCAGCCCCGAGAGGCAAAGGCCGGCAATGCCGGCAGCGGCCAATCGTACGGTGATTTTCATGTTGGACCTCTGAACGTTGTTAAGGAGCCAGCCAACTCTAAGAAGCTTTTGTGACAAGGACATGACACAACGCCGCGTGACGTCCGGATGAAGCTTGCATGAAGTCTCATCGCGTATCGCGCATGGAGCTCGCAGGTCGCGCTCAACGATACGACGAGGGTGTTCGACTTTGCACCGATCAAACCGTCGTCGGCGTACTGATCGAAGTGCCCGTGACGCTGCTCGTGGTGCGAGCAAGAAGTGGTACGAAGCGGCCGCGAATCACCGCGCCGGCATGTCGCCGTGATGCTGGTGGCCCACCATCGCGTCCTTGCCGTGATCGGACAGCTGCGCATCGAACCAGCGATGCAGTGCCGCGACCAGCTTCCGGTCGCGGGTTGAATAAGTCAGCTGCGCGCCGGCTTGAACCTGCTGGTAAGCCAGGGTGATCGCTCCCTGCGGCGCCGCTTGCAGTTCAGCAAGCCCCGGCATCGCCTGGCCGTGGATGTGTGCCGGTCCCGAGAAGTTTCCATGCTCGAACTGCAGCTGGATTTCACGCAAGTGCGCTCGCACCAGCCTGACCTGGGCCAGGTTGGACGGATCCTTCGCGACTACCTTCTGAATCCCGCCTCGCGCCGTCTTCATGAACACGTGCGTGGTGGCTTCCAGGTTGAAAGGCATGACGTCCGCGCCGCGCCGGGCCACCTCACGCTGGCGTTGCGGGCTTGCTTGCCCCGTCGGCTCGGCAGTGGCGCCGTCCAGGTGCGCCGATTGGGCCAGGGCCATGCTCCATCCCGCGAACGCAAGCACTGCGATGACAAGCCGTCGAACCAGCCCCATCATCGCGCTCATTGCGCCTTGGCCGCCTGGACCAGCCGCTCGGCCGTGTGGCGGGCCTGGGTTTCGTCGCGCGCTTCAACCATCACGCGCAGCACCGGCTCCGTACCGCTCGCCCGGATCAGCACTCGGCCGTGGCCATCGAGTTCGGTTTCCGCGCGACGCGTTTCCCCGGCGAGAGCCGCGTTCTTTGTCCAGTCCTGGCCATTCTCCAGCCGCACATTGATCAAGGTCTGCGGAAACAGAGTCACGCCTTCCAGCAGTTGCGCCAGGCTGCGGCCGCTGCGCACGACGGCCTTGAGCACCTGCAATGCGCTGATCAGGCCATCGCCGGTGGTGTGCTTGTCCAGCGCCAGCAGATGGCCCGAGCCTTCGCCGCCGAGCAGCCAGCCGCGCCGCTCCAGTTCTTCGAGCACGTAACGGTCGCCGACCTTGGCGCGAACGAACTCCAGCCCTCGGGCTTTCAGCGCCACTTCCACGGCCATGTTCGTCATCAAGGTGCCGACGACACCGGCGACCTTTTCTCCGCGCTCCAGCCGGTCCACCGCCATGAGGTACAGCAATTCGTCCCCGTTGTACAAGCGGCCGCCGCCGTCGACCAGCTGCAGCCGGTCGGCGTCGCCATCCAGCGCGATGCCGAAGTCGCCGTCGTAGGCCTTCACCGCCGCGACCAGCGCCTGCGGGTGCATGGCGCCGACATCGTCGTTGATGTTCAGCCCGTCGGGCGCGCAGCCGATGCAAATGATTTCCGCGCCCAGCTCATGGAACACTTTGGGCGCGATGTGATAAGCCGCGCCGTGCGCCGCGTCCACCACGATGGTCATGCCACGCAAGCTGAGGTCGTTGGCAAACGTGCTTTTGCAAAATTCGATGTAGCGCCCTGCCGCGTCATCGAGGCGCTTGGCCTTGCCCAATGCGGCCGAATCCACCCAGGACGGCGGCTCTTCGAGCGCGGCCTCCACTTCCAGCTCCCATTCGTCCGGCAGCTTGGTGCCTTGGGCGCTGAAGAACTTGATGCCGTTGTCGGGATAAGGATTGTGGCTCGCGCTGATCACAACCCCCAGGCTGGCGCGTTGCGCCCGCGTGAGGTACGCCACGCCGGGAGTTGGCAAGGGGCCCAGCAGCACCACGTCAACGCCCGCCGAATTGAAGCCCGACTCCAGCGCGCTTTCCAGCATGTAGCCCGAGATGCGCGTGTCCTTGCCGATCAGCACCGTGGGCCGCTGCTCGTGTTTCTTCAACACACGGCCGACGGCGTGCGCGAGGCGCAAGACGAAGTCGGGCGTGATCGGCGGCTGGCCGACCGTGCCGCGAATGCCGTCGGTGCCGAAATAGGTCCTGCTCATGCGTTGCCGTCCATGCCCCGATTATTAGCCATTGCGAGCATCGCGCTGCGCACCTTCAAGGCCGCCAGTGTCTCCTTCACATCATGAACTCGCACGACATGCGCCCCTCGCTCCAGCGCAAGCACCGCCGCCGCCACGCTGGGTGCCAGCCGTTCATTGACCGGCAGGCCTGTGACGGCGCCGAGCGATGACTTGCGTGACCACCCCACGACCAGCGGATATCCCGCCGCCAGCAGTTCGTCCTGGCGAGCCAGCAAGGCGAAGTTCTGCTCGACCGTCTTGCCGAAACCGATGCCGGGGTCCCAGGTGATGCGGGCTGCGTCGACCCCGAGATCGCGCAATGCCTGCGAAGCCTGCCGCAAGAAATCCGCTACTTGCGGGACCGCATCGCCTTCGACGGGACTGCGCTGCATGGTCTGAGGCTCGCCATGCATGTGCATCAAGCAGACTCCGCACGCCGGATGGCCGGCGACCTGCTCTCGTGCGCCCGGTTGGCGCAATGCCCAGATATCGTTGACGATGTCCACGCCCAGGTCCAGCGCCTGGCGCATCACCTCCGGCTTGTAGGTGTCCACGGACACCGGTACCCCCAGCGTCAGCGCGTCGCGCAGCACCGGCAACACGCGTTGCAGCTCTTCCTCGATGGGCACAGGCGGCGTCCCGGGGCGGCTGGATTCGCCGCCGATGTCCAGCACGTGCGCGCCTTCGACCAGCAGTTTCTCGCACAGCGCCAACGCGGAGCGCGTGGTGGAATAACGGCCGCCGTCGGAGAACGAATCGGGCGTGACGTTGACGATGCCCATCACTTTCGGGCGCGACAGGTCGATGCGATAACGCGAGGTCTGCCAATGCATGCGGACATTGTCCCGCAACACGCCCAAGGAAAAGGGGCCGCAACGCGGCCCCTTGTTTCCTGTCGTTTAAGCCGCCGTCGGCGTGGGATCGGCCGCAACCGCCCCGCCCGGGCCGCCACTGCCTGAAGGCGGCGTGCGCGGCGTCCAGTCCTTGGGCGGACGTGGATCCTTGCCGGCCATGATGTCGTCCAGCTGCTCGGAATCGATGGTTTCCCATTCGAGCAGGGCCTTGGCCATCGCGTGCATCTTGTCCTGGTTGTCTTCAATGAGCTTGCGCGCCAAGGCGTACTGCTCGTCGATGATTCGCCGCACTTCGGAGTCGACCTTCTGCATGGTCGATTCGCTCATATTGGTGGTCTTCGTCACCGAGCGGCCGAGGAACACTTCGCCTTCGTTCTCGGCATACACCATCGGGCCCAGCGCCTCGGTCATGCCGTAGCGCATCACCATGTCGCGAGCCAGCGTGGTGGCGCGCTCGAAGTCGTTCGAAGCGCCCGTGGTCATCTGGTTCATGAACACTTCTTCCGCGATGCGTCCGCCGAACAGCATCGCGATCTGGTTGAGCATGTATTCCTTGTCGTAGCTGTACCGGTCCTGCGCGGGAAGGCTCATGGTCACGCCCAGCGCGCGCCCGCGCGGGATGATGGTGACCTTGTGCACGGGATCGCATTTGGGCAGCAGCTTGCCGATGATGGCGTGGCCCGACTCGTGATACGCCGTGTTGCGGCGCTCTTCCTCGGGCATGACCATGCTCTTGCGCTCGGGGCCCATGAAGATCTTGTCCTTGGCCTTCTCGAAGTCCTGCATCTCGACCACGCGCGCATTGCGGCGGGCGGCCATCAGGGCGGCTTCGTTGCAGAGGTTGGCCAGGTCGGCGCCCGACATGCCGGGGGTGCCGCGGGCAATGACGCTCGGATTCACGTCCTGGCCCAGCGGGACCTTGCGCATGTGCACGCCGAGGATCTGCTCGCGGCCGCGGATGTCCGGCAGCGTGACGTACACCTGGCGGTCGAAACGGCCGGGGCGCAGCAGCGCGGCGTCGAGGATGTCCGGCCGGTTGGTGGCAGCCACCACGATCACGCCGAGGTTGGTTTCGAAGCCGTCCATCTCGACCAGCATCTGGTTGAGCGTCTGTTCGCGTTCGTCGTTGCCGCCGCCGAGGCCGGCGCCGCGCTGACGGCCCACCGCATCGATTTCGTCGATGAAGATGATGCAGGGCGCGTTCTTCTTGGCGTTCTCGAACATGTCGCGGACACGGGCAGCGCCCACGCCGACGAACATTTCGACGAAGTCGGAGCCGGAGATCGAGAAGAACGGCACCTTGGCTTCGCCGGCGATCGACTTGGCCAGCAGGGTCTTGCCGGTGCCGGGAGGGCCGACGAGCAGCAGACCGCGGGGGATGCGGCCGCCGAGCTTCTGGAAGCGCTGCGGGTCTTTCAGGAAGTCGACCACTTCACGGACTTCTTCTTTCGCCTCGTCGCAGCCCGCGACGTCGGCGAAGGTGACCGTGTTGTTGTTCTCGTCCATCATGCGGGCCTTGCTCTTGCCGAAGCTGAACGCCCCGCCCTTGCCGCCGCCCTGCATCTGCCGCATGAAGTAGATCCAGACGCCGATCAGCAGCAGCATCGGGCCACAGCTGACCAAGAGCGTCATGAGCAGCGAGCTTTCTTCACGCGGCTTGACGTCGAACTTGACGTTGTGGTCGATCAG
>Ga0105240_10008093_pt1 | contig 15100 bp, 17 predicted proteins | sample KBSC54metaG_FD_80426 | JGI IMG/M metagenome (GOLD analysis project Ga0105240, IMG submission 80426) | Corn rhizosphere microbial communities from Kellogg Biological Station, Michigan, USA - KBS C5-4 metaG | ecosystem: Host-associated > Plants > Roots > Rhizosphere > Soil | place: Michigan, USA... | reverse complement strand
GCCGATGCCGTCGGCACGAAGGAATGGATCACGTGGAACGTGCTCGATCGCTACGATCCCGATTTGCTGCCGCGCTGACCGGCGCGCTGCTGTTCGCGCTTGCATCGACCGGTGCGCGAGCGGAACCCGACGAGGTCCGGGCACGGCAGCAGGCTGCCGCAATCGATGAGGCGATCGCCGCCGAGATCGCAGACGGCCATCTTGCCGGCGCGGTGGTCGTGACGGGCGACGCGGACGGCGTACGGGTGCGCGTGGCGCGGGGCTTGCGCGTGACGGGCGAGCGTGGCGAGCCGATGACGGCCGATACCGTCTTCGATCTCGCGTCGCTGACCAAGCCGGTGGCGACGGCGGTCGCGATCATGCAGCTCGCGGAGCGCGGCATGCTGAGCGTCGACGCGCCGGCTGCGCGCTACTGGCCCGCGTTCGGTGTGCGCGGCAAGTCCGGCATCACGATCCGCCAGTTGCTCGCGCACGTATCGGGGCTGCCGGCCGGTGTGTCGTCGTCCCGCGCGCTGCGCAGCCGCGCCGCGGTGCTCGCCGACATCGTCGCGATGACGCCCGACGCATCGGCCGGCTCACGGGTGCGCTACAGCGACGTCAACTACGTCGTACTCGGCGAGATCGTCGAGCGCGTGTCGCACCGGCCGCTCGACGCGTGGTGCGCCGCACACGTGTTCGCGCCGCTCGGGATGGCGAGCACCGCGTTCCGGCCGCCCGCGCCGCTGCTCGCGCGCGTGGCGCCCACCATCATTCGCGATGGCCGTCCGCTGCGGGGCGGCGTACACGATCCCGTCGCGGCCGCGATGGGTGGTGTTGCCGGCAATGCGGGCTTGTTCGCGAGTGCGGATGATCTGGCGCGGTTCGCGCGCATGCTGCTGAACGGTGGCACGCTTGGCTCGGTGCGCGTGCTGGCTCGGCGCAGCATCGCCGAGCTCGAGACACCGGCCACGCTCGACGCAAACGGCGACCTGCACACGCCCGGCTGGGCGGTCGGGCCGCCGCTCGTCGCGAACCGCTACCGGCTGCCGCCCGTCGGCGCGCTGCAACACCTCGGCTACACGGGCACGGCGCTGTGGATCGATCCCGTGACGCGCCGCTTCGCGATCGTGCTGACGAGCCGGCTGTATCCCGATGAAACCGGCACGGCGATGCCGTTGCGCGCGCTCGTGCTCGGCATCGTATCAAGCGATGCCGCGCCCGTGACGTCGTCGCAGATCGCGACGCGCGTGACCTCGATGGCGATGGCTGTCGCACAAGCCGTCCGGTTGCCGGAATCGCACGGGCCGGTGCTGGCCGGCATCGACGTGCTCGCGGCGAGCGGTTTCGCGGCGGTGGCGGGCAAGCGCATCGCGCTCGTCACGAACCGCGGCGGGTTCGACCGGTTCGGCCGGCGCACGGTCGACCTGCTCGCGCAGGCGCCGGGCGCGAGGCTCGTCGCGCTGTTCGCGCCCGAGCACGGGCTCGGCACCGACGTCGACGAGACGTTCGGCGACACCATTGATGTTGCGACCGGCGTGGTCGTGCACAGCCTCTACGGCGAGCGCCGCAGGATCGCGCCCGCGCTACTCGCCGATGTCGACGTGCTGGTGATCGACCTGCAGGACGCGGGCGTCCGCTTCTTCACGTATCTGGCGACGCTCGGCTATGTGCTCGAGGCCGGCGCGGCCGCGCATCTCCCCGTGATCGTGCTCGATCGCCCGGACCCGCTGAGCGGCGACGTGTTCGGCGGTCCGGTGTCCGATGCCGGGCCGGCCACGTTCACCGGCTATTACCCATTGCCGCTCCAGCCGGGGATGACGCTCGGCGAATTGGCCCGGCTGTTCAACGACCGCCTGCATATCGGCGCGGCGCTGAACGTGGTGCCGATGGCGAACTACGCGCGCGCGATGCGTTTCGACGACACCGGTCTCGGGTGGGTGCCGCCATCGCCGAACCTGCGCGATGGTGCCGCGCTGTCGCTCTATCCGGAAACGGGGCTCGTCGAGGGGGCGGCGCTCAGTGTCGGGCGCGGCACCGCGACACCGTTCGGCGTGGTCGGCGCGCCGTGGGTCGACGCGCGCCTCCTCGCGAACGATCTTCGCGCGATGCGGCTGGACGCAACGTTCTCGCCGGTTAGATTCGTGCCGACGGAGGGGCCGTATCGCGGCAGGTTGTGCGAAGGGGTGCGCATCGAACGGCCGCCCGGGGCGGCGCGGCCGGGCGAGATCGGGCTGGCACTCGCGCTTGCGCTGCACCGGCGCTATCCGGCGCAATTCCGGATCGATGCGATACGGGCATCGGTCGGCTCGCGCGAGGTGGCGGACATGCTGGAAGCGGGACGGCCGCTCGGCGAGATCGAGCGGGTGGTCGATGCTCAGGATACGGCGTTCGCAAGCGAGCGAGCTGCGTTTCGGCTGTACTGAACGAATTGCAAACAGACGGGAAACGTGGCGCCGATCGACTTGGGTCAACGAACGCAATGCATTGCGCACTGCCACGGCGGCTTGTCGATTCGCGGCGAAAAGCAGGAAGAGAAGGAGGAGCAGCACAAGGACTATTACGTCCACGAGCGCCGCTTCGGCTCGTTCGGCCGCTACTTCCGCATGCCCGACGGGGTCGACCGTAACAAGACCGAGGCGTCGTTCCAGAAAGGCGTGCTGACGGTCACGCTGCCGAAGACACAGGAAGCTCGCAAGGCCGGGAAGAAGATCGAGGTCAAGGCAGGCTGAGCAGGTTGCCGGTCATCCGTCGACGAATGAATTGAACGGACGAATGCGCCGCCCGACAGGCGCGCATGTGGGAGGTTGTCATGTATGCCGGCAAGTTACTCGTCGTGTTCTATTCGCGTACACGCACGACCCGCCGGGCCGCGTCCGCGCTGGCCGGGATGCTCGACGCCGATGTCGGGGAAATCGTCGTGACGCGCGGTCGCGCCGGCCCGTTCGGATATCTGCGCTCGCTCGTCGAGGCGATCAACCAGAAACCGGCGAGGTGCCGGTCGGTGCGCGTCCGCGGTCGCCGCACCCGCCTTTCCGTTGACTGGCATCAACGCGCCGCGGTTGCCGAATCGGGCGCGACCGCGCCCGTCGGCCGCCAGATACGAAAGCTGCCCCAGCCATCGAGCGCGACTGGCACATCCGGGATCGAGGGCGCCATGTCTTGCCGTCCGACTTCCGATTCGACTGTGGACGAAACTTGCGTCGCAAGTGCAATGAACCGGTGATCGCGGATCACGACCTGGCTTGAGCGGCTGGATCGCCATATCTGCTGTGCCATCGGCTGTCGGTTGATATCGCTCAAGCATATGCTGAATTTCCGAGTGCAGCATTCACCTTGTAGACCAGCCGGTCTCAGTGAGTGCGCGCAGCTTTCGCCGCAGACGAGGGGCCAGCGCATTGAAGGAGTAACCTCATGCGAGCGCGTGATGTGATGACAACTCCGGTCATTTTTGCTAGTCCGGAGATGAGCGTTCAGGAGACCGCGAAGCTGCTCGCGGAGCACTCGATCAGCGCGGTTCCCGTAATCGATGCCGAGGGAAAGCTGATCGGGATCGTCAGCGAAGGCGACCTCGTGCGCCGCGTCGAGATTGGTACTCATGCCAGGCGCCGCTCCTGGTGGTTGGAGTTGCTCGCGTCCACCCGTGAATTGGCCAGCGAGTATGTAAAGGAACACTCGCAGACTGTGAAGGACCTGATGAGTGTCGACGTCGTTACGGTCGCGGAGGACACGCCGCTGTCCGAAGTTGCCGAATTGCTGGAACGGCACCGCATCAAGCGCGTGCCGGTCGTCGATAACGGCAAGGTGGCGGGCCTGGTGAGTCGAGCCGATCTCGTGCGCGCGCTTGCCAGCGATACGCACGACAAACGAAATTCGTTCGCACATGCGGACGTCGAGATACGCGAGGCGATACTGAATGCGATGTCTGGCCAACGTTGGGCGCTAACGCGCGGCCAGATCATCGTCAAAAACGGAAAGGTACATCTATGGGGCGTGATCTTCAGCGAGGAGGAGCGCAAAGCGGTGTGCGTGGCAGCTCAGACTGTACCGGGCGTCAAACAGGTGATCAGCCATCTCGTCTATCCTGTTACGCTTCCCTCGATGTAAAAGTAGACGGTCGACCGCGCGGGCGACACACGTCAGCGGGGAAAAGGCCGGTGCTCACGTCGCTCCCTGAACGACAACAACGACGTGAGCGTGTTCAATGCGCTGTCCGTTCGATCGGTCGAACATGGCGACCGTGAGCAGGAACAGGTTCACGTTGTCCGACGCCGCGCCGGAAGCGCCGCCCGCCGTAGCGGCACGACCCGCCGGAACCACACCGTAGTGGACGACGAGCTTGCCTGTCGTCACGCTGCGCGTCAGGTCGTTCGCACAGGCGGGCGATACCTCGCCGACAAGCAATGCCAGCCACGCAATCAACACAAGGAAAATTCGCGATCGCATCGGGTCCTCCTGGACGGCGGATGTACCGCATCGGCAATGCGCACGCGTAGCGACCGGTATCTTGCTTCCATGCTGACGTGGTGCGAAAACCCAGGCTCGATGCAGGTCATGCCGCCGCTCGAAAGACATGACGTCGCATCATTCGGCGGATGCGCCAGTTCCGCCCCAGTGCACCGGCAAGCGGACGACATCGACATGCCCCGGAAGATCGCCCGCCACGTCGCTTTCCATGTACGAGAAGTAGAGGACGACGAGACGCCGGATATCGACAATCCGGAACACGTGTATCGATCCAAACACGGGATCGACGGATTCGTCGAACACCTGAGCCAGCCGCGGCAAGCGGGCGGACGTGACGAGCGTTCCGGTCTGGTGGCAGGACACCGATGCTCCGGCGCCATGTCCGTCGCGGAAGGACGGTCGTTCGTCGCGCGTGTGCGGCTCCGAGACGAAGCACGTTACCCCGTTGAGCAGAGGGTCGTCGTACGCGGATATGCCGATATGGGTTCCGTAGCGCTGAGAGTGGGGGGGAATGCGCGCCAGTTCCTCTGCGTCGATGACCGATGCGCAGGAGATCGCCAGCGCGACAGAAGCAATCCATGTACTTGTTCGCAGCGTGATCATCGCCAGCATCCTCGACTGATCGGCAAAACTGTCTCGGCAGGACTCCCGTGCAACGAGACTGATTGAACTCCAGCCTAGGTTTCTGCCGGTATCGAACGCTTGACTTGCGTCAAGGTGGAGTGATCGAGTGGCCGGATGCTTGCTGCAAGAGCGGCCGAGCACCGCGTAATGACCGATGTGGCCGACGGCAGCATCGCACTCGCGACGCGGCGCTCGGGTATCAGTGCGTTAAGAATCCGGTAAGGAATTCTCCCGAAAATGAACGCATCGTTCAGGAGAACCACGATGCGCATATCCGACTCGGTTCGCGTGCTTTGCCGGGCCTGCCTGGGGGCTGCCCTGTGCGTGGCCGCCATCGCCGGCGCTGGTGCCGAAACGCCGGCCCAGTTGCTGGCCGGCTACACGACACAGTCTGGCGTCGGCGCCATGCCGTCGCGCGGTCAGCAGTTCTTCACGTCCCGACATGGGCACGACTGGAGCTGTGCGACCTGCCACGGCGGCACGCCGACCGGTGCAGGCAGGCACGTCGTTACCGGTAAGACAATCGAGCCACTCGCGCCCGCTTTCAACCCGGCCCGGTTCACGGACGGTGCCAGGACTGAAAAGTGGTTCCGCAGAAACTGCAAGGACGTAGTCGGGCGCGAATGCTCGGCGGCCGAGAAGGCCGACGTCCTGAGCTGGCTCATGAGTCTGAAACCCTGAAGGCGAACGATCATGAACAACATCGAATCGGTGGCGTCTGCGCGCAGACATGCACGGGCTAGCGTGCTCGCGATGCTGCTGATGTCGCTGCTGCCGTGCGCAGCACTGGCGGAAGACGAAATGCGCAGCGTCGCGATTCCGTTACTGCCGAAGTACCGGCAGGAATGCGCGACCTGCCATGTCGCCTATCCGCCCGGGGCGCTGCCCGCCGAGTCGTGGCGACGCATCCTGAACGGTCTCGACCGCCACTTCGGCACCGATGCGACGCTGGACCCGACAACGATCAGGCAACTGGAAACGTGGCTGACGGCACATGCGGCGACGGGCGCCGCGGCACGCCGTCCCCCGGAAGACAGGATTACCCGATCGGCGTGGTTTGTCGCCACGCACGACGAGGTTCCTGCGTCCGTGTGGCGCAGCGCCGCAGTGAAGCGGCCGTCGAATTGCGCCGCATGTCATACGCAAGCAGACAAAGGAAATTTCGATGAACGATTCGTCCGCATCCCGAGTACACGGTGAATCGGCGCGCTCGCGTGCCGCACGGATACTGGTGTGGGACGCGCCGCTGCGCGTATTCCACTGGCTGACTGCCATTGCCTTTGCCGGCGCGTGGCTGACCGCCGAAAGCGAGCGATGGCGGTTGATGCACGTCGCGTTCGGATACACGATGCTGGCGCTCGTCGCGTTTCGCATCGTATGGGGCGTGGCTGGCACGCGTCATGCGCGGTTCTCGTCGTTCGTGCGTTCGCCGGCGGCCGTTTTCCGCTACGTTGTGAGCCTTGCCAAAGGCCGGCCCGAACATCACGTCGGCCACAACCCCGCCGGCGCGGTAGCGATCGTCGCCATGCTGGTGATGACTGTCGTGACCGGGGTGACCGGCTGGGCGGCGTATGCCGGAAACGGTGAGTCGTTCGGTGATCTTCATGAGGGCGTGGCGAACGTCATGCTCGCGCTCGTCGTGGTCCATGTCGCCGCCGTTCTCGTCAGCAGCGTCGCGCATCGCGAGAATCTGGCCGGCGCGATGGTGACCGGCTACAAGCGCGGTGCGCCGATCGACGGCATCCGGCGTGCATGGTGGGGGATCGCTGCCGTCATGACGGCAGCGGTGATCGGCTGGTGGTGGACGCAATGGCAGGCGGCACCGCAGCCCGTTCAAGCGGACCGGCCCGTCGCGACGGACATCGGCCGCCCCGCCGAAGGGGCGGGCCGGGACGACGACTAACGGCCTCCGACGGAGTGCTCGATCGTGCGCATCCTGCTCGTGGAAGACGATGTCCTGCTCGGCGACGGGATCCGCGCCGGATTGCGCCAGCAAGGGTTCCAGGTCGATTGGGTGCGTGACGGCGACGCGGCCCAGCGCGAGCTGCGCGCGCATGTTCATGCCGCGACGGTCCTCGATCTCGGATTGCCGCTCGTGGATGGCATGGATGTCCTGAAGCGCATTCGCCGCGACGGCACAGCGTCGCCGATCCTCGTCCTGACCGCGCGCGATGCCGTGCCCGACCGCATCCGGGCGCTCGACGCGGGCGCCGACGACTACGTGATCAAGCCCGTGGACCTGTATGAACTCGGTGCGCGCCTGCGAGCGCTGGTCCGGCGGTCCCATGGTCGGCCGATGGAGCGGCTCCACGCGCAGGACGTCGAGCTGGAACCTGCGTCGCGAACCACGCGCCGCGCCGGCGTGGCCGTTGCGCTGTCCACGCGCGAGTTCGACCTGCTGCACATCCTGATGCTGAATGCCGGCCGGGTTCTGTCGCGCGAGCAGATCGAGCAATACCTGTACAGCTGGGGGCAAGAGGTGGAGAGCAATGCTGTCGAGGTGCACATACATCGCCTGCGTGCCAAGCTCGGCAGCGAACTGATCCGGACGGTGCGCGGCGTGGGTTACGTGCTGATGCGGGACGATGCATGAAAGCCGTGCTGCCCGCGCGTTCGCTGCATGGCCGGCTGCTCGCGCTCGTGCCGGCCGTGGTTCTCGGTGTCTGGTTATCGACGCTGATGCTGACCTGGTTCGATGCGCAGCGCGAGATCGACCGACTGCTCGACGGCCACCTCGCGCAGGCAGCGGCACTGCTCGTCGCGCAGCAGGCGCGCGGGCCCGATGATGACGACAATGCGATCGACGCGCCGATCCTTCATCCGTACGGGCCGCGCGTGGCCTTTCAGGTGTTTCATGACGGGCGGCTTGGCCTGCATTCCGAAAACGCGCCGTCGAAGCCGATGGTGAAGCCCGAGCTGACCGGACGCGATCGGGCTCCCGGATTCTGGACCGTCGTGATCGACGGAAATGCTTGGCGGGTATTCGTCGTGCACGGCGCGCGCAGCGACGTTCAGGTGTTCGTGGGAGAACGAATCGATTCGCGCAAATCGATCCTGCGCGCCGTCATGCGCAGCGCATTCTGGCCGATGGCGGCGGCCTTGCCGTTGCTGGTACTCGCCATCGGTTGGGCAGTTCGCCGCGGCACGGCGCCACTGCGCGATTTTGGCCGAGCGCTGGCGAAGCGCAATCCGCAGGGGCTCGACACGATTCGGCTGGACTGGACGCCGCTCGAGATGCGGCCGATGCTGGACGCGTTGAATCGCCTGTTCGAACGGATTCGTAGCGTCATGGACGCCGAACGCCGGTTCACTGCCGATGCCGCCCACGAGTTGCGTACGCCGATCTCCGCCGTCAAGGCGCAGGCGCAGGTCGCCATGGCGGAGCCAGATGACGAGCGACGCCGGCATGCGCTGCGGGGCGTGCTCGAAGGGTGCGATCGGGCCGCACGTCTGGTGGATCAGCTCCTGCTGCTTTCGCGTCTCGATGCGGGCGCACTGGCGGACCACGCGCCGGTCGACGTATCGGCCGTGGCGAAACGGGTGGTCGCGGAGGCTGCGCCACAGTCGATCGGGAAACGGCAGGGGCTGGAGCTCGATGCGCCATCGCCATGCATCGTCGGCGGCAACGAACCATTGATCGAGTCGATGATGCGCAACCTGGTCGACAACGCGATTCTCTACAGCCCGCCACATGCGCACATATCCGTTTCGGTTTGCCGACGAGAAGGGCACACCGTGCTACGGGTCGAAGACAGCGGCCCGGGCATTGGCGACGACGACCTGCGCAGGCTGGGCGAGCGGTTCTTCCGGCCACCGGGAACCCGGCCGGGCGGGAGCGGCCTCGGCTGGTCGATTGTGCGGCGAATCGCAGCCGCGCATGAAGCGGACATCCAGGTGGGTCGATCGCCAGCGCTCGGCGGACTGCGCGTGGCCGTTTCGTGGCCGGTAGCCGATGAAACGGGCGCGGCCACGCGCTAGTCGATCGTGTATGTCTACGATCAGATCGCACTGGTTCGGCGCGTCGCCGGAAATCATGAGAGCGGCCGATCGCGACCGGAACGACGTGCCCGGCGACGGGCACGCCGAACCACGCGATCACTGGCCCGCGGCGTCGCTTGCAGGGCCGCCAGGCTGGCCGTGCATGTAGCCCGGACCCATTCCCATGCCCATGCCTTGCCCCCGATGCATGCCCCACCTGGGCGGAACGTCAGGCAGCTTGATGCCGCGCGCCTTTGCGCGCTTCTGCATCTCGGCGTGATGCTCCGCGCGGATTTTCTCGCGCTCGGCATCCGATGCCGCGGCGAGCATGCGGGTACGGTATGCGTTCCGCTCGGCGGGCGTCATCAACTGGCTGCCGTACATCATGCCGCCCGGCTCGACGGCGGAACCGCCAGCGGGCTGGCGTGGCTGGGCATCGGCCAGACCAGCCGTCATCGCGATCGCGACGCCGATCAGGCACGAAACGGTGAACCTGTTCACTGCGGACATGACGCTCTCCAGGTCGTTTGCATGGTTTCAACCGTACGCAAAGCCGGCGGTCGAACCTTTGCCGCAGATCAAGTACGCCGGAGTAGCCGCCAATACCATCGAATACATGCCGGCGATCACGCTGTTGTCAAACGTGCGGCGCATCGTTCGACGTCACGGCGACGAAGCGTGGTGCGCGACTCGATTCCTGTCATTTCGGAGCTGCCAGCCATGTCGAATTCACTGCGTTATCGTGAAAGAACCGCGGAAGTTACCGAGCAGATGCGTAAGCTTCGGCAGTCGCAGCCTGACCTCTTGTCCGCCTTCGGCGCGCTGGGTGCGGCCGGTAGCTTTCGACGTGACGTCCGGCCTTGCTCGACCCTCGAATGTGACCTGAATCGTGATGTCAAAGAACCCTGACGTTGTTTCGGAAACCGTCGCTGACGCGACACCCGCGATGGCCGCAGCGGCCACGCGAAGCACCTGGGTGAGCGTTGCGGTCAACCTTGCGCTGAGCATCGGACAAGTGGTGATCGGCATCCTGTCCCGATCGCAGGGTCTCGCGGCGGACGGCATTCACTCATTGTCCGACCTGATCGCGGATTTCGTCGTCCTGCTGGCCGGTCACCATAGTCGCAAGCCTGTCGACGAAAAGCATCCTTACGGCCATCAGCGCTTCGAAACCGGCGCGTCGCTCGCACTCGCGGCGATCCTGCTGCTGGTGGGTGGCGGGATGCTCTGGTCCGCCATCCAGAAGCTCGAGCATCCGGAAGCGATCGCGCGCGTCCACGTTGCGGCGCTCTGGGTGGCGCTCGTAGCGCTCGCCGCGAAGGAATGCCTGTTCCGTTACATGCTTGCGGTGGCAACGCGAGTGAAATCGGGCATGCTGGTCGCCAACGCATGGCACGCGCGCTCGGACGCCGCATCCTCGCTGGTGGTCGCGTGCGGCATCGTCGGCAACCTGCTCGGCTATCCGCTGCTCGATCCCGTCGCCGCGCTGATCGTCGGCGGAATGATCGTGAAAATGGGCGCCACCTTCGGCTGGGACGCATTGCACGACCTGATGGATCGGGCGGCCGATGCCGAAGACGTGCAGGCGATCCGCGCGACGCTGCTTGCGACGCCGGGCGTGCTCGACGCGCACGACCTGCGCACGCGAAAGACCGGCGATCTGATCCTCGTGGACGTGCATCTCGACATCGACGCCGATCTCACCGTTGCGCAAGGGCACGACATCGCCGTGGCGGCGCGTGCTCGCGTGATGCGGCATCACCGTGTCCTGAACGTGATGACGCACGTCGATCCGCGCAAGCGGGAAAGCCTCGCTGAAGTCGCATCCGTGATTCGCGGCCGATAGCAGACAACGGTCGGCCGACGCGGCCGTTCGACACGTCATGCAGTCTGGTGTCATTCAGAGCTGCGCGGACGATGGCCGCGCCGGAACGTCAAACGGCGTTCATCGACGAGCGCGCGCCAATCGAGCTTCATCAACGCGAACACGAGGCCGAGCAACACCAGTTGCGTGACCACGAAGTATCCGCCGAGGTACGTGCCTTCGAGTTGAGATTCCATGTCCAGCCGGCTCGACGCAAAGCGGCCGAGGTGCGCCCAGATCGCATAAGTCGTCGCGCGGCCGATGAAGAACGCCACCGCGATGATTCTGAGCGGCAATCTGGAAAGGCCGTACGCGATGAAGAGATAGTTCGACGGAAGGGGGCTCAATGCATAGAAGAAGAATGCTCCGGCGGTGAGCGTCCTGTGCTTTCGCAGCCAGCGTGCGGCGATCTCGATATTCTCTCGATCGGATTCCCGTATCCAGTGGGAGCGGACGAGCGATCGTGCGAAGGTCGCCAGAATGACGCGGCCGGTTGTCGCCGCGCCGGCCGCCACGACGGCAAAGATCAACGGATTGCCATCAGGCAGGTTGAACCCGACCCATGACATTGCCATCCACGTGGGCGGAGCGAACGCCGGCATGAGATTCAGCAGAAGAATCAGCAGAAAAAGCACGGCCAGCGTCAGCACGAGATCGCCTCCAGCCCATCCGGTATTACGACTCGATTTTGCTGAAGAAACGAGCCGACCGCTTGACTCACGTCAAGCAACTTGCCGCGCGCGGTAGCTCGCGGGAAACCCTTCGTCCTGACCCATGTCAACGGTCGAAGCGCGATGTTTTCTAGACTGATGCAACGCCGTCTGCAACCGGATTCGATCTCAGCGAATACGTCCAAGCGCGGCGCCCGGAAAAATCGTCGTGTCCCGAATCCGTTGGTCGACCGATCTTGTGTTACTTGTCGTGGCTGGCGTTGCGCTCGCCGCAGGGGGCGTGTGCGTGGCGTTCGGTCTGCCTTCATTCGCGCGAGTCGTCTGGCTGCTTGGTACATTGCCTGTCTTGCTCGCGTTGACTGTATCCCTTGCAAAGGCCGTGGCGAACCGGCAGGCCGGCATCGACGTGCTCGCGTGGCTGGCGATCGGCCTGGCGATCGCGCTCGACGAGACGCTGACTGCCGCGGTAATTGCATTGATGCTGGCAAGCGGCCGTGCGCTGGAGCAGTATGCGCAGAACCGCGCGCAACGCGAGATGACCGCGCTGCTCGGCCGTGTCCCTTTGCAGGCAACCCGCTTCGAGAACGGTGAATGGCGTTCCGTTGCGCCGGAAACCATCCGCCCGGGCGACAGGCTACTCGTGCGAAGCGGCGAATGCGTGCCAGTCGACGGTACGTTGACCGATGACGCGGAACTCGACGAATCCATGCTGACCGGCGAGTCGTCCACCCAGCGGCGACGCTCCGGAGAAAGCGCATGCAGCGGCGTGGTCAACGCCGGCGCGCCGTTCGAAATGGTCGCCCGCACGATGGCAGGCGACAGCACGTTTGCCGGTATCGTCCGCATGGTCGAGCGTGCGCAACACGAGCGCAGTCCGTCCGTGCGCCTCGCGGATCGCTACGCCGCATTCTTCGTGCTCGCTGCGCTGCTCGTCGCGGGCATGTCCTGGCTGCTCACCGGCGACGTCGCGCGTGCACTCGCCGTGCTTGTCGTGGCCACGCCTTGTCCGTTGATCCTCGCCGTGCCCGTCGCCATCGTATCCGGTATGTCGCGTTGTTCGAAACGCGGCATCCTGGTCAAGGACGGAGGTGCACTTGAACGTCTTGCGCAGGCGACAATCCTCTTCTTCGACAAGACCGGGACGCTGACAGGAGGGCGGGCGCGCATCGTTGCGATCGAATGTGGCACTGACGTCGGAACGGACAATGTGCTGCGCTTCGCGGCGTCATTGGCCCAAGCATCGGGGCACGTCATTTCGGATGCACTGACGGTCGCCGCGCGGGAACGTCGGATCAATCTGTCGCTGCCGTCGGTCGTCATGGAAACGGCGGGTGAGGGCGTGACGGGCCGGGTCGACGACCGGACCGTCGTGATCGGGAAGTTCGGGTACGTGTCCGCATGCTCGGCGGTTGCACTTTGGAGCGATGCATTCCTGAAGCGGGTCGGTAACGAGGGTGGAGCTGCCGTATTCGTCGGTGTCGATGGCGTCATGATCGGCGCGATTCAGATGGCCGACCAGGTACGGCTGGAAGCGCCACGGGCATTGCGGCTGCTGAAACGTGAGGGCGTCGAGCGCCTCATCATGCTGACCGGCGACCGGCGGGACATTGCCCAGGCCGTTGGCGAACTGCTGGGTGTCACCGACGTGCGCGCCGAGCAGACGCCGACAGACAAGCTTGCCGCCGTTCAGGCTGCTCGCAAGGAGGGCGTGACGATCATGGTCGGCGACGGTGTGAACGATGCGCCGGCGCTGGCGGCGGCCGATGTCGGTATCGCGATGGGGGCGCGAGGAGCGGCCGCGTCATCCGAAGCAGCCGACGTGGTACTGCTGGTGGATAGGCTGGATCGACTCGTGGACGCGATGCGCATTGCACGGCGGTCGCGCCGGATCGCGCTCGAGAGCGTGGTGGCCGGCATGTCGTTGTCGGTTGTCGCAATGACGATTGCAGCGGCCGGATTCCTGCAGCCGATCGCCGGTGCGGTGATTCAGGAAGTCATCGATGTCGTCGTCATCGTCAATGCGTTGCGCGTGTTGCTGGTTCGCCCACGGCTGACGAATGCCGGGCTGGCCGATGTCGACGTCGAGCAACTCAAGCGGGAGCACACGGCATTGTCACCGTTGCTGGACCAGATCAGGGATCTCGCGGATCGCCTGCCGCAGTTATCCGGAGCGACCCTGACCCGCGAGCTTGGCCAGGTAATCGACTCACTGGAAGAACGGTTGCTGCCGCACGAACGCACCGACGATCTGGACGTGTACGCGCGTCTTGCTCCGCTTCTCGGCGGCGAGGACCCGCTTGCAGCGATGAGCGGCGCCCACCGGGAGATTTTCAGGATGGTCCGATCACTCAGACAGATGGCCGTGGACCTGCCGCGCGACGGAACGAACACCACGCAGGTGCATACGATTCAACGCTTGCTGTACGGGCTGGAGGCAATCGTACGCCTGCATTGCGCTCAGGAGGAAGAGCTGTTCCACGCCGTGGGAGGGGATGCGTGACGACGAAACATATCACGCACGTGGTGCGCTAACGAGAAGGACCGGCGTTTTCGCGATGCGCGCGACGCGCTCGGCCACGCTGCCGAAAAACCAGCCCGTGACACCGCGCCGCCCATGCGTGCCCATCACGATCATGTCCGCATTCCATTCGATAGCGTCGTGCACGATCAGGTGGGGAACGTCTGCGCCAGTCCGGTCCGTTTGAATCAGTTGCGACTGTGAGCGCCCGGTTCTGCCGTCGAGCAGGGCGGCGGCTTTTTGCAGGGCGCGATTGCCTTCGCTGATCAGTGCGTTTTCCAGCGTCTCGACGGGAACGAAATCACCCAATGATACGGGGCGATCGAGCACGTATATCGCACGAAATTCGGTGTTGGGTTGCGAGAATTTCAACCCCGTCCGCAATGCGTGGAGTGCAATCGGGCTTCCGTCGACGGCGAACAGCATCCGCCACGGCAGGTGCTCGGCAACCGACGCGAAACCTTCGGGAACGATGAGCAGCGGACAGTCGAGAAATTTGCCGAGCGGATTGGAAACCGTTCCTTCGACCCATCCAAGCAGGCCATGATGCTGGCGTGCGCCGACGATCAGGAGATCGGCCCGCCAGGCTTGCGCACTGTCGACCAGCGCATGCACGACATCCCCGCCGTGAATGAACAGGTCGACGATCTCCGTGTCGATGGCGAGGTCGTTGCGATCCATTGCGGCTTTGGCGCGCGACAGCGCGTCGGATGCGTCTCGAAGCAACTCGTCGCGCGCCGATTCGAGAAATGCCATGGTTTTCGATCCGAGCGGGACGAGCGTTCTCGGATTTTCTGCGACGCTGACGATGCGCACCGCTGCATTCGGCGGAACGAAAGCTTTGGCATACGCGAGTGCATGAGCGGATGCGGTAGAACTGTCGATGGCGATCAGCACCCGTTGGGGAGCGGGGGCTGGCTGGAGGGGGGAAGTCGTTGTGCTCATGAATGCCTCCCGATGGGAACCGGCGAACGTACCTGCGGCAATTTTTCGCTTGCGCTG
>Ga0105240_10008090_pt1 | contig 15106 bp, 10 predicted proteins | sample KBSC54metaG_FD_80426 | JGI IMG/M metagenome (GOLD analysis project Ga0105240, IMG submission 80426) | Corn rhizosphere microbial communities from Kellogg Biological Station, Michigan, USA - KBS C5-4 metaG | ecosystem: Host-associated > Plants > Roots > Rhizosphere > Soil | place: Michigan, USA... | reverse complement strand
CTGAAGAGAAGTCCCGGTTCTCAGTAGTTCAGTGGCACACGCGTGACGGAGCCCATGGAGCCCACATGGCGTGTCGAGTACACCTCTCCCCTTGATGGTTGCGGCAAGGGCTTGACTGAAGTGCTTGATAGGCCGACGAGAGCGATTGAGCGACAAGAACACAGTTCGGTACGGCGAGTGACCCCGTACCTCCCGCAGGTAGCGGATGATAGCTTCGCCAACTTCGTACTGAAGGGGAAACTGTTGCACGCGCCCCCGTTTCGCTCGTCGGACTGTAAGCACTTCGTTAAACCAATCGAAATCATCCAGCGTCAAATTAGCAATTTCTGAACATCGCAATCCGTATACGGACGCAAGCAGAACAATTGCTTTTGCACGGCAGCATTCCGGCGTAGAGCAGTCGAGCGATTTCACGAGCTTGCGGACCTGATTCCAAGGAGGGCAATTCAACACTTTGTGACGGCCATATTCGACTGGCGACTTGATCGTCTCGCTCAATGTCTGCTGGCTTAATCCCTTTCCCTCGGCGAAACGGAAGAATGCTCTTAACGCTTGGCAGTAGGACACTATCGTTCGATGGCTTTTTCTTCGTTCTTTGATCTCGAAGAGGAAGTCGTCAACGTCAGCCAACACAACCTCCGAAAGACTTTCGCGGCGGACAGCGACCCATGTGAGGAATTTTCGTGTGAGGGTTTCATTGAATCTTCTTGTTGTCAGGCGATAGCCTGCTGTCGCCGATGCATGGACGAAGTCAGCAAAAGGTCGCTCGTAGGCACGAGGAATGCGCGAAGGAGCGTATATTCCCAAAAATCTATAGAACGATCTTGCGCGACCACGGAAAATTTTTCGTCTTCGCTCGGCTTGCTGCTCCGATTCTGACGGATATTTGTTTGTCCATTCAATTGCACCTTGAACGATATCATCATTACACACAAAGTCTGGATCGCGGGGCTGCACATGGCAAACGATGTAGCATAGTACCGACGCATAATACTTAAGAACGCTATGTGAAATGCGAGCCTTCATGTATCCAAGGAATGCTTCACGCTCATTCAGCATTGCCGTGGAACTATGACGGGCGATTGCTTTCGGTCGAACGAACATCCGACGAGCGCTGCATACGGGTTCTAATTCGGCTTCTGCCTTGGAAACCTGATCGAGAGATGGGGGGAAAACTGGAATTGAAATCATGCGAACCGCAGTTCGGGTGTAGGTGCCTCTGACCGGGATGGGCATGAATTCTCCTTAGTTAGGCACGCCGCATTTAAAAGGTGACATCGGTTTCCTCGTCATCGCAGATGACAAGTGTCGCCTTTATAGCCTGGGATAAAGAAGGCTGTCTTGAGCACATCCCCCTCTATTTAGTAGAACGGGAATGAAGTGATAAATCCTTTGCGAGGGGAAGGAATTATTACCGTGTCAACATAGGTAGGTCTAGACCGCTTGGAGCAGTTTCTGTCCATTCGCCTCCCTGCCGATCAGACTTACATTCTAAGCCTTCAGCATCTGTGAGCTCAGGGCGAGCAGAAGTTCGACAGGCACTGTCGTCGGGACTTATTCTACAAATTGGGTCAGCGAACGCAAGTATTGCTCGAATACGCAGTTTCGAAGAGAACGTCAGCAAGTTTGTAGAGTGGTGGAATAAAGAGTCGCGAGAATTCCCGGTACTCTCGCCATACATAAACCAATTGAAATAGAAAAACGTTCTTCTTCTGCTCCATTTTTTAGCAATTGACCGGCTCTTTTGCAAAGGAATCCCGCCATGCTGAATCGCCGCTTTGAGCCCTGGGTACGGAAAGCCTAGGAGCCGAGATACCGGAATACCGAGTACGTCATGACCAGGAGCGACTGCCTCCGAAAGCCGTTACAAGGTGTAAAGTCAAGAAATAAGTTTCGCGAGATGAGGATCAAGCACCATTACCCAGCTCTGATCGATCCCACACCCGATTCTGTGTCGAAGTCATCGCGTTGCGATTTGGCGAATTTCGCGGGTTCCAGTGGGATAAGCAGCGGTGCGCTTCTATTCGTCGCTCACCTGATAATGCTGGTTACAACAATCCCCGCAAACGCCTTGGATCCCCACCAACCACCAGGTGGCTACCTCCGAAGGGTTTTCACCATTGAAGACGGCCTCCCGGACAATCAGGTCAACGTCATCGTCGGATCGCCGAATGGATTTCTTTGGATCGGTACGGACGCCGGACTGGTCCGGTTTGACGGCGCCCATTTCTCGCAAATCCGTTTCCGGTCCGGGGTCTCTCGAGAGGCGCAGGTCACGTCGCTGGCGCTTATGCCCGATGGCTCTCTCTGGGTTGGAACGGCTGCCGGACTGGTACGCATATCAAAATCCGGCTTAGACCATTTTGACCGCTCGCAGGTTGCTGTCTATCACCCGGGCGCCAGTCTCAGCGATCAGATTACCTGTGTGAAGGTGAGCCGCACTGGTGCCCTCTGGGTGGGGACGAACAGAGGTCTGTATCGGTTCGACCAGGGTAGTTTCGTCCCTTTACTTCCGCAGGAGCTGATCAGTGCCGTTGAGGAGGCTGCCAATGGCAATCTGCTCATTGTTACCGGGCATGGGTTCGTTGAATGGGACGGTTCACGAATCAGGCGCTATCCGGAATTACCGGCGCAACTCGGTGTAGGCGCACACGAAATCTACCAGGTTTTCGACGATCGTTCTGGCGTCAGGTGGTATTGCACGTCAGCCGGAATTGCCCGCAGTGTCAAAGGCTCTATTCACAGGCTCTCGCCGTATGGTCGTTTGCGTATGTGGCAGGCCTCGTATCGCATCTATGAAGACCCGCAGGGCAGCCTATGGTCAACAACGTTCAAAGGGGTCTTCCGGGCAAACGCAGACCGGCAAGAACCAGTCGTAGCAGATTCCAGGGTAACAGCAATGTATTCAGACGCTGATGGCGATCTCTGGATCGGCACGGCTAACTCTGGACTCATTCGCCTCAAAGATCGAGCTGTACGCATGTACACGACATCGGATGGTCTGCCCGGCGACGTCGTCATGTCGGTATTGACGAGTCACGAGGGCACCCTTTGGGCAGGGAGCAACTGCGGCGGACTTTCTCGATTCGACGGGCAACGCTTCAAGACGTACAACGAAAAGGATGGCCTATCGAATTCCTGCGTCTGGAGCCTGGCCGAAGATAGCAAGCAGAATCTCTGGGTGGGAACATGGGGTGGCGGTCTTTATCGTTTTCGAGATGGCCACTTCACGCAGTATTCGACCTCTCAGGGCCTGCCCAGCGTGGTTGTGTTGAGCATTGTGGCCGCGCGCGATGGTTCTCTGTGGGTTGCGACCACGGAAGGACTAAGCCACATGGTAGGTGGTACCTTCCACAACTACACGACAGCGGATGGTCTGTCGAGCGATCGCGTGAACTCGGTCTTTCAAGATCATACGGGCGGTATCTGGGCTGGGACGGTTTCCGGCGTCGACCGTTTAGTTGGTGAGCGCTTTGTGCAGGTTCCGACCGGACCTGAAATGGATGACGTGCTCTATGGGCCACTGCGGGAAGACTCAACCGGCAATCTATATGCGTTGTCTTTGGCGAATGGGATAAGTCACCTCGACGGCGACCGACTTATCCACCTCAGTGAAGCGATTGAAGCGTCGGGCATGGTGGAGTCCGACCGCCACGATTTGTGGTTCAGCGGAAGGAACGGAGTTTTCCGCGTGGCGGCGGGAGAGCTGAAACGCCAGGAGTCGGATCATGGTTCGCCTTTCGATGTCACTACGTTTGGCCTGGCAGATGGAATGATCTCGAATGAGTGCAGCGAGGGACAGCCGAATATTGGGATCACGCCTGACGGCAAGGTCTGGATCGGAACGTTGAAGGGGCTCGCGATGCTGGACTTGCGACGCATGTCGCATGAAAGCCGGCAGCCTGCGATATTCATGGAAGAAGTGACTGTAGGCCAGGTGAGGCGAGCCGCGGGAACGCAACTGGTATTGAGTCCGGGCAAGCAGCATGTGGAGTTGCACTTTACAGCTATCGATCTGGCATCGCCTGAAAACATTCACATTCAGTACCGATTGGACGGCGTAGATTCGGCTTGGCTCAATGCAGATTCGAGCCGCACGGCAATTTACACTGACATCCCGGCTGGCGTTCATTCGTTTCATGTTCGCGCGACGAATGGCGATGGGGTCTGGGACCGGGCCGGAATTACCTATAGCATCACCCAGAGGCCATTCTTCTATGAGACGCTTGGGTTTCGTCTTGGAGCGATCGTGGCGGGCATTCTCGTTCTGGCTGGTCTGTACCAGCTGCGGCTTCGCCAGGCCGCGGCACGGTTGAATGCCGCCTTCAACGAACGCATGTCGGAACGGAACCGGCTGGCAGGGGAGCTTCATGACACGATCCTGCAGACGGTTCAGGCCACTAAAATGATCGCGGATAACGCTCGCCTCAACCACCCTGAAGACCTGCGGCATTTGCGCGAGGCGATCGATAGCATTGCGAACTGGTTATTCCAGGCAACGACGGAAGCCCGCGCCGCCTTAAACGCAATTCGTACGTCAGCATCGCCACAAGACGACCTGGCTGAGGCCTTCCGGCAGGCTGCCGAAGCGTCGCGGGGCACGTCCCGGATGCAGTTCACTCTTTCTGTGCAGGGCGTCGCACCGCCACTCAATCCGATTGTCCGGGACGAGGTCTACCGCGTTGGCTGCGAGGCTATTCGCAACGCCTATCTTCATTCGGAGGCGAGTGAACTGGCGGTCTTCCTCAGTTACACGCCGCACCTCACCTTACGCGTGCAGGACAATGGCAAAGGCATTGATCCCAACTTTGCGGCGAACGGCAAGCCAGGGCATTTCGGCTTGCGTGGTATGCGGGAGAGAGTTGAACGAATCCATGGGACTTTGCGTGTCATGAGCCGCGCCAACTCCAGTACAGAGATCGAATTGGTGGTTCCCAAGAAGGTGATTTTCCGAGAAGCGAATGGCGGCGGCCGCACGTGGTTTTCCAGTCTCAAAACTCTGCTGCACGGGCGTACAGGTTCGCCAAAGAAGTATACGGGTGCATCAAACCGGGAGAAAAGCAATGAATGACCAGGCTCAAGGCCAGATTCGTGTTCTGAGCGTCGACGATCATCCCCTCATGCGTGAGGGAATATCGCGCATCCTTAACGATCAACCGGATATGACCGTCATCGCACAGGCGGCCAGCGGCGCCGAGGCTATCCGCCAATTTCGAGAACATCGGCCGGACGTCACCTTACTGGATCTTCGGCTGCCCGATATGAGTGGCATCGATGTGCTGATTGCTATCCGGGCTGAATTCTGCGATGCCAAGGTGCTGGTTCTGACCACGGCGACTGGAGATGTCGAAATTCAACGGGCTCTACAAGGGGGCGCCCGTGGTTACATCCTTAAAAGTATGTCGCCACCCGAAATGACGGAGGCAATTCGTCAGGTTCACCAGGGAAAAAGGCATGTTCCGCCCGAGGTTGCAGCTCAGATTGCGGAGCACATGGGCGAGCCGGAGCTTACAAGCCGAGAATTGGAAGTGCTGCGCCATTTAGCCGGAGGCAATCGCAATCGAGATATCGGAGAACTGCTCTTCGTCTCCGAGGAGACGATCAAGGCACACGTCAAAAACATCATGCAAAAGCTCGGCGCCAGCGATCGGACCGAAGCGATCGCTATTGCGGTCAGGCGTGGGATCATGCAGTTGTAATCCTGCCCGGCAGTTGGCATTTCAACCTCCCCGAAAGGAGTAGAAGAAGAATCCCGCGATGGGGAATTCTCAGTGATCGTCTGTTTCTAGACAATAATCATTGGCGTCGATCGCGCTTCAAAGAACGAGGAACCTCATTGACGGGATATTTCTCAAGATACTCCGGAGGCCTGCCTGGTGCTGGTCTTCTGATTCTAAGAGCTGCTGCAGGTGTATTGGCTGTTTTAAAAGGATGCGCTTTTGCACTCGGCCATGAGAGTGAGCCCTTATGGTTATGGCTCTTGGCCGCCGTCCTGTGTCTGGCGGGAGCCTCGCTGATTCTAGGCGCGCTTACGGTTTTAACGGGTCTCACTGTCGGCCTGGTTGAGGTAGGCACCGCTTGCTCGCTGTTGCCTTCGCCGCCTCTGATCTCACAGTATTTTCAGGCGGCGCCGATCCTGGTGATCGCAATGACAACTGCTGTGATTCTGATCGGTCCAGGCGAATTCTCCATTGATGCCCGCCTGTTCGGTTTTCGCGAAGTCAAGATTCTACTGGACTCTCCCCCATCTGACCGCTAGGGCCAACAAGCTGCATATTTGAAGCCACTGATTTGCCGCGTAGCCCTGCGCTGCGGTTCTCCGGGGTAGGGCTGCACTCCCTATTCGGGGAGTCGTCAGCCTCATCGATCGTCGTATCGAAAGACCACGATATCGCGGAATTGTGCAGTGAGAAGGGCACGAACAGAATGGGATTCGAGTTAGTAAGACTCCATTCTTCTCCGAAAAGAGGTCCTCTCATGAAGCTGAATACAACCGCTGCCAATCGACAGGTCATGCCCGATTCCGCTGTCGACAGAACTCGGACCTTAGGAAGTGTACGCAAGTTAACTCAAGCCGTGTCCCTCCTGCTGGCACTTATGCTCAGCCTAGTCGCATCGACAACCGCTCAGTCTGTTCCGGCCACCACCCCGCGAGATAACGCCAGCGCCACGAGCATTCCCGCTCTGCCTGCTACCTTCCAATCTCGAACAATCGCTTCACCTGAGGGCGCGGATATCTTCGTTCGCTGGGGAGGCGAAGGTCCGGTAGTCGTGCTGCTGCACGGTTACGCGGAGAATAGCGATTCCTGGGCTCCTCTGGCCAAAGATCTGATCAAAGGCCATACCGTGGTGGTCCCGGATCTTCGTGGCATCGGACGGTCATCGAGACCTGAAAACGGCTATGACAAGAAGACTGAAGCGAAGGACATTCGCGCGGTGATTGTTGCGCTCGGCTTCGACCGAACTGCAGTCGTCGCTCACGACATCGGGAATATGGTCGCCTACGCTTATGCTGCGATGTATCCAGACAAGGTGGAACGGCTGGTGGTGATGGATGCTCCTATTCCTGGGATTGCCCCCTGGAGCGAAATCCTACAGAACCCCGCTGTGTGGCACTTCGGTTTTCACGGACCCGATGCAGAGCGACTGGTGGCTGGCCGCGAACGCATCTACTTCGACCGTATCTGGAATGACTTCTCCGGTGACCCGGGCGAACCGAACAACGCTACCAGAAATTTCTACGCGGAAACCTACGCACAGCCCGGCGGCATGCGAGCCGGATTTGCGCAGTTCGCCGCTTTTTCACAGGATGCGAAGGACAACCAGGTCTTCGAACAAACCAAGTTGTCCATGCCCGTACTGGCTGTTGGCGGAGAGAAATCCTTCGGAGCACTTCAGGCCGTGATCATGCGCCATGTAGCTACGAACGTGGAGGGAGCAGTCGTCAAGGGCTCGGGGCACTGGCTCATGGAAGAGCGGCCTGATGAAACCGTGGCTCTGATCCGCAGTTTCCTGGAGGCCTCGCCGCAGGAGCGCTTTTCGCCAGCGGATTTCAAGTTTCCCGGTAAGGGGAACCCCGGTACGGGAAGCTCCGGAATCTCAGGTATTCAGACAGTAGTGCTGAAAGGGGACCCCGACCGCGCCGGCGTATATACGATCATGCTGCGCGTCCCTGCTCATACACAAATTCAGGCGCACTCTCATCGCGATGACCGCGTGGCCACGGTGGTCTCCGGAACCTGGCACATTGGCTACGGCGACAAATTCGATGAATCGAAAATGAAGGCCCTGCCTCCCGGCAGTTTCTATACCGAGCCGCCGGGCGAGACTCACTTTGCTGCAACGGGCGATGAAGCCGTCGTGGTCCAGATCACCGGCTATGGTCCCTCCTCGACGGACTATGTCGATCGCGGCAATGATCCACGAAATGCGACGAAATCGCAAAGTTCCGCAGGCGCAAACTGAGCTACGTGTACTGCGCCACTCTACCAACTCAAGTTGCGCTGCAAGTGCCTCTGGGAAGTGAGGATCATCAATGAATGCCTACGCTGTAGTCGATGCTGGGTCCTTCTCAGGACCGGACAATGTGCAGGGCAGGAGTGTATGCATCAGCTGCCTTGAGCGTTCTTCTCTGCATATGGTCGTGGCCGAGCTGCTCTACAAAAACCAGCTTCTTCGCTTCAAACTTTCTCAGTCTCAGGCGCTGATGAGCCAGCTTCGACTCGTATTCGACCAGATGCAGGCACATCCCGGTTCAGCGACCGAAGTTCAGGGAGCGTTGAAGTGCGTCAGCGCTCTTCTCAAACCGGAACTTGAGTGCTGATCGGGGTGGCTTCTCGCAGCGCGTCGCCACATAACCTGTCGCATTCTAGCCTCATCTGCGAAACGAAGCTGATTCGGCAACGAAGTTACTGCTCCGGTATTGCTCAAATGCTTAAGCGGCTAACATCGCGACAAGCAGGAGTGCCACAACTAGCACGGGTTTGCAGGCGTAGCCTGGGTTTGGGCTTTTGATTCCCCGAATCGCTTAGGTTGACCCTGCATCTCAACATCATCTTCAGTCTCGAAGGAGAGAAATATGGATTTGAAGCTTGCTGGAAAAACAGCACTTGTCACTGGTTCGACAGCCGGAATCGGTTTAGCCATCGCTCATTCCCTCGCGCGTGAAGGGGCACGAGTCTGGATCAACGGCCGGAGCCCGGAGAGAGTTGAGAAAGCATCGCAGACAATACGCGAAGCTGTTCCGGGAGTGCAGGTGACTGGAATCGTGGCAGACTTTGGTTCGAGCGATGGCGCTCAGCGCGTCCTCGAGAGCCTCGAACGGGTGGATATTCTTGTGAACAACGTGGGCATTTTTGAGCCTAAGCCATTCATCGATATTCCAGATGAAGACTGGTTTCGGTTTTTCGAAGTGAATGTCATGAGTGGAGTTCGGTTGTCTCGCCACTACTTGAAGGGAATGCTCGAAAAGAACTGGGGAAGAATCATCTTTATTTCGAGTGAATCAGCGATCCAAATTCCTGTAGAGATGGTTCATTACGGGATGACAAAGACGGCGCAGATAGCCATCGCACGCGGAATCGCCGAAAGCGTTGCAGGAACAGGAGTGACAGTCAACAGTGTTCTACCCGGACCGACCGAGTCAGAAGGCGTTGCGGATTTTGTACAGGGCCTGGCAATGCAGCAGAACAAATCGAAGGAGGATGTGCAGCGTGACTTCTTCGAACACGCACGACCATCCTCGCTGTTGAAACGCTTTGCGACGGTCGACGAAATTGCTGCGACGGTGACTTATGTAGCTGGAGAACTGTCTTCGGCCACAAACGGCGCTGCTTTGAGAGTCGATGGAGGGGTGGTCCGGGCCATCTTCTGATGTGGGCAATCGCATATACGTGATCCCCGATATCCCAGTTTTCACCAGTCTCGCTCACTTGACTTCAAAAACCGGTTCTATAGGTAAGTTGGAACGACGGAGCCGATCATGGTTATGTGCTTTTTGGGTAAACCTTGACGCCTCTATTGACATTAAAGAATCGGCAGCTTTTCGAGGGGCGCGCGTGAAGGGGCCGAACGGGCGGAAGGGGCCTCAGCGAGTGTCCTAGAGGGAGACACATAGTGTGATTTTCGGTACTGTAGCGGTACACACATCAGCTTTCCCACTGTTGCACAGATTACGGTAAACTGCTCCAGATTGGGCGCTTATGGCATTCCACGATTATGCTGGATTTTGTTCTATCTTCATAGAGATACAGCGATCCTCGGAAACTCAAAATCGCCGAGGGCAACCTCGTGGGGGTTCGACCCCCCTCCCGGCACTACGTAAGTGTATGATTTATAGATACTTGAATAGAGCTAGAAGCTGCACCTTACGAGAGTTAACCCTTCACCTTTCGCCTGAGCTTCGCTTTCGGTACAGTTGAGCGATTATTCTGCCCTTAACTCTTTCATCTGGAGAGTTTAAGAACCCGAAAACTGTAACCAGCCGCGCCTGATCCTGGGGATAGATTGCTCATAGTCGGTTCGCCAAAGAGAAATACTGGGTCAAGTTACCGCCCCTTGGCTGCTTAGCACGTGGGTCATTCATCTTTATCGTCTTCAGAGGTAGTCGAGTAAGCCATCGTCCGGATTGCGAGTCTCGTGCAGCAACAACGAAATATCCTTCGGTATCATTGTTTTGCACCTTGCTAAAGGAGCAAAACCTTGGTCCCTCAAGATTTACTGCCTATCACCATTCGATTGCAACACAGGTAAGTAGGAATACGATTCGACAAGGCGTCCCGATGAGGTGACGTTTCGGTCGCTCCTCGCAGAAAATCTGCGAATGCGAATGGTGGTACCCGTGAGAAGCCGGCAAAACCCGATTGGCCAAGGCGGCATGGCGATTCTTTCGACCGTCAAGGGTCGTTTGTCTGCTCAAGCTTCCCTCGCCAGCTTGCGTCGCATCGTTCATCATCTGAGGAACGATTTTGGAGCGCTTTCACTGAATGTCTTTCTTCCTCGTTTAATTTGGCTTTGGATATCAATTACCTTATGGGCTTCGTACAGTTTTGCTCTAGACCCGTCTTTGGACGTTAGCCAATATGCGCATACCGCCTGGAAGGTCCGGGACGGATTTACTCAGACTTCAATCAAATCCGTTGCACAAACACCTGACGGTTATCTTTGGCTGGGTACGAGCTTTGGTTTATATCGATTCGATGGAGTGCGGGCTGTCCCGTGGCAGCCGCCAACTGGCCAGCAACTCCCCGGCAACAACATTCAGTCTCTGTTGGTAGCGGGCGACGGGACGCTTTGGATTTCCACGCTGAGTGGCGTTGCCAGTTGGAAGGATGGTCAGCTCAAACAGTACCCCGAAGTTGTCGGGCAGATCTTTGGCCCGCTCATGAGAGATTGGGGGGGGAAGGTGTGGCTCGGCGCTGAGTCCCCAGGTAGACTTTGTGCCGCTCAAGTCGGCAAGGTGCAATGCTACGGTGCTGGAACTTTCGGTCAGATGGTACGTGCTTTGTATGAGGACCACGACAGAAATCTATGGATCGCCGGCGAGACAGGAATTTGGCGGTGGGGTCCTGGCATTCCGACGAATCATCCGTTCAGAGTTGGAATGTTTGAGGCCGATGGAATAACCGAAGATGACCGTGGCAGGCTGCTGCTAGCCACGGGCGACGGTCTGAAAGAACTCGACGGTGGCAGGATTCAAACCTATCAACTTCCAGGCCTCGCTGGACCGTTCAAGCCGCGCGGTCTTTTCCATATTCCCGCCATCGGCCAGTCAAGGGCCCTTCGTTTTTTTCGGAGCCGAGATGGCAGTATGTGGATCGCTACACTTCAAGGTCTATTGCATGTGCACCAAGGCAGGACAGATATATTTCGTGCTGCCGACGGACTCTCCGGCGATTTCGTATCGGGATTTCTCGAAGACCGAGAAGGGAATGTCTGGGTCAACACCGAGAGTGGGCTCGACCGGTTCCGCAGATATGTATTTGAAGATATTTCGGCGGACCAAAGACTCTCTACGTCCGATATCTATTCCGTACAAGCGACTTCCGATGGGACGATCTGGATTGGGTCTCCGGGGGGGGTTTATCGCTGGAAAGATGGCCGGATAAATGCCTACCGAGGTCAAGCGCAACAAAATGGGCGAGAGTATGAAGACCCCATCAACATTCACGAGGGGAGGGCAGCGATTGAGGATAGCGGACTTGCCGGCATTCCTGCGTCGCTTGGGCAGGATGACCGCGGGAGGCTCTGGGCATCAACGAGTGAAGGAGTGTTCTACCTCTCGGGGCGCCATTTTATCCGTGTTTCTGGTGTTCCTGGCGGGGGTGTTTTCGGAATTGCCGGCGATGGTCAGAGAGGGGTGTGGATCAGCCATGGGACAAAGGGACTTTTTCATGTAGCGCCTGGAGAATATTTCCAGCAGATTCCGTGGTCTCAGCTTGGACGGAAAGGTTCCGGCGCAAGAGCTTTGCTCCCGAATGCATCTGACGGTGGCGTCTGGCTCGGATTTTTTGAAGGCGGATTGATCTATTTAAAGGATAACCAGATTCGAGTTTCATACACCTCAGCGGATGGGCTGGGTAAAGGCCGTGTCAATGGGCTCAGGTTCGGCGCGGGCGGCACTCTTTGGGCTTCGACGGAAGGTGGACTTAGCCGTATCAGACACGGTCGGATTTTAACCGTCTCGAAGAAGGACGGTTTGCCGTGCGATGAGGCCCACTGGTCGGTTGAGGATGTCGATCATTTCGTATGGTTGTCCATGCCGTGCGGATTGGTGCGGGTCGCAAGCTCAGAATTAGATGACTGGGTCAGCGATTCCAGCCGAAAGCTAAAGCTCACTGTTTTCGACAATTCCGACGGAGCGGTGAGCGTTGGGATTTACGGCAGCATTGGACCGCATGTGACCCAATCTCCCGATGCCACAATCTGGTTTGTGCAAACTGACGGTGTAAGCGTGATCAACCCGCGAAATCTGCCTTTCAATCAGCTCCGACCGCCTGTGCATATCGAGCGGGTTATCGCTGACCGAAAGTCTTACGACTTAGAGTCGGGACAGAATGCGAATGTAGAATTGCCACCGCGATTACGCAATTTGGAAATCGATTACACCGCGCTCAGTCTGGTCGCACCACAGAAGGTGCGATTTCGTTACAAACTGGAGGGCCGAGATACAGACTGGCAGGATGCAGATACGAGGCGGGCTGCGTTTTATACCGACCTCAGCCCGCGCAAATATCGCTTCCATGTGATCGCCTGCAATAACGACGGGGTCTGGAATGAAATTGGCGCAAGCCTCGATTTCGCTGTCGCCCCAGCATGGTTTCAAACAATGTGGTTCAGGCTCCTATGTGTGCTGGCCTTTGGCTCGCTGATTTGGCTGGCCCATACACTTCGATTGCGGAGTATTACGTGGCACATTCAAGGGCGTCTAGGCGCTCGGATCGAGGAGCGAGAGCGGATTGCTCGCGAACTGCATGACACCTTGCTCCAGAGCTTCCAAGGAGCGGTGTTTCAGTTTCAAGCGGCTCGGAGATTGCTGCTCCGAAATACTGATAACGCAATGCAGGTTGTCGATGAAGCAATTCAGGCTGCGGAGCAAGGTATCACGGAGGGCCGAGCTGCCATTCATGACCTACGGCCGGACGACGCCGATCAGCGTGACCTGCCCCAATTGCTTAAGGCGACCGGTGATGAGCTTACGGGAAGCCGCCAGTGGGGTGGGAACATTCCCACCTTCAGCCTAGTCGTAGAAGGTAAGCAGCGGGACCTCTCACTGATGCTCCAGACTGAGATATACATGATTTCCCGTGAAGTAATCCGGAACGCGTTTGCACACGCCGTTGCAAGCCACATCGAAGTCGAAATTCGTTATGATCGGAATCAGCTTCAAGTCCGTATCCGCGATGATGGCAAGGGAATTAACTCGCAGATCATCAAATCTGCCGGTCGAAGTGGACATTGGGGCATACCCGGGATGCGCGAGAGAGCTCAGCGGATCGGGGCGCACCTGGACTTCTGGAGCGAAGAGGGCGCCGGAACAGAGATACAGTTGACACTTCCTGCGTCCGTTGCTTACACACAGCAGCGCCACAACCGGAGATACTTGTTCCATCGGAGTAGAAAAGATGACCAGCATACCTAGCATGATTCGAGTGTTGGCGGCAGATGATCATGCCCTTCTCCGGAAGGGTCTAGCTGCTGTGATCAATGCGGAGCCCGACCTGAAGCTGGTCGCCGAGGCATGCAACGGAGAAGAAGCCATTGAGAAGTTTCGAACACATCGCCCGGACGTGACCTTGATGGATCTCCAGATGCCTGGCCTCAACGGGATTGAGGCGATAAATCGGATTGTTAGTGAATTCCCTGAAGCGCGGATTATTGTACTCACGACTTATAGCGGCGATGCGCAGGTGCTAAGAGCGCTTCGGGCCGGAGCACGCTCCTACATTCTGAAAGGCAATGATCGTGAGCTCGTCGAGACGATACATGCCGTCGCAGAGGGACGCAAGAGGATACCTCCAGAGGTAGCCGCTGAACTTGCTGAGCACGCCACTGACGATGAACTGAGCGAACGTGAAATTGAGGTCCTGCACCTCATTGCAGCTGGCAATTCCAACAAACAGATTGCTGACCAGCTATTTGTAGCGGAGGCTACCATAAAAAGTCGCGTCTCCAGTATCCTTTCGAAACTCGACGCCAGCGATCGCGCGCATGCTGTGACAATCGCGCTTAAGCGTGGAATCATCGATCTCTGATTCATCCGAAAGTATGGTTTTTCTACCGACTTTCAGCCCTTCTTGATACGTTGCTGTTGCCGTAACCTCCGAAAGGAGGTTTTCTTGCAGCGCCTATTCTCGACTTTCGCAAATAGCTGGCCAGGGTTCGGTCTTTTCATTCAAAGGCTTGCCGTAGGTATTGCTCTGGTTCATAACGGGATTGTGCAACTTGAGGTTCAGAAAGCTGGTTTGACGATGCCTGAAATCGCTGGTGCGATCTTGGGGATACTTCTTTTGATAGGCTTATGGACCCCAATCGCGGGCATTCTGGTCGCAGTAATCGAATCTTGGATTGTATTTTCGGAAACTGGTGATGTCGCCGCGCCGATTATGCTTGCTGTCCTCGGCGGTACTTTAGCAATGATCGGCCCGGGAGCATGGTCAATCGACGCTCGGCTATTCGGGAGAAAGCATATAGCAGGCTGACTATCCTTGCCTGAGAAATCATCCTTCCGCCAAAAGTAGGAAAAGCCGATAGACGAACGAGCGAATGAGATCCGCTCGTTCGTCGCTTCTGTCTGTACCCAATTCCGTTGCATAGTAATTCTCGTAAGCGGCGGTCACCTGCAAATGACCGTACTGGTCCTTGCTGTTGTCGACCCTACAAAGCGCGCTTTGGGAGGCCCGATGCTACGTGAGAAGGGCCCCTGAACCGCCTAACCCATAGTGATCCGAAGGATGGAGGAAGAGATGAAGAAAACAATGAGTAGTATCGCCCGTCGCACAGTGCTTGCGTTCAGCATTGTGGTAATAAGCATAGGTGCTGGGAAGGCCCAGGCACAACAGACGATCGATCCACCGGTGGGAATGCCGCTTAAATCGCAAACCGCAGT
>Ga0105240_10008087_pt1 | contig 15116 bp, 14 predicted proteins | sample KBSC54metaG_FD_80426 | JGI IMG/M metagenome (GOLD analysis project Ga0105240, IMG submission 80426) | Corn rhizosphere microbial communities from Kellogg Biological Station, Michigan, USA - KBS C5-4 metaG | ecosystem: Host-associated > Plants > Roots > Rhizosphere > Soil | place: Michigan, USA... | reverse complement strand
CGGCCGCGCTCGGGGACTGGAGTGGGCCAGTGTTCCGGGATGACGCCTGACAGGGCCAGAACACTTGCCTGGGCCGGCCAGTATTCCGCAATGACCCTGAGCGCGTCTTGCTGCCTGCACTGGTTCGAGCGAGAATCAGACTATGGGTAGCGTTCTCCGAACGACCGCGACGGTTATCGCGCTGGCGGCTATCTCGCTCGTTGCATATAGCCATTACCACCACCGCCACCTCGTCACGAATGCCCCGCAGGTAGGGCAGCTCGGCGGGCCAATCGACCGCGCCGTGGTCATCACCCCACGGGAGATCGGCGCGATCACTGCAGGCACGCATGTCGCCGTACTCGTTGGCAAGAATGTCCTCTATCGGAACATGTATGTCCTCGCCGCGAGCACGGATGCCAAGACCGTCACGCTGCGGGCAACGAGGAACCAAGCAGCAGCACTCTTCCACCTCTCGCGGAGCGGAGATCACCAGCTCGTCCTTTGGGGCAAGCCTGCCCAAACGACCAACGGGTAACGATTCCCTGGCCTGGGCCAGTGTTCCGGAATGACCCCTGACGCCGGTAACGCGTGAGGGATGCGCCGGGCCATCGCCTCCGCACGCTGGCCCACGATTCGCCCGCGTCGTAGATTGCGCGTTGTGGAGGGAACGTCCGAGACGGCGGACGCGCTTAAGGCCGAAATCGAGCGCCTGCGTCAAGAGCACCTTGCGGTTAGCGATCTGCTTGCAGCGCTGGCCGGGGGAGAGGGGCTAGAGCCGGTCTTGCGGGAGATCGTCGAAGCTGCCCGGCGGTTATGTGACGGTGACTATGCGCAGCTCTTTCTGCGCGATGGCGAGTTGTTCTACGCGCACGCCGAGGCCGGGGGTCAGCCTGAGGCGCTGGAGTACGCGCGGGCCCATCCTCACGCGGCGGACCCGACGACGGCAGTTGGACGGGTCGCGCTGAGCGGAGACGTCGTGCAGATCGAAGACGTCCTCGCCGATCGCGAGTACAGCTCTGGGGACCAGGAGATCATCGGCTTCCGGGCACTGCTCGGAGTCCCGGTCATCCTCAAGGGAGCGCTGATCGGAGCGATCGTGGTTGGTCGCGACCAGCCGGGATTGTTCTCGCAGGAGCAGGTCGAACTGGTGAGGACCTTCGCCGACCAAGCGGCGGTAGCGATCGCAAATGCACGTCTGCTCGATGCCGTCGAGCGGCAGCGCTCGGAGCTCGCACGTTTCGTCTCGCCGCAGGTGGCCGAGCTGATCTCCTCGACAGAGGGTGAGCAACTGCTTGCCGGCCACCGGGCCTACATCTCCTGCCTCTTCTGCGATCTACGCAACTTCACTGGCTTCGCGGAGACCGCAGCACCGGAAGACCTGCTGGACGTGCTGCGCGCCTACCACACCGCCCTGGGGGAACTGATCCCGCTCCACGCTGGCACGTTGGAGCACTTCGCTGGCGACGGGGTGATGATCTTCTTCAACGATCCCGTGCCGGTCTCTGAGCACGAACTAGAAGCCGTCCGCTTCGCGCTCGCCGCCCACCAGCGGTTCCGCGAACTCGCGGAGGTCTGGACCAAGCGGGGCGACGAACTCGCACTTGGCATCGGCATCGAAGCGGGCCATGCGACCCTCGGCCGCATTGGCTTCGAGGGCCGCTACGACTACGGCGTGATCGGCCCGATCGCGAACCTCGCCTCGCGGCTCAGCAGCCGTGCCGCGCCCGGCCAGACCCTAATCGGCCCCCGCCTCTATGCGGCAGTCGAAGAAGCAGTAGATGCCTCAGCCGTCGGAAACCTCGAACTCAAGGGCTTCGCACGAGCAATCCCAGTCTACGAAGTGAACGGACTTCACTCGTCTAGCTAGAGGAACGACGCCTGGGCCAGTGTTCCGGAATGACCCTCGAGGCGTGCGGTTACGAGTTCCAGATTCGGCTCCCCTCTGCCTGAATCGCCGTGACCTCGTTCCGCAACTCTTCGTCTGGCAGTTCGCCCGATTCCTCCAGCCGTCGGAGCACGACGGACACGTTGGAGAGCGCTTCGCCAGACGTTGAAGCTGAGCGTTCGGCACCAAGCAACTCGCCGGACCAAGCATCGAGCCCGACCGCGGCAAGCGCGGTTCGGAGCCTCTGAAGGCGGTCGTAGAAATCCATCATCGGGGTGCCTCCTGCATAGGTCGAGCGTAAGGCAAGTCGGCTGGGCCAGTGTTCCGGAATGACCCCTGAGCGAGCCTGCTTAGATTGTCGAACGTGTGGGGGCTTGGGGTGCCTCGGTTTTTGCGGACGATCTCGGCGCGGACGTGCGCGCCGAATGGCGCGACGCGATCATTGGTGGTGCCAAGCCGGAAGACGCCACAACGCAGCTTGAGGCGATCTTCGCCGAGGCGATCGCTGACTCGGACGACTCGACCGTCTTCTGGCTCGCGCTAGCTGCGGCGCAAGCGGAGACGGGTCGGCTCCTTCCTACTGTTCGCGATCGCGCTGTCGCCATCATCGACGCTGGAGCCGATCTAGCTTGGTGGGAAGAGGAGACTGGCTCGTCACGGGCGAGAGCGCAGGTGCTGGAACGGCTGCGCGCTCGACTCGTCGGGCCGCAACCTGCGCCGAAGCAGCTGCGGCGGCGGCGCTCCTACATCGTCGAGTTCGATCCCGGTGACGTGGTGCTTCTTCGGGACGAGATGCGACAACCAGTGGGCCTCGTCTACATCGTCGATCGTTACGACGCGCGTCGTCCCCATCCGGTCGCTGAACTCTTGACCTGGAGCGGCGGAGATCTGCCGTCCCGCGACGAACTCGCGCGGCTCCCAGCGAGGCGACTACACCCCGATGCCGGTCTTGGTCCTGGTGGCAAGCCCAAGCCGCGCTACTTCGTGCTCTCCACCGACCGAAGGGAAGAAGCCTTCGGACCGCATCTCGGCGAAGTCATCGCAAAGGCGGTGGAAAGGCCACTGCTCGCGGACTGGCGAAAAGGCGCGGCTAACGCGAGCGCACCCTGCTACACAGACTTCAACCACTCCTGGCCGCGACTTGCAGAGGCGCTCGCAAGGCCGACGCGCCCCTGATCTGGCCGCGTCGAAAGACAAGCGCCGCCGGACCATGGCGACGCCTGGCAACCCGGCTATGCGGATGAGGCGACCGTCCGGACAAGTGTTCTGAAGCGGAGCACCGCGCCCTTCTGATCGTCTCGGAGTGCATGACCGTCCGCTGGGCGAGCGTCCTGTCACCCGAGACGGCCAGCGCTACGCGGTAGCCGGCAGGTACGGCGTCCAGCCGGTCGGGATCCGCGGCGCCGCCAGCTTGATGAACAGCGTCGGCGTCGGCGCGCGCGGCGACGTGCGGAGCACCATCCCGACTTGCTCGAGCGTCCGGTCTCCCTTGCGCAGGTTGCACGGCGCGCAGGCGGTGACGACGTTTTCCCAGATCGACTCGCCGCCTTTCGACCGTGGGACGATGTGGTCGAGCGTGAGGCGGCCGTTCGTCGTCCCGCAGTACGCGCAGCGCCAGCCGTCGCGCGCAAAGAGCGCCCGGCGGGAGATCTTGCGCTGGATCGCGCGCGGCACGCGCACGTAGTGGATCAGCCGGATGACGTGCGGCCAGATGAAGCTGCCGGTCGAGGAGCGAAGCGGCTTGTCGAGCCGCTCGATCACCTCGGCCTTGCCCTTGTAGACGAGCACGTGGGCGCGCCGTACCGTGCACACGTTGAGCGGCTCATAACTCGCGTTCAAAACGAGAACGTGCTGCATCCTGGCGGAAAAGTAGCAGTGTCCGAACTGGCTACTGCGCTGATTTCATGGCGCGTTCGACCGCCTCCTGCTCCTCCGGAGAGAGGGAGACGGCGGCGCGCCCGTCGTCGAGCTCCTTGACGTAGATTCGCGCGTAGTCCCTTCCCTGGATCGCGGTCAGGAGGACGCCGCTGCGCGAGTTGTCGAGCAGCGCGACCGAGGCGGACTGGTGGCCGCCCGTGTTCTCGTAGGCGTCGTAGCGGACGACGGCGAGCCGTGACACCGTCGAGTCGACACGGCGCTCGAGCCGCGACAGCGCTGCTCCGACCTCGTCGATCGTGCGGTGCAGCCCGTCGATGCGCCCCTGGAGGGAGACGGCGAAGTCCACGAGATCCCTGCCACCGTTCCCGAGCAACGCGAGTTGCGCGCTGCGCACCCGGCGCAGCCGCAGGTGGAGCGCGAGCGCAAGCGCGATGCCGACGACCGCGACGGCCGCGGCCGCGATCGCGATCACCCCGGCGACCCCGGAGCTCATGGCCTAACCGCCCGTGGGAAGACTGAAGAAGACCTTGTACGTGGCGGTGTTGTTGTCGAGGTTCTTCTCCCCGGGCACTTTGCCGACCTCGACCTTGACTCGCGCCTCCTGGCCGAACGCGGACGGGGGCAGACCGAGGTTCCCGAAGGAGACCGAGGTCGTCTGCTGCGGTGGGATCGAGTCGACGGTCTGCTTCTTCGTCAGGACGGTCTTGCCGAAGACGGTCACTGTCAGCGTCACGGGGACCTGCGACTCCTGGAAGTTGCCGGAGTCTGTGAAGGTGACCTTGAACGCGAGGTTCGCCCCTACGTCCACAGTCGTCGGGGTAGAGGGGGAGAGCTGTTTCGTGCTGGCACCCGCCACCGCCTCGGTGCTCACGAGCTCGCTCCCGTGCAGACCGGTCACCTTGCCCCCGGTAGTCGTGGACTTCAGGCGCCCCAGGACGAGCCCGAGCGACGTGGCGCTGAACACCTCGGGGTTCGAGACGATCTGCGACGGCGGCGCGATGACGCCCTTCACGCCGACGCTCGTCAGCGTCTGCGTCGCCGGAAGATGGAAGAGATTCGCCCAGACGAGGTCGCTCGCGGTCAGCAGCTGGGCCTGCTCCGCGAGAGCATCCGCCACATCCGTCGCACTCTTGGAGCTCGCCTGCGCGAGAGCGTCGGCGAGACCCGTCATGCCGATCGCGCGCAGCTGGAACGTGGCCAGCGCTTCCTGATGAGCGGCCTGGAGCGGCCCCGGCGGCCGCAGGCGCAGCGCGTCGTCGTAGTCCTGCTGCTCCTGGCGCGACCACTCTTGTAGCTTCGACTGGAGCCCGACGATGGTCAGTTTCTTGAGGCTGAGCGTGTTCGTGAAGTCCGTACCGGCCTGCGCGGAGTCCTGCGCGATCGAGCGAAGGTCGGTCATGTAGGAGGAGTACTCGTCGTGCTTGCTCTTGCCCTGGCAGGAGCCGACCCAGAAGACGAAGCCGACCACGACGGCGATCGCGAGCGCGACGAAACCGGCGAGCCTCGCGAGGGCCACGGCTCCGGGAGGTGGCGGGGAGGGCCGGCGCGGCCCACCCGGACGCGGCGGCCGGATCCGCCGGCGCGGGCGGTCAGGCGCCTCGAGCGTCTCCGGCTCCTCGAAGAACTCGAGCTCTGTTCCCTCGTCGAAGGTACTCACTGGTTGGCAAGCCTAACCGTGTCGGGGAGGACAGTCCGGCACGGTCGCCAATCTCCGCTAGGCATGGGAGAGGCCGCACCAGCGCTCACCGGCTCCGAGCTCGTCCTCAACCGCTACCGGCCGCTGCGCCCGCTGGGCAGCGGCGGCTCGGGCTCGGTCTGGCTGGCGCGCGATGAGAAGACGGGGCTCGACGTCGCGCTGAAGATCGTCGCCCGCGAGGGCAAGTCGGCGATGCGGGCCGAGCGCGAGGCGAAGGCCGCGGCGCAGCTGCGCCATCCGGCCTGCCTGCGGGCGTACGCGTTCGGGCGCGACTCGCGCCACGTCTACATCGCGTACGAGTTCGTCCCCGGGCGCACGTTCCGCGAGGCCCTGCGCGACGGTGGGCTGTCCGAGGACGCGGCGATCGAGGCCTGCGCGCAGGTGTGCGACGGGCTCGCCCACGCCCACGCCGCCGGCATCCTGCACCGGGACGTCAAGCCCTCGAACATCCTCCTCATGGACGGCGACCGGGTTTCGGCGCGGGTGCTCGACTTCGGGCTCGCGCAGATGGCCGAGGCCGAGACGCTGACCGAGGCCGGCGATGTCCCCGGAACGCTCGCGTACATCTCGCCCGAGCGGCTCGCGGGCGGCGAGGCGACGCCGGCTGCGGACGTCTGGGCCGTCGGCGTGATGCTGTGGGAGGCGCTGGCGGGGAGGCATCCGTTCTGGCGCGGCTCGATGCTCGAGACTGCGCGCGCGATCGAGGCCGGAGCGCGGCCGCTGGGCGAGCTTCGCCCCGACCTGCCGAAGCGCGTCCTCCGCGTCGTCGACAGCTCGCTGGCGACGAACCCGGCCAGGCGACCCACGGCCAGGGATCTCGCGGACGCGCTGCGCGGCGCAGCCTCGTTCGCGTCTACGCCGCGGCCCGCGTTCCGACTTCCTCCCCGCATCGAGGCCGGCCATGCGATCACGGCTGTCCTCGCGGCGATCCTCGCCGGCTGGACCGCCGCAGCGTTGCCCTTCTATCCGCACGGCTGGCCGTTCGGCCTCGCAGTGCTCGCCGCCGCGGCGACCGCCTTCCGCGAGCGCGCAGGGATCGCGCTCGCACTCGCCGTCCCGGTGCTCCCGCTCGGGAACATCTCGTTCGGCCTCGCGCTTCTCTACGCCGCGCTGGCCGCCGCGTGGCTACTCGTGACCTGGCGGGAGCCGCGAGCCGGCCTCCTCTTCGTGCTCGGGCCGCTGCTCGCACCGGTCGCGGCGCTCGGTCTTCTCCCCCTCGCCACGGCTCGCGTGCGCGCTGCGCCGCTGCGCGGCCTCACCGTCATCCTCGGAGTGCTGACCGCCGCGCTCGCCGCCGGGATCCGACATGTCTCCCTCCCGCTCGTCGGCGGCCCGGCGCCGCTCGGGCTCGGAGTCGCGCAGGCCCGTGACCCGCTCGATGTTGCCGGCTCGCTCGCCCGCGCCGCGGGAGACCATCCGTCGCTGCTGCTCGAGGCCTGCGCGCTCGCGCTCGTCGCGGTCGCTCTCCCCCATGCGCGTTCCCGCGGGCGCTGGGCAGCTGCGGCCCTCGGCGCGGGAATGATCGTCCTCACCGTGGTGGCCGTCCCGAGCGCCGCAGCCGTGCCGCTTCTCCTCGCGTCGTGGGCGATCGCGGCGTTCACAGCGCTTCGCGCACCTGTGCTGGGGGTACGCTCAGCCGCAAGCTGATGGTGTTGCGGGGCATCGAACAGAGGCTGGAGCGGGCTTTCGAGGGCGTCTTCGGCCGCGCCTTCCGCACGAACGTCCAGCCGGTCGAGCTCGCACGCAAGCTCGCGAAGGAGATGGACGACCACCGCTCGACGTCGGTGCGGAACGTCTATGTCCCGAACGAGTACACGATCTACCTCTCCCCCGGCGACCGCGAGCAGTTCGAGGGCTACGAGAACTCGCTCGTGTCGGAGCTCGAGGAGTACCTCGCAGAGCACGCGGCGCGCGAGAACTACGCATTGCTGACGCCGCCGCACATCCTCTTCGAGACCGACGAGGACCTCGGCGTCGGTGAGTTCGGCATCGCGACACGCATGGCGCAGCACGGTCGGCACGGCGAGAGGGAGGTACCCGAGAGCGCGGCACCGGGCGCGACGATGATCTACAAGCCGCAGACACAGCCGACCGAGGCCGCGTCGCTCGAGGAGCTCGGCGTAGAGCGCGAGGTCGCCGTGCTCAGCTGGAGCGGCGAGCGCCGCGTCCTCGAGAACAAGCGCTCCGTCCTCGGCCGCTCGCGCGACGTCGACGTCCAGATCGAGGATCCGAACGTGTCGCGCCGCCACGCGGAGATCGTGCAAGAAGGCTCGGCCTACTGGCTCGTCGACCTCGGCTCGACGAACGGGCTAGAGGTGGACGGCCGGCGGGTCCAGCGCGCGAAGCTCGACGACGGCTCGCGCTTCGTGATCGGCGAGACGACGATCACCTTCTCGACCGAGCGGGAATAGGAGCGCCTGTGACGTTGGTCGCCTCTACGACGGTCGCGGAGGTGCTTCTCGCGCTCAAGATCGCCTTCCTCGTCCTCCTCTATCTGTTTGTGCTCCGGGTCATCCGCTCGGCCGGGCGCGAGCGACAAGCGCCGAGCCAGGACAGCATGATCCTCACCCCCGCAGCCGCCGCCGCAGCCGGGTTGGGCCGCTCGGGAGCGAGGCGGAAGACGACGCGGCTCGTCGTCCAGCGCAGTCCGAGCCTCGACGAGGGAGACGAGTTCCCGCTCAACTCCGCGCCGGTGACCGTCGGGCGCGGCGGACAGAACGACCTCGTGCTGAACGGGGACGAGTTCGCGTCGGCCCGGCATGCGCGGATCGAGGCACGCGGCGACGGCGTCTGGGTGCAGGACCTCGACTCGACGAACGGCACGTACGTCAACGGCGGGCGCGTCGTGGGCGCGCAGCGGGTGAAGGCGGGCGACGTCCTGCGCGTCGGCGAGACCGACCTCATCGTCGAGGAGGACTGAGTAATGCCCGTCGGCGCGTACGCAGTGGCGAGCGACACCGGGCGCAGGCGGCGCCGCAACGAGGACAACTACGTCCTCGCTCCGCCGCTCTTCGCCGTCGCCGACGGGATGGGCGGCGCACAGGCCGGCGAAGTTGCGTCGCGGCTCGCCGCCTCGGCGCTCGAGGGAGGCGACTCCGACGGGCTCGATGGGCCCGAGCGGATCGACGCCCTGATCCAGGAGGCGAACCGGCGCATCTACGACCGCGCGTCGACCGACCCGGCTGCGTCGGGGATGGGCACGACGATGACGGTCGCGCTCGTCGAGGGGATGACCGTCGCGATCGGCCACGTCGGAGACTCGCGTGCCTATCTCGTGCGCGGCGAGCAGATGGAGCAGCTGACCGAGGACCACTCCCTCGTGAACGAGCTGCTGAAGAGCGGGCGGCTCTCCGAGGAGGAGGCGCACGTGCACCCGCAGCGGAGTGTGATCACGCGCGCCGTGGGAACGGATCCGGATGTCGACGTCGACGGCTTCACGATCGAGGCCGAGGAGGGCGACGTCTTTCTGCTCTGCTCCGACGGGCTCACCGACATGGTCTCCGACGAGGAGATCCTCGAGCTCGTCCACGAGCACCGCGACAACCTCGACAAGGCCGTGAAGTCACTCGTGACCGCAGCGAACCGGGGCGGCGGCGAGGACAACATCACCGCGGTTGCGTTCCGAATCTCGGCGGAGGCGCCGGCGGCGAACCTCGAGGACACGGTCGCGATGCCGGCGCTCGAGCTGGACGAAGAAGAGCCCGACGAGCAGACGCGCGAGCAGGTGCACGAGCCCGAGCCCGCGGTGCCCGCGGCCGACGCGCGGCGCGTCCGCCTCGTCCTGCTCGGGCTCATTCTGCTTTTGATCGTGGCGGGGCTCGTCATCTGGGGGCTGTCGCGCTGACCCTTCGCAACCGTGAGCTCACGGCACTCCTCACGGTCGGCGTCCTGACGGCGATCGGCTTCGCCACCGTCTACATCGCGCTGAACTCCCAGATCTCGGGCGGCTCACTCGGTTACGCGGTCTTCTTCTTCGGCCTCTACCTCGTCGCGCATCTGGTTGCACGCGTGACCGTGCCACTCGCCGACCCCTACCTCCTGCCGATGGCCGCTTTGCTGACCGCGATCGGAGTGACGGAGATCTACCGCCTCGGTCCGGCCGGCAACGCGTTCCGGCAGGGGCTCTGGGTCGTGATCGGCGTCGGCGCATTCTCGGCGACGCTCTTCTGGCTGCAATCCGACTACCGCGTCCTCGAGCGGTACAAGTACGTCTTCGGAGTCACGGCACTCTGCCTCCTCTTCCTGCCGCGGTTACCCGTGATCGGCGAGCCGATCAACGGCGCCCGCCTCTGGGTCCACGTCGGGTCCCTCCAGTTCCAGCCGGGCGAGCTCGGAAAGATCGCGCTCATCGTCTTCCTGGCCGCGTACCTGCGCGAGAGGCGCGAAGTCCTCGCGCAGGGAAGGCTGAAGGACTGGGGGCCGCTGCTCGTGATCTGGGGCGCGGCGATGCTCCTCCTTTTCGTCACCAACGACCTCGGCAGCGCTCTTCTCTACTACGCGATCTTCCTTGCGATGCTCTACATCGCGACGGCGCGCGTCGCGTTCGTCGCCGCAGCGCTCGGCCTCTTCCTCGTCGGGTCGTTCGCCGTCGCGCAGGGGACGCCGCACGTGCGCGAGCGCGTGACGAACTGGCTCTCGCCGTGGTCGACGCACACGGTCTTCTGCCCGGCCAACGGCAAGATGATGTTGCGCCAGAGCTGCCAGAGCTACCAGGAGGTGAATTCGCTCTACTCGCTCGGCCACGGCGGCTTCGGAGGCACCGGCCTCGGCCACGGGATCTTCACCGGGGCGAACGGGCAGCAGGTCATCCCCGACCTGAACACCGACTTCATCTACTCGGCCCTCGCGCAGGAGCTCGGCTTGATCGGCGCAGCGGCGTTGCTGCTCCTCTACATGGCCTTTGTGCTGCGCGGCTTCCGGATCGCGCTCGCGGCGACCGACGGCTTCTCGAAGCTGCTGGCGGCCGGCCTCAGCTTCGGCTTCGCGTTCCAGACGTTCGTCATCGTCGGCGGCATCACGCGGATCATCCCGCTGACCGGCATCACGCTTCCCTTCGTCTCCTACGGCGGGTCGAGCGTCGTCGCCAACTTCCTGCTCGTCGCCGGGCTGATGCTCATATCGCATAGGGCGAACCGGCAGGAGGCCGCCGCCTGAACAAGCAGCTCCTCCACGTCTCCGTTGCCGCGCTCGTGCTGCTTGCCGCGCTCATCGTCTCGACGACGTACTGGCAGACGTGGGCGGTCGGCGACCTCGCCGACAAGCAGGACAACTCGATCCAGCTCGTCTCGCGGCTCACGGTCGACCGCGGCCAGATCCTCGCCGGAGGCGCTGTGCTCGCGACGAACCGCAGGCACCGCAAGCACGGGCTCACGATCTTCACGCGGCGCTACCCGGCAGGCGACCTCGCGTCGCAGGTGGTCGGTTACGCGACCGAGGCCGGCACGACGACGGGGCTCGAGCAGACGCTCGACGACTACCTCACCGGCGCGAACACGAACCTCACCAACACGTTCAAGGAGGAGCTCCGCAAGCTCGGCGGGCAGACGGTGCACGGCGACAACGTGATCCTCACGCTGCGTCCGGCCGTGCAGAGGCTCGCGCTGCAGGAGCTCGCGGGACGCTGCGGCGCGGTCGTCGCTCTCGACGCGAAGACGGGAGCGGTTCTCACGATGGCGTCTTCCCCGACGTACAACGCGAACGTGGCCTTGCAGCCGAAGGGAATCGCGAGGATCGGTCGCATCAAGGGAACGTGCGGCGACGCGTCGGCCCTCTACAACAACGCGACGCAAGGTCTCTATCCCCCGGGCTCGACGTTCAAGATGGTGACCGCCGCCGCCGCGCTCGACTCGGGCGCCTACACGCCGAGCTCGCCGTTCAACGACCCCGGCTACTGCGTCGAGTACGGCCAGCACGTCTCGAACGCAGGCAACCCGGACCAGAACGGGCCGGAGGCGTTCGGCAACGTCACGCTCGAGCAGGGCTTCGAGCACTCGATCAACTCGGTCTTCTGCAACGTCGGCAAGCACATCGGGGGCCTGGAGATCCTCAAGTACGCCAAGCGGTTCGGCTTCTACTCGCTGCCGCCGCTCGACACACCGCCGAACGCGAGCAATCCGTCCGGCTTGTACAAGAACGGGAGGCTCTGGGATCCCAAGAACAATTCCCAGATCGATTCGGGCCGGCTCGCGTTCGGGCAGTTCAGCATGCTCGCGACCCCGCTCCAGATGGCACTCGTCGCCGCGACGATCGCCGACAGGGGAATGGAGCCGAAGCCCTATCTCGTGCAGAAGATCGTCGCGGCCGACGGCTCGACCGTCGCCAAGACCGCGCCTCAGATGCTGGGCCGTGTGATCAAGCCCCAGACCGCCGCCGAGCTCAACCAGATGATGCAGCTCGTCGTCCAGGCAGGGACCGGTACGACCGCGCAGATCCCCGGCGTGCCTGTCGCGGGCAAGACGGGAACCGCGGAGCTCGGTCTCGGCACCATCTACGACGCGTGGTTCGTCTGCTTCGCGCCCGCGAACAACCCGCGCTTCGTCGTCGCGGTGGTCGTCGAGAAACAGCCCAACGGCTTCGGCGCCTCCGTGTCGGCCCCGATCGCCAAGGCCATCCTCGAAAAGCTCCTGGGACGCTGACGATGATTTCCTTCCGGACCGCCGAAATCACTGGTTCCGTGACCTTGTCTCTACCCTTTAGCCGGCCGTGGCGGTAAGCGACTCCCTCATCGACACCCTTTTCGACGGGCGCTACCGGATCCAGCGCAAGCTCGGCGCCGGAGGGATGGCCGACGTGTACCTCGCCGAGGATCAGGAGCTCGGCCGCCGGGTCGCGATCAAGATCCTCAACGGCCGCCACGCGAACGACGCCCAGTTCATCGAGCGCTTCCGCCGTGAGGCGAAGAACGCGGCGGCGCTCAACCACCCGAGCATCGTCTCGATCTACGACCGCGGCGAGGCCGAGGACACCTACTACATCGCGATGGAGTTCCTCGACGGTCGCACGCTGAAGGAGCTGATCGTCAGCCGCGGCGCCGCTCCGATCAACGTCGCGATCGAGTACGGGCGCCAGATCCTCTCCGCGCTCCGCTTCGCCCACCGGCACGGGATCGTTCATCGCGACATCAAGCCGCACAACGTGCTCGTCGACGCCGAGGGACGCGTGAAGGTCACCGACTTTGGAATCGCGCGGGCCGGCACGAGCCAGATGACGGAGACGGGCTCGATCGTCGGCACTGCGCAGTACCTCTCCCCCGAGCAGGCGCGCGGCGGCGAAGTCGACCCGCGCTCCGACCTCTACTCGCTCGGCGTCGTCCTCTACGAGCTGCTGACGGGGAAGACGCCGTTCGACGGCGAGACGCCGGTCGAGATCGCGATGAAGCACCTCTCGAACGCGCCGAAGCCGCCGTCGAAGCTGCGTTCCGAGATCCCGCCCGAGCTCGACAAGGTCGTGCTGCGCGCGCTCGCGAAGAATCCCGACGAGCGCTACCAGAGCGCCGACGAGATGGAGGCCGACCTCGAGCGGGTCGCGCGGGGCGCGCCGGTCTCGGCGGCCACCGCGGCGACGCAGATCCTGCCCGCCGCGCCGCCCGTGGCGACGGATCCGACCTCGGCCACGATGATCGCGCCGCCGCCAACGACGCGAGCCCGCGACGTCCCGCCGCCGCCCGTCATCGAGGAGGAGGAGTACGCCGAGCGTGGCGGCCCGGAGCGGCCGCTCTGGCCGTGGCTCCTCGCGGCTGCCTTCGTCATTGCGGCCGCGATCGCCGGATTCTTCGTCTGGCACGAGCTCTCCGGCTCGACGGTGAAGGAGCCGGTCAACAACTATGTGAATGAGACGCAAGCGCAGGCCGTTCGCCAGATCAAGGCGGCAGATCTCAATCCTCACGTGGTGCCGAAGTCGAACGAGAAATTCAAGAAGGGCATCGTCTTCGACCAGGATCCCGACGCGGGCTCCAAGGTCGACAAGGGAGGCACCGTCACGATCTTCGTCTCGACCGGCCCGCCGAAGGTGAACGTGCCGGCGGTGAAGGGGAAAACGTGGTCAGACGCCCAACAGGAGCTGTCCGACGCAGGCTTCAAGCCTGAGGAGCACTTCGTCCCAGGCGGGAAGACGAAGGGCATCGTGAGCGCCACCGATCCCCCGGCGGGTACGGCCGCGCCGAAGGGCTCGACGGTGCGCGTCAACGTCTACAGCGGGCCGGCGCCGGCGATCGTCCCCAGCGTCGTCGGCCTCAGCCTCGCGGACGCGATTGCCAAGCTGCGTGCGGAAGGCCTGAACCCCAACCCGACGATCGTGGCGAGCGACGCGCCACAAAACCAGGTCATCCACCAGGATCCGGCCCCCGGAACGAGGGTCGCGAAGGGCAAACCCGTCGCGCTCCAGGTCTCGAACGGCCCGCCGCAGGTGAGCGTGCCGACAGTCGTCGGCGAGACGACACAGCAGGCCGTGTCGGAACTCGAGGGCGCAGGCTTCCATGTCGTCCAGCAGCCCGTGTCCGTGGACTCCGCAGACCAGAACGACATCGTCCAGTCGCAGAACCCGGACGGCGGCACGTCGGCGACCAAGGGCTCGCAGGTGACGATCGAAGTCGGCCAGTTCTCGCCGGGGCCACCGACGACGTCCACCACCACGACAACCCCCTAGTGAGCCAGCCTCGGCGCCTCCGCGTGGCCGTCCTCGCGGGGGGCCGGTCGAGCGAGCACGACATCTCCCTCGCCTCGGCCCGGTCGGTGGTCGGCGCGCTCGACCCCGAGCGATACGAAGTCGCAGAGGTGGCGATCGGCCGCGACGGGCGGTGGGCGCTCGAGGCCGGCGACCCACCCCGTGAGCTCGGACGCGGCCCGGCGGAGACGCTGCCGGTGCCGGCCAAGAGCGGGACGCTCGAGGCGTTGGGGACGGTCGACGTCGTCCTTCCGATCCTGCACGGGCCGTTCGGCGAGGACGGCACGGTGCAGGGACTGCTCGAGCTCGCGGACGTCCCGTACGTCGGCGCGGGAGTCGCGGCCTCAGCGCTTGCGATGGACAAGGACCTGTTCAAGAAGGTGATGCGCGACAGCGGCATTCCTGTCGCCGCGCATCACGCAATCCGCCTGGGCGACGCGATCGAGAACCCGTTCGGCTATCCCGTCTTCGTCAAGCCCGCGCGGCTCGGCTCCTCCGTGGGCATCACGAAGGTGCACGACGAGGAGGAGCTGGCGCCGGCCGTCGAGCTCGCCTTCAGGCACGACGAGAAGGTGCTCATCGAGGAGTTCGTCGTGGGAACGGAGGTCGAGGTCGGGGTGCTCGGCAACCGCGTTCCTCCTCCGGTCGCCTCTCTCCCCGGGCAAATCGACACGCTCGAGCACGAGTGGTACGACTACGCCTCGAAGTACGACGAGGGCGGGATGGACCTGATCGTTCCGCCGCCCGGCCTGTCACAGGAGACGATCGAGCTCGTGCAGCGGCGGGCGGTCGAGTCGTTCGTCGCGAGCGAGTGCGAAGGCCTGGCGCGCGTCGACTTCTTCGTGCGCCACTCGGACGGAGAGGTCGTCCTCAACGAGCTCAACACGATGCCCGGCTTCACCGCGACGAGCGTGTGGGCGCGGCTGTTCGAAGCGTCGGGCCTGAGCTACGCGGACGCGCTCGATCGGCTGATCGAGCTCGCGCTCGAGCGGCACGAGCGCCGCTCGAAGCTCG
>Ga0105240_10008082_pt1 | contig 15118 bp, 15 predicted proteins | sample KBSC54metaG_FD_80426 | JGI IMG/M metagenome (GOLD analysis project Ga0105240, IMG submission 80426) | Corn rhizosphere microbial communities from Kellogg Biological Station, Michigan, USA - KBS C5-4 metaG | ecosystem: Host-associated > Plants > Roots > Rhizosphere > Soil | place: Michigan, USA... | reverse complement strand
GTCCGTCTTTCAGGAATGAGGTCATCGGCGACGTTGGGCCCCTACTGGCGCGGCCTATACGCCCGCCCGCCGGCCCGCGAAATGGTCGGAGCGATAGGATTCGGAAGGGGTTTGCGAGACGCGGCGGCCCGGGCGCCGACGAAACCGCGCTGCGACGCCGGGCCGACGTGCCGCCGCCGCTCAGCGCCAGCCGCGCCGTGAGTCCGTTCCGCGCCGGCGGTCCGACATGGGAGCTAGCTGTAGGCGCCCGCCTGCCGAAGAAGCTCGGCGACTTCGGCATCGTGCCTCAGCTCGGCCAACTCGAGCGGAGATGGTGTTCCAAAGCCGTGGAGATTGACGTCGGCCCCCCGTCCCACGAGCAACCTCACCAGAGTTGAGTTTCCTTGAAACGCGGCTTGAGAAAGGGGCGTCATCCCGCCCAGCGATTGGGCGTTGACGTCGGCCCCCGCGTCCAGGAGCGCCTCCGCCACCTCTGCGCGACTGTTCCCTGACAATCCCAGAGCGGTCTGGCCTGCCCAGGTGCTCGCGTTCACGTCGGCGCCGGCCTTGATCAGGGATCGAACGGCCGGAAGGTTGTTGCTTTGCGCTGCAATCATGAGCGCGGTCATGTCGTTATGGTCGCGCGCGTTCAGGGCGGCTCCGCGAACCAGGGCGTGTTCGATCTGCGCGGCGGCGCCGTGGCTGGCCACGTCGAACAGGGCGTCCTGGCGAGCAAGTGAGCACCCGCCCAGCGCCAGCATCATCAACAGCGCCCACCCATGCGTTCTCATGCCGCCAGCCCTTCATTTTGGCGCACAAGGCGCCCCCTGGGGTCCCGTCGCATTGATCTGCCGCAAGGCGGCGGCCGGGGCGGCGACGGCCCACAGGCTCCGTAAAAACCCGTAGGGAATAGCCACGAATTTCGGCCGCAGGCCTCGACGGGTACACCCGCCCGACACGCCGCCAGGGGCGGCGCTTCGAATGGGAGACCCCCCGATGGATCATCTTGTTGGAGTAGCGTTCCTGGTCGGAGCCGTCGTCGCGATGCTCGCCTTCATGGGCGTGCTGATGGGCGCGATGATCTACGTCGCCCTCGGCGAGCGTCAGGCTCGGCGCGTGAAGACGGCGCCTGGACGCGTAGAGACCGGCGTCACGCTCGAGCAGGCTCGCCGGGCTTGATCCGGCGGGGGCCGCGGAGACACGCGGTGGGCGCCGGCGCGGCCGGCAAGTCCACAGCGGGGCCCCGCCGCCCGAGCCCGCTGGCGTCCTTCGGTCCCGGGCTGATCACCGGGGCGGCCGACGACGATCCGAGCGGCATCGCGACCTACTCGCAGGCCGGCGCCCAGTTCGGGCTCCAGATGCTCTGGACGCCGGTCCTGACCTATCCCTTCATGGCGGTGTTCCAGGCGGTCTGCGCCCGCATCGGACGGGTGACCGGCCGTGGGCTGGCGGCCAACATCAAGCAGATATTCCCGCCCTGGGTGCTGCTCGCTGTCGTGGTGCTGCTGCTGTTCGCCAACACCTTGAACGTCGCGGCCGACATCGCCGCCATGGGCGAGGCCGCCTCGCTGGTCTTCCCGGGACGCCGTCACGTCTTCACGGTGGGATTTGCGGTGGCGATCCTGTTGCTGCAGGTGTTCGTGCCCTATCACCGCTACGTCACCTTTCTGAAGTGGTTGACGCTGGCGCTGTTCGCCTATGTGGCGGTCGCGTTCTCGGTCCACGTGCCCTGGGGCGAGGCCCTTGCGCGGACGGTATGGCCGCACTTCACGCTGGACCGCGCCGCGATGACCCTGATTGTGGCCATCTTCGGCACCACCATCAGCCCATACCTGTTCTTCTGGCAGGCGTCGGAGGAGGTCGAGGAGATCCAGAGCCATCCCGGCGCGCACCCGCTGAGGACCGACCCGGCCGAGGCGCCGGCCGAGCTGCGCCGGATCCGCCTCGACACCTACGTCGGCATGGCCTTTTCCAACATCATCGCCTTCTTCGTGATCCTGGCGACGGGCGTGACGCTGCATGCGGCGGGCATCACCGCGCCGCAGACCGCGGCCCAGGTGGCCGGCGCGCTGCGTCCCCTGGCAGGCGACGGCGCCTTCCTGCTGTTCGCCATGGGTATCATCGGCACCGGCCTGCTGGCGATCCCGACGCTGGCGGGATCGGCCGCCTATGCGCTCTCGGAGGCGCTAGGCTGGAAGGAGGGACTCGAGTCCAAGCTGAGCGAGGCTTACGGCTTCTATGGCGTCATCGCCTTCGCCATCCTCGGTGGCGTGGCGCTGGACTACTCGCCGATCGACCCGATCAAGGCGCTGTTCTGGAGCGCCGTCGTCAACGGCGTGATCGCCGCGCCGCTGATGGCGGTGATCATGTTGCTGGCGACGCGCAAGAGCCTGATGGGCGAGTTCACGGCATCGCCTTGGCAGCGCTGGGGCGGCTGGACGGCCACCGCGATCATGGGCGCGGCGGCGATCGCCATGTTCGTGCTGATGTAGCTCAGACAGCGCGGGAATAGCGCTGGGCGACCGCCCCCGACGTCGGATCGAACACGGCGCAGACGCTGCGTACGAACGGGCGGCCAAGCTCGGTGACAGCGACGACGCCGCCGTGGATTTCCACGATACCGTCAGCCGCGAACGCCTCCAGAGCGGTCCGCTCGTCGCCGAGGTCGAGTTCCCTGCCGGCTGCGGTGTCCAGGTCGACGCGCAAGTCGCACATCAGCCGCTCGATGATCCGTCCGCGCAGGCGGTCTTCCGCAGTCACCCGTACGCCGCGTGCGGTGGCCAGACGGCCGCTGCCCACGAGGCGTCGCCAACCGACCTCGTCGGACTGGTTCTGCACGTAGCCGTCGGGCAGGGCGCCGATGCCGGAGGCCCCGAACCCCAGCAGCGTCGGCGCCTGGTCGGTGGTGTAGCCCTGGAAATTGCGGCGCAGCCGGCCCGACCGGCTGGCTTGCGCCAGCGGGTCATCCGGCCTCGCGAAGTGGTCCAGGCCGATGCGGACATAGCCTGCCGCCAAGAGCCGCGCGGCGGCCGCTTCGCTCTGCTCCAGGCGTTCAGCGTCGCCAGGAAGGTCTGCGGGGTCGATCAGTTTCTGGTGCGGCTTCATCCAGGGCACGTGGGCGTAGCCGAAGATGGCCAGACGCTCGGGCGAGAGCGTGAGCACCTGCTCGATGGTGGCGATCACGTCGTCGGTGCGCTGCCGCGGCAGGCCATACATCAGGTCGAGATTGATCGACGCCACGCCCGCGCGTCGCAGGCGCTCCGCCGCAACGGCGACCACGTCGAAGGGTTCGATCCGGTTGACCGCCTTCTGGACGTGCGGCGACAAATCCTGCACGCCGAGGCTGGCCCGGGTCAGGCCATGCGCCGCGGCGGCCTGCACCCAGGCGGGCGTCAGCACAGCCGGATCGATCTCCGCCGCGATCTCCGCGTCGGGCCGGATGTCGAAGGCCTGGCGAAGCGCGCCGAACAGCCGGTCGAGGTCGTCCGGGGTCAGCATGTTCGGCGTTCCGCCGCCTAGATGGAGGGCGGCCGCCGCCAGCCTGGCTGGCGCGGCGCGCCCGACCAGCTGGATCTCCTTCTCCAGCAGCGCCGTGTAGTCGCTGACGGCGGAGCCGCGGCTCACCGCCCGGGTGTTGCAGCCGCAGTACCAGCAGAGCCGGCTGCAGAAGGGGATGTGCGCGTAGAGCGACACCGGTTCATCCGCGGGCAGGCGCCCCAGCCAGCCGGCGTAGGTCTCGGCGTCCACCTCCGGGGTGAACTGTACGGCGGTGGGATAGCTGGTGTAGCGCGGCGCCCGCCCGCCGTAGCGGCGCAGCAGCGCCTGGCGACGCATGCGAATGGCGGTGTGACAGTCGAAGGTCATTGCCGCTCTCCCTCCGTGGGGGCCTGGTCGTAGGCGTCGTCGAGGATCCGCGCCGCATCGCCGGCGGGATCCTCGTACTGGCCGTTCTCCACCGTCCACCAGAACGCCCCCAGGCCGATCAGGGCGACCAGCACCGAAGCGGGCGCGAGGAAGAGCAGGATGTTCATGCCAGCGTGTCCCGCCCGCGCGCCGCCCAGGTCATGCGCAAGGCGTTCAGCATCACGACGAGCGACGAGCCCGACATGGCCAGGGCGGCGACCAGCGGATTGACCAGGCCGAAGATGGCGGCGGGCGCGGCGACGAGATTGTAGAGCGCCGAGAAGCCGAAGTTCTCCAGGGCGCGGGCGCGGGCGGCCCGCGCCACATCGATTGCGTCGACGATGGCGCTCAGCTTGCCGCCTTCGAACACGAGGTCGGCGGCGTTCTGGCTGGCTTCCAGCGCCGAGCCGGGGGCCATCGAGGCATGCGCTCTCGCCAACGCCGCAGCGTCGTTCAGGCCGTCGCCCACCATCAGCGGCTTGCGGCCGGCCGCCATCAGCTCGTCGATCGCGGCGGCCTTCTCGAGCGGCGTCAGGCCGGAGCGCCAGCGGGCGATGCCGCTAGCCTTGACGGCGCGCGCGACGGGTCCTTCGGCGTCACCCGACAGAACCTCGACCTCAAGGCCGCGGCGGCGCAGGGCGCTGACCGTCGCGACAGCGTCGTCGCGCAGCCGGTCGACGAATGAAAAGCGGATCGGGACGTCCTCTCCGCGACGGAACCAGAGCTCGGTATCGGGCGATGGGGAAGCTTCGGCTCCCACGAAGCCTGCCCGCCCGAGGCGGCAGACCAGGCCGTCGATGCGGCCCTCGACGCCCTGACCGGCGATCTCGCGCACGCCCTCGGCGGCCGCGCCAGGGCCGGCTTCCGCGGCAAGCGCCTGGGCCAGGGGATGGCGGGAGGCGCGGGCCAGCGGCGCGGCGGCAAGGATGTCGTCGGGAGGACCAAGGATCAGGTGCGGCCGCCCCTCGGTCAGGACGCCGGTCTTGTCCAGCACGACGCAGTCCGTCTCGGCGAGCCGCTCCAGCGCCGCGCCCGACTTCACCAGGACCCCCTTGCGGAACAGCCGCCCGCAGGCGGCGATCTGGACTGCCGGAACGGCGAGTCCCAGCGCGCAGGGGCAGGTCACGATCAGCACCGCCGCGGCCCGCAGCAAGGCCTCACGGGGGCCAAGTCCCAGCGCCCAGCCGCCGGCGAAGGTCAGCAGCGCCAGCGTGTGGACCACCGGCACATAGATCGCCGCGGCGCGGTCGGCGAGACGCACATAGACGGACTTGGACTGCGCGCCTGCCTCCATCAGCCGTGCGATGGCGGCGAGCGTCGAGTCTTCGGCGCGGGCGGTGGCGCGCAGGGCGAGGCGTCCGGAGAGGTTCATTGCCCCGGCGTGCAGGGCCATGCCGAGCCGGGCGACGGAGGGAGCGGTCTCGCCGTTAACCAGGGCGTTGTCGATTTCGGACTCGCCGGCCTCGACGACCCCGTCGAGCGGGACGCGCTCGCCGGCCAGCACGGCGAAGCGGTCGCCGACGCCGAACGCGCTGACTGGCGCGCCGTGCTCGCCCCCGTCCGGCTCGATCCGCCGCGCCACCGGAGACTGCAGCGCCAGCAGGTCGCGCGCAGCTCCCTGGGCCTTGCGCCGCAGCTGGTGGTCCAGCCAGCGGCCGATCAGCAGCAGGAAGAGGAGGGAGACGGCGGCATCGAAGTACGCGTGGGCGCCGCCCTGGATCAGCTCCGAGAAGCTCACCGCAAGGGTCAGCAGAACGCCGAGGGTGATCGGCACGTCCATGTTCGCACGGCCCCGGCGAAGCGACCGCCAGGCGGATGCGAAGAAGGGGCGTCCCGCATATAGCGCGCACGGGGCCGCGACGGCGGCTGAGAACCAGTACAGCACGGTCCGCGACGCCGGCTGCAATTCCTGCCCGAACAGGCCCGCCCAGACCGGCACCGAGAACATCATCGCATTGCCGACCCCGAAGGCGGCGACGCCGAGGGCGAGCGTGAGGCTGCGGCCTTCGCGATCCTCCTCGGTGCGCGCAGCGGCCGGATCGAACAGGCTGACGCCGTAGCCCGCGTCTTCGACGGCGCGGATCACCTGCGCGGGATCGCCCCCCGGTCCGCCGAACGACACGCTCAGCTTCCCACTCGTCAGGTTGAGACGCGCGGCGGCGACGCCGGGCGCGGCGGCGGCGGCGCGCTCGACCTTTCCCAGACAGCTCGCGCAGCGCGCGCCGCGGATCAGCAGCTCGAGGCGTCGGCCACCGCCTTCCGCGGGCCGCGCAAACGCCGAAAGGTCGGTGTCGAGCGCGGTCATGGGACGACCAGACGCCGCTGGGCGTCGAAGCGCCGGTGATGTGCGTCATAGGCGCTGAGGCTGAGGTCCCAGGCGCCGTCCAGCCGGCCCACCGCAGCCCGGTACAACCCCGGCGCCACCTGCACGAACTTCAGGGGCAGGCGCCCGGCCTCGGTCGCCGGCCGCTCCAGGCGCGCATCGATCCGGGCCAGGGACAACGGTCGACCATCGCGGTCGCGCGCCGCCAGCGTGACCGTCGCCGGGCCGTCGAAGCCGGCGGTCATGCGCCAGCCCAGAACGGTCTGCGCATGCTGCTGGGCCAGCTCGCTGTCGAAGGCCAGGCCATCCTCGTACGGCGTGCTGGAAACCTCGCCAGGGAAGGAGCGGTAGGCGTCCACGATCATCACCGCGTCGACCGCGGTGACGGCCGCGAAGAACGCCACGAGGATGCCGAGCACGTGCCAGCCGTTCAGGCGAAATGGTCTGGAGGTCGTCATGGCGCGCCCACGTCGGCGGAGAGGAAGGTGGAGGCTGCCCGCCAGGTCCTCTGGTCCTGGCTCAGGGCGAAGGTGACCGGCAGGCTCTGGGCCCGCAGCGCCTCGGGCGGCGCCTTGACCAGCACCCGCACGGCGCGGACCTGGTCCGGCTCGACGGTGACGGTCAGGGCGGCCGTGGTCGGCGCCGAGCCCGGTGTCTGCAGCGTGTCGCCGCTCAGGCCGGCCAGGCTGATGGAGAACGTCCGGCGCTCGAAGCTGTGGTTGGCGATCTTCAGGGTGTAGCCGTTGCGCACGGCCCCGTCGTGCAGCCGCACGAAGGTGGGGTTTCGATCGCGCAGCACCTCGAAGACGACCGGACTGCGCGTCGCCAGTCCCCAGAGCATCAGACCGGACACCAGCGCGAGCGCGGCCGAATAATAGATGGTCCGGCTGCGCAGCAGTGGATAGGTCGGCTTGCGGCCGGCTTCGCGGGCCAGCACCGCCTCGTCGGTGTCATAGGCGATCAGGCCCCGCGGACGGTCCAGCCGGACCATGATCTCGTTGCAGGCGTCGACGCAGAGGCCGCAGTTGATGCACTCGATCTGGCCGCCGTCGCGGATGTCGATGCCCGTCGGGCAGACGGCCACGCACTGCCCGCAGTCGACGCAGTCGCCGCGGCCGGTCCAATCCTCGCCCTTCTTGTGGGCGCCGCGCGGCTCGCCGCGGTCGCGCCGGTAGGTGACCTGCAGGGAGTGGCCGTCGAGCATCGCGCCCTGGATGCGGGGCCAGGGGCACATGTAGGTGCACACCTGCTCTCGCATCGTGCCCGCCAGCAGATAGGTGGTCATCGTCAGCACGCCCGCCGAGACGTAGGCGGTGGCGGGCGCCTGCCCGACCCAGAAGGAGTTCCAGAGCGTCGGCGCGTCGTGGAAGTAGAATATCCAGGCGCCCCCCGTGGCCAGCGCGATCGCCAGCCAGACGGCGTGCTTGCCGCCCTTTCGGATCGCCTTGCCCAGCGACCAGGGCGCCGCGTCGAGCTTGATCCGCGCGTTGCGGTCGCCCTCGAACACCCGCTCCACGGCGATGTAGAGGTCGGTCCAGACGGTCTGCGGGCAGGCGTAGCCGCACCACAGTCGGCCGAACAGCGCCGTCACGAGGAACAAGGCCATGGCGGCCATCACCAGCAGGCCGGTGATGAAGTAGACCTCCTGCGGCCATAGCTGGATGAAGAAGAAGTAGAACCGGCGGCCGGTGAAATCGACCAGCACGGCCTGTTGTGGCGCTCCGTCCGGACGGCCCCAGCGCAGCCAGGGGATCGCGTAGTAGATCGCGAGCGTCAGGACCAGCAGGGCCCACTTGATCGTCCGCCAGCGGCCGTGGGCCAGCTTGGGGTAGATCGGCGTGCGCGGCTTGTAGAGCTTTCCACCGCCGTCTTTCTTGCCGCGCGCCACCGCGGCCGCGGAGACGGTCTTCCGCGGGGACGTTGCGGTGGGCTTGCGGCGCTCAAGGATGACGGTCACGCGCGGTCCCCGTCACTGGCCGCCGGCGTTGGCGTGGATGTAGACGGTCAGCGCCTTGACGGTGCTGGCGTCGAACCGCCGCCCCCACGCCGGCATGACCCCGCCGTGGGCGTTGGTGATCTGGTCGCGGATCGACCCGCGGTCGGCGCCGTAGAGCCAGTCGCTGTCGGTGAGGTTCGGCGCGCCGACCTCCTGGCGGCCGGTCCCGCCAGGGCCGTGACAGACCGCGCAGTTCTGCGCGAACACCGGGGCGGCTCTCTGGATCGCCGTCCGGTCGGCCGGCCGGTGCGACAGGGCCACCACATACTCCGTCAGGTCGTCGATCTTCTCGGGGGCCAGGATCCCGTCGGCGCCGAAGGCGGGCATCTGGGACATGCGCGCCTGGGGGTCGCCGGAGCGGACGCCGTGAGTGATGGTCTGCTGGATCTGCTCCAGGGACCCGCCCCACAGCCAGACGTCATCGCGCAGGTTGGCGTAGCCCTTGCTGCCGGTTCCGCCCGGGCCATGGCAGGTGGCGCAGTTGTCGCCGAAGATCGACTGCCCCACCGCGAAGGCGTAGCTCTGCATTGCCGGATCGCGTTCGATCTGCTCCAGCGAGGCGCGCGCCAGCTGCGTGCTCTGAGCGGCCCGCCGGGCCTTCAGGTCCGCCAGGTCGCGCATCACGTTGGCCCGGTCCGACTGGCCGAGGATGCCGGGGGAATAGCTCCGCAGCAGCGGCCACGACGGCATCAGCACCCAGTAGACCACGGCGAAGGCGATCGAGGCGTAGAAGACGATCAGCCACCAGCGGGGCAGCGGGTTGTCGAGTTCCTTGATGCCGTCCCATTCGTGGCCGGTGGTCTCGATCCCGGTGGGCTCGTCGGTCTCGCGCTCGCTCATGGCATATCCTCGGGTTCGAGCGCCGCGCGGGCGGCCTTTCGGAAGGTCTCGCGATTGCGGGGCCAGAAGGCGTAGGCCGCCGCGATCGCGAACATGACGACGAAGAGGATCGTGCCGCCCTGTTGCGTCGCCCGGGACACCAGCTCGTAGGTCATCGGGTCACCTGCGATTGCCGGGGGCGTCGGCCTTGTAGGTGGTGAAGTCCACCATCGTGCCGAGCACTTGCAGATAGGCGATCAGCGCATCCATCTCGGTGGTGCGGCCCGGCTGGCCTCCGAAGTTCCGGATCACCAGGTTGCGGCCGTAGCGAGCGCGCAGGCCGGTCCCGCCGTTGAAGGCGTCGTCCTGATCGCGCAGGTCGGTCTGCGCGTTGCTGATCATTGCGTCCGTGTACGGAACGCCGACGGACCGGAGCGCACGAAGCTTGTCCTGGATGTCGTGGTAGTCGAGCTCGCGCTCGGCCAGGAACCGGTAGGGGGGCATCACCGACTCCGGCACCACCGAGCGTGGATCAGTCAGGTGGTCGCGATGCCAGCCGTCGGAATACTTCCCTCCGACGCGGGCCAGGTCCGGGCCCTGCCGCTCGGAGCCCCACTGGAAGGGGTGGTCGTACATGCTTTCGGCGGCGAGGCTGTAGTGGCCGTACCGTTCCACCTCGTCGCGCAGCGGACGGATCATCTGCGAGTGGCAGAGGTAGCAGCCCTCGCGGATGTAGATGTCGCGCCCCTCCAGCTCCAGCGGGGTATAGGGGCGCATCCCCTTGACCGGCTCGATGGTGTTCTCGAGGTAGAACAGGGGCGCGATCTCGATCAGGCCGCCGATCGAGACGACGATGATGATGCCGATGATCAGCAGCAGGGAGTGCCGTTCGAGACGGCCGTGGGCGGACCAGGCGGACGTGGACATCGGTCTCACTCCGCCGGGGCGAGCACGGGCGCCGCAAGAGGCGCGGCGCCAAGCTCGGTCTCGGGCGCGCGGATCGTGCGCCAGATGTTGTAGATCATGATGAAGAGCCCCGAGAGGTACATGAGGCCGCCGGTCATGCGCACCACGTTCTCCACGTGGCGGGCCGAGACCGTCTCGGCGAAGCTATAGGCGAGGAAGCCCTGCGGCGTGTATTCGCGCCACATCAGACCTTCCATGATCCCGGAAACCCACATCGAGGTGATGTAGAGAAGGATTCCGGTGGTCGCGATCCAGAAGTGCCATTCCACCAGCGTGTCCGAATACAGCTTACGCTTCCACAGCCACGGGATCATGCAGTAGAGCGAGCCGAAGGTGATGAATCCCACCCAGCCGAGGGCGCCGGAGTGCACGTGGCCCACGGTCCAGTCGGTGAAGTGGCTGAGAGCGTTGACCGACCGGATCGACATCACCGGCCCTTCGAAGGTGGACATCCCGTAGAAGGCGAGGGAGACCACCAGCATCCGGATCACCGGGTCGGTGCGCAGCTTGTCCCACGCGCCCGAGAGGGTCATCAGCCCGTTGATCATGCCGCCCCACGAGGGCATCCAGAGCATGATCGAGAAGGTCATGCCGAGGGTCTGGGTCCACTGCGGCAGCGCCGTGTAGTGGAGGTGGTGCGGGCCGGCCCAGATGTAGATGAAGATCAGCGCCCAGAAGTGCACGATGGACAGGCGGTAGGAGTAGATCGGCCGCTCGGCGCGCTTCGGGATGAAGTAGTACATCATCGCCAGGAAGCCGGCCGTCAGGAAGAAGCCGACCGCGTTGTGGCCGTACCACCACTGCACCAGCGCGCTCTGCACCCCGGCCCAGATCGAATAGCTGCGGTGATTCAGCAGGCTGACCGGGATGGCCAGGTTGTTGACGATGTGCAGGATGGCGATGGTGACGATGAACGCTAGGTAGAACCAGTTCGCCACGTAGATGTGTGGTTCCCGGCGCTTCCAGAGGGTGCCCAGGAACACGATCAGGTAGGCCACCCAGACGACCGCCAGCCAGAGGTCGGTGAGCCACTCGGGCTCGGCGTACTCCTGGCTCTGGGTGATCCCCGCCAGGTAGCCCAGCGCCGCCAGGACGATGAACAGCTGGTAGCCCCAGAACACGAACCAGGGCGTCACGCCGCCGAACAGGCGTGCGCGGCAGGTCCGCTGCACCACGTAGAAGGACGTGGAGATCAGGGCGTTGCCGCCGAAGGCGAAGATCACCGCCGACGTGTGCAGCGGCCTCAGCCGGCCGAAGTTCAGGAAGCCGGTGTCGGGCAGGTAGAAGATCCGCGGGAAGGCCAGCTGCGAGGCGATCACCACACCCACCAGCATGCCGGCCGCGCCCCAGAACAGGGTCGCGATCGCCCCGGCCTTGATGACGCCGTCCATGTACTGGTCCGGCGCCGGCTTGAACGCGCCCGACAGGGTGGCCGCCAGCAGGGCCGCGGCGCCGAGCACGAAAGCGGCGATGAAGATGTAGCCCTGGAACTGGAACAGGGGATCGCTGGACGCGGCGGTGGCGACCGTCGCCACCAGCGCCCCGATCACGCAGACGATCAGGTAGACCGACGCGTCCAGCGGCGCGCCGCGATCCTCGACTGTGGACGACATGAGGGGCCCCGAAACCATTATTGGCCTCAGGATGGCCCGGCCCGCGCCGCCGCACCTTGATCTGGGTCAAGGCAGGCGCGGTGAATCGCGGCTCAGTTGCAGGCGAGAATCCTGGAGGCCCATCCCATGGCTGGAACGCGCTTGGCGCGGGCGGCGAACTCGCTGCAGGTCGCCGCCCTCGGCGCGACCCTGTTCGTGTTGCGCATGCCCTATCCGGTCCAGGTTCCCTATGGCGGCGTTTGCGGTCACGCGCCCGGTCAGGCGCACTGCGCAGTCTGCTATGCGGCGGCGGCGATGGTGATCATCGGCGTGGCGGGATGGCTGGCGGAGGCCTCGCGGGGCGGTCGCGATTTGATCCAGATCAAAGCGTTTCGATAGCTTATCAAATTCTCTGCCGCAACGGCTCGGCGCAGCGCCGGCCCGCTTGAGGAGAGAAGCCATGCGTCCCTTCGTGTTCAGCGCCGACGCCCACGTCGCCGAGCCGCCGGATCTCTACCTGACCCGGATGCCGGCCCACCTGCAGGCCTGGGCCCTGAACAGCCTCGCCGAGGGGGATCACCGCCTCACCCGCATCGGCGAAACCACCGTCATGCGGGTCAAGGCCGGCCTCACCGATCACAAGGTCGACCCGGAGACCACGCGGCGCGGCGTCCGCGACCTGGCGTTCCGTCTGCAGGACATGGCCAAGGACGGAGTCGACGCCGAGCTCTGCTTTCCGAGCCTGGGGCTGGTCGCGCACCGCATCGAGCACCGCGAGGCCGCGCTGAAGACGGCCCAGATCTACAACGACTGGCTGTGGGACTATCTTGCGGGCCTGCACCACAAGCTGGTGCCGGTGGCGCTGCTGCCCGTGGTCGATCTCGGCGACACCCTGGCCGAGTTCAAGCGGGTTGTCGCCCAGGGCTATGCGGCCGTGATGCTGCCCGTCGTGCTCCCCGACTTCGCCGTGAAGTACAATCTGCCGGACTGGGATCCGATCTTCGCCTACGCCGGCGAGGCCGACGTGCCGATCGTCTTCCACACCGGCACCGGGGCCGTGAACATCCACGCGCTGCGGGGCCCGGGGGGCGCCATATTCAACTATACGCGACAGATGAACGACGCCGTCGACACCATCGCGGCGCTCGTAGGCGGCGGGGTGTTGGATCGAAATCCCGAGGCGCACATCCTGTTCGTCGAGCATGGCGCCGGCTGGCTGATGGGCCTGGCCGAGCGGATGGACGAGGTCTACCAGGGCCACGAGCCCATGATCAGACCCAAGCTTGGCCGCAAGCCCAGCCAGATCGTGCGCGATCAGGTCCACTGCACGTTCCAGAACGACGTCGGGTGTCTCGTCACCCGCAAGGCTCTGGGCCCTGGAGCGCTGCTGTTCGCCACCGACTACCCGCACGGCGAGGGCACCTTCCCCCACTCGCGCGAGCTGATCGAGCGGATGTTCGACGCCGTGCCGGACATCACCGAGGCCGAAAAGCGGGACGTGCTGGGCGGCAACGCCGCCAGGCTCTTCCCTCGGGCGAACATAGCCGTGCTCCACGCGGGGGCGCCCGTCTAGGCGTTCGCACGGCTCTCAGTCGCAAGGCAGCGGCCTGGCCCCTAGGCAACCCCACCAGTCCGCTGCTGAGCGCCGCCCCCCGCCTCACAGGCGGGGGGTCAGGCGTTCAGCTTCTGGAAAGCAGACTTGCAGATGCGAGTGAGGATGCGCGCAGCAGTGCGCGTCCCGGACGTGGGGGACGCCCGGGACGCGACTTGCAGGTTGCCGCGGGAGGGGAGCGACGAACCCTCAACTCCGAGACGAGCGTCCCGGACGGAATTCTTCTAGAGCCAATGTCGGGACCGCGGGTTGATCTGGATCAAACAACCGCGGGCTCCAGGCAGGCGCGCACGGATCATGCGGGTTGATCCGCCTCAAGGACCTCTCCTGCCGCTCATGTGAGGGTGCGAGCGAGAGGAATTCATGAGACCTTTGCTCGTACTATGCCCCTGGGTGCTGGTCGCAGCGCTGATCCCCGCGTTCGCGCTTCCGGGATTGTCGGCGGCGGCCGATCTCGCGCTTGCGCCGGCTTTGTCGCAGGATGAAGCAGCTTCCCTGGCCCAGACGTTGGGCGACGCCCAGCGCCAGGGGTTGGCGAGCCCAGCCGCCGGTCTCGCGTCCCGGTTTGCCGACACTCCCGATCCGATCCTGCGGGAGGCCGCCGTGCAGCTCATGGTCAGGGACGCCATCGCCTTTGCCCGGTCGCAACGGGGCAATCTGCCGGATCCGACTGCGATCGACAGGGGCCTCGCGCTCAAGGTCCCCTATGACGCCGAAGCCGATTTCGAGTCGGCCCGGCAGGCGGGCCGGGTCGCCGACTGGGCCGCCGGCCAGCTTCGCACGGACGCGGCGTTTCTCGGCCTGGTCGCGGCCCGCGACCACTACGCCCAGATCGTCGCTGCCGGCGGCTGGGACGCCGTCGAGGCCGGCCCGGCGCCCGAACCCGACGCCATGGACGAGCGGTTGCCCGCGCTGCGCCAGCGCCTGGCGCTGGAAGGATATGCGACCGCGGTGGCCGCGGACGAGACCGTGTTCGACGCATCCCTCGCCGCGGCTCTGTCGGCATTCCAGGCGCATCATGGGCTGCCGGCTGACGGGCGACTGACGGAGGCGACGATCGCCGCCCTCAACGTTCCCGCGGAGACGCGCCTCGCCACCCTCGACGCCAACCTGGAGCGCGCGCGATGGCTGCCGATCCGCCTGCCGGCGACCCGTATCGAGGTGGACATCGCCGATCCGACGGCCGTGCTCTTCCAGGGCGACGCGCCAACCCTGTCGATGCACGCCATCGTGGGCGATCTGAAACATCATACGCCGACCTTCGCCTCGGAGGTCCAGGCGGTGGTCGTCAACCCGCCGTGGGTGGTGCCCACTGAAATCGCCGCCAGGGAGCTCTATCCGCACGAACGCCGCTCCCCCGGCTATCTCGCCCGCAGCGGATTTCGGGTCGTGGGCGGGCAGCTGGTCCAGACCCCCGGGCCGAAGGCCGCGCTCGGCTACCTGAAGTTCGACATGCCGGACCCCTTCCAGGTGTACCTGCACGACACCCCGGCGCGGACGTTGTTCGCTCAACAGCGCCGCTGGCTGAGCCACGGCTGTGTGCGCCTCGAGGCGCCGCGGGACCTGGCGGCGGCGCTGCTGTCGGCGCAGGGCTGGGATCGCGCTCAGGTCGACGCCGCCATCGCCGGCGGCCGGACATTCCGGGTCGGGCTGGCCGCGCCGATCGCGGTGTTCGTGGTCTACCGGACGGCCGTCGCGGACGCCGCGGGACAGGTGACCTTTCGCCCCGACATCTACGGCTGGGACGCCAAGATCACCGCCGCCCTTCGCCGCCTGCAACCGACTGATCTGGATCAAGGCGGGTAGGCGAAAACTGTCCTAGGCAAGTTCCGAAGGAGAGCGCCCGTGCAGATTTGGATCGACCGCTTCATTGCCGTGGTCATGGCGGCGCTGGCGATGCTGTTTGTCAGCATCGCGATCGTTGGGGT
>Ga0105240_10008081_pt1 | contig 15119 bp, 13 predicted proteins | sample KBSC54metaG_FD_80426 | JGI IMG/M metagenome (GOLD analysis project Ga0105240, IMG submission 80426) | Corn rhizosphere microbial communities from Kellogg Biological Station, Michigan, USA - KBS C5-4 metaG | ecosystem: Host-associated > Plants > Roots > Rhizosphere > Soil | place: Michigan, USA... | reverse complement strand
TGGATGGCGGCATCAGTCGCCGTCGAGCCGCTGATGTACACGATGTTGGTGGCAGTCACGCTGCCGACCTGCGTGGGCGTCAACGCCCAGGCGCCCGCAACCGGCAACACGGCTGCGGTGTAGAGCGCTGTCTTAATCGCTGTTCTGACAAAATTCATTTCAGTCATCTCCGGCAAAATTGGAGTCGATGAGGATTTACGATGGGTCAATGAGGCGGATCGGATCAGGCAACGATGTGGGAGTCATCATTGCCTGGCCCCGATACTCGAGCGTCCTTGCTTCCTGGCGTCCTTGCGTAAGATCGAGTCGGATTAGACGGCGGCGCCGTTCACGTCGTTGCGGCGGCGGCCGAACACGCCCATGCCGGCGAGTCCGGACAACAACAGCCACACACCGGCCGGCAGCGGAACCGGGCTCGTGCCGGGAACCGTGTAGGTCAGCGTGTCGGTGGCGAGGTTGATCGAGAACAGGCCCGCAAACGTGACGGGTGTCTGGATCGTGGTGGTGGTGCCACCCGTAGCGGTCATCAGCTCGTAGAACGGAACCGAGTTGCTGACGCTGGAGGCCGCGTTGAACGCCCAGGCGCCCTCAGCGGCGCCGTAGTTGGCGTTCGCGTAGTTCGTCGCGGCGGTGTTGGTGGTGAACTGGTTGTTAGCGGTTCCAGACCAGTTGGTCAGCCACGTGTTGTTCGCGGCTTCAGCGGCTTCCGGTCCGCCATTCACCAGCGCCGCCAGCGTCGCCGCCGAGACAGACGAATCAACAGTGGTGGCGAACTTGACAGCGCCATTGGTGCGGGCGGGGTTGCCGCTCTGGGACGCGCCGCTCACATCGAACACGAGGCTCGAAGCAGCGGAGTAGCCCGCGAGGTCGGTGGACAGGCCGGTCAGCGACCAGCTCTGGCTCGTACCAGCCGCCGTCGGCAGCGTCGACAACTGGCTCATCGTGAGGCCCAGGTTGTACGAATACGAGAATGGTGTGGCGTCGTTGGTGGAGAACAGAGTCAGAGTAACGCTGCCATTTCCGGACGAGGGCAGCGAGGGCGCCTGGGCAAACGCAGCGCTGGAGGCCAGCGCGAGCGTACCCAGGGCGAGCTTGACGAAGTGCTTCATCGAAGAGTCTCCCTAGCAGAGAAAAGAGTAATGGGAACCGCGGGATGTGATTGGGGTCTCATCTCCGCCCGGGATGGACGATAGGCAGGGCACATTGCAGCAAAGTTAAACTGTTATGAAGCTCTGAACAGAGCTGAGAGTCAGGAGTTGGGATTATTCGAACTACGAGTGTCATACACTCGTCGCGCACGGCTGGAATGACTACCAACCCCGGCGTGTGCGGGCTTTCAGGAGTTGGGGCGTGTCGTATTGGCGGTCGTCGCGCTCGCGGCCGGAGCGGTTGCATCGGTTTCGAGGAGATGCTCGAACTGCTTGTTGGACGGAAGTCCCGGGGAGCGGCGGCCGCTGCGGAAGATGATGGTCGGAGTGGTGTTGATGTGCAGCTTGCCCCCCAAGTCCGCGAGCTGCTTGATGGGATCCTGGTCGCAGTCGCGCTCCGGCGGCGCCTCTTGCTTGCGCATCCAGTTGTTCCAGGCGCTTTCCCGATCCCCAGCGCACCAGATCTGGTGCGCCTTGACGGTCGCGCCCGGATGCACGCTTTCCAGGGGATAGAGGAAGGTGTAGACCGTCAGGTCATCCTGCTTCGCCAGCTCCGCCTCGAGCTGCTGGCAATACGGACACTTCGGATCAGCGAATACAGCGATCTGGCGCGAGCCGTTGCCGCGTGTGGACTTGATGGCCAGCGAGAGCGGCAGCGAATTGAAATCCACCGCGTTGAACGCGGTCCAACGCTCCTGTGTCAGATTGCGTTGCTTGCGGGTGTCGACCAGCTCGCCCATCAACACATAGTCGCCCGTGACGTTCGTATAGCTGACGCCGTCCGGCGAGACGATCTCGTAGATCCCGGGCAACGGAGTCTCATGCACTTCCGACACGACGAGCTTCGGTACCCGCTCTTTCAGCGCTGCGCGAATCTTCTCCCCGAGTGCCGGTGCCACTTCGGCAGGCAACGCAACCGCGGCCGCCGGTGCGGACTGCCCCGGGGTCGGCGCTACGGAGTGGCTGTCGGCAGCCAACGCAGTCCGCACGGCCAAGCAGAGAAGCACGGGTAAGGAACGCCGCGACTTCGCGGAACTCATCGATCAACCTCCCGCGTGTGCCGGCTCGAGCGAGGCCAGCGCGACTCGCGCGTCGGCTACACCACGGAAATTGTTGCTGGCGGCCAGGGCCGCTTGCAGATTCCCGCGGGCTTTGGCCGTTTCACCCGATCTCAACTGGGCCATGGCCAGGTGATAGAGCATCGGAGCCGAGCCCGGCGCGATAGTCCGCGCACGCTCGAGGGTAACCAACGCCTGGCTCGATTCGCCTCGTTTGAATTGCACCCAGCCGTAAGCGTCCAGAAGCACAGGATCATTCGAAGTACCGAAGGACGCCGTCAGGTCACGTGCGCGATCCAGGCTGCTCCGATCGTTCCGATGATCGACGAGCAGCAATGCGAGGTTGCTCGCAGCGCGTGACTCACGCGGGGAGTGCTCATAGAGCGTCTCGACACGTGCGATGGCATCGTCCGGACGGCTCTCCCGCTCATAAAGCGCGGCCAGCTCGAAAGTCAGGTTGGGCTCGAACGGTATGGCCTTGAGTCCTGCCTCGAACGCCGCCGCCGCACCAGCCTGGTCACCGGAAAGGACCCGGGCGGTGGCCAGGTTGTGGTACGGCAGTGACCAACCGGGCGCGGCGCTGATGAGGCGAGTCAGAATCTCAATCGCCTCGGGATACGCCTTGGTCGCGATCAGCGCCTCCGCGAGCAGATTGAGCCGCACCGCGTTGTTGGGATCGGCCGTCAGAGTCGATCGGACCCGGGCCACGGCCTGCGCGCCTGCACCCCGATCGATGTCGACCTTGGTCACCGCGACGAGTGGCTCGATGGCGCCCGGTTGGAGTTTGAGTGCCGCCTCGTAATCCTTCGCGCTCTCGGCGAGCTGACCCGATCCTTGGGCAACCTGTCCAGCGAGCAGCGGCACCGCGGGCGAGTCGGGCGCCAGAGTCGTGAAGTCCTTCAGGGCCGTGCGCGCGTCGGGATAGTGCCCGACCGCGAGATCGGCCCGAACCAACGCCTCGCGTAGCCTCTTGTCTTGTGGCGCGAGGTGAATGCCGTCCACGAGTGTCTGTACCGCCTCGGAACCGCGTCCCATCTGACCCAGGACGCGAGCGAGCTCCAGTCGCGTTTCAGTGTCCGCTGGGGCCGCCCGCAGCACGGACTGCAGTTGCTCTTCGGCCAGTCCGGGCTCGCCGTTGGCAACAAAGGCCGCGGCCATCAAGCGTTGTACCGGAACGTTGTTGGGCTCATCGCGCAGGACACCACGCAGATCCGAGATGGCGGCTGCCGACTCGCCGTGCTTCAACTCGAACCGACCGCGCAACAGGAGCGCCTGGTCATCGCGCGGATTCTGTTTGAGCACCTCGGCGATCAGTTTCTGCGCCTTCTCCTCGTCAGCCTGGGCGAAGTAGATCCCGGCCATCCGGTCACGCGCCATCAGGCCGCTGGGCCCGGTGTTGTCCAACCTGACGACTTCCCCGAAAGCCGCGAGGGCTTCCGGCAGCGCACCGCTGCGTTGTAACAGGTCGCCGAGACCCATTCTCAGTGCCGCGTTGTCCGGTTGCTTGGCGATGAAGTCGCGCAGCGTCTTCTCGCCGTCGGCGCGTGAGCGTTGGGTGCTGATAAAATCAATCAGAGCCAGTTTCGCATCGCTACTCTCGGGCACCGAATGGGTCGCATCCTCGAGGACCCGCTGGGCATCATCGAGTCGCTTGGCATGCACGAGAAACCGGGCGAGCTGATAGCGCCGGGGCAACTCCTTGGGACGCAGCTCGATGATCTTGCGCAGTTGCTCTTCGGCCTTCGCCGGCTCGTCCGCGGCCATGTAGAGCTGAGACAGCACCTGGCGCAAATCGACCGAAGTGGGAGCACGCGTCAGGGTGTCAGTCACCAGGGTGATGGCCTTGTCGGTCTCACCTGACTGCTGCATGAGTCCGGCCAGTGCCGCGACGGCTTCCTCGCTTCCCGGCGCGACGCGCACGGCATGTTCGGCGTCCTCACGAGCTCCTGTGGCATTCTTCATTCTCGCGCGCGCGGCGCTGCGCACAACCAACAGGTCGGCCGCATCGGGATGTTTGGCCAGTCCGGGCTCGACGATCTGCAGCCCGCGCTCGGGTGCGCCTCCGAAAACGTACAGCTTTCCCAGAGCGGCGCGTGCCGCGATGAACTCGGGATTCGCATCCACCGCGCCTTGGTACAGACCCATCGCGGCGTGATAATCGCCGCGCAGCTCAGCGATGCGGCCGTTGTAGTACAGGGCATCGGGAGCTTTGGGCTGAATCTGCGCGGCATTACGGAATTCAATACTGGCCTTGTCGAGATTACCTTGGGTGAGAAGCTGTTTGCCCCGCTCCAGGTGACTCGTATAACGGGCTTGCCCACTGCCGCAGCCAACGAGCGCTAGCGATGTGGCGGCAGCAACGGCCAGGAGTACCGGCCGAAAAGTCGCGCGACATTTCATGGGACGGCTCTCTTGCCATTCAATCGCAACAACAGAACGCCGGCGAGGAGCAGCGCGGCGTCGAGATCCAGTGCGCCACCGCCGCCTCCGCTCTTCTGCGCGGCAGTGGCCGTCACGGTCACCGATTTCGCCTGGCTGCCGCCCGGACCCGTGCAGGTCAGGGTAAACGTGGTGGTCGTGTTGATCACGGGACTCGTAGCCGTGCCGCTCACGGGCTCTGAGCCACTCCAGCCACCCGAGGCAACACACGTCGTTGCGCTCTGACTACTCCAAGTCAGAGTCACGGTGCCGCCGGCGGTCACCGACGTGGCGCTACTCTGGAACGTCACAGCGGGCTGCAGGGATACATTCAACGCGAAAGTGCCGGCCGCCGCGGTGGTATTGGGTTGAGCCACGAACGTGACAAAGTAAGTTCCCGGGCTCGCGGTGAACTGGAACGCACCGCCCGCATAGACCTGGCCGAGCTGTTGTGAGCCCTGGGTCAGGATCGCGGCCAGGCTGGCAAACGGCGCCGGGAATCCCAGGTCGCTCACCGTCGCCGTGTAAGCGCCACTGCTGGTCACGTTGAAGACTTGCGATGAGAAGAGCTGTCCGACTCCCTGGGTCGTTGCAAAGAGGGAGGTGCCGCCCGCGCTCGGAGTCAGATCCAGGCCGAACAGGCTTCCCGAGGGGGCCGCCTGGGCGAACACCAGCAGCGACACCTGGCCCGCGGAGGGCGTAACGGTCGTGGTTCCCGCGGCCTTGAGCAGTGTTCCGAGAATCGCGCCGTTTTGCACGGCGATTGCGCTGAGCGACGTGAATTGCTTGGTGAAGGTGAAGTCCGCGAGATTCAGGGTGTATGAGCCCGCGGTCGTGACGGTCGTGTTGTAACTATAGGTGGAGCTGGTGCTTCCCGAGGCGGCTACCGCTTCCGCAAGACTCATCACGGGGGTGCCGCCTTGCGGTTGCAAGGTCAGCGCATAACTGCCGGCACCCGGTGTGGACGCCGGCGCCGCAAATGCGAATAGCTGGTATACGCCGCCGGAGCTGGTGAAATTCTGGCTCCCGGCGGCGGACAAGCTGGTCACGACGCTGCCATTCTGGATCAACACGCCCGCGACCTGCGTGAGAGCGGCCGGTGTCGCGAGGTCCGCGAGGGTGACGGTATACGCTCCACTGTTGAGTGTTGGAGTGTTGCCGAGCGACGTGAACGTGCCGACCGGCTGTGTCGCCTGGTAGACCGCGGTGCCGCCTCCCGAGGGGACGACCGTCGCGCTGAAGAGGCCTGCGGTAGCGGTCGAGCCCGGCAGAGCGGCCGCAACGAGTCGATAGTTGACGCCGGTCGTCAGTTGTACCGTCGCGGAGTACGCTTTGGTGGTCGGGTCCGGAAGAATCGCAAGTGGGGAGCTGGCACCTTCCGGGACGAGTGCGAGCTGGAGCGTGGACAGGCTCGCGGGAAGTTTCAGGTCGGTCACGGAGACCTGGTAGCTGCCCGCGCTGGACACGGTGAACTTCGCATCCAGCGTGGCCTCACCACTTGGTGCGGCACTGGGCGGCACGGCGAGAGTGTCGGAATAGGATACGACAGGAGTCCCGCCGGCCGTGCTCACCACCGCCACACCGAACGGGCCGGATCCTGACCCCGTACCCGGCTTCCCGGTGACGTGAAACTGATAGGTGCCGGGTTGCAAGCCCTTCAATGACAGGGTCCCGGCTGCCGTGAGCGGCGTGCCGACCACGACGTCGTTTCCCGTTACAGCAAGCTGCACGGATGCCAGCGGAGAGCCATAGACGGCTCCCAAGTCCGTCAGCGTCAGGTTGTAGTCGCCTGCCGTGGTGACGGTGAACGTATCTTCCTTCGGAACGGCAACCGTGGGAGAGGCCAGTGTTTGGACTACGTCCAACAAAGTCGTCTGGGCCCATACGGGGTGTGAGACACCCGCGCACAAAAACAGGGACAAAGTGAGGAGCGCACGAATCCGACTCATGGAAGAAACTCTTATTTTCCGGCTGTCCCTAAGGGAAGCCGACTGTAGGCAGGATCCGTGACGATCGTGTGACGTATGACGTTCGTCGGAAGAAGGTGATTGGGTGCCAGCGGCGCTTCACAAAAGCGTAACAGCCGTGTCAACACTCGTTACACAAAATAACGGAGTTTGACGGGGAGATAAAAGCAATTACCGAGGAAGCGGCACATCCCATGGACTTGGGCGGGCGTCGCGTGCTGATCATCGATCGGGACGCGGCCACGACGCGCGCGCTCTACAACCAGTTGGTGCAGGCCGGCTTCGTCGTGTCGTTCGACTCTGGCGTCGGAGCGCTGGCGGCCGTGGAGCGCGACAATCCCCACCTCGTAGTGATCGACTGGAACATCCCCGGCGTCAGGTCCTCCGCCCTGCTCCGCGACATGCAACGCGCCGGTCGCGACCGCCGACGCATCGTGGCTGTCTCGGACCCTTGCGACGAGCAGCAGGTGCTCACCGGCTTCGAGCTCGGTGTCGATGATTTTGTTTTGAAACCGTACTCCATTCCCGAGGTCGTGGCGCGTATCCGGGCCATCCTGCGGCCACAGCGGTCCTTTGGCACTCCAGAGGAAGTGTTGAAATTTCACGACCTGCAGGTGGATTTCAACAAGGCGGCTTTGGAGATCCGTGGCGAGCGGATCTGCCTGCGCCCACTCGAGTTCCGGCTGATTTACTTCCTGATGCAGCATGCGGAGCGCGTCTTCACACGCCGCGAGCTGCTCGCCAAGATCTGGGGCGACAACGCACACACAGACTACAGGGCCGTGGATGTCACCGTGCAACGCGCGCGCAAGGCACTTACTCCCGTCGGGTGCGCGGACTACCTCCAGACGGTGCGTGGCATCGGCTACCGTCTGTCTGCGCCATCGCCCTAAACGCTCAAATTCAGGAACGCTCTGCCGGCGACGACCGCCAGCATGATCGCCAGCAGCACTCGGGGTACGACCCGTTTGAAGTCGATGGTCTGAAGCATTTCAACGACATAGAGCAGGATGACGGTCTTGGCGATTCCGCCGGGTAGATCCGCGGGAAGAGCGATCGATCCGGCCAGGTTCGGCAGCACAAACGCCAGGAACAGCACGATGAGATCGAGCGTGGTGAGCTCGAATCGCCGGGTGGGCGACAGCCAGAACCGCACCAGGGCCGCGACTCCCGTGATCCCGATGCAGGTCCAGGAAAACGTACTCATCAGCGGCGGCTTGTCCGGCATGGTTTGATCGAGATACACCAACAGGACCACGCTGCTGTAGGTGGCCGTACGCTCGAGCCACTGCAGGGATTGATTGGCCTTCCACGTACTCAACAGGAGCAGCACGATCAACAACCCCAGGCACAACAGCCCGACATCGACGCCCACGTGACGGCTCGAAGCCAGCACCAGGGCCGCGTAGATGATCAGGCACGTCGTCATCACGCCGAGCGCGAGTGTCGGAATCCGTGCGGCGGGAGTGAATCCGTTCAAGTAACCGCGTAGCCCGCCGCTCTCGGCCGGATATTTCAGCTTCCAACCGGTTCGTGCCGCCCAGCGCATCAATCCCAACACCATAGCGGTGAAGCCACAGAAGGCGGCGATCACGCCGACATCGGATTCGAAACGCAATGAGTAGGCGAGCAGAACCAGCGCCACCTGCATCATGTAAATGAGCAGCACGGCCTCGCGATGAGCGAACCCCAGGGCCAGGAGCCGGTGGTGTAAATGGTTACTGTCCGCCGAGAACGGCGAGCGGCCGGCGCGGATCCGAGTCAGCATGACCGTCAGCGTGTCCATGATGGGCAGACCGAGAAGCAGGAGTGGCAGGGCCGCACTCAGCGGACAAGTCTCTCCCTGGGTCGCGAGTACCGCGAGGGCACCCACACTGAACCCGAGCATCTGGCTGCCACTGTCACCCATGAAGATCCGGGCCGGATGGGTGTTGAAACGCAAAAATCCAAGCACGGCACCGGCTTCGATCAAAGCCATGTCGGCGACAGTGACATTGCCGCTCATGGCCGCAAATAGCGCGATCGCGCACAGACACAGGAGCACCAGGCCACCTGCGAGACCATCGAGGCCGTCGGCGAGATTGATGGCGTTCGTGATGCCGATCAAGAACACAAACGTGATGAGGTCCGACACGACCGGCGGCAGCACGATCACACTGCCGAGCATGAGAGTGCCGACGTGCACGTTGCCGACAATCATGCACAGGCCGACAGCCAACACCTGGCCCAGGAACTTGGTGCGATAGCCGAGGTTCACCCGATCGTCCCACAGGCCGAAGAGCAACAGCACCACCAGCCCGATGAGCAGGCCCCGGATGGAAGGGGTGAGCTGTACGGTCATCAGGGTGGGCAGTGCCAGACCAACGGCCATAGCGAGGCCGCCCACGCGTGGCACTGGAATGGAGTGCACTTTGCGCGGGCCCGGCGCGTCAGTCAGGCCGATGGCAGGAGCCCAGTGCGATAGTACCGGGATCAGTGCGGCCGTGACGGTGAGGGCGACGACAAAGGCAAGGAAAAGCTGCACGGAGTCCCCATGGTTTTCCGTGAGCCTAACGTCGCTTCGAGACAGTTTAGTGAAATATCGACTTCCGGCGACAGTTCCCGCCTACACGGCGATGGGCGCCGGCTTTCCCGCTTCCACGACGTAGGAAACCAACGTCTTACGTCCCGCATCGGGCTCTTTCACCGTGTCGACTGTAACCAGGTCCGTTCGCAGCCGATCCTGGGTGATCTCCATCCGCATGTAACCGCGATACAGCCCGGTGGCGGTGAGCAGATTCGGATTCAACTTACGGGCGGTCTCGAAATAGGGCTCGCCAAGGGCATCGGAGCTCACGGACGTGGTCACGAACTCCGGCGCGACCACGGGCGAGTCCAGGTTCGCCGCCTTCAGATGCAGTCCACTCACCACAAAGGCGTGGATGTCACCCGAGAGCACCACGGGATTTGAGACATGGCGCTCGTGAAGAAAATTCATCAGCCGCTCGCGGGCAACGGGATAGCCATTCCAGGCATCCGTCCAGTAGCGGTGCTCGGGCAGCGGCGCCTCATTGTTGTGGGCCATGACGGTTCCCTGGGCCAACAGGTTCCAGCGCGTCTCACTCGTGGAGAGTTGCCCCTGCATCCAGGCTTCCTGGCGCCCGCCTAACATGGTGCGATTCGGATCGTCGAGCTCGGGACATTTGGCCTCATCGACCCGATGCCCCCCGGCCCTCCCCAGCGGCGGACACGCCTCCGGCGCGCGATACTGACGCTGATCCAACAGCACGATCGACGCGAGGTTGCCGAAACTCCGGCTCGCATACAGTCGCATCGCAGGTCCCGAAGGCACCGCCCAGCGCGGCAAGGGCAAGTGCTCGTAGTAGGCCTGGTAGGCCGCAGCACGACGGGTGAGGAAGAGCTGCGGATCGTCGTCATCCTCGGAAACATCGTTCGCGTAATCGTTCGCAACGTCGTGATCATCCCAAATGAACAGCCACGGTGTCGCCGCATGGGCATTCGCGAGATCATGATCGCCACGATACAGAGCGTGGCGGGCGCGATAGTCATCGAGCGTGAACGCCACCGGCATGTTGTGATGCCGGACTTTCTTCACCGAGTTATTTTCGTAGATGTAGTCGCCAACGTGCACGATGAGATCGAGATCGTCGGCGAGCATGTGCCGGTAGGCAGTGTAGTAACCCTGCTCGTAGTGCTGGCAGCACACCAGGCCGAGCTTCAACTTGTCGAGCGGCGCGCCCCTCTCCGGAGCGGTCCGGGTGCGGCCGATTGGACTGCGCTCGCCGCCCGATTCGAACCGGTACCAATACTCACGACCCGGATCGAGGCCTGAAGGCTCGACATGGATGGAGTGAGCCCACTCGGGCGTGGCGTAGTCGGTGCCATGTTGTATGACATTCCGCATACGTTCGTCAGTGGCGAGCGCCCATTCGACGGGAATCACTTCCTGCGGCATGCCGCCACCGGGCTCGAGCGGCACAGGCGCAAGACGGGTCCACAACACCATGCCGTCCGGTGTGGGATAGCCCGAAGCCACGCCGAGCGAGAACGGATTCCTGGAGAACCGGAAATCGTCCATGGGACGCGCATGGCGCGGAGTCAACAACCCAACACCGGCCGCCGCCAGGGTGGTTGTCAGAAAGTGCCGTCGACTGGTCATGACTTACGCTCCGGAAAATGCGGCGCAACGGTATGCAATGTCACAAGACTTTAGCCTCAGTGTCATAAGACAGGCGCACCTTTAGCCTCATGAGACTGAAAATAAAGACAGTACTCACCGCGCTGGTCCTGGCCGCGGGCTTCTGCCAGCGGCACGCTGGGCGCTCCCGCCGATCCCGGATTCAGTTTCTACGATGATTACGTCTTTACGGTCGCCAAATCTACAATCGATTTGGCCAGCCTAGCCTGATCTCATCCCGCAGAGGCTGGGAGCGGGCGCAGACGCCGGTGAGCGTTGGCAAATCGCTCCCAACCCGCATCGCTCATGTACTTCCGTAGCACCCGGGGGTTGGTCTTGCGCAGATCGATCAGCACCAGGCAATCCAACGCATTGCCAAAGTCCGGATCGACGTTGAATCCCAGCATCCGCCCGCCGAGCTTCAAATACTGACGCAACAGGATGGGCGCGCCTTTGCCATCCGGCTCGAGGTCGGAAACGACCGTCGACAGCTTCTCGATATCCGCGAGCGTCTCGTCCTGTCATGCCAACGCGCCCACCGAGAACCGTCCCCGGAAAGGCTTCTTCGGGCGTACCAGGGTCTTCGCCAACCGGTCGAGGTTCTTTTTACGCAGGAATCCGACCAACAGGTCGCGCGATAACTGACGATAGTCGTTGCTGATGCTCACCGGGCCGATGAGGCGGCAATAGCGGGGATGGCGGCTCACATACTCGCCGATGCCCTTCCACAACAACATGAGCGAGGCAAAGCTCTTCTGATACTCGACCCGCACGAAGGAGCGCCCCAACTCCAACGCCGGCCCCAGCAGCTTCAGGAACAGGTCGTTGTAGTCGAACAGGGTCGAGGTGTAGAGACCGCGCTTACCGAAACGGCGGCTGATCGCATCGGTGCGTCCCAAACGGTAGGCGCCGACAATCTCGCGGGTTTCGGTATTCCAGACAAAGAGATGCTCGTAGTAGTCATCGAACACGTCGATATCGGCGCTCCGGCCAGTGCCCTCGCCAACGGCGCGGAAGGTCAATTCGCGTAACCTCCCGAGCTCCTGCAGTGTCCACGGAATACGTGATGTCGGCGCGCAGTACACCCTCATGCGGCCGGATGTCACCAACAGCATCTCTGGCGGCAGGGTTTCGATTTCGCAGGACAGGCGCTCGGGATCGATCGCAGGTCCGATCGGCTCCAGCGCCCGCTGGAGCTCGAGTGCGGCGGTTTCGGGAGCGGCAGTGCCCGCCAACAAGTACGTTTTCAACCGCAAATGCGCCGCGAGCTGCGCGTCCGTCTCAATGGCGGCCAGCTTCGCGGGCGCGAGCGGTGAGCCTAAGCGAATGGGGACACGGGCCCCCAGCTTGTTGCCCAACTCGTGAGGTAACAGCAGTGTCCGCAGCCGCGGATGCAATACACCGGCCAGGTGAAACAACGGGCTGTTGGAGCCGCCGAAGAACATCGGGACCACCGGCGCGCCAGAGATACGGCGGAGCCTGGCCGACGTGGCGCGCCATACCGGGTCGCTGACCGACAAGGTACGCAAATGCAGATGCGACACCTCGCCAGCCGGGAAAATGATCAGGGCACCGCCGTCCTCGAGCCAACGCACGGCCTTGCGCATGCCCGCGACATTCGCGCGCTTCGACTGTGGGCCACCGAACGGATCGACGGGAATCATGAGCGAGCCCAGCCCATCCAGTTGCGCAAGCTCCGGATTCGCCAAAATGCGCAGATCGCGGCGGCGCTGTCCAATGACCGCCATGGCCATCAAACCATCCAGCCCACCATAAGGATGGTTGGCCGTAATGACGACCGGGCCGGAGGCTGGAATATTCTCCGCCTCGAACGGCGGCATCTGGAGTTGGACCTGCAGCTCGCGCAGCACGAAATCGACAAAAGCGAACGGATCGTCGTAGTTCTTGCCGTCGTCGCGGAGCTTGATCAACCGGGAAATGCCGGGCGCGGCCAACAGGGCACGGCGCACCCACTCAGGCATAGTCCGCTCGCCCGTCTTGATATTTAACTTGGCACGCTCGTCGGTACTGGCTTGTACAGCGTGTCTCGGCATGTTGGCTCTTCCGCTTACGGGACGGCAGGCTATGACGCGGATATTACGGGAAGATTGCGTCGGAAAACGGCGCCGGCCGGGCCGTGATCGAGGTCTCAGATAGCGTTAGGGCGCCAGCCAGCCGCCGCGCGAATATCCCTATGCTCAGTACAGAACTGCGCCAGTTTGCGCACGGCAATCCGATACTCCTGGTCGATCCAGGCAAACTCCAGCCAGAACTCGCGCTGTGCCACGGGTGTCGTGGTGTTACGACTGGCCATGAACATCCGCAGGGCGATATTTCGATGCGCGGCGAGCTCCTGCACAGTGGCCTGAAGGGTACCGAGCTGATCCAGGGCCCGGCGCGAAAGCAACTTCATGTGGCCGGCATAAACGCGTCAGCAACCCCTCAAGACTTGTAGGCCCGCAGGGCTTCGAGCTCGGCGGTGGTCTTGTCGAGCTCGTCAATCACTTCACAGTAGCGCCGCCAGGCGTTGCGCAGCTCTTCGGCTTCACGAGGCGTCACCCGCTCCAAACCGCGGCGGGCATGCTCGTGCTCAGTTTGGATTTTCTGGTGACGGCTTTCGAGGCGATCGAGACGCTCCCAGAACTCAGGGTCGAGCCACTCGGCTCGCTGTTCTTGTGACGCACTCATATTCTCACCTGCGCGCTCTTTTACGGGAACGCGGGCAAGGTAGCGAAAAAGTGCTACAGGCGCATTGCAAAGATGGAACTAAACGTGACGCAAGTAGTCGCGCCGTTGCCGGTTATTTATGCGTGCTCGCCAATAACTGCTCGATCTCGTTATGTTTTACGGCGCCCCGCGTGCGCTTGCCATCGACAGTGAACATCGTTGGAGTGGAGTCGACATGGATCTTCTGACCCAACGTCTGGAGCTTGTCGATGGGCGCGCCAGCACAGCGGGCGTTACCGGGATCGGTCTTTTGCAGCATCCATTTCGACCAGGCCTCGCCAGGATCCTTGGCGCACCAGATGTGCACCGATTTTTCACTGGCGCCCGGATGAATCTGCTCCAGCGGATAAAGAAATGTATAAATCGTGACGTTATTGATCCCTTGCATCTCCTGCTCGAGCTGGCGGCAGTACGGACACAATGGATCGGCAAAAACGGCCACTTTGCGGCTGCCGTCGCCGCGCACGGTCTTGATCGCCAGGTCGAACGGCAGGGTGTTGAAGTCCACCGCGTTGAGTTTGTCCCAACGCTCGGCGGTCAGGTCGGCGCGTGTCTTGGAGTCGACGATGCGACCGGCAAAAATCAACGAGCCGTCCTCGTTGACATAGAGCAACTCCGCGCCGGTATCGAGCTCATACAGGCCGGGCAACGGCGATTTGTGAATACCCTGGATCTGCAACTCGGGAATCCGCTCGTGCAGGGTGGCGCGGATGGCGGCGGCGGTCGCCGGAGCAATATCGTCGCCGGCGGCGCCTATGGCCGTCAGTGAAGAGCTGCAAATGACGGCTGCCAGCAGCAGCTTCACGGAATGTCGCAATCGCATTAAACCTCCAGGGAAACTAGACCGCGCCGCCCGAGACGTTGGCGGTCAAGGGCTTGTTCTCGGCCATCAGGGCCTGGCCACGCCGCATCAACACAATCGCGTTCGCCACCAGGAGACTGAACCCCAGGGCGAGACCCGAATCGGCGTACACCCCAAGCGGCGCGTTGGCGTTCACCCAACCGGACTGCCTGAGAAGCTGCCGGCCGGCAATCCACACCACGATGAAAACCAAGCCCCATATGGACAGACGGGTTTCGATCAGACCGTCAGGCCGTCGCGTCAGATGCAGAAAGTGCGCGCGTAACGCGCCCACCGCCGCACCCACCACGGCGGAGGCTGCAATGATGAGCCAGTCCATGGTGTGCAACGTCGGCCCCCTGCGCATGGCCACCCACACGTAAAACGCGGCAAAGACCAAGAATATCACGGGCCCGATCCACAGGCGTCCGGGGCGCAGGACGCGCGCGGTGCGGGTGCGCCGAAACAGAAGGAGCAGCACAATGACAAACGGCAAATACGGCAACAGCGCATGCAGCGCATCAGGATCCTGTTGATTCATGAGCTTCCCTACTGATGCTATTTGGTTGGGGGTTGCTTGGTCGGCCTCTGCCAGTCCTCGATCGTGGCTTGACGGGCGCGTGCGACCGTGAGCTTCCCGGCCGGTACTTCACGCACCACGGTGGACCCCGCTGCGATGGTCGCGCCGGCGCCGACGGTAATCGGTGCGACCAGCACGCTGTTGGAGCCCGTGTGAACGTCATCGGCGATGAGCGTGCGGTGTTTGTTCACGCCGTCGTAGTT
>Ga0105240_10008080_pt1 | contig 15119 bp, 12 predicted proteins | sample KBSC54metaG_FD_80426 | JGI IMG/M metagenome (GOLD analysis project Ga0105240, IMG submission 80426) | Corn rhizosphere microbial communities from Kellogg Biological Station, Michigan, USA - KBS C5-4 metaG | ecosystem: Host-associated > Plants > Roots > Rhizosphere > Soil | place: Michigan, USA... | reverse complement strand
CCTCGTGATGCCGGGCCTGACCGCGTGGCAGGGGCTGTTCGAGCACGGTCGCCTTCGGGCGGGGCAGACCGTCCTCGTGCACGGTGCAGCCGGCGTAGTCGGTTCGATGGCGAGCCAGCTCGCACGTGAGGCCGGCGCGTACGTCATCGGCACCGGGCGAGCTGCCGGCCGTCAGACGGCCCTCGACTTCGGCGCGCAGGAGTTCGTCGAGCTGGACAACGACGCCTTGGAAGACGTCGGCGAGGTCGATCTGGTTTTCGATGTCCTCGGCGGCGACATCGCGAAGCAGTCCGCAGGCCTGATCCGAGCCGGAGGAACGCTGGTGACCATCACCGGCCCGACCGAGGCGCGCCCCGCTCACGGCCTGACGGTTGACTTCGTTGTCGAGTCCGATCGTGCCCAACTGAGTGAGATCGTCCGGCGGGCACGTGACGGAAGAGTGCGGACGAACATCGGCAAAGTATCGATCCTCGATGACGCCGTCGCCGCGTTCAATCGGACCGAGCGGGTCAAGGGCAAGGCGATCATCCGCGTTCGTCCGTGAGCACTGTCGCGGCGCTATTCCGCGCTGCTATCGGAACTATATGTGCAGGCTATTTGGAAAATTTCATCCCGCGCTGCGATCGATGGCCACTGATGCCCAAGCCAAACCGTGTGTGTCATCGCAGCATCGCGGTTCGACAACCCCGAAAAGGAGATCCCTGATGTCAAAGTCTTTCCCATTCCCGACAGAGCCCGAAGGCGTTATCCCATCACTGATTGAGCGATTTAACTCCGGAAAGGTCGAGGCCATGATGGCCTTGTACGCCCCGGAAGCCGTGTTCATCACGAAAGACGGGCGAACCATCACCGATCGCACCGAGATCGCTGCCCAATTCCAGCGCGATATGAGCCTCGGCCTGCCGCTGAGGGCCAATGTGCGCCATGTGTTCGTCGGCGACGATACCGCCCAGATCGTGGTGGACTGGTCAATTGATGGCAAAGGTCCCAACGGCGAGGATGTTCACCTTGGAGGCTCGGCAAGCGATATCGTGCGCCGCGGCGCGGATGGATTCTGGCGGTACATTATCGACAATAATCAAGGGACGGCAGTGCGGCAGCCCGCTTGACATATGTGCGCCACGGCACCTCTCGGCGACGGAGCCACTCCACAGCGCAAGGCTCAATAGGTCGATTTTTCAATCGAATGATTCTAAGAGGTTTGGTAGCGCCAACGGGAATCGAACCCGTATTTAAGCCTTGAGAGGGCTCTGTCCTAACCGTTAGACGATGGCGCCACGACTCTTGGATTATAGCAAGACGATGTACAATCGGTGCGATGAAGAAGACCGCGCTTGCTCTCCTCCTGGCCCTTGTCGTCTACGCCGTTTCCCGGCCGCCTGACATTCCTTTCCGCAAACATACCCTCGATCTCGGAGCCAACGAGAGCGTCACCTTCGCCGACCTCAACGGCGACAGCAAACCAGATATCATCTCCGGGGAGAACTGGTATCAATCGCCTTCCTGGACCAAACACCATTTTCGCGATCTCCCCTTCACACAAAATTACATCGATAACTTCAGCGACCTCGCCGTGGACGTGAACGGCGACGGGCGCCCCGACGTCGTCAGTTGCGCCTGGTTCTCCAAGCGCCTCGCCTGGTGGGAGAACCCGGGCAACTCCGGCGCCCTATGGAAGGAGCAGGATATTGAGACCATTTCGCCCATCGAATTTTGTTTCCTTGTCGACCTGGACAACGACGGCAAAGCACGCGAAGTGCTCCCCCAATTCGGAGATAGCAAAGCGCCGCTAGCCTGGTACGAACCGAAGAACGGAACTTTCGTCAAGCACGTTATCAGTTCCAAGAGCTACGGTCACGGCATCGGAGTGGGCGATGTGAACAAGGACGGGCGTAATGATATCCTCACTCCGCAAGGCTGGTTCGAAGCTCCCGCCGATCCGCGAACCGGTGAGTGGAAATTTCATCCGGACTGGCAGGAAACCAAAGCCCTCGGATTCATGTACGTTACCGACGTCAATAGCGACGGACGCAACGATGTCGTAACCTCAGCCGCACACGATTACGGACTCTTTTGGTGGGAGCAGGGCGCCGATAGCAAGTGGACCAAGCACGTCATCGACGATAGCTGGTCGCAATCGCACGCCATGACGTTGATCGACCTGAACGGAGACGGCAAACTCGACCTGCTCACCGGCAAGCGCTACATGGCCCACAATGGGCACGATCCGGGAGAGCGTGAACCGCTCGGTATCTACTGGTACGAGTCGATTAAACAGGAAGACGGCAAACTCGATTGGGTCCGCCACACCATTGAATATTCCACCCGAACGGGCGGCGGCATGCAAATTCCGGTGGCCGATCTCGACGGCGATGGCGATCTCGATTTCGCCGTCGCAGGGAAAAGTGGCCTCTATCTATTTGAGAATCTGACACGCGAGGCAGGGAAGACCGGCGCTAAGAAATGAATTTGTCCCGGCACGCCGTCGAGCAGAAATAGACCATCTCACCCTTGGGAGCGCTCGTCTTCACGGCAGTCGACGTGGAGACGTAAGTACCGCAAACAGGATCCTTCTTCAATTCACCGCCCATGGGAACGGCCGCTGCACGCGGACCGGCCGTTGCTCGCTCGGGTGCTGGATTCACCATGCCTCCGAACATCTTCGCAAGAACTCCCAGCACGCCCCTCAGCAGGGAGATGATAAAAATGGTAGAGATGATGTAAAAAAAGACGCGAAACATTTAGATTGGGGCGCCCACTTTCCGCAGCGCCCCGCAGGGGACAAAAACTATTTCTTCTTCTTGGATGCCGGGGCGGGCTTCGCGCCAGGAGCTACGTACTGCGTCTGGATCGTCTGGCCCATCGCCGAGAGCATGCCCTTCGCCGATTCGGCATTCGCTCCATCCGGTTTCAACTCCAGATACTTCTGAAACGCCTCGCCCGTACCTGGGGGGAAAATCACCTTGCCGTCGGCGGTATTCGTCGCTTTGGCTGTCAGGCACATCCCGCGCTGGTAATAGGCGTCGGCGTAGTTCGGATCCGCGGCAATCGCTTTGTCAAACGCATCGCAGGCCGCCGGAAGTTGATTTGAGTTCACCAGCACCGCGCCTAGATTGTAGTAGTACTTGCCGGCGTTGGGGGCATCCAGTTGCACGGCCTTGGCGAGTTCCTCCTGCATTTCAGGGAACTTTCCGGCGCGGGCTAGAGCCAGCGCGTAATTGTTGTGATAACTGGCATCTGCTGGAGCAAGTTCTAATGCTTTTTGATAACTCTCCAGCGACTTAGCCAGGGCCGCGTCCTTCTCCGGACCGGCCTTCGTTCTCGCCATCTCCGAGTACGCTTCCGCCATGTTGCCCCAAATTACGTTTTGTTTCGGATCCATCTCGGAAGCTTTCGTGAACGCCTGCACTGCAACGTCCCACTGCTTGTTGTTCATAGCTTCCTTGCCCTGATTAAACTGATCGTTCAGAGCCTTGTTCTTCTGAAGCTGCTGCGTGCGCTCCTTCATGTTCTTTTCGTAGGCCGCTTTCTGCTCGGGCGTCATATCGCGCGAAACTTCGGGTGTAACCACGCCGGTCTCGGACGCCTTCTGCATGGCCTGTTGTCTTTTCTTGATCGCTTGCAAGTCGAAATTGTTCTCTTTGGGATCGCCAAGGCCCGTCTTCACGTTATCGATGGAATCCATCTCCTTGCCGTCAACCCACACGGATATGCGATAGACACCCAGCGGCAGGCCGGCATGGAAATAGTCGCCCTTCTTCTTCGTCTTTACTTCGTAGTGGCCCTTGATATCTTTCCTGTCAATCTTGATGACCGCATCCTTCAACGGAGCGCCGTCTTCTCCTTTTACAGTTCCGGAGAGAGACGAAGTCTGGCCCAGGGCAGCTCCAGTAAATGTCAGAAAAGAAAGGGCTAAGGCTGGCAAAAAATGCTTGAATAACGCCATTGGACTCGAATGGCCTCCTTCACTGGTTTCAGTATTCTTTAGAATACTATAAACCCAACTAAAAAGACGGAATCCTGCATGATGGCGTTACCGTCTCATTAGGTGGAGCCGTTCAAAGTTCTAGGTGGTGCCGTTCAAAGTTGCTGTAAAATAGTTCCACAGGTGGTGTCCCGGGTGGAGTGGGTTCGACAATTAATACGCCTCGCGGTTGTGCTGTTCACACTGCCGCTCTGGGTGTGCGCCGGCCAGGGGGATTTGGCAGAGGCTCGTCAATTGTACGGGCATACCGATTATCGTGGCGCGCTGAAGATACTGCTTGCCAGAGATGCGGACTCCGGTCCCGTGCAGTTCTGGATAGGCCGTAGCTACTTCATGCTCGGTGAGTACAAAAAAGCCCAGGAAGCGTTTGAAAAGGCAGTAGCCGCGTCCCCCAGGAATTCGGAATACTACAATTGGCTAGGCAAGGCTTACGGGCGCCGCGCCGAGACTTCCAGTTTCATTACCGCTCCCTCCTACGCTGGGAAAGCGCGCGACAATTTGGAAAAGGCGGTAATCCTCGATCCGCACAATAGCGAGGCCGTTAGCGATCTTTTCGAGTATTACCTGGACGCGCCCGGGTTCCTTGGTGGAGGAATCGACAAGGCGACCGCGCTTTCCGCCAAGATCAGCGAATTGGACCCAGCCGAAGGGCAGTACGCAATGGCGGTGATAGCGGAACATCGCAAGGAGTTCAATTCAGCGGAGGCGCATTTCCGCCGCGCCATGGAACTGGCGCCTCGCCAGGTGGGCCGGGTGCTCGATTTGGCGAAGTTTCTCGCGAAGCAAGGCCGCACTCAGGAAAGCGACCAGGTCTTTGCGCAAGCTGAAAAAGTCGCGCCGGACGATCCGCGCATTCTCTTCGAGCGTGCCAGCACCTACATTCAAGTCAAGAGGAATACCGATCAGGCACGCGAGCTATTGCGCCAATATCTGAAATCGCCACTCACGCCCGACTATCCGTCGCGGGAAGAAGCCGAGAAGTTGTTGAAGACCGCTTCGAGCGGACTATAGGAATGCATTTCGGGGAAGCGCTCCGCTTCAGTCTGAACGCCCTTCGCGCGAACCTGTTCCGAACATTTCTCACTGCCCTCGGCCTGGTGATTGGCAACGCGTCCGTCATCCTGGTGGTCACGATCTCGCTGACCGGCCAGGATTACATCCTCGATCAGATTCGCGGCATCGGGTCGAATCTCATTTGGGCCAACTACGAGGCCGGGAGCCAGGGCGCCGTTCAGGTGGACGCCGATTTCGTAAAACTTCTTGACGTGGAAGCGCTGCGCCAGCAGCTTGCCGGCAGGATCGTCGCGGCCACTCCGGTGATGACCAATTACGACCGCATGCGCATCGCCGGCCGCGATCAGGACATCGCTGTTATCGGTAGCGATCAATACTACCCGAAGGTGCGCAATCTGGTGATGCTGGCCGGCTCCTTCATGGATGCCGACGACGTTGTTAGCCGAAACAAAGTGGCGATACTGACTGAGAAGCTCGCCGCACGTCTCTATGGCGGCCAGCAGGCGGCGATCGGCCGCGTCATCAAGCTGCACGGGTTGCAGTTTACGGTGGTCGGCACGTTTCGCGAAAAGACCAGCACGTTCGGCCTGGCCGAACTCACCGACGAAACCGTCATCATCCCGATCACCGTGATCAAGAATTTCGCCCCCATCGAGCGCATCGATCCCGTGTACATTCAGGTCCGCAACGCAGACGACGTGGAGTCCACGGCCAAAATGGTGAAGACGATTCTCGAAAGCCGCCATCGGCTTGGGGCGCGCTATCACGTGGATACGCTCACCGCGATTCTGGACGCAGCGAAGAAAATTGCGCTTATCCTGAGCGTAGTTTTGGTTTTGATCTCGGCCATTGCGCTCATCATCTCGGGAATCGGCATCATGAATATCATGTTGGTCACCGTCACGGAACGTACCCGCGAAATCGGCCTTCGTATGGCCGTCGGAGCGTCCCGGCGCGAAGTCCTGCAGCAGTTCCTGCTCGAGGCGATGATGATCAGCTTCGGGGGCGGCACAATTGGAATCCTATTTGGCATAGCCATTCCATTGAGTGCGCAGTTCTTCACGGACGCGATTCAGGTTCCGGTTTCGGTCACCTCCGTCCTGGTGGCTTTTGGCGTCTCATTTCTGGTCGGTGTGGTGTTCGGGTTTCTTCCCGCCCGCCGCGCCGCACAACTGAATCCCACCGAAGCTCTTCGTTACGAATAGGCCTATCCCATTACCATATGTGTATGATTCGCACTACTCTTGTCGCGCTCGCCTTCCTGACCCCGTTAGCGGCTGAAGTCCACCCGCTGACTCTTCGCCAGGCAGTCGAGCGAGCGTTGCAGCAAAGCCCCGATATCGTTCTGGCACGGCTCAATCAGCAAAAAGCGGTGACGGGCATCCGGATTGCGCGCGACCCGTTCATGCCGAAAGTCGTCATGGGCAGCGGACTCGCTTACAACACCGGGTACCCGCTCAACATCAACGGCGACCCGCCATCGGTTTTCGAAACGAAAGCGGTGATGTCGATCTTCAATTTGCAACAGAGGTATGTGCTGGCGCAGGCCAAGGAAGATGCCCGCACCGCGGTCATCGATGAAACCGCCAAGCGGGACGACGTAACCTATCGCACTGCCTCCCTGTTCCTCGATGTCCTGCGTCTGGCGCAAGCCCGGGACATGGCCGCCCGGCAGGTGGAAAGTTTTCAGAAGGTCAGCGACACGGTCGCGGCGATGGTCGATTCCGGACGCGCGCTGAAGGTAGACGCCGACCGCGCAGCCCTCAACCTGGCGCGGGCCAGACAGCGAGTGGAAGCCCTCGGGCTCGATACGGACTACGGGGAGGGATCGCTGGCCGTCGCGCTTGGATATAGCGGCGACGACCGTGTCCGTGCGGTCGATTCCGAAGACAAACCGGGAAGTCTTCCCGCAACGGAAGCGGAAATAGTGGAACAGGCCCTGGCGAACAGCCGCGAGATCAAGAAGCTCGAATCGCAGCTCCAGGCCAAGCAGCTTCTCCTGAGTTCTTATAAGCTCTCGCGCCTGCCCACGGTTGACCTCATCGCGCAATACAACATCTTCGCCCGCTATTACTACCAGAATGTCTTCAATCCGCGCCGCTATCAGGCAAACAACGGGCAAATCGGATTCGAGTTGCAGATCCCGGCGTTGAACGGCTCAGCCAACAGCGGGCAGGCCGTTCGCGCCGCGCTCGACATCACGGGTCTGCGCAATCAGATCAACAACACGCGTGAGCAAATCAAGCTCGACACACGGCATGCCTACCAGGACGTGAAGCGAGGCGAGACCGCGCGCGACGTGGCCAAGATGGATCTCGACGTCACCAGGGCCGACCTTTCTGTTTCGCTCTCGCGAATGGAGGAAGGACGGGCCAATCTTGCGCAGATTGAACAACTGCGCATGGCGGAGAACGAAAAGTGGATCGCTTTTTACGACGCCCAGCATGCGCTTGAAAAAGCGCAGATCACTTTGTTGAAAGAGGCCGGTACAATCGTGGCCGCCTTGAGATAGAAGCGTACTCAGATCACCAGACCTTCTTGAACAGAAACACGCAGCAACTCGGCCACGCTCCACGCTTGCGCAATACACCCGCGAGGCGTAAACGGAGCGTCAGCGTCGGCGATTTCCGATATCTGGCCGAGTCCTGCCACTAGCAAATGTTCACGAAAAGGCTCGAGCCATTGAGCCGCCCGCTTGCGCGTTTCATCGCTTCGGCCATTCACGTTCAGATAGGCTGTGATGAATGGCCCCATCAGCCAGGCCCAGGCCGTGCCCTGATGGTAGGCAGCATCGCGGCTGTCAGGCGGCCCTACGTAATGTCCGCAATACCTCGCGTCCCGTGGTGACAGAGTGCGGAGTCCGAGAGGCGTAAGCAGTTCCTGTTCCACCACATCGATAACGCGCCGTTCACGATCAGTCGAGAGCATGGGATAGGGCAGGCTGACGGCGAAAATCTGATTCGGACGAATCGACGCGTCCACCTGGCCGCCATCCACGACGTCATAAAGGCAACCTGCATTGATGTTCCAGAATTTCGCATTGAAGCTCTCGCTCGCCTTCTCTGCGATCTCCCGATACGAATCGCGCTCACCAAAACGGCGCGAGAGATCCTGCATGATTCTCAGCGCGTTGTGCCAAAGCGCCTGGATCTCTACCGGCTTTCCAATTCGCGGCGTAACGGGAACGCCGTTCACGCGAGCGTCCATCCAGGTCAGTTGCGTCCCTGGCTCGCCGCAATATAACAGGCCGTCCGCATCCACATGAATGGAAAATCTGGTTCCGTGAACGTGCCAATCGACAATATCTTTCAACACCGGATAGAAATGCTCGTGCACAAATTCTTCGCTCTGGCTGTGCTCCAGAAATAGCCGGACGGCATCGAAGAACCACAGCGTCGCGTCAACAGTGTTGTACTCAGGCTGGTCGCCGCTCTCAGGAAACCGGTTGGGCAACATGCCGCCATCGGCATAATGAGCGAACGTAAGCAGAATGTCGCGCGCGATTTCCGTTCGCCCGGTCGTCAGGCTCAAACCCGGCAGCGAGATCATCGTGTCGCGGCCCCAATCTCCAAACCAGTGGTAGCCGGCGATCACTGTCTTCCCGCCGTTGCGATTCACAATGAACTGCCCGGCAGCGGCAACCAGATCGGATGTGAAGCTGGTTGCACCAGCAACCTGAGCAGCCCGCCGGCGCTCGACCTCGCGCTCACGCAGACCTCCGGCATGGGTCACATCGTGAATCTCGGTCGACGCAATCACGGTGGCCCCCATGCGATCGCCCCCCAGATGCCACCGCATAGCAAACGGATTGTAAAGATCCTCATGACTCCCCATGCCCCGCTCTTCTTCCAGCGGATATTCGAAATTCAGAAACCACTCGCCGTCGAGTTCTCGTCCGTCGGAGTTGTGAATGAAGTGGAGAGCGGGCAGATCCGGATAGGGCCGGATTGTGAGACGCGTTTCAGCTTCCTCCACGTCGGAATTCAACGCGTCGTTCCGATGTGTCAGGCTGTGGTAATCGCGAAAAGCGATCAGCGGGCGGAGCTCCAGTTCGCAGTCCCCGCCCGTCCACAGATACTCGATAACCGTGGTGTTCTCGCCGTCAACCATGAAGACAGTCTTCACTAGTTGGCTGTCCTCAATACAGTACGTGAAGATGGGAAAAGGATCGAGGCGGAACTCCTGGAGATAGCGGAAGCCATCCGGGTAAACAGCGCCCGGGTATCGGTTCGCGCCGAGTTCGTACCGCTTGCCGTTCAGAATTACTGTCTCTTCGAGTTTCGAGAGCAGCAGTGTCCGCCCAACCGGCGGCTTCGTCGCGGCCATTAGCAATCCGTGATAACGGCGGGTATTCAAACCGGAGATCGTAGAACTGGCAAGGCCTCCCAGCCCGTTCGTTTCCAGCCACTCGCGCCCAATTCCCGCATCGAAATTCCGGCAGATTTCCGTATCGAAACGAATCATCCGTGCATCCAAGACACCAAGAGCAACGGAAAAAAATACAAAATCCGAGTGATGGGAGCTCGATTTTCCGCCTTAGTAAGTAGGAAGGAATTATGAACCGTATCGTCTATCTCGCTTTGTTCGCCGCCTCGTTGATTGCAGTTGTCGATCTGACGCGCGTTCTGGTCTAAACCCAAAATCAAAACCCCTCCCAGACATACGCCCCAAATCGCCGCGTGGCGCGGAATCCCATGCGCTGATACAGATGCACGGCTCCCTCGTTCGCGGCGGTGACTGTGAGGCTTGCTTTCTCGCACTCGCAGTTGGCAAACGCGCGCAACGACCGCCGCATCAACTCGTAGCCCACACCCCGCTGGCGCACTTCGGGAGATACGCAAATTTGTGTAATGTGCCCCACATTCTGCGCCACAAGACTGGTGAGGGAAAGACCCTCCAGGCGCCGAGGAACGGAGTCCGCCAGATACGACCCTGGAGCGAAAAACGCACCGCACCCCGGATACTGAACGATATTCATGAGAAACCGCCGCGCTCCGGAAACCGAGAGATACTGATCGTTAATCGTGCCGTCGATGTGGCCTTCGTAGGAGCGCGCAATCAACTTCGCGGCCTCTTCCTGGCGGTTCTCGTTCCAGGAGTGAAATAAATAACGAGTGGCCGCCGGTGCTTCGGGTAGCTCCGCCGCATCCGCCAGATCCATCATCATGAATATTCGCGATTGCGTCCGGAGATAGCGGGAAAACGGCATTGGGCGGTCATACGGCCCGTGCATCATCAACAACTGCGCTTCCACCCGATGCATGTAGGGAGTCTTCATCAGAGCCTGCAGGACGGCCGCCAGCAGATGATCCTCATTCTCCGTGGTCGCAAACTCGCGCAGCAGGTACAGATCGCCAATCAATGCCTTGCGCTCTTCGCAAACGTAATAGGAATAGCCGATCACTCGCCCGTGCAGTAGCAGGGCGAAGCCATTCAACGCCTGGATCCTGACAAATCGGCGTACCAGCTCGGCCGAAGCGCTCGAGTCCCAGCTGAATTGCGAGCGCCACGTGAGGCTTTCTTCCTCGAGCAACGGATTCAGATCTTCCGCCTGCAAATCGCGAAGATCCACCACCTCCGGAGCCCGCAGTTCGGACAACGCGGCCATACGGAGATTATCTCTCACGCCGCCATGTTATAGAATCACGAAGTCAATGACTTCAGCGGCGCTGCGGCAAAACAACCGGTTGGACGTCGTGCAGTGGCGCGTGCTGCTGTTGCTGGTATTTTCAATTTTCATCAACTACATCGACCGCGGCAATCTCTCGGTCGCCGCTCCGATGTTGCGTACGGAGTTGCACCTCAATCAGGAACAGATGGGCAGGTTGCTCTCCGCTTTCTTCTGGACGTATGCCGTTTGCCAGGTGATTGGCGGCTGGGCGGTAGACAAATTCAACGTGAAGATCGTATTCGGCGTCGGCTTCATGATCTGGTCGCTGGCAACGGCATGTACGGGATTGGTGCACACGTTCGCGACGTTGTTCGCGTTCCGGTTGCTGCTTGGAATCGGCGAATCGGTCTCGTATCCGTCCTACTCGAAAGTGTTGGCCGGCAACTTTACGGAACGGCATCGCGGACTTGCAAACGGAATGATTGATGCCGGTTCGAAATGCGGTCCGGCGCTGGGTACTTTCATCGGCGCCACCATTGTTGGGCACTACGGCTGGCGTGTATTGTTTCTCGGCCTGGGTTTTGGCTGTCTGATCTGGCTGCCGCCCTGGTTTGTCTGGGGTCCGCGCAATGAAAGCGCGGGAGTGCGGGCCGCGCACGACGGCCCCGGTTATGCCGAGATCCTGGGCAAGCGCGACGCATGGGGAACGTTCATCGGTCTGTTTGGCGGCAACTACGTTTGGTATTTTCTGCTTACATGGCTGCCGGGATATCTGGTCGAGGAGCGCGGCTTCACCATGGAGGAAATGGCGGTTCTGGGTGCGCTGCCATTCCTCGGAATTGCGGCGACGGCGATGCTCGGCGGGATTCTTTCGGACCGGTGGATCATGCGCGGCGGCGGGGTAACGACGGTTCGGAAGACATTTGTCGTGGCAGGACTGCTGCTATTCAACCTCATGCTTCCGGTGCCTTTGATCAAAAACCACACGATTGCAATGTCGCTCATGATGGCGGCAAGTCTCTGCTTCGGCTTTTACAGCTCGAATCTGTGGGCGATTACGCAAGCCTTGGCCGGACCTTCTGCCGCAGGCAAATGGACCGGTCTTCAGAATGGCATTGGGAACTTGGCCGGCGTGGTGGCGCCGATGCTTACAGGTATGGCGGTTTATAGAACGGGCTCGTTCTTCCTGGGTTTTCTGGCCGCTTCGGTCATGGCCGTTATGGCGGCGGCCAGCTTCGGGTTTATCGTGCGGGAAGTCAAGCCGGTTACTTGGCGCTCAAAAACTGCTTGATGGATCGCAGCGCCTGGCGAGTGCGGTGATCGTTTTCAATCAACGCAAAGCGCACGAAACCCTCGCCCATGGGCCCGAAACCGATACCGGGCGATACCGCCACCAGCGCTTTTTCCAACAGAAGTTTTGAAAATTCCAATGATCCTGCGGCGCGGTACCGTTCCGGAATCGGCGTCCACACAAACATCGAACCTTTCGGCGATTCCGTCGGCCAGCCCGCCTTGTTCAAACCCGTGACAATCAGATCTCGGCGCTTTTGATACAGCGCGCAGATCTTTTTCGTGTCGTCCTCGCATTCGCGTAGTCCGATAATGGCGGCGATCTGAAGTGGTTGAAAAACACCGTAATCGAGGTAGCTTTTAATGCGTGCCAGCGCCGCAATCATCTTCTTGTTCCCGACACAGAAACCAATGCGCCAGCCAGCCATGTTGTAGCTTTTCGACATGGAGAAAATCTCGACGGCTACGTCCTTTGCGCCCGGAACTTCGAGAATGCTCGGAGCTTTGTAACCGTCGAAGCAAAGATCCGCGTAGGCGAAATCGTGCAGCACCATCGATCCGTGGAACGCCGCCAACCGGACAATCTCCTTCATGAAATCCAGGTCCACGCACTGCGTCGTAGGATTGTGCGGGAACGAGATCAGGATCAGCTTCGGCTTCCGCGTGCTCTTGTTATAGAGGTCTTCCAGACCATTCAGAAACGTGGCCGCATTCGGCATAGGCAGCATGCACGCGTGCCCCTCGGCCATCACCACGCCGTATTGATGAATGGGATAAGCCGGGTTCGGCGAGACCACCGCGTCACCTGGACCGATCACAGCGAACAGGAGATGCGCCAGCGCGTCTTTTGCGCCGATCGTAACAATCGCTTCCGTCCCGGGATCGAGATCCACGTCGTAGTTCTTTTTGTAGCGCTTGACGATCTCATCCCGCAGGTGCGGAATCCCCTTGGACATGGAATAGCGATGGTTGCGCGGATTTCGAAGCGCCTCAATCGCTTTGTTCACGATCGCTTTCGGAGTCGGACCATCGGGATTTCCCATTCCCAGATCCACAACGTCATGCTGATCGGCGCGCAGCCTTGCCTTCATTTCGTTGACAACGGCGAAGACATAAGGCGGCAGTTTGCTAATGCGATAAAACTCGTCGGTCTGCATGGACATAGGGTCATTTTAGCCTGTGGAACAATCCGAACTTGACTTGCGTATACTCAAAGGACTGAGGACCAAATGAGCCTGAAAGACTTCCTGAAGAAGCAGTTTATCGACGTCATTCAATGGACGGAATCGGGGGAGGGAACACTCGCCTACCGTTTTCCCATGCAGGACATGGAGATCCAGAATGGCGGCAAATTGACCGTACGCGAATCCCAAATGGCCGCGTTCGTCAACGAGGGTAAGATGGTCGACGTATTTACGCCGGGCCTGTACACCCTGAAAACCAATACCCTTCCGTTGCTGACAAACCTCATGAACTGGGACAAAATGTTCCAGTCGCCGTTCAAGTCGGATGTGTATTTTTTCTCCACCCGGCAACAGGTGAATCAGCGCTGGGGTACTCCGAACGCGATTACCGTTCGCGACAAAGATTTCGGCATGGTGCTCATTCGCGCTTTCGGAATCTATTCGTGGCACATCGTCGAGCCGCGCGCGTTTCATACCAAGATCAGCGGTACGCGCGACATCTATCATGTGGCCGACCTCGAAGGCCAACTTCGCAACACCATTATCGGCCGCATGTCGAACGTGTTCGCCGCAAGTAGTGTTCCGTTCCTCGACATGGCGGCGAATCAAACAGAGTTGGGCGATAAAATTGCCGCTGCGCTCGCGCCCGGATTCGCGGAGATGGGTCTGGCGCTGGACACGTTCGTAGTGGAAAATCTGTCGCTGCCCGAAGAGCTGCAGAAGCGTCTCGACGAGCGGATCGGCATGAACATGATCGGCGACATGAATCGCTATACGCAGTATCAAGTGGCACAGTCGATGCCGATCGCCGCTGCTAACGAGGGCGGTGGATTGGCCGGTGCAGGCGTCGGACTCGGCGCCGGATTTACCATGGCCTCGCAGATGGCGAATGCTATGCGCCCCCCCGAACCACAACCGCCCGCGCCTGCCGCGCCTCCACCCGCGCCCGCGCCGGCCGCCCCTGCACCTCCTGTACCGCCGGTAGGAGGCGCTCCGGCGCCGGCGACACCCTCCACCGAGACAAAGTTTTGCGTGGAGTGTGGCAAGCCGATTCCGAAGCGTTCGAAGTTCTGTCCTGAATGCGGCTCGGCACAGCAGTAGAATATGACGGTGGACTTAGCGGGTGGCTGTGAATGGATTGTCGAAGCGCATGGCTGCAATGCTGATGCGCTTCGCGATGTCTCCAGGCTGGAATCGCTTTTTGGGGACCTCGTGCGCGAAATTCATTTGCATCCTCTGAGCAAGTCGGCATGGCACCAGTTTCCCGATCCGGGAGGAGTCACTGGATTCATCATGCTCACCGAATCGCATCTGGCGTGCCACACGTTTCCTGAATTTCAGTCGATTTGCCTGAATCTCTTCTGCTGCCGCCCGCACGCGGAGTGGGATTTCGAGGGTTATTTGAAACGTGAATTCGGTGCGGATTCAGTGAGCGTGCGCAGGATCGACAGGCCCTATCGGCAATGAGCGAGCGAGTCTCCAACTGCCCCGGTTGCGGTGCGCCGATAAAGTTTCTGTGGTCGAGTGCCATCCAGACTACTTGCGAATTCTGCAAATCGATTCTGGTTCGCACCGACGTAGACCTCGAAAAAGTTGGCCAAGTCGCGGATCTGCCGCCCGATGCTTCGCCCATCCAGATCGGCACAGAGGGCGTCCACCGCAACCGGCCGTTTACTGTCATCGGGCGCATCGTCTACGAATATCAGCAAGGCTATTGGAACGAGTGGCATCTGATTTTCAACGACGGCACCAGCGGATGGCTGTCGGATGCTCAGCTCGATTACGCGGTATCGTATCTGTGGCAGCCGCCATCGCCGCTCCCGCCGGCGTCGAATTGCAATCGCCAGGCTAGTTTTCAATGGAACGGAGCCACTTACCAGGTAACTGTGATCACCACCGCGCACTACGTCGGCGTGCAAGGGGAACTGCCGTTCAAATATTGGGACAAGAGCGATTGTCTGTTCGTCGATCTCCGCACCACCGACGCGCGCTTCGCCACTATCGACTACACCGAGACCCCGCCGATCCTTTTTGT